>OEIU01000997.1_pt1 | contig 21145 bp, 20 predicted proteins | sample 1539221 | NCBI WGS metagenome assembly OEIU01 (sample SAMN03792071, study PRJEB22550) | activated sludge metagenome | feature: wastewater treatment plant; material: activated sludge; isolation source: Wastewater treatment plant of a petroleum refinery complex | place: Argentina: Zarate | collected...
TTTTTTAATATTTAATCAGATTAATTGTTATCTCTGCTCAAATAGTTTATCCTTTTATATGTCCACTCATCATTTGTTTGGCTTATAAAAGGATTTTTTATTTATTTTTGGTTTTTATTTTTAGTTAAAAACATACAAACATATTTAGGGTAAAAATTATGAAATACCTTTCTGGAAAATTCTTTAAGCCGCTTTTGCTCGCACTCTTCCTTTTCAGTTTTGTTTTCTCATTAAATGTTGCTGCTCAAACAGAAAGTTGGGTAAATCTTGACACCGTAAAAGCAGGAAAATTTGATACCGGAAAAATGTGGACCTTTGAATATCCACCTTTGGAATATTTCAAAACCGCATACAATTTTCAACCAAGCCAATCATGGTTGGAACATGTTAGAATGTCAGCATTACGTTTTGCAAACTATTGTTCTTCTTCTTTCGTATCAGAAGATGGATTAGTAATGACAAATCATCATTGCGCAAGGCAAAGCATAACTCAGGTTGCTAAAGATGGAGAAGACCTGCACGAAACCGGATTTATTGCAAAGACACTTGAGGATGAAAGACCTGTCCCCGGGTTGTATGTTGATCAGTTGGTTTTATTTAAAGATGTTACCGATGAAGTGATAGATGCAATTAATAAAGCTACTACTGATGAAGAACGCGCTAAATTTGAAGATGATATCATTAAACAAATCGAAGATAGAGAAGCCAAAGCCACCGGGCTCAAAGTTTCTATCACTCCACTTTATAATGGCGGTAAATTTTCACTCTACGGATATAAAAGATATAATGATGTAAGATTAGTTTTAGCTCCGGAAGATCAAATGGGATTTTTTGGCGGAGATCCGGATAACTTTACTTATCCAAGATTTAATTTAGATTTTAGTTTCTTCAGAGTTTATGATGAAAATGGTAAACCATTAAAAACCAAAGATTTCTTTAAATGGAGTGAAAAAGGTGCCGCTGTTGGCGAACCGGTTTTTGTTGTCGGTAATCCCGGAAACACAGATAGATTAAATACTGTTGCTCAATTAGAGTATGCAAGAGATTATCAATATCCAAGAACTATTAGTTTGCTTACAACTCTTTCAGATATGTACAAGGATATGCTTAAAAAGGATCCAAGCCGTAAAGCTGAACTTGAAGATAGAATTTTTGGATTTGATAATTCACTCAAATCTATTACAGGTATGCTTGAAGGACTTAGAGATCCGGTTTTGATGCAGCGTAAAAAAGATTTTGAAAAAACTTTTCGCGCATCGGTTAATGCGGATCCTAAGTTACGTGAAAAATATGGTGACTTATGGGATAAGATCGCTGATATACGTAAACAGCTTAGTGAAATTACAAACCAAAATTTTGCTTTGAGCATGAATAGATTTACCACACCACAATATTTCTTTATTGCTGATGAAGTTATTAAGATTGCTGAGAATCTTAAATTACCAGAGAATGAGAGAGATGATTTATATGTCGGCGATGAATTGAATAATACATTAGCATCTCTAATTCCTCAGGATTTTGATTATGAGATGAACAATGCACTGCTTGCACAGAAGATAGAAACATTTCAGAAATATCTTGGTGAAAATGATCCATTGGTAAGAAAGTTTACTGGCGGTAAAAAAGGTGCAGAAGCATTGAAATATGTTTTGGATCATTCCCAAATAACTAATTTAGAAAATATTAAGGCACTAATAGCAAAAGGTCCGGATGCAGTCCTTAATTCAGATGATCCTTTTATTTACTTCGTTCTTAATTCCAAAGACTTATCAGATAAATATTCTAAAAAAGCAAAAGAACTTACAGAAGTTGAATCAGCTTATTCTCAACAATTAGGAGTTGCTTTATTTAAAGTTTATGGAACTTCAATTCCACCTGATGCTACTTTTACATTAAGATTAGCTGATGGTGTAGTAGAAGGATATCCATATAACGGAACTTATGCACAGCCATTTACAACTTTTTATGGAATGTATGATCGTTATTACGGACAGGGAAAAGTATTTCCGTGGAGCTTGCCCGAAAGATGGGCAACACCGCCTGCGGGACTTGATCTATCAACTCCATTTAACTTTGTATCAACCAATGATATAATTGGAGGAAACTCCGGCAGCCCTGTTATTAATGAAAAAGCTGAGATTGTTGGTTTAGCATTCGATGGAAATATTCAAAGCTTGCCCGGCAGCTTTATCTTTACAACAGAACAAAACAGAACTGTTTCTGTCCATTCAATGGGAATGTGGGAAGCGATTGATAAAGTTTATAAGTTAAAAAGATTAAGTGATGAATTGAAGAATGGTAAAATTACTGATTAGGATTCTCTCATTTAATTACAAAACGAACCCAATTTCTTTAAGAAATTGGGTTTGTTGTTTTAAAGGGCAAGATATTTATATGAAATATTAAATACTGTAATGAACAAACAAATGAAAAGAGGAATACTTAGGCAGCGTATTGAAAAATGTAATTCCGTACTCTGCTCCAAGCCCGAGTTTAAATCCCTTAAGATTAAAATTTCTTAAATCATAGCCGGCAGATAGCGAAAGCACTATTCCATAATCCCAAACATTTGTATCAATAAAAGTCCGATCATTAAGAGCAAGCAATCCCACGCCTTCTTCTAAAAATATTTTGTTCTCAAAAAATTGATAAGTAACACCTTTTACTGAAACTCCCATCAAATAAGGATAATATGGTTTTCTTGTGTTTGGTAAAACAGCATTAAGATCTTTTGTAAAAATAAAGCTTGCCCTTGGATACACTTCTTCAAACAAAGGTATGTTTGCTTCGGCATATAAGCTGGTAGTAAAGCTGCCAACAGATAAAGAGTTTCCGCTGAATGAACCACCGCCAACTGATCCACCAATTGTAAAATCAACTTGTGAAAAGGTTATTGATGAAAAAATTAATATTAATAGAGGTAATGCTTTTACTTTCAATTTTTATCCTTTTAATTTTACTTTAACTTAAAATTACTGTGAGCAACATAAAACAAAAGGAGCTAAAATGGAAAAAGTTTTATACCATTATAAAGCCAAAGTTGTTGAAGTTTATGATGGCGATACCTGCACAATTGATATTGATCTTGGACTTCACACCTGGATAAAAGGAGAAAAGGTTAGGTTAAATAGAATTAACGCACCGGAATTAAAAGGAACTGAAAGAACCAAAGGATTAAAAAGTCGGGATTATCTGCGTTCTTTAATTCTTGATAAGGAAATTTTTATAGAAACAATTAAAGATAAAAAAGAAAAATACGGCAGATATCTCGGTGAAATTTGGTTGGAAGATGATAAAGGGAATTTTGTAAACGTTAATGATGTTTTAGTTAAAAATGGATTTGCTAAATATCAGAAGTATTAATTAGAATTTAGAAAGAAATTATATGAGCAAAAAATCTGAAATAAAATTTTTAATCCATCTTGATGAAAAAAATATGCCGGAAAAAATTGAGTGGCAGGCAGATGATGCTGACTTTGAGGGCTTAAAGGAAGCGAAAACATTATTGCTTTCTCTGTGGGATAAAAAAGATAATGTAACATTAGGAATCGATCTCTGGACAAAAGACATGCTTGTTGATGATATGAATCTTCATTTTTATCAAATAGTATTAAAGCTTGGTGATACTTATAAAAAGGCGACTCAAAATATTGAAGTTGCCAAAATGTTTGATGACTTTGCCTCGGAGTTCTCAAAAAGAATAAATCTTTTTGATAAAAAATAATTTACAGTGGCATATTGTAAAATAGTCTGAGAAAATAAATAATCAGTATTTGACAATAATTAGAAAAGAATAAATAAAAATTTATTTCTAATGAAATTAATTTTCGGTAATTTTTAATTAATAAAAAACATCAGGTTGTTATGAATGTAGAAATACTTTCCCGTTTACAGTTTGCTTTTACAATCGGATTTCATTACATCTTCCCACCTTTAACTATTGGCTTAGGCATCCTGCTCGTAATTATGGAAGGGATGTATCTAAAAACAAAAGATAAATTTTTTGAAAATTTAACAAAGTTTTGGGTTAAAGTTTTTGCGTTAACCTTTGCGATAGGTGTTGCGACAGGCATTGTAATGGAATTTGAATTTGGAACAAACTGGGCAACATATTCCCGCTTTGTTGGAGACGTTTTCGGAAGCGCTCTTGCTGCTGAAGGAATATTTGCTTTCTTTCTCGAATCCGGTTTTCTTGCTGTGCTTGTTTTTGGATGGGATAAAGTAGGACCCAAGATGCACTTCTTCTCAACTATTATGGTTTCTTTAGGTTCAATGTTTAGTGCGGTTTGGATTGTGGTTGCAAACTCCTGGCAGCAAACTCCATCAGGATTTCATATAGTTGGAGATGGGATGAATGCCCGCGCAGAGATTACGGATTTTTGGGCAATGGTTTTTAATCCCTCTTCTGTTGATAGATTAACTCACGTTTTATCAGGAGCCTGGCTTGCAGGAGCTTTTCTGGTAATAAGTATAAGTGCTTTTTATCTTATTAAAAACAGGCACATACGATTTGCAAAATCATCAATTAAAATTGCGTTGGTTGTTGCGATGATAGCATCTTTGTATCAATTATTTACCGGAGATAAAAGTGCTGTCGGAGTTAGTAAAAATCAACCGGCAAAGCTTGCGGCAATGGAAGCAATTTTTGATGATCAAACAAATGCACCCCTTTATTTATTTGGCTGGGTTAATCAGGATAATCAAGAAGTTAATTTTGGAGTTGCAATTCCCGGAATGCTAAGTTATCTGATTGGCTGGGACACTAATCAAAAAGTAACAGGACTAAATTCTTTTCCGGAAAATGAAAGACCTCCGGTTAATATTGTTTTTCAATCTTATCATTTAATGGTTGCCATTGGTATGATGTTAATTGCAATTAGTTTAATCGGAATATTCTTTTGGTGGCGAGGAACACTCTTCAAACAAAAATGGCTATTATGGATTTTTGTTTTTTCAGTTTTACTACCACAGATAGCAAATCAGCTTGGCTGGATTACTGCCGAGGTTGGAAGACAGCCATGGATAGTTTATGGATTATTAAGAACATCTGAAGCATTATCCAAAGCTGTTGAAGCAGGACAAGTCTGGTTTTCGTTAATACTTTTTACTCTTATTTACATAGGATTATTTATTCTGTTTTTATATCTGTTAAATGAAAAAATTCAACACGGTCCGGAAGATGTTGATTCAATACCTTCTGAGATCGGACATCCAAAAGCGTAAAGGAAAGTGTTATGGAATTTACCTTTGATTTAAATACAATCTGGTTTTTTTTAATTGGAATACTCTTAGCCGGATATGCAATACTTGATGGCTTTGATCTTGGTATTGGGGCACTTCATCTTTTAGTTAAAGATGATCTTGAACGCCGAACAATGATAAATGCAATTGGTCCTGTTTGGGATGGTAATGAAGTCTGGTTAGTTACAGGCGGCGGGGCATTGTTTGCGGCTTTTCCACATGTTTATGCCACGGTGTTTTCTGGTTTTTACAATGCACTTATGCTTTTACTTTTTATGCTAATCTTTCGTGCTGTTGCAATTGAGTTTAGAAGTAAGCAACCGATGAAATGGTGGAGACAAATGTGGGATATTGCTTTTAGTGTTGCAAGTATATTGATAGCTTTTCTTGCAGGAGTTGCACTTGGAAATATTATAACCGGTGTGCCAATCGGAACAGATAAAGAATTTATAGGAACGTTCTGGGGTATGATTAATCCTTATACTGTTCTTGTTGGAATTACAACTGTTGCATTATTTATGATGCACGGAGCAATTTATGGTGTGATGAAAACAGAAGGTGAACTGCACAACAAATTAAGAGGATGGATAAACAATACAATAATCTTTTTTATAATATGCTACATTACCACAACAATGGCTACATTAATTTACTATCCACATATGGTTCAGCATTTTAAAGATTTCCCTGCACTTTTTATTCTTGCAATTTTAAATATGCTGGCTATTGCAAACATCCCAAGAGAAATTTCAAAGGGAAAAGATTTTTTTGCATTCCTCTCATCAAGTGCATCAATTGTGGCGCTGCTGGCATTATTTGCATTCGGAATATTTCCAAATATAGTTTATGCTTCTAATAATCCTGCAAATAGTCTAAATATTTATAATGCAGCTTCATCCCAGGCAACGTTAAAAATTATGTTGATAATTGCTTTGATTGGAATTCCTTTTGTGCTTGCTTACACAATAAGTATTTACTGGATTTTCCGTGGTAAAGTAAAGCTTACAAATATGAGCTATTAGATTGAACATCGTAGCGCAGAATTCATTCTGCGTTTTCATAAGAAAAGAATAAATCACAGAATAATCCGCCACGGCGGACTGTGTTACGAAAAATAAAAAATAATTATTATGGATTTAATACTTAGCATATTCGTAGGAGTAGGTCTTGCAGCCGCGGTTGGATTCAGAATATTTATTCCTTTTCTTATAGTTTCAATTGCCGCTTACACAGGCAATCTTCAACTTTCAACTTACTTTACCTGGATTGGAACATTACCGGCATTAATACTTTTTTCCGTTGCCACTGTAGTGGAGATTTTTAGTTACTACATTCCCTGGGTTGATAATATGCTGGATGCAATAAATCACCCGCTTGCAATTTTAGCTGGAATAATTTTATCCGGTGCTGTTGTAACAGATTTTCCACCACTTATTAAATGGTCTCTTGCATTAATTGCCGGCGGTGGAATTGCTGGAACAATTCACGCTGCTACAGGAATGATAAGATTAAAATCATCGGCACTTACCGGAGGCGCGGGTAATCCTGTTGTTTCAACAGCAGAAGCCGGCAGCTCAATTGCATTATCTGCCATTGCTATATTTATTCCTGCTATTGCCGTAATTATTGTTGGAATAATGATTGTCTATTTATCATTTATGATTAAGAAAAAGTTTTTATCTCCACCGAGAGAGAGTGATTGAAATTTTACAGCTAAATAAAAAATTCATAAAGGACTTTTAATGAAGCAGTATGAGGCGGTTATAAAGGCAATGGATGATAGGGGTGGATTTGCAACACTTGGTCAATTATATCAAATAGTTGATGTAACGGATTGGAAAACAAAAACACCTTTTGCTAGTATTCGAAGAATTGTTCAAGACAGAAGATATTTTTTTAAAATAAAACCAGGATTATGGGCACTAAATTCACACAAAGATTTAGTCCTAAAAAATTTTTCAATCGATGGTAAAAGTTCAAAACAGAAAGAAAATGAATTTAACCATTCTTATTATCAAGGATTACTTGTTGAGGTTGGAAATCTTGAAGGATACGAGACTTTTATTCCTAACCAAGATAAAAATAAGATGTATTTGGCGAAACCACTTAAAGAGTATTCAACAGTGAATGAATTTTATAACTTTACTTATGAACATATAATTAAGAAAGTTAATACCGTTGATGTCTGCTGGTTTAACAAGAGGAAATTTCCAAGTTCTATTTTTGAAGTTGAACATTCTACTGATATACAAAATTCACTTATGAAATTTTTATACCTACAAGATTTTAATACTCATTTTAATATTGTTGCAGATAAAGCAAGAGAAAGAGAATTCAAATCCAAATTAGCCTCTTACGCTTTTGATTCAATTCGTGATAGAGTAAAATTTATAGAATACAATAGTCTTTCCAGTTATCATTCAAAATTATTTGAATTATCAACATTAAGACCTGGGGTTTACAAATGAATAAAGTCTCTACAAATGAATTAATTAATCTCTTAAAACTGAATCGAGGTAAAGTTTTTGAAGTTTCAATTAGCAATGGCTTTTTGAAAGCTACACATTTAATTTATTGGGGTGGTAAAATATTATATGATACTGGAATAGATTCTATTGAAATTAAATGGAAAATAGAAGAATTTCTCGAAAACTATTTCTATTCTTATTGGGAAATTGAGCAAGTAGTTTAACAGAACTGATTTAATGAATTTAATAGTTTTTATGATCAGAATAATCAAAGCCAAATATGATGATGAGGGTCGATGGTTCTTTAATCCCAAGACGCTAAAAAGTGTATTATCAAATCCTAATAGTTGTGAAATGATGGTAATTTTTTTTAACGAAAACAATCAACAAGATTTTGATTTATTAACTAATTTATCTGGTGCTAAAGTTATCATTGACCAAGAAATAATAATAATTCCTTAATGGGAAGAAGCATAATCGTTTAGTTTAAAAGAAGACAATTATTGTGCAATTTTAATAGGGGATACTCGCAAGGCGCAACATTATATTCCTCTATCATATTATCTTCTTCAAACATTTCTTAAAACAGGTTTTGTTCTTAAAGAAGAAATAATAAAAGCACAGCATAATTGTGTCTATTCAAAAAGATGGGTTCACAGCGCAGCAAAGTACAATTTCTATTTAATAATGCACGAACATCTTTTTGTGTTTAGGAAACCCAAAAAAGATGAAAATAAGTCCCGTATAAAATACTCATCCTTTAATGAACTGTTTGGAAATTCTCATTAATTGACTATTAGTCTTTTGCGTATTAAAATTATTTAGCTTTTAATTATAAAAAACTAAGTCTGTTATTAGTACCCAAGAAATATCCTATCTATAAAGTTATTATTTTTCAACCAAATACTTCCCAACTTCCAGCCCATCAATATTCCATTCACCAATTGAATATCTGATTAATCTTAATGTCGGATAGCCAATAGCAGCGGTCATTCTTCTTACTTGTCTGTTTCTTCCTTCAGTAATTGATAACTCAATCCAGCTTGTTGGAATATTTTTTCTCTGCCGGATTGCTGGTGTTCTTTCCCAAACTTTCGGTTCATTGATCAGTTTAACTTTGGCTGGTTTTGTCATTCCATCTTTTAACAGAACACCTTTGCGTAATTTGTAAAGCGCTTCTTCATTTGGTACTCCTTCAATCTGAACCCAATATGTTTTTGCCAGTTTATGTTTTGGGTCAGATATTTTATTCTGAAGGTTTCCATCATCAGTTAAAATAACAAGACCTTCGCTGTCATAATCGAGTCTGCCTGCAGCGTAAACATTTTTAAATGGAATAAAATCCGATAAATTTTTTCTTCCTTCTTTATCTGTAAATTGACAAAGAACATTGAATGGTTTGTTAAGGAGTATTAGCATTGTTTAAAATCACTTTTGAATAATGAATATCGAACAAGGAATAATGATTTTAGAAGTGAAAATATAAATTCAAAATTCTTAATTCGTTAATCATTATTCGATATTCAAAATGATAAATTCCTATTGATAAGTTATTCTATAAATACAATTTGCATAATCATCAGATACAAGCATAGAACCATCGGGCATAAATTCAATATCCACCGGACGCCCGGAAACATTATCTCCTTTAAGCCAGCCCTCTGCAAATGTTTCATAGCTTATAGCTTTATTTCCGTTTAATCTCACTAAAGAAATTCTGTAACCGATTTTTTCACTTCTGTTCCAGCTACCATGCTCTGCAATAAAAATTTGATTTTTATATTCTGCCGGGAACATATCTCCTGTATAAAACTCCATCCCAAGTGCAGCAACGTGAGGACCAAGCTCTTGAACCGGTTTTGTAAACAGAGATGTATCAGCTTTAGAACCGAATTCCGGATCAAGAATATTTTTGCCGTGCAGATAAGGATATCCAAAATGTAATCCAATCTTTGGAGCGCAGTTTAATTCATCAGGCGGAATATTATCTCCAAGCATATCACGCCCGTTATCAGTAAACCATAATTCTTTAGTTACAGGATGCCAATCAAATCCCACAGTGTTTCTGATTCCTCTTGCAAAAATTTCAAAATCACTTCCATCAGCATTCATTCTTGTTATTGAAGCGTAACGTGGATCATCTTCTCTTAAACAAATATTACAAGGTGCGCCAATCGGAACATAAAGTTTTCCATCAGGACCAAATTTTATAAACTTCCAACCGTGGCTTCTATCTTTCGGAAAATCATCACGTACAATTTTAAATGAAGGATGATTTCTAAAAGTGTTTTCAATGTTTTCAAATTTTATAATTCGACTTACTTCTGCTACGTACAAATCACCATCTTTCAAAACGACACCATTTGGCATATCAAGTCCTGACGCGATTGTAATTACCTCATCAACTTTATTGTCTTTATTATTATCAAGCAGAGCATAAACATTTCCGGCGTTGCGCGATCCAACAAAAAGGATTCCGGATGGGCTAAGCGCCATTGATCGGGCATTGGGAATGTTGGAAGCATAAATTTCAATTTTAAATCCCGCCGGAAGTTTGATTGCACTACTATCTTTAATTTGATTAGAGTTGCACGAAATTGTAAAAGCAAAAACAAACAACAGAAGAAATATTTTTTTCATATAAACTTCCTTACTTAACTAATTATTCAGATGCCATTTATAACCTAAGTCAAATCCTGTGTAAGGAATGCTGACAGGCAGAATTCCGGTTGGTTTATGCAATCCCATAAGCAAATCCAGCGCGGCAGTTTGTGAAACGGGAACATCGCTGAAAGTACATATATAATTTTTAGCTTCAGGAAAAATTGTAAGTATATAAGGATTTTCAAAACTTATAAAAATTACTTTTTTGTCAGATGAAAGAATGTTATTGATAAATTCCATTTGAGAATAAGGCATCACAATTCCATTTCCGTTTGTACGCAGAGTAAAATAGGAAGCAATAAATATTAAATCACTTTTTGATGCAAGATTATTTGCAGCAGCAAATTCTGATTTTTTACTGGTTGACGAAAGTGTTATGCTGTTAAAGTTATTAAATTTTTCTTTAATGGCTTGTTCAAAAATATTTTCAGATGAATTTCTTCTGTTTGTAATATTTATTATCAGAGGATTTTTAAATTCATTTGGATTTATTGGATATAATCCCGATTCCATTTTTACAATTGTAACTGAATTTTCCGCAATCTCTTTTGCAAGCTGAATGTGTTGAGGAATTTGAATCTGCTGAACAAGATTATCAGAAATTTTATTTATTCTTTGATAAAGTTTTAGCCATCTTTTTGCCGCTAAAATTTTTCTAACACTCTCATTTAATCTTTCTTCTGTAATCTCACCGGATTTTACTGCATCGTAAAGTGCTTTAATTCCTAATTTAATATCTGGAGGCATCAGTAAAATATCATTGCCGGCTTTAAATGCCTTTACAACAGCTTTAGCGGGATCAAAGTAATTTGTTACTGCTTTCATATCAAGAGCATCTGTTATAATCAGTCCTTCAAAGCGGAGCTGCTCTTTTAATAGCTTCGTAATGATATTGTATGAAAGAGAAGACGGAAGATTATTTTGTGATTCAAACGCAGGAACACTTAAATGTCCAATCATTATTGCTTTTACACCATCATCAATAAGTTTTATGAAAGGACTTAATTCATTTTCAAAAAGATATTCTTTCGTTCCCGTTATAACCGGCAAATCTTTATGTGAATCTATTTTAGTATTACCGTGTCCCGGAAAATGTTTTGCAGTTGCAATTATTCCACCATCTGTTGTTCCTTCAACGAACCTCGAACAGAAATCATAAACAATATCTTTATCTTCAGAAAATGATCTGAGATTGATTACAGGGTTTTCAGAATTATTATTTATATCTGCAACGGGAGCGAAATTTATATTAACACCAAGTAGTTTTGATTCAGTTGCAATGGCTTTGCCAACCTCATAAGCATATTCCGGATTATCAGTTGCCCCGAGAGCCATGTTTTGAGGAAAAACATTTGCATCCTTTATTCGCATTCCAACACCATTTTCAAAATCAGCGGAAACAAGTAATGGAATCTTTGCAGCTTTTTGCAATTCATTTAGCATTGTTGCTGTTTCCGTTATTCCACCGGTTGAAATTACAATTCCACCAATGCCATGATTTTTAACTAAGTCCAGAGTGTTCTTAAATTCATACGAAGATGTATCAAGATTATTTCCAAAAACTGCAGGCATAAAAACTTGTGCACACTTTTCATAAAGCGGCATTGCGTTTAAAGTAGTTTCCACCCACTGAACATCTTCCTTATCCAGTTCAAAAGCTCCGATTTTTTCTTTTAGTAATTCATCTTTTTTATTATCAACGATAATTGATGAAAAAGATTTTTTTATATCAAAATTTTCTGTGCTTATAAACAGAAGCAAAAAGTGTAAAACCACAAAACTTGAAAGTCCAATGTTTGTTCTTGTAAGTAAAAATTTTCTCATCAGTCTTTTTCTATTGATTTTATAACAGCGTTATGTAATTCGGGTCTCACTTTAGAAATTTTTAGATTCTCTCTTGTTGGATAAACGCGATTAGTTAAAAGCACTACAAAAAGTTTTCTTTCTGGATCTACCCAAACAGAAGTTCCTGTGTAACCTGTATGACCAAAAGAGTTTGGAGAGAAAAAATCACCAGCGGATGAACCGGTTTCAGATTTTGTATCCCAGCCAAGCGCTCGTGAACTTTGCTCAGAAAATCTTTTCGTAAATAATTTAACAGTTTCCGGGGTTATAAATAATTTTCCATCATTCATTCCATTGTTTATAAGTACACTCATCAGTTTTGCGATATCTGAAGCAGTTGAAAACAATCCGGCATGACCAGCAATACCATTTAACATTGCCGAAGCTTCGTCGTGTACCTCTCCTTGCAGTAGTCTGTTTCGCCAGTAATTATCAACTTCAGTTGGTGCACAGAATTTTTTTAATGAATCGGGCGGATTAAACAAGGTAGATTTCATTTTTAACGGAGCAAAGATTTCATCTTTACAAAATTTATCAAATCTTTTGCCGGTTACTTTCTCAATTATTTTTGCCAGAGTGATTATTCCTAAATCGGAGTAAACCATTTTTTCACCGGTCGGATATTCCAGTTTTGAAGAATAAATATCTTTAAGTACGTCATCAGCAGAAGAACAAAATTCATAAAACTTTTTAAATGCAGGTAAACCAGAATTATGCAATAATAAATTTTTTATTGTGATTTTATCTTTGCCATTAACACCAAATTTCGGTATGTATTTAACAACCGGATCATCCAGCGAAAAAAGTTTTCTATCATAACAGATCATTGCGGCTGTTGTGGTTGCAATAACTTTTGTAACCGATGCAAGATCAAACAATGTAGAGTTGGTAACTTTCGGGGAATTTTTATCATAAGTAAAATGACCAAAAGGTTTTTCATAGATGGTTTTTCCATCCTTCCAGATCAAAAGCTGTGCACCAGGAAAAGCATGATCAATTATAGCATTTTCAATTATTGAGTCAACTTTACTGAAATTGATTTTTTGATTTTGAGCTGAAATAGTTATTGATGTGATCAATAAAAAAATTATTAAACAAGATTGATATAGCATCTTCATAGTATTTCTAATGAATAATTATTTTAAATCTAATTTAAATAAATCTGACAAACGAAAAAATCTACTGATTACCAGAGGACAATATATTATATTTCATCTAAAGAATTATGGAATTAAAAAATGTCTGATTTAGAAAATTATTTTTCAAAGTTCCGAAAAAATATTATAGGGATTGATACAACTTTTATTGGTCCTTATGGTGAACAGAAAATTGTTTACGCCGACTGGATCGCAAGTGGAAGATTGTACAAACCCATAGAAGAAAAAATTTGCAATACATTTGGTCCGCTTGTTGGCAACACACACTCCGAGGCAAGTGTAACCGGCACCACAATGACTTTGGCTTATCACGAAGCTCATAAGATTATAAAAAATCATGTTAATGCTGGTAAAGATGATGTGATAATTACTACTGGCTCAGGTATGACTACTGTGGCGTGTAAGTTTCAGAGAATTTTAGGATTAAGAATTCCAGAACAGCTAATTGATTTTGTAAAACTGCCTGAAGAATTAAAGCCCGTTGTCTTCATCACACATATGGAGCATCATTCAAATCAAACTACATGGTTAGAAACAATTGCTGATGTTGTTACGATTGATCCTGATAAAAATGGTCTGGTTGATCTGAACAATTTTAAGGAAAAATTAGAGAAGTATAAAAATCGTAAATTAAAAATTGGTGCTTTTACTGCTGCCTCAAATGTAACAGGGATAGAACCGCCTTACTATGAATTAGCAAAATTAATGCATCAAAATGGTGGATTTTGTTTTGTTGATTTTGCTTGTGCTGCTCCTTATGTGGATATCAATATGCATCCTGCAGATCCGGAAGCAAAACTTGATGCAATATATTTTTCACCACACAAATTTCTTGGCGGTCCGGGCACTCCGGGTGTTCTGGTTTTTGATTCAAAATTGTATCACAATAAAGTGCCTGATTTACCTGGTGGTGGAACAGTTGACTGGACAAATCCGTGGGGGCAACACAAATTTGTTGAGAACATAGAATTAAGAGAAGATGGCGGTACGCCTGCGTTTTTGCAGACGATTAAAGCCGCTTTAGCTATAAAGTTAAAAGAAGAAATGACTGTTGAAAAAATCCGTGCTAGAGAAGATGAGCTTGTGCATCATGCTTTAGCCGAATTAGAAAAAATACCGAATCTTCATGTTCTTGCTGGTAATATTAAAGAACGTTTAGGTGCTATTTCATTTTATGTTGATAATATTCATTACAACTTGATCGTTAAACTATTAAATGATCGTTTTGGTGTGCAGGTTAGAGGCGGATGTTCATGTGCAGGAACGTATGGGCATTATCTGTTACATGTTGATCCAAACAGATCAAAAAGAATTACTGATAAAATAAATCATGGTGATTTTTCTGAAAAACCCGGATGGGTAAGAATGTCTGTTCATCCAACTATGACGGATGAAGAATTGGATATTACTTTGAATGGTATAAAACAAATTGTTGATAACGCATCAGAGTGGGGAAAAGATTATAATTATGATAAAACTAAAAATGAGTTTTTCCACCTTTCACACAATGGAAAGGAATTAGAAAAGATTAAAAGCTGGTTCGCATAAATCAAATTTTACTTATAAAACTTATTGACAATTTAAAAAATAAGTTTATACTATATATAGATTAAAAAATATTTTTTGACGGCACTCAGGTTCTGATTTTATTTATAAAACGGAAGGAGGGTGTTATTATGTTAGCAGTAGGAGCTTACGAAAAGTGTAAACAATATATCAGGCAGCATTCACAGGAATCAGAAAAAAAGAAATACATTTATCCCTGCATCACAATCTCACGCCAGACAGGATCAGGATCTTATGAAGTATCTGAAAAAATTATAAATCTTTTACAAAAAAAAACTAAAGAACCTGAAAATCCCTGGACTTATTTTAATAAAGAATTGATTCATAAAGTAATTGAAGATATAGGTCTGCCAAAAGTATTTACTAATTATATTGTTGAGGATAAGTACAGTCATATTTCAGATGCAGTTAATGATCTATTGGGAGTTAAGCCATCTGAATGGACTATAGTTCATAAAACAACTGAAATAATTTTGCAGCTTGCTCGATATGGTAAAGTTATTATAGTTGGAAGGGGAAGTAATGTAATTACAGCAAAGCTACCAAACAGTTTTCATATAAGATTAGTCGCTCCGATTGAAAACAGAATTAATCATGTTCAGGAAGTTTTTAATGTTTCTAAAACTGAGGCAATGAAATATATTCAGAAAGAAGAAGAATGCAGAAAAAAATATCTAAAGTCTCACTTCTTTCGTGATCCTGATGATGTAACACTTTATCATCTGATTATAAATACTGGCAAGCTAAGCTATGAAGAAAGCGCAGAACTAATTGCAGAATATGTGATGAAGAAATTCCCCGATTGTTTTAATTTGTAAAATTGATCAGACTAATTGTTAATAAATGAAATAAGAGCATTATTAAACTCATCAGGTTTTTCAAATTGAATAAAGTGTCCACATTTATCTAATAATATCAAATTGCTGTTTTTAATTTTTGATGCACCGAGTGTTGCTATTTCTTTTGTTGTTGCATCGTGAACTGATTTATTTGGTATCAATAAATCTTCAAGTCCAAACAAAATTAAAGTTGATATATTAAGTTTATCCAGTTGATTAAATACGGGTGCCTTCAATAATCCAAAAAGAGAATTAGATACAACAGTGCAGTGATTATAAAACTCGGGATCTTCTTTTATTAAAATTCTGTCGCTGATCATTTCCTCGGCTTCAGGCGGCATATTATAAAAATTAATTTTATAATTAAATCTTATTTGTTCATTTGAAGTTCTGAATATTATATCAGGGTTGACAATTTTTCTAAACAGTTCAATTTCTTCATCAGTAAATGTTTCGAATCCCGCGGGTGCAGCAAGAATTAATTTATTAAGTTGATAAGGATATTTGATAGCAAATGATAAGCTAATTTGACCACCCATTGAATGACCGACAAGCGTAAGATTTTTTAATCCAAGCTTATCAACAAATTCTTTCAGAACTTTAACATAAAAATTTACTTCACCGCTATGAATAGCTTTACTTGATTTTCCATATCCTGGTAAATCCAGGGCAATACATCTGAAATGTTTGGTTAATTCAGGAATATTTCTTTGCCATGCTTTTAGATAACTGCCAAGTCCATGAATAAACAGTAAGACATTTTCAGAATTGCCTTCATCAATAAAAGCGATTTGAAATCCAATAATAGTAATAAATTTAGTTGGATAAGGATATTTGAGTTGGTTAAAAATATTAATCATAATAAAAGATGCTTCCCATTATTAGAGAAGCATCATAAAAATATTCTACTTTAAGAAATCTAAAACTGTCTGGTTAAACTCGTCAGCTTTTTCGATTTGAATCATGTGACCTGCATTATCAATCTGAACAAGCTTTGAATTACTGATACTATTAGCTCCTTTTTCAAATACATCGGATGTGAATCCCGGATGAAGATAAGGATTAGGAATCAGTCCATCATATTTTCCATAGATTATTAAAGTTGGAGTTTTGATAAGAGACAATTTATCATAAGTTGGTTCATCAAGCATTGCATTAACAGATCTTACAACAGTATAAGCGAATTCATCAAAGTCCGCTGCCTTTCTCATTCTAACTCTTTCTTCGACCATCCATTCCCACTTATCACTCCAGTTATAAAAGTTCATAGCTAAATTTCTTCTGATACCTTCTTCTGTAGTTGACTTAACACCTTTCATTGTCATTACGCTTCTGAGCCAATCACCTTCACCTCTATCAAATTTTTCAAATCCGGCTGGTGAAGCAAGTATTAGTTTGTTTAGGGCAGCAGGATATTTAATTGCAAAAATCAACCCGATTTGTCCACCCATCGAATGACCAACATAAACAACATTTTTCAGTTTAAGTTCGTCAATCAGTTTTTTAATCTGATCAGCGTAAAAAGATAGCGTGTATGGATAATCACCTTTTTGCGATTTGCCATATCCCGGGAGATCAACTGCAATTACACGATATTTTTTTGAGAGCTCTGGAATATTGTATCGCCAGAATCCTGCATTACTTGCAAGACCGTGTACAAGAATAATGGTTTGATCTCCTTTTCCTTCATCAATGTAAGCAATTTTAGGGTTATCTAAAGCCGTTTTTGTTGAAAAGCCATAATTAATATCTGAAAACTGTAGTTCCGGTTCATCCCAATAAAAACCGCTTGAGCATCCAACCAATAAAATTGAAAAAATAAATAGTACTAATAATTTTGTTTTCATCTTGCACCTCCTTAAAACATTAACCAACTAAGTGTTGTAAAAAGTACCCATGGATCTTTTGGGCGTGTATTAGAATAAGTAACCGAAGGTGCATTAAAGAAATCGCCAAGCGCCAGATAACCTGCACTTACACCAACTGTAAGAAATACTTTTAGGTTGTACTTGAATTCAACGTTGACTTCAGTGCCCATATAGTTACTTCCGCCGTTTGGTTTTACATTAGAAAGTGCAGTTGCTACACCAACTTTTCCAGAAAATCTATTTGGAATAAAATCCTTTTGAAAATTCAGAAATGCGGCGGTTACACCAAGTCCCATGTTTGATATATCGTGAACAACCGAATAGTAGCGGTTAATAACTTGTGGATCAGGGAATAACAATAAAGCTCTGTGTGAGCTGTAAATTCCTACAGGCGATCCATAAACATTTCCTGTTATAACGCTATTAAGGGTTCCATCATTTACTCCATTATCATCACCAGAAGTGTACAGTGCTTCGAGTGAAATTTTATCATTAGCGGTTTGCCCATATTTATAATTTATGCTGGCATTAGCTGTAATTCCAAAAACATCGGCGGCTTTATTTGTTTGTGTGCCAACGGTATCAATAATTCCAATATTGGCAATTGCAAATGCATCAGCCCAGATTCTTCCGGCTAAAAAATCTCTATTGTATGCTGCGTGTCCTCCGATCCATCCAAGATCAGCTTGGTATTTTTGATTACCACCGGGGAATCTAATTCTTGTAGCACCATTATAATCAGCCAGGGCGCTTGTTAAACCTTGTCCCAAAACAGAAATTCCTCCTGCATTCTTTGCTCTATCCCAAACATACCATATACTTCCTCCGATTTCGAGCAATGGATTTAAACGCGATTCAACATCAAGCATCCACAAGGCAACATCATCATTTTTGCTAATTTCATTTTCCCAAAGTTGGAAATAACTGATTCTTCCTTTAGTAATTGAAGAGAGATCTGCAAACATACTAATACCAACTGCCTGCGTTCCCCAGAAAGATAATTTATAACCGCTTGTCTGAGCAGTTTGTAAAGTATTTACATTAGGGTCACGAACGTTATCAAATAAACGTTGTAAACCGACAACTACATTCCAGTCGGCATCCTTTGGTTTGATTTCAACGTTGGCTAATAGTGTTTGAAGATTTACCTGTCCGGCATTAATAGCACCACCGCGATTATTTCCAATTCCATATGCCTGATCCCCCCAAGTATAATCAATTTTAAACAACCCTCTGAAGGTTGCATAACCATCAAGAATTGCTGGTTTATAAATGAACATAGGAACAAATCTTTGTTCTGCATAAAGAGCAGTTTGTGGAACTGTATTTGTTGAATTTTGCCCGAATAATCTTCCAATTACTTGTCCTTGGAGAATATCATTTGTTGGGGTGATATTTGAAGTTGTCATTCTTGTAAAAGAATAACCAATAAATTGAAGTTCTTTTGGTTCAGGGTCCTGTAATCTTGTATCTGAAAAATTCTGTGCGTAAAGATTTAAAGAAAACACGACAATTATAAATTGAAGTATCGGAATTAATTTCATTGGTTTACCTCCAACGATTTTTTTAAAAAAAAGACGGCAAGACAAACTTGCCGTCTTAACTTAATAATTATTGTTTAACAAAAGTTTGAATCCATGTTGCACCTAAAGCAAAGCCATTATACTTTGTGCTTCCAAATCCGCTGGCGGCAACCGGTGCTGTAAAGCCCGGAATTGCAGGTGAAGTTTGAATTACTTCATACTTTAAATCTTTTAGCGTTACTCTGTAAATTCCTTGAGAAGTAACAGATGTAGGAACCGTCTGATTTAAAGTAATATTTCTAATAGATGTATTTGCATTTGCTGATGTGGTATAAGTTCCTGAATAGGTAACAGTTGAATTGCTGCTATCAGTTGCAACAACGGTATAGGTATTGTTTGTATTGAAAGTTGCTACAATCTTTTTTGTTTTTAGAGTTGCTTTTAATCCTGGGGCAACATTGGCGCCGTCAGAAACCCAGTTACCAAGTAATAATTCGGTTGTTGGATTAGCTGGAGCGAATCCCTGAACCCACGTAGCACCTAATGCAGTACCATTGTATTTAGTACTCCCAAATCCTTCAGAAGCAACGGGTGCAGAAAATCCTGGTATTGCTGGAGATGTCTGAACAACTTCATATTTTAATTGACCAACAGAATTGACTTCATATATTCCTTGTGAAGTTACCGAAGTTGGAACAGTTTGGTTAAGTGTAATTGATCTAATAGTTGTTCCGGAATTTTCTGATACTGTATAGGTACCTGAATAAGTCACTTCTGCACCGGCACTATCTTTAGCAACAACAGTGTATGTATTGTTTGAATTAAATGTTGCAATGATTTTAACAGTTTTTAAAGTGGCAACTAATCCTGGTGCAACATCCGAACCTTCCGAGATCCAGGTGTTTACAATTTTATCCTGTGCAGGTGGTGTAACAACTGTGTTATCATCACTGCTGCTGCAAGCCAAATATAATAATGGCATTGAAGCAAAAAAGAAAAGAACTACTAAGCGTTTCATAAGAACTCCTTAATGATTGATTATTTGTTTTGAATTATTGATTCTTTGTGCAATTGAAGTAATTTCTTTTTATCAATTTTACCCGCTTCACTTTTAGGAAGCTCTTCTAAAAACTCTATGTACTTTGGAATTTTATACTTTGCAAGGTTTCCTTTACAGAATTCTATTATTTCATTTTCATTTGCCGAGCAATTATCCTTTAGTACGATGTAAGCCTTTCCTACTTCGCCCCATCTTTCATCTTCGACTCCTATTACTGCAACTTCCTTTATTTTTTCATTTGTGTATAAAAAGGATTCTATTTCAGCAGGAAAAACATTTTCACCCCCGCTGATGAACATATTTTTTTTACGATCAACTACATAGAAATATCCTTCTTCATCCTGCTTTACCAAATCGCCTGTATGAAACCAACCATCTGTAATTGATTCAGTTGTTGCTTTTTCATTTTGCCAATAACCCGGAGTTACAACGGGAGATTTTAACCACAACTCACCGACTTCATTTACTGCACATTCAGTTTTATCATCGCGCATTATTTTTGCATCGATATAAAAGTTTGGAAAACCAATGGAACCTTTTTTTCTGATTGCATCATCCTGATGAAGTGAAAAACAATTTGGTCCCACTTCTGTTAATCCAAATCCTTGCCGTATGAAAACACCCTTTTTGTGCCAAATATTAATTAACGGAATTGGCATCGGGGCACCGCCTACAATTGCATATCGTACTGATGATAAATCAACTTTATTGAAGTAGGGAGAATCCGCCATCATTTGCAGCATTGTTGGAACACCAAAAAGTATCGTAGCTTTTTCCTTCTCCATTAGTTGCAATATTAAATCGGCATCAAATTGAGTTAGCAATGTGTGTGAAGCACCGTGATGTAAAAATGGTGTAAATAAAACATTCCATCCACCTGTGTGAAAAAATGGTGCAAAGCTTTGTGTGTGATC
>OEIU01000998.1_pt1 | contig 21130 bp, 20 predicted proteins | sample 1539221 | NCBI WGS metagenome assembly OEIU01 (sample SAMN03792071, study PRJEB22550) | activated sludge metagenome | feature: wastewater treatment plant; material: activated sludge; isolation source: Wastewater treatment plant of a petroleum refinery complex | place: Argentina: Zarate | collected...
CGGCGCTGCACCAGCCGCTTGAGCGGCCGGGCCCCGTAGGCGGGGTCGTAGCCTTCGCGGCCGAGCAGTTCGCGCGCGGCCCCGGTGATCTCCAGCTCCACGCCGCGGCCGGCCAGCCGGTCGCGCAGGCGCGCGGCCTGCAGTTCCACGATCGCGCCGAGCTGCTCGCGGTCGAGGCGGCTGAAGACGACGATCTCGTCGACCCGGTTGAGGAACTCGGGGCGGAAGTGGTCGCGCAGGGCGCCCATCACCCGCTCCTCGGCGATCTCCCCGTCGATGCCGTCGGTGAGGAACTGGCTGCCGATGTTGCTGGTCATGATCACGACGGTGTTGGTGAAGTCCACGACCCGCCCCTGGCCGTCGGTCAGGCGGCCGTCGTCGAGCAGCTGCAGCAGGACGTTGAACACGTCGGCGTGGGCCTTCTCGATCTCGTCGAGGAGCAGCACCGCGTACGGGCGCCGGCGGACGGCCTCCGTGAGCTGGCCGCCCTCGTCGTACCCCACGTACCCGGGGGGCGCGCCGATCAGGCGGGCCACCGAGTGGCTCTCCATGTACTCGCTCATGTCGATCCGGACCATGGCGCGCTCGTCGTCGAACATGAACTCGGCGAGGGCCCGTGCCAGCTCCGTCTTCCCCACGCCGGTGGGCCCGAGGAAGATGAACGAGCCGATGGGGCGGTCCGGGTCGGACAGGCCGGCGCGCGCGCGCCGCAGCGCGTTCGCAACCGCCGAGACGGCGTCGTCCTGCCCGATGACCCGCTCGTGCAGGCGCTCCTCCATGTGCAAAAGCTTCTCGACCTCGCCCTCCATCAGGCGCGACACCGGGACGCCGGTCCAGGAGGCGACCACCTCGGCCACGTCCTCCTCGTCGACCTCCTCCTTCAGCATCTTCCGGCTCGACTGCTGCTCGGCCAGGTCGTCGTTGGCCGTGACGAGGGCGCGCTCCAGCTCCGGCAGGGTGCCGTAGCGCAGACGCGCGGCGCCCTCCAGGTCGGCCTCGCGCTCCGCCCGCTCCAGCTCGGTGCGGGCCTGCTCGATGTGCTCCTTGATCTCCCGGATGCGGTCGATCGTGGCCTTCTCCTGCTCCCAGTGGGCGCGCATCGCGTCGGCCTCCTCGCGGAGCGACGCGAGCTCCTCCCGCAGGGCGCCGAGGCGCGCGGCGGACGCGTCGTCGGACTCGGCCTCGAGGGCCTGCTGCTCGATCTCGAGCTGCATGATCCGGCGCTGGACGGCGTCGAGCTCCATGGGGACCGAGTCGATCTCGATGCGCAGGCGGCTCCCCGCCTCGTCGACCAGGTCGATCGCCTTGTCAGGCAGGAAGCGCGAGGTGATGTAGCGGTCCGACAGCCGGGCGGCCGCGACGAGCGCGCCGTCCTGGATGCGGACGCCGTGGTGCACCTCGTAGCGCTCCTTCAGCCCGCGCAGGATCGCGACCGTCGCCTCGACCGACGGCTCGCCGACCATCACCGGCTGGAAGCGGCGCTCCAGGGCGGCGTCCTTCTCGACGTACTTGCGGTACTCGTCCAGGGTGGTGGCGCCGACGGCGCGCAGCGCGCCGCGGGCGAGCATCGGCTTGAGCAGGTTGGCGGCGTCCACCGCCCCCTCCGCCGCACCGGCGCCCACGATGGTGTGGAGCTCGTCGATGAAGAGGATGACCTCGCCGGCCGCGTCCTCGATCTCGCGCAGCACCGCCTTCAGCCGGTCCTCGAACTCGCCGCGGTACTTCGCGCCGGCCAGCAGCGCGCCGACGTCGAGCGCGATCACGCGCTTGCCCGCCAGCCCCTCCGGGATGTCCCCGGAGACGATCCGCTGGGCGAGGCCCTCGACGATGGCGGTCTTGCCCGTGCCGGGCTCGCCGATCAGCACCGGGTTGTTCTTGGTGCGCCGGGAAAGGACCTGGATGACGCGCCGGATCTCCTCGTCCCGCCCGATGACGGGGTCGAGCTTGCCGGTCTCGGCGGCCTCGGTCAGGTCGCGGCCGTACTGCTCCAGCGCCTGGTACTTGTCCTCCGGGTTGGCGTCGGTGACCTTCGCGGAGCCGCGCACCGCACGCAGGGCGGCCATCAGGCCGTCGCGGGTCACGCCGGCCCGGCGCATCGCGTCGCGCGCCGGCCCCGGCTCGTCGACGAGCGCGAGCAGCAGGTGCTCGGTGGAGATGAACTGGTCGCCGAGCCCCTCGGCCTCCTGGCCGGCGCGGCGCAGCACGTTGCGGAACGGCGTGGACAGCTGGGCGCCGGTGGCCGACCCGCTCACCTGCGGACGGGTCGCCATGGCGGCGTCCACCGCCGCGCGCAGCCCCGGCACGTCGGCGCCGGCCCGCGCCAGCACCGGCTCGACGATGCCCTCGCGGGCGTCGAGCAGCGCCGCGAGCAGGTGGTCCGGCTCGACGACGGGGTTGCCGCGCTCTGCGGCGATCCGGGCGGACCCGGCGATCGCCTCCTGGGCGCGCTCGGTGGGCTTGTCGACGGGCACGTTAGATGAGCCTCCTCGTCCAGTTCCTCAATGCCACCGGGGTGTGGCGGTGCGTCAGGGCGGTGCTGCCGCGCCGCACGGGCACCAGCGCCCCGCGCACGGCGCGGGCCGCCGCCATCTCCTCGCGGTGGCGCTCGCGCGTCTCCCGCAGCTCGGTCTCCAGGTCGCGCGCGCGGCGCTCGGCGCGCTCCAGCCGGGCCTCGAGCTTCATCACGCGCTCGATGCCCGCCAGGTTCAGGCCCTCGTCCGAGAGCTCCTGGATGCGCCGCAGCAGCTCCACGTCCTTCTCGGAGTAGACCCGCGTGTTCTTCGCCGTCCGCTGCGGCGTGATGAGCCCACGCCGCTCGTAGACGCGCAGCGTCTGGGGGTGCATCCCCGCCAGCTCGGCGGCGATGCCGATCAGGAAGACGCGCGGGCCGGCGGCCCGGGACCCGGTCACACGTCGGGTGCTCACGAGAACAGCGTCTCCCTCGGGTCGCGGGTGTCGAGCTTCGCGAACTTCTCGAGCGCCTTGCGCTGGGCCTCCGACAGCTCGCGGGGGACCTCCACGCGCAGCTTCGCGATCAGGTCGCCGCGGCCCCCGCCCTTCAGGCGCGGGGCGCCCTGCTTCCCGATGCGCAGGCTCCGACCGTCGGCGCTGCCCGCCGGCACGGTCAGCTTGACCCGGCCGTCGAGCGTCGGCACCTCCACCTGGGCGCCCAGGGCGGCCTCGGCGAAGGTGACGGGCACGTTGATCACCAGGTCGTCGCCCTGGCGCGTGTAGAGCCGGCTCGGCGACACCCGGGTGACCACCTGGAGGTCGCCGGCCGGGCCGCCGCGCAGGCCGGCCTGGCCCTTCCCCTTCAGCCGGATCCTCGTGCCGTCCTTGACCCCGGCGGGGATCTTCACCTTGATCTGCTGGCGCGACGACGTGTGGCCCGAGCCCCCGCAGGTGGGGCACGGGTCGTCGATCACGGTGCCGTTTCCGCCGCAGCGCGGGCAGGGCTCGCTGAACGCGAACTGGCCGACGTCGCGGCCGCGGACGCCGCGTCCCTTGCAGTCCGGGCACAGGCGCGGGTTGGTCCCCGGCTTCGCGCCGCTGCCGCCGCAGTCGCCGCAGGCCACCGGGGTCTCGACGGACACGGGCACCTGGGCGCCGCGCATCGCCTGCTCGAAGTTGAGGTTGACCTCCACCTCCACGTCCGCGCCGCGGCGGGCCGCCGGCTCGCCGGCCGTCTGCTGGCCGCCGCGGTTGCGGAAGATCGACGAGAACATGTCGGCGAAGTCACCGAAGCCCCCGCCGGCGTCGCCGCCGGTGAAGCCGCCGCCGCCGTTGCCGGGCGCGCGGCCGCCGAAGCGCAGGCGCGCGTCGTACTCCGCCCGCTTGTCGGCGTCGGACAGCACGTCGTGGGCGTGGGAGATCTCCTTGAAGCGCTCCTCCGCCTTGGCGTCGCCGGGGTTGCGGTCCGGGTGGTTCTCCCGGGCCAGCTTCCGGTAGGCCTTCTTGATCTCGTCGGCGCTCGCCGTCCGCGAGACGCCGAGGGTGGCGTACAGGTCGTCCACGTCGGTTACGGCTGACCGCTGGGCCGCGCCGCGATGACGACGCGCGTGGGTCGCAGGACGTGCTCGGCGTGGCGGTAGCCCTTCTCCACCACCTCGATGACGGCTCCGTCGTCGTGGTCGGCGGACGGGACCGAGGCGATGGCCTCGTGCACCGTCGGGTCGAACGCCTCGCCGTGGGCGGGGATCTCCTCCACGCCGTGCCCCTGGAGGAGCGCGGCGAGCTGGCCGCGGACCATCTCGAGGCCGGCGACGATCCCCTCCCCCTGGTCGCCCAGGGCGGCGACGGCCCGCTCCAGGTTGTCCATCACCGGCAGCAGGTCGCGGACCACGTCGCGGGTCGCCCCGAGGGCGATCGCCTCACGGTCGCGCGCCGTGCGCTTGCGGAAGTTGTCGAACTCGGCCTTGAGGCGCTGGAGGGCGTCGAGGTACTCGTCGCGCTCCCGCTCGAGGCGCGCGGCGTCGTCCGGCGTCCCCTCCTCGGGGACGCCGGCCGCGGGGCCCTCCGCGCCGTTGCCGGCGTGGGGGTCCCGGGACCCGGCCGCGGGGGCCGGGTCCTCGAACGGGTGGCGTGGCTCGTTCGTCACGCCGTGACGCCGTCGCCGGCCGCGATGGCGATCTTGCGCGGCTTGACCTCGTCGGCCTTCGGGATGCGCACCGAGAGCACGCCCCGGTCGAAGGTCGCCGAGATCTCGTCCGCCTTGACGCCCTGGGGCAGGCTCAGGCTGCGGTTGAAGTGGCCATACGCGCGCTCCACGCGGTAGTACCGGCCGTCCTCGACCTGCTCCTGGAAGCGTCGCTCGCCCTTGAGGGTGAGCACGTTGTCGTCGATCTCGATGTCGATGTCACCGGCGTCGAGCCCGGGCAGCTCGGCCCGCAGCTCGATGGAGCCCCCGGTCTCGAAGACGTCGACCGCGGGCGTCCAGGCCGATCCCGACGACGTCCCGTCGTCGACCGCACGGCTGAAGAGACGGTTCATCTCGTCGCGGAGCGCGGTGATGTCGCGGAACGGGTCGAAGCGAACGACGGCAGGCATGGGGTGTCCTCCTCTCGTGTCGGCGGTCGGGTTCAGGACGCCTTCGGGGCGTCCTCGTCGATGACCTCGTACTCGGCGTCCTCGACCGTGTCGTCCTCGGTCGTGGCGCCGTTGGACTGCGCGGCCTCCTGCTGGGCGGCCGCCTTGCGGTAGACCTCCTCGGACAGGCGGTGCAGCACGTCCGTCAGGGCGCCGGTCTTGGCCTCCATGTCGTCGGCGTCCTCGCCGGCGGCGGCCGTCCTGGCCGCCTCGATCGCGCCCTCCAGGTCGCGGCGCACGGTCTCGTCGACCTTGTCGCCGTTGTCCTTCAGCTGACGGTCGGCCTCGTGGATCCGGGCCTCGGCCGCGTTGCGGGCGTCGGCGACCCGGCGCAGGCGCTTGTCCTCGTCGGCGTGCGACTCGGCGTCGCGCACCATCTTGGTGATCTCGTCGTCGGAGAGGCCGCTGGACGCCTTGATCTCGATCTTCTGCTCGATGCCGGTGCCCAGGTCCTTCGCGCCGACGTGGACGATGCCGTTCGCGTCGATGTCGAAGGTGACCTCGATCTGCGGCACGCCGCGCGGCGCGGGCGGGATGCCGACCAGGTTGAACTTGCCGAGCGTGCGGTTGTAGGCGGCCATCTCGCGCTCGCCCTGGAGCACGTGGATCTCGACCTGGTTCTGGTTGTCGTCGGCGGTCGAGAAGACCTCGCTCTTCTTGGTGGGGATCGTGGTGTTCCGCTCGATGAGCCGGGTGGCCACGCCGCCCTTCGTCTCGATGCCGAGCGACAGCGGGGTCACGTCCAGGAGCAGGACGTCCTTGACGTCGCCCGAGAGGACGCCGCCCTGGATGGCCGCGCCGACGGCGACGACCTCGTCCGGGTTCACGCCCTTGTGGGGCTCCTTGCCGGTCAGCTCCTTCACGCGGTCCTGCACCGCGGGCATGCGGGTCATGCCGCCCACCAGCACGACGTGGTCGATCTTGTCGCCCACGCCCGAGTCGGTCAGCGCCTGCTTGGTGGGGCCCACGAGCCGCTCGAGCAGCGCGTGCGCGAGCTCCTCGAGCTTCGCGCGGGTGAGCTGCAGGTCCAGGTGCTTCGGGCCGCTCTGGTCGGCCGTGATGAAGGGCAGGTTGATCTGCGACGACGTGGTCGTCGAGAGCTCGATCTTGGCCTTCTCGGCGGCCTCGTAGAGGCGCTGGAGGGCCATCTTGTCCTGGCTCAGGTCGATCCCGTGGTCGCGCTTGAACTCCGCGGCCATCCAGTCGACGATCGCCTTGTCGAAGTTGTCGCCGCCCAGGTGGTTGTCGCCGGCGGTGGACTTCACCTCGAAGACGCCGTCGCCGATCTCGAGCACCGACACGTCGAACGTGCCGCCGCCGAGGTCGAAGACCAGGATCGTCTGGTCGGTCTCCTTGTCGAGCCCGTAGGCCAGCGCGGCCGCGGTGGGCTCGTTGATGATGCGCTTGACCTCGAGGCCGGCGATGGTGCCGGCGTCCTTCGTCGCCTGGCGCTGCGCGTCGTTGAAGTACGCGGGCACCGTGATGACCGCGTCGGTGACCGGCTCGCCCAGGAACGCCTCGGCGTCGGTCTTCAGCTTCTGGAGGATCATCGCGCTGATCTCGGGCGGGCTGAACTCCTTGCCGTCCACCCGGATGCGCGCGTCGCCGTTCGGGCCCCGGACGACCTCGTAGGGGACGATCTTCATCTCCTCGTCCACCTCGGCGTACTTGCGGCCCATGAACCGCTTGACGCTGAAGATCGTGTTCTCGGGGTTGGTCACCGCCTGACGCTTCGCGACGGTGCCCACCAGCCGCTCGCCGGACTTGGAGAAGCCGACGACCGACGGGGTCGTGCGTCCACCCTCGGCGTTCGGGAGGACCTCCGGCTCACCGCCCGTGAGGACGGCGACGGCCGAGTTGGTCGTGCCGAGGTCGATGCCGATCGTCTTTCCCATGTGCTGGATGCCTCCTCACCGGGACGTGCCCGGGCAGATGTGCCGATACCTGCGTCGAGTGTAGATCTAAGTCGGTTCGTGTCAAGTCAGATCTGAGTCGATCGCACATAGATCTCCGCAGGGCCCCCGGCTGGGGCCGCCGGGGCGGGTCGCCGCGGTGACGCCGGATGTGTCGCCGCCGTGACAGAACCGTGAGTGGCGGCGGATAAACATCAGGACATCCCTCGACGGGGCCTCATATCCGCCCCGGGGACGCCCCGCCTGACGGCCGGGCACAGCGGGGAGTCGGCACACTCCCTGCGCCGCGGCCGCCGGGCCGGCACAGCCCGGCGGCCGCGATGAGGTCTCCTCCCCGCGCCCGGGTCGCGGCCGACCGGCGGGATGCGGGTCACCCGCAGCGCTCAGCGGCACGTTGCGGGTTCCGGGAGGGGCTCGCCCCGGATGCCGCCGCCCGGCCCCGACGGGAGGCTGGCACCGCGACGTACCGCGAGGTGAGGAGGGGCCATGGCCACCCCGGCCCGGACCCGGCGGCTCCTGGTGATCGCCAACGAGACCTGCACGGGCCGCGAACTGTTCGAGGAGATGCGGGAGCGGGCCGACGGGCCCGACGCCGAGGTGCTGATCGTCGCGCCGGCGCTGACCTCGCGCCTCCACTACTGGATGTCGGATGAGGACGAGGGCCTCGCGGCCGCGGGGCGCCGCCTCGAGACGTCCCTGGAGCGCTGTGGGGCGGCGGGCGTGAGCGCGCGCGGCGCGCTCGGCGACGCGGATCCGCTGCAGGCCCTCGACGACGCGATGCGCACGTTCGCGCCCGACGAGGTCATGATCGCCACCCACCCCGACGGGGCGTCCAACTGGCTCGAGCGCGGCCTGGTCGCCCAGGCGAGAGCCCGCTTCGACGTGCCGATCACCCACGTCGTGGTGGACGCGGCCGCCGACGACGCGCACCTCGTGGCGCAGGAGACCCCCGACCGGGCGGCCCCCGCCCGCGAGCGCCACACCGGCCGCGACCTGACGATCCTCGCCGGCGCGTGGATGCTGGCGCTCTTCGGGAGCGTGCTGTCGTTCGTGTTCTACGCCAGCGACGCCCCGGACTGGTTCATCTGGACCTGGGTGCTGGTGTTCGACCTCGGCTTCAAGATCGCCGCCGGCGTGATCCTCTGGATCCTCTTCCAGCGCCGCGCCCGGGCCGACCGGCTCGACCTGTAGGCGGCCGGCCGCGCAGGGGCCGTCAGCCGACCACGCGCCGGCCCGTGGGGCACAGGTCCAGCAGGGCGCAGCCCGGGCACCGGGGGGCCCGCGCGGCGCAGACGGTGCGGCCGTGGCGGATGAGCCGCATGTGGGTCGCGAAGCACGCGTCGGCGGGCGTCCAGGCCGACAGGCGGGCCTGGGCCTGCACGGCGGTCGCCTTCGGCGGCACGACGTGCGTGCGGAGGGCGATGCGGTGGACGTGGGTGTCGGCCGGGACGATCGGGGCGTCGAAGCAGAAGCACATGACGCAGGCGGCGGTCTTCGGGCCCACCCCGTCCATCGCGGTCAGGAACGCCATCGCCTCCTCCAGCGGCACGCCGCCGAGCCACTCCAGGTCGGACCCGCGCGGGTCGTCGGCGATCTGGTCGAGCACGCGCTGGATGCGCGGCGCCTTCTGGTTCGCCAGGCCCGCGACGCGCACCGCGTCCTCCACCGCCTCCACCGGCGCCGCGCGCACGGCGTCCCAGGTCGGGAACCGCGCCCGCAGCGTGCGGAAGGCACGCTCCTGGTTCACGTCCGTCGTCGAGTGGCTCAGCAGGGTGGTGACCAGCTCGCTCACGGGGTCGTGGCGGCGGACGTAGGGGAGGGGGCCCTGGTCATCCGCGAGGCGGCGCACGATCTCTCGCGTGTGCGCCCGGGTCCCGGGCCTGGGGATCGCCGTCGCCATCCGCCGGAACGCTACGTGGCGGCCCCCCGGCGGGTCCGGCCGGCGGGACGCTGCGGCGACGCGGCGGATGACGACCGGTTGACGGGGGACCGGCAGGCTCCTCATGGTCAACGCACACGACACGGGAGGCCCCCGATGAGCCTGAACATCGTCCGGCGCGACGACCTCGAGCAGACCGGCTCCTGGTCGCTCGTGCGCCGCTCGCTCGAGATCTCGGCGTTCGGCGTCAACCTGGTGGAGATCGCGCCCGGGAGCGCGATCCCCGAACACGACGAGCTGGCCCGCGACCAGGAGGAGATGTTCGTGGTCATGGAGGGCGACGCCGTGCTGGTGGTGGACGGCGAGGACCACGCCGCCCCGCAGGGGACGTTCGCCCGGCTCGACCCTGAGCATCTGCGGACCGTCCGCAACGACGGCGACCACCCCGCGGTGGTGCTCATCGTCTCGGCCCCCCGCACGAGCGGCTATCAGCCGATGGAGTGGGCGTGACCACGGACGCGGCGGCCGGCGCTGCGCGCGTCGCGAGCGGTCGCCCCGAGCCGGCCGGCTACCGGTCGCTGTGGGCGGCCGTCCCCGGCGACGTGGCGGACCGCCACGGGGTGGCCGCCCTCGACGTCGCGGGCGGCGTCTGCCTGGCGGTGGCCTCCCAGGCGGGCAACCCGATGCTGTGCCACGCCGTCGGGGTGGGCGTCGGTTGCGAGGTCGGCGACGCCGACCTCGACCGGATCGCGGCCTTCTACGCCGCGCGCGGCGGCCGCCACCAGGTGTCGGCGTCCCCGGGCGCCACCGGCGACCTGGCCCCCCGGCTGCTGGCGCGCGGGTACCGTCCGTCCCGTCCATGGATGACGTTCCACCGGCCCGCGGGCGAGATCCCGGGCCCGGCGACGACCCTGCGCGTGGTCCGGGCCGACGCCCACTCGGCGCCCGCGTTCGGCGCCATCGTGGCGGCGGCGTTCGCACTGCCGGACGACCTGGCCGGATGGATCGCGGGGGCGGTCGGGGCGCCCGGCTGGACCTGCCTGCTGGCGATGGACGGCGACGTGCCGGTGGGCGCGGCGGGGGTGGTGGTCGACGGGGACGCGGCGTGGTTCGCGCTCGGCGCCACGGTGCCGGCGCACCGCGGCCGGGGCGCCCAGGGCGCGCTGTTCGCCGCCCGCGCGCGGGTGGCCCTGGAGGCCGGGGCCCGCCACTTCGTGACCGAGACGGGAGCGCCCGCCGGCGGGGACCGCCCGGGACCCTCCTACCGCAACATCCTGCGCGCCGGCTTCCGCGAGGCCGAGCTGCGGCCGAACTACGCCTCGCCCGCCGGCTGATCCCCCTGGGCCTCGTCGACCAGCGAGCGCTCGACCGCCTCCTGCACCAGGGCGAGGATCGTCGGCACCCACACCAGATCCTCCGCCGGGTCGGCCGGCGGGGGGCCCGCGGCCAGCACGCGCACCCCGTCGGCGGCGCGCGGGGCCCCCTCCTCGTCCTGGGCCGCCGATGCGACGGCCGACCGGGCCCAGGTGCGGATCTCCGGGTCGCCGGTGGCCCGCGCCAGCGCGTCGACGTCCTCGCTCCGCGCGCCGGCGCCCACGTACTCCGCGATCTCCGGCGCGAAGTCCTCGGGGTCCAGGTCGAGCAGGTCGGCGGCGATCGCGCCGGCGGCGGTGGAGGCGGCCACCGCGGCATCCGCTCCGCCCTCCGCGACGGTCTCCTCCGCGGCCCGCAGCACCGCCCGGGAGCGCTCGGTGGCCGCCGCCAGCTCCTGGGCGGCGCGGACCGCGAGCGCACGGGCCAGCGGCGTGTCCGGATCGTCGTCGGCGGCCCACTCCAGGACGATCTCGAAGGCCTCCAGGTCGTCCGCACCCGCCCGGTCGCGGGCGCGCAGCAGCGCGGCCTGCATCGGCCCCCGCAGCTCGGGCCAGTGGGCGGCGGACGCGGCGCCCGCCAGCGCCGCCGGGTCGCCCGAGGCGGGCTCGTCGCCGAGCGCACGCGCCAGCGCCCACGTCTCCGGGCCGAGCACCCCGCGCGGGAGGCTCAGGCCGGTGACGCCCAGGACCCGCGCGAGCGCCTCCTCCGGGCTCATCGGACCGGGTTGTCCAGCACCCCGAGGCCGTCGATCTCCACGCGCACCCGGTCGCCGGGCCGCAGGAAGGCCTTTGGATCGCGGGCCACGCCCACCCCGGCGGGGGTGCCGGTGGTGATCACGTCCCCGGGCTCGAGCGTGAACGCGGCGGAGCAGAACGCGATGAGCGCCGCCACGCCGAACACCATGTCGGCGGTGGTGCCGTCCTGGCGCAGGTCGCCGTTCACCCACGTCCGGATCCGGAGCGCCTGGGGGTCGGGGATCTCGTCGGCGGTCGTGATCCAGGGCCCCCAGGGGGCCATCGTGTCGCCGCCCTTCGCCCGGATCCACTGGGGCTCCTCGCGCTGGCGGTCGCGGGCGCTCACGTCGTCCATCACGGCGTAGCCGAACACGACGTCCAGGGCGTCGGCCTCGGACACGTGGCGGCAGCGGCGCCCGATGACCACGGCGAGCTCGCCCTCGTAGTCCAGCTCGTCGCTGTAGGCGGGGACGACGATGTCGTCGGCCGGACCCGTCACCGACGTCGGGAGCTTCGCGAACAGCAGGGGCCGCGTCGGCAGCTGGGCGCCGGTCTCCGCCGCGTGGTCGCGGTAGTTGAGGCCGATCCCGATGATCTTGCCCGGCACCAGCGGCGGCGCGAGCCGCAGGCCCGCGAGCGGGAGGGGGTCGCCGTCGGCCGCCGGCACCGCTCCGAGCGCGGCGGAGACGTCCCCGCCCGCGAGGGGCGTGACCATGTCGCCGTCGACCCGCCCCAGGCGGGTTCCGGCGGAGTCGCGGACGGTGCACAGGCGCATGCGCCGCTATCCTAGGGCCGTGGAGCCGGACCCGCCGTGGCGGTTCCCACGCAGCCCCGAAGGAGGGCCGCCATCGGCACGTCACCGCAGGAGCTCGACGCCGGCGCCCGGCAGGGCCTCGGCCCCGCCGTCTGGCGGATCGTCGACCGCAGCGGCATCACCCCGAACACCATCACGATCCTGGGCTTCCTCGGGATCTGCGGCGCCTCCTGGCTGGCCCTGGAGCGCTACTGGGTGCTCAGCTCGCTGCTGTTCGTCGCCTCCGGGCTGGTCGACTCCCTCGACGGGATGGTCGCGCGCCACCAGGGCCGGGTGAGCGCGTTCGGGGCGTTCCTCGACTCGACCCTCGACCGCCTGGCCGAGGCCGTGGTGTTCGGCGCGATCGGCATCACGTTCGCCCAGGACGGCATGGACTGGGCGCTGGCGGCGTGCTTCGCGGCGCTGGCCGGCTCGTTCATCGTGTCGTACGCCCGCGCCCGCGCCGAGGGCCTCGGCATCCCCGGCACCAGCGGCGGCCTGATGGGACGCCCGGAGCGCCTGGTGATCGTCGGCGCCGGGCTGTTCCTCGGCGCGGTCGGCAACGTGCTGCCGGTGCTGATCTGCATCCTGGCGGCCCTCAGCCTGATGACGGCGGTGCACCGGATCGTGATCGTGTACCAGGCCTCGGACGGCCGCACCCCGCGCAGACGCTGATGCCCGGGGCGGCCCCGAGCGGCGCGGGCATGCGGATCGCCCTGCTGTGCCCCCACGCGTGGCCGCCGCGCGACGACGTGGCGCACCAGGTGGCGGCCGAGGCGGCGGCCCTCGCCCGCCGCGGCCACCGCGTCACCGTGCTCGCGCCCGCCACCGACCGCGCCCGCGTGGCGGCGGGCCGGGCGGTGCTGCACGCCGCCCGCGAGGGCGACGGGTCGGCCCTGTCGCCCCCGGGGCCCGGGGTGCTCGAGGTGGGCCTGGGGCGCGCGGCGATGGCGGGTGCGCTGGAGGAGACGCTGTGGGAGCACCCGTGGGACGTCGTGCACCTGCACGAGCCGCTCGCCGCGAGCCCCGCCCTGACCGCGCTGCGCCACGCGGGCGGCGCCACCGCCGTGACCTTCCATCGCGCCGAGACGCTCGCCGGCGTCGCGTTCCTGCGGCCGCTGCTCGACCGCGCCCTCGCCCGCACGCGCCTGCGCATCGTGACGAGCGCGGCCGCGGCGCGGACCCTCGGCGACATCCTCCCCGGCGACTACACGCTGGTGCGCCCCGGCGCTGACCTCGCCGCCCTGGCCCCCGGACCCGAGACCGCCGGGCCCCCCGGCCTGGTGCTGGTGGCCCGCGGCCGCGACCGGGTGGGTGTCCGCTTCGCGCTGAGCCTGCTGCGCGGCCTGGACCTCTCGGCCGTCGGGGCGATCACGCTGATCGGCCCGGCCGACGCGCCATGGCGCACCCGCACCGCCGTGCCGAAGGCCCTCCGCGGCACCGTGACGGTGGTCCCGGACCAGGGCCCCGCGTCGCGTGCCGCCGCGCTCGCCGCGGGCCGCATCGCGGTGCTGGCCGACCCCTCCGACGCCGCCGGGCCCGTCCTGGCCGAGGCGCAGGCGGCCGGCTGCGCGGTGCTGGCGCCGCGCTCACCCGGCGCGGAGGAGGGCGTCGCCCACGGCGTCGACGGGCTGGTGCTCCCCCCCTTCACCCGGGAGGCGTGGATCGACGCCGTGGCCCAGCTCGTCGCCGATCCCACCCGCCGCGCGGCGATCTCGGCGGCCGCGCGGGCGGGCGCCCGCTCCTGGGACGACGCGGCGGCCGAGCTGGAGGCCCGCTACCGCGACGTCCGCGATTCCGTCCCCGCCGGGAGCGGCGATGTGCGGGTGCGGGCCGACCTGCGGGTGCGGATGGGGCCGGGCCTGGACCCGGCGCGGCTCGTCGCGACGTGCCGCGCCCGCGAGATCGGCCTGGTGGCCGTCGCCTCGCCGGAGGGCGTCGCCCCCGCGCGGGCCGTGCGGGAGGCGGCGCCCGAGGGCCTCGTCGTGGTCGCCGGCCAGGAGGTGGCGACGGCGGAGGGTCCGCTCGTGGGCCTCTTCACCGACCGGGACGTCCCCGCCGGCCTCACGCTGGCCGAGTCGGCCGCCGCGATCCACGCGCAGGGCGGCCTGGTGATGGTCCCCGACCCCGCCGGCCCCACCGGCGCGCCGGAGCCCGAGGCGCTGCGCGCCCTGGACGGCGCCGCCGACCTGTACGAGGCGCGTGACGCGTCGGCCTGGGAGGTCCTGCGCCGGGTGGGGCTGCTCCCCTGCGCGGGCAGCGGCGCGGAGCGCGCCGACGAGGTGGGCGCCCGGCTCACAGAGATGCGTGCGGCGACCGATCCGGCGGCGTTCCTCGCGGCCGTCGCCGACGCGCGCGCGCCACGTCCGCCCAGGCGCCGCCGGCGGGCGCCCGCACCCTGAAACGCCACCCTGCAGGAGTAACGCGGACCCCTGTGAATACCGTCCCCGCACATGACCCCTGAGCCCCCCAAGCCGCGTCCCACCCGCCGCCCCGGCGGCCGGGGCACGGGCCCCGCGCCGATGACCGGGTCGAGCCCCGAGGACATCCAGGACGCGTACCAGCGGCGTGCGATCGCCGAGATCGCGGCGCTGAACGACGAGATCATCGCGTGCGAGCCGTGCCAGGCCGACGCGGAGCTCCCGGTGATGAGCTCCGGCTCGCCGCAGGCCGAGATCATGCTGATCAAGTGGGGCGCCTCCGTGGCGGAGCGCCAGGAGGGGGTCGCGTTCTTCGGGCGCGCGGGCACCGCGATCCTGAAGAGCGTGCAACGCCTGGGGATCGACCCCCTGATGCTGTACGGCACGCTGTGCCTGAAGTGCGCGCGGCTGGCGCCGGACGAGGCGCTGGAGCTGTGCCTGCCGTGGCTCTCCCGCGAGATCCACATCGTGCAGCCCAAGCTGATCGTGCCGATGGGCGACGACGTGGTCGAGGCCCTCGCGAACCTGGACTTCCCGCTCGCCGGGCCGCTCCGCGCGGAGCCGGGCGAGGTGCAGCGCTGGACGCCGACGATCGAGGCGCTCTACGTGCCCGACATCGACGCGTCGCTGGACGAGCAGAACGCCAAGCGGGCCTTCTGGGCGGCGTTCCGCGCGATCGGCGACTGGCACCAGGCCCAGCCCCCCTACTAGGTCACCGCCGCCTCCGCCGTGGAGTCGTTCGCGACGCCGCTGAAGGCGCTGGCGGCGCTCGCCGCCGGCTGGCTCCTCGCGAGGCTGGTCTCCACCCCGCGCCAGCTCGTCGCGCTCGCGCTGATCGCCTCGGCGGTCGACGTCGCGTCGGTGGCGGCGGGGCCGAGCCGCAGCATCGTGGAGGACGGCTCCGACGCGTTCGAGCGGGTCGCCCTCCACCTGCCCCCATGGGACGTGCAGGCGCTGCTCGGCCCCGTCGACGTGGTGTTCCTGGGCCTGTTCGCGTTCGGCGCCGCCCGGGTGGGCATGCACGCGGTGGCGGTGGCGGTGGGGGTGGCGACCGGCCTGGTGATCGGCGTCGGCGTCGCCCTGGGCACCGGCGCGGGGCTGCCGGCGATCCCGTTCATGGCCGCCGGGCTCGTCACCGTCCATCTGCTCGGTCCGCGGCGGCCCGCCTAGCGCCGGCCCGGGTCGTCGGCGACGTGTCGGGGCGTCCGACCGCCGCCGTCAGCGCGTGAAGCGGGCGACGGCCTCGATGTGGGGCGTCTGCGGGAACATGTCGACGGGCCGCACCCACTCCAGCCGGTAGCCCCCCTCCACGAAGCGGGCGGCGTTGTCCGCGAACGTCGCCGGCTGGCACGAGACGTACACCAGGACAGGGGGCGCGAGCTCCAGGATCCGCCGCACGGCGCCCCCCGACAGCCCGGCACGGGGCGGGTCGACGATCGCCACGTCCGGGGCCGGCAGCTCGCCGCGGCGCTCGCGCAGCACCCCCCGCACGTCGCCGCACAGGGCGGTGTGGTTGCGCAGCCCGTTGGCGGCGGCGTTCGCGGCGGCGTCGGCGACCGCCTCGGGGACGATCTCGATCGCGACGACCTCCTTCGCCCCGGCGGCCACGGCGATCCCGATGGACCCGACGCCGGAGAAGAGGTCGTAGACCACCTGGCCGCCGTCCAGGCCCGCGGCCTCCGCGACCCGGTCGTAGAGCACGTCGGTCATGCGCGTGTTGGTCTGGAAGAACGCCGCCGCGGACAGCCGCAGGGTCACGCCCCGCACGCGCTCCTCCAGCCAGTCGCGGCCGTGGACCAGCCGCGTCGGCAGGCCGGAGGTGACCTCCGCCAGGCCGTCGTTGACCGCGTGCAGCAGGCCCACCAGCTCCGGGTGGGCGGCCGCGAGCGGCGCGGCGAGGCGGTCGACCGCCCCCTCCGCCCCCGGGGCGGTCACGATGGTCACCAGCACCTGGCCGGTCGCGACCCCCTCGCGCACCACCACGTGCCGCAGCACGCCCCGCTGGGCGCGCTGGTCGTACGGGACGATCCCCTCCCCCTCCGCCCACGCGCGCACGGTCTCGCGCACCCGGTTGCCGAGGTCGGTCGCCAGCAGGCAGTGGTGCACGTCGACCACCTGGTCCCACCGCCCGCGCTCGTGGAAGCCGAGGTGGACGCCGCCGTCCACGCCGGGCGACGCCGAGTACTCCATCTTGTTGCGATAGCCGAATCGCTCGATCGCCGGGTCGGGCTCGCGGACGTCGATGCCCTCCAGGTGGCCGATCCGCGCGAGGTGCTCCGCCACCTGGTCCCGCTTGGCCGCCAGCGCCCGCTCGTAGTCGACGTGCTGCAGCCGGCACCCCCCGCAGCGGGGGACGTAGGGGCACGGCACCTCCACCCGGGAGGGGCCGGGAGCGAGCACCGCCTCCAGATCGGCCTCGGCGAACCGCCGGCGCGCCTTGCGGATCCGCACCCGGGCCCGGTCGCCGGGCGCGGTGTCGCGGGCGAAGACCACGAAGCCGTCGTGGCGGGCGACGCCGGCCCCGCCGAACGCGAGGTCCTGGACCTCCACCTCGAGGACGTCGTCGCGCTTCGGGCGGGTGGGGCGTGTCGTGGCCATGGGCCTAGTATCGCGGGGTGGCCGAGAGGGTGGACCTGGACGAGTACCGCGCGGACGCCGAGGAGCACCTTCGCGGTCCCGGCCCCGCGGCCGACGCCCGCCACGCGGGCCTGTTCACGGCCGAGCGCGTGACGGCGCTGGAGGCCCTCGCCGCGACGGGCGGCCCCCGGATGCGGAACCTGGCCCGCTACGCCGCCGAGGGGCACCTGCGCCTGGCGAGCGCCGCCGAGATGGCCCGGGTCGAGGAGGAGCTGCGGGCCCCGATGCCGGGGGGCCTGACGCTGCTCGACGTGGACGCGGCGCTCGCCGCGGAGCCCTCCGCCGACCGCCGCCGCGAGCTCCAGGCCGAGCGGCTGCGCGCGATCGGCGGGCGGCTGCCGTCGGCGGTGTCCGACGCCGAGGTCCGGCGCACCCTCGCGGCCCACGAGCTGGGCGCGCCGACCGCCGCGGAGCTGATCGCCCGCGCGGCCGGGCTCGACCTGACCGCCGCCGCGGCGCTCGGCGCCGCGGTCCTCGACGCCGGCGACGACGCGGTGGGCCGCCGGGTCGGGGATCTCGACGCCGCCGACCTGCCCCGGCTGCTGCGCGCCCCCGAGCTGGCGGGGGCGCTGCCGGCGGCGGGCGCCCGCGAGGCGCTGGAGCGCACGTGCGAGCTGCTCGGGGTCACGGCGCCGGCCGTCGCCCCGACCGCGGCCGGCCTGGCCGGGTACGCGGAGACGCTCCGCCTGGGCGGTCTGGCCCTGGCATCGGCGGGCGCGTCGGCGCGGTTGCCGGTCGAGGCCCGTCGCCTGGGCGACCCGGCGCTCGCCCAGGCGACGGCGTTCCTCCTGGAGGGGCTGCTCGCCGAGCCCGCCTGGCTCGTGCGGGTGCTCGACGCCGCCGACCCGGGCCGGGTGGCCGGCCCCGCGGAGACGCTGCGGCTGCTGGCCACGCGCGCCGCCGCCGCGCGCGCGGCGGCGCTCGCGGGCGGCTCCCGGGAGGAGCTGATGTCGCGGGGCCTCGGCATCCCGTGGCCCGGTGAGCTCACGATCCTCGACGGACTCGCGGGCGTCGCGCCCGCGGACGCCATCCGGGGACGCGCCCTCGCGGCGCTCCTGCGGCGGCACCTGTGGGAGGCCTCCGGCGACCGCTGGTTCGCGGATCCCCGTTCCGGGTCGTTCCTGCGCGAGCTGTGGCTGGAGGGCGGGGACCTCACGCCGGAGGGGATCGCCCGGGACCTGGGCGCCGGCGACCTGGGCGACGCGCTGCGCTCCGGCGAGGGGTCCTGACCTGCTCGGCCTGCGCGGAACGGTGCTGCGGGGACGGTCGCTGCGGCCGGCGACGGTCGGCGTGCGCGACGGGGTGGTCGGCGACGTCCCCCGCCGGGCGGTGCGGGACCTCCCCGACGGCTGGATCGTGGCCCCGGGGTTCGTCGACGTCCAGGTCAACGGCTTCGCCGGCGCCGAGGTGGGCTCCGACGCGGACGCCCTCGGGGCGATCGCGGCCGCCCTCCCCCGCATCGGCGTCACGGGGTTCTGCCCCACGCTGGTGAGCCGCGCCGACGCGGCCTACCGGCGGGCCGCCGCCGCGCCCGCCCGCGCCCGGGGGCCCGCCGCCGCCGCCCCGCCGCCCCGCGCGCACCCGGAGGGGGCCGTCCTGAACCCCCCGCGCCACGGCGCCCACGACCCGGGCGTGCTGCGCGACCCCGACCCCGCCGCCCTGGACGGCCTGCTCGCGGCGTTCCGTCCCGCGATCGTCACGCTGGCCCCCGAGCTGCCCGGCGGCCTGGACGCCGTCGCCCGGATCGCGCGGGCCGGCGCGGTCGCCGCCGCCGGCCACACCGAGGCCGGGGCCGCGACGGCCCGCGCCGCCATCGACGCCGGCGCCCGCCTGCTCACCCACGCCATGAACGCCATGCCGGGCCTGCACGCCCGCGAGCCCGGTCCGCTCGGCGCGTTCCTGGCCGACCGCCGCGCCCGCGTCTCCCTGATCGCCGACGGCGTCCACCTGGACGACGCGTCCGCATTCGTCTGCGCACGGGCGGCCGGGGCGCGCCTGGTCCTGGTCAGCGACGCCGTGGCGGCGGCGGGGATGCCCCCGGGGCGCTACCGGCTCGGGACGCGGACGGTCACCTCCGACGGGACGCGGGCGACGTCGCGGGGGCGCCTGGCGGGCGCGGTGGCCGGCCTCGACGCCGGGCCGCGCACGCTGGTGCGCGCCGGGACCCCCGTCGCCGCGGCGCTCGCCGCCGCGACCTCCGCGCCGCGGCGGCTCCTGGGCCTGCCGCCCGGCCTGGCCCCCGGCGGGCCCGCCGACCTGGTGGTGCTCGACGGCGATCTGGTGCCCCGCCTCACGCTCGTCGGCGGCCGGGTGGCGTGGGCCGACCCGGGTCTGCCGTTCGATCCGGGGCCCTACGCGGGTCCGTAGACGTCGTCGCGGCGGTGGCGCAGGGCGGGCAGGCGCTCCCGGATCTCCGCCATCCGCGCGAAGTCGAGGTCGGCGATCGCGACGCCCTCCCCGTCGGGCGCCTGCGCCAGCACGACCCCCCACGGGTCGACGACCATGCTGCGCCCGTGCGAGACGGTGCCGTCGTCGTGGGTGCCGGACTGGCCGGCGGCGACCACGAACGCCTGGTTCTCGATCGCCCGGGCCCGCAGCAGCGGCTCCCAGTGGTCCTTGCCGGTGGCGGCGGTGAATGCGGCCGGGACCACGATCACCTCGGCCCCCTCGGCGACGAGGCGCCGGTACAGCTCCGGGAAGCGGAGGTCGTAGCAGACCGACATGCCGATCCGGCGGCCCAGCGCCTCGCCCACCACGATCGCGTCGCCGGGCGCGGTGGCCGCCGACTCGCGGTAGGCGACGCCCCCCACGTCCACGTCGAACATGTGGAGCTTACGGTAGACGGCGGCCACCGCCCCGTCGGGCCCCAGCAGCACGCTCGTGTTGTGGGCCCGCCCGTCGTCGCGCGCCTCGATGACGCTGCCGGCGAGGACCGCGATCCCGTGCTCGCGCGCCCACGACCGGGCGGCGGCCACCGACGGGCCGTCCAGCCCCTCCGCCCCCTCGCGGGTGCGCGGCCCGTGGATGTAGGGCCACTTCTCCGGCAGCACCACCAGCCGCGCCCCGGCGCCCGCCGCGCGGGCCACCAGGGCGCCGGCGGCGGCGATGTTGCGGTCGCGGTCTGCCGTGCTGGTCATCTGGACCGCCGCCACCCGCAGGGCGCTACCATCCGCGGCGTCAGTCCGAGCGCTTGGAGGCGTCATGTCGGCCGAGATTCTTTCGCAGATCGAGGACGTGCTCGACCAGATCCGGCCCGCGCTCCACGCGGACGGCGGCGACGTCGAGCTGGTGGAGTTCGATCAGGAGGGGTTCGTCCACCTCTCGATGCAGGGCTCCTGCGGCGGCTGCCCCATGTCCACCGCCACGCTGACGCTGGGCATCGAGGCCGAGCTGCGCCGCAACATCCCCGAGGTCGAGGGCGTCATCACCGTCTGAGTCACGGGGGCGCCCGCCGCGCCCGGGGGCTCAGCCGCGCAGGGCGCGCAGGGCGTTCAGGATGACGGCGAGGTCGATGACCTCCTGGAACAGGGCGCCCGCCACCGGCGGCAGGTGCCCCGTCGCGGCGACGCCCATCGCCGCGATGCTCACGCCCATCCCGGCCAGCACGCTCTGCCGCGCGATGCGCGTCGAGCGCCGGCCGATCCCGACGGCGTCGGCGACGCGGTCGACCCGGTCCACCGTGATGACCGCGTCCGCCGTCTCCGACGACACCGTCGCCCCGGCGGCGCCCATCGCGATCCCGACGTCCGCGGCCGCCAGGGCGGGCGCGTCGTTCACGCCGTCGCCCACCATGGCGACGGCGGCGAGGTCGGGCTCCCCGCGGAGGCTCCGGACCACCTCGAGCTTGCCCTCCGGGGACAGCTCCGCGTAGACGCGGTCGACGCCGAGCTCCCGGCCGATGCGCTCGGCGACGGAGCGGCGGTCGCCCGAGACCATCGCCACGTGCCGCACGCCCTCCCCGCGGAGCCGTCCGACGATCCGGTCCGCGTCGGCGCGCAGCTCGTCGGCCATCACCACCACCGCCGCGAGCCGCCCGTCGACGCCCACCAGCACGTGGGCCTCCCCCGACCCGCGCCCCGCCGCCAGCGACGCCCCCGCCACCTCCGCGGCGTCGTATCCCCGGGCCACCAGGAACGCCCGGCTCCCGACGGCCACGCGGCGGCCGGCGACGACCCCGGCGATGCCCTGGCCGGGCTGCTCGGCGACCCCCGTCGCGGGCGCCAGGGCCAGGCCGGCGTCCTCGGCGGCGCGCACCAGCGCCTGCCCCAGCACGTGGGCCGACAGGCGGGCGACGA
>OEIU01000999.1_pt1 | contig 21082 bp, 22 predicted proteins | sample 1539221 | NCBI WGS metagenome assembly OEIU01 (sample SAMN03792071, study PRJEB22550) | activated sludge metagenome | feature: wastewater treatment plant; material: activated sludge; isolation source: Wastewater treatment plant of a petroleum refinery complex | place: Argentina: Zarate | collected...
GCGAGGCCCCGGCCCGCAACCCCTCACCGCGAGGGCGTCACGCCATACCGTCTGACGGGTTCGGTTCAGCCGCAGCGCGGCAGGCCTGCGGTGTCGCCCTTCGCGATGCCCTGCACGGCGGTGCGCGCGTCGTCGAACGTGGTCACCTTGAGCAGCGTCATCCCCTCGGGGACGTGGCCGACGGCGTCGGCGCAGTCCTGCGCCGGGGAGAGGAACCAGCGCGCCCCGGCCCGGTGCGCACCGACCATCTTCTGGCGGATGCCGCTGATCGGGCCGACCGTGCCACCGTCCTCGATGGTGCCGGTGCCGGCGATCCGCTGGCCGCCGGTCAGCGAGCCGGGCGTCAGCGCGTCGTAGATCGCGAGGGTGAACATCAGCCCGGCCGACGGACCGCCGACGCGCCCGGTGTTGAGGGTCACGGTGACCGGCAGGTCGTAGTCGGTGCGCAGGAGCACCCCGATGTAGGCGGTGCCGTCGGCGTCACCGGTCCTCACGGTCACCGTCTTCCGGGTGCCGGACCGCTCGACGACGAGGGGCACCTCGTCGCCCGGACGATGCGTGCGGATGGCCTGGCGGACGGCGTCGGCGTCGGTGGCGGCGACGCCGTCGACGCTCACGAGCACGTCGCCCTTCTCGACGATGCCGGTCGACGGGCTCCCGGCCGGGACGTCGGCGATGGTCACGTGGGTCGGGACGGTCTTCCCGAGGGCGCGCAGGGCGGTCGCGGCGGCCACCGTCTGCGACTCGGTCATCATCTCCGCGTTCTCGGCCTCGACCTGGTCGGCCGTGGCGTCGTCGGGGAAGTAGTCGCTCTCGGGGGCGACGTCGACGTCGTCGCGGACCCACGCCTCGAGGAGGTCGTAGACGGTGACCGTGCGCCCCGGGCCGCCGTCGAAGGCGACCGTCGTGAAGTCGAGGGCGCCCTGCGTGGGGTAGGTCGTGGCACCGGAGACCGAGAGGACGGGCTTGCCGTCGACGTCGCCGAGGACGTTGGTGGCCGGCCCGGGCGAGAGGACGACGTAGGGCAGGCCGACGAAGGGGAGCCCGGCTGCGAGAACGACGAGGAGGAAGATGCCGGTGAGCAGGATCGCCGCGGCCCGACCGCCCGGCGGGGCCGGCCGGGGGACGGGACCGACGGTGCCGGTGTCGTGGACCGTCTCGCCGGGGGCGCGGCTCACGGCAGCCCCACCCACTCCGTCGAGCCGTCGCCGAGGGACTGGTGCTTCCAGATCGGCGTGCGGGCCTTGAGGGTGTCGATGACCGCGCGGCAGGCGTCGAAGGCCTGGCCGCGGTGGGGCGCGGCGGCGGCGACGACGACCGCGAGGTCGCCGACGGTCAGCGTGCCGGTGCGGTGCACCGCCGCCACCCGGAGCGCCTGCGAGGACGCGAGGACCTCGTCGCAGACCGCGCTCATCGTCTCCAGCGCGCTCGGGTGCGCGGAGTACTCGAGCCCGGTCACGGCGTCGCCGTGGTCGTGGTCGCGGACGACCCCGACGAAGAGGGCGACGCCACCGCACGCCGGGTGCCGGACGGCATCGAGCACCTCGTCGACGGACAGCGGCTCGTCACGGACGGCGACGAGCGCGACCGCGGCGTCATCGGTGGGCATGGGGCTCCTCGCGGGGCCGCCCGCCGGAACGATTCCCGGGCGAGCGTGGTTGGGTACGACAGGAACGACATCTTCTCATCCGATCCGCAGGAGACCGGCCGTGACCGACCACGCCGACGACGACGAGACCCCCGACCTCCCTCCCGAGCTCGAACAGGTGCTCCGTGGCCTCACCGGGGGCGGCGAGCTCGACCCACAGCTCGCCGAGATGGTGCGGGGCATGGGCCTGGACAAGGTCGACCCCCAGATGCTCCAGATGGTCGTCGGGCAGGTGCAGGCGATGTTCGCCGCACCGGCCGGCGACACGACGGTCGACCCCGTCCTCGCCACAGACACCGCCCGCAAGACCGTCGCGGCGGCCGGCGACGCGCTCGCCTCCGCCGCCGACCGGCGCGCCGCGGCCGAGGCCGTCCACGTGGCGGGGCTGTGGCTCGACGCCGTCACCGACCTGTCCGCCCCCGCCGTGCGCGGCACCGCCTGGAGCCGCGCCGAGTGGGTCGAGGCGACGATGCCGGTGTGGACCGACCTCGTCGAGCCGGTCGCCGAGGGGGTCACCGACGCGGTGTCCGAGGCGATGGCCCGCCAGCTCGGCGAGGTCCCCGAGGACTCCCTGCCCGAGGGAATGGCCGGGATGCTCGACCAGGCCGGCCCGATGCTGCGCCGCATGCACGGCTCGATGTTCGCCCTGCAGCTCGGCCAGGGCGTCGGGACGCTCGCCGGCGAGGTGGTCACCGGCTGCGAGGTCTCGCTGCCGCTCGTGGCGGCCCCCGACGTCGTCCTCCTGCCGCAGGCCCTGCGCGAGCTCGCCGCCGGCCTCGAGGTCGACGAGCCGCAGGCGCGGCTCTACCTCGCGGTCCGGGAGGTCGCCCGGGTGCGCCTCTTCGCCGACGTGCCGTGGTTGTCCGCCGGCCTGCTCGCCGCGGTCCGCGACTACGCGGGCGACATCACGATCGACACCGACGGCATCGAGGAGGCGGTCCGATCGATCGACCCCTCCGACCCGCAGGCGGTCCAGGAGGCCCTTCAGGGCCAGCTCTTCTCGCCGCAGCACTCCCCCGCCCAGCAGGCGGCCCTCGGGCGGCTCGAGACCCTGCTGGCGCTCGTCGAGGGCTGGGTCGACGTCGTCACCGAGCGCGCCGTCGCCGGGCACCTGCCGTCCGCGGACGCCCTCGGCGAGGCGGTCCGCCGGCGCCGCGCCACGGGCGGCCCCGCCGAGAAGGCCTTCGGCGCCCTCGTCGGCCTCGAGCTGCGGCCGCGCCGCCTGCGCGACGCCGCCAACCTCTTCCGGGCACTCGAGGACTCCGGTGGCCCTGCGGCCCGCGACGCCGCGTGGCGCCACCCGGACCTCGCGCCGTCCGCGACGGACCTCGACGACCCGCTGGGCTACGTCGAGCGCACGGCCCGGCCGGCCGCCGACGACCTCGACGCCGAGCTCGACGCGCTGCTGCGCGGCGAGGGCGAGCGGTGAGCCGGGCCGCCGAGGTCGCCCGCACGTACGCCCACCTGCACGCCGACGCCGCCCGCGTCCTCGGCGGCTGGGACGCGCCCGACGCCCGCCAGGAGGAGCTGCGTCGCGGCTACCTGGCCCACCTGGCCTCCCACCCGGACGCCGTGGCCAAGGCTGGCCCGCCGGAGCACCTGACCGGCTCGTGCGTGGTCCTCGACGCCTCGGGCGACCGGGTGCTCCTGACCCACCACCGCAGGGCCGGGCAGTGGTTCCAGTTCGGCGGGCACCTCGAGGCGGGCGACCCCTCGCTGTGGGCCGCCGCCCGCCGCGAGGGCCGCGAGGAGTCCGGCCTCGCGGAGCTCGAGCCGCTCCCCGACCCGGTCCAGCTCGACCGGCACGTCCTCGTCGGCGACTTCGGGCACTGTCGTGAGCACCTCGACGTCCGGTACGCCGCGCTGGCACCGGAGGGGGCCGAACCGCGGGCCAGCGCCGAGTCTCACGACGTGCGCTGGTGGCCGGTCCGTGCGCTGCCGGAGGGCACCCGCGCCGAGCTCTCACCCCTCGTCGGGCTGGCCCGGCGCGCCCTCGGGCTCGGCTGACGGCGGCATGCCCGTGGCGTGCGCGAGCCCGTCGAGGAAGCCCCGCGCCCGCTCCAGCCGCGGGTAGGACGCGACGAGGCGCCAGAACGCCGGCCCGTGGCCGGCGACGAGCAGGTGGGCGAGCTCGTGGAGGAGGACGTAGTCGAGGACGTGCGTCGGCACGTCCTGCAGCCGGTCCGAGACCCGGATCGTGCCGTCCGAGGGCGTGCACGACGCCCAGCGCTTCTCCATCGTCGAGACCCAGCGCACGCTCTGCGGGCGGGCGTGCCCGCCGAGGTAGCGCTCGGACAGGCGCGCGGCGCGCGCCTGGAGCGCCTCGTCGCCGACCGGGCGGCGGCTCTCCCCGCGGGCCAGCCGGGCGAGCATCCGCTCCACCCAGCGGGCCTCCTCGGCGGCCGAGAACGAGGCCGGGATGAGCACCACGGTGCGTCCGCCGTCGCGGTAGGCGCTCACCGTGCGGCGGCGCCTCCGGCTGCGGCGGACCTCGACGTCGCGCGCGGACACCCCCCAACTCTACGATCACGAGGCGGTTGGGACCGGTGTGACGCACGTGACCTGCAGGAACGCCTCCGCCCGCGTGGCGCCGCGCGTCGAGGGGGCGACGGGCCCCGGCGTGGCTACTGTGTGAAGGTCCAGACCGCCCCCGGGGCGGCACACCACTGCGGTGGCGGCTGGCCGTCGCCGGTGACAAGGAGAACGTCGATGGCTGACGAGACCTACAAGGGCGAGTTCTACTGCGTGAAGTGCAAGGAGAAGCGCGAGGCCGAGGGGAAGGTCGTGGTCTCCGAGAACGGACGGCGCATGGCCAAGGGGCAGTGCCCGGTGTGTGGCACCAACCTCAACCGCATCCTCGGCAAGGCCTGAGCGCCCTCGCCGAGCCCGGCGGCCCCGGACCCTCGTGGTCCGGGGCCGCCGGCGTCCCCGGGCCTGTGGACGACGCCGGCGCGTGGCCGACGCCGCGGGGCAGGATGCCGGGGGCGGGCCGGACGAGGAGGTCGCGGATGGAGCGGGCAGGGGTGGTCGTCGACGGGTGGGGTCCGGTCGCGGCCGAGGCCGCCGCCCAGCTGCGGCGGTGCGGGGTCCCGGTGCGGGCGGGGGGGCACGGGGCGGACGCCGCCGAGCTCGACCTCGCCGCCGGGCTCGACCCGCCCGCGGTGCTCGTCCTCGTCGCGGGCGGGCACGGGCCGGGGTGGTGGCGGGTCCCGTCGGCCGCCGCTCCCTGGCAGGTCCGCGGCGTGCCGCTGCTACCGGTCACCGGACGCGGCGACGACGTCGTCGTGGGCCCACTCGTCGTGTCGGGGCGCACCCCGTGCCTCGACTGCGTCACGCTGCCGCCGACACCGAGCCCGCTCGCTCACCCCGACCCCGCGACCGTCGTCCTCGCCGCCGCGGTGGCCACGGTCACCGCCCTCGGCGTGCTGCGCGGCGACCTCTCGCTCGGCGCGGTCTCGACCGACATCGGGCCCGCGGGTGCGACGGTCGTGCACCGGGTGTGGACCTCCCTGCCCGGCTGTCGGTGCTCGTCGGTGAGAATGGCCGGGTGAGCGAGCGCGAGCGGGACATCCCGGGGTCCTCGATCGCGCGGGCGGCGCGGTTGGCGGGCCTGCCCCTCGGGCACGCGGGGCGGGCGGCCCTCGGGGTCGGCAAGCGCGTGGGCGGTCGTCCCGCGGAGGCCGTGGCGGCCGAGATCCAGGCGCGCACGGCCGAGCAGCTGTTCTCCGTCCTCGGCCAGCTCAAGGGCGGCGCGATGAAGTTCGGGCAGGCCCTGTCGGTCATGGAGGCCGCGATGCCCGAGGAGGTCGTCGGCCCGTACCGCGCGACCCTGACCCGGCTCCAGGAGTCCGGGCCGCCGATGGGCGCCGACCGCGTCCACGCCATCCTCGCCGAGGAGCTCGGGCCACGGTGGGCCAGCACCAAGCTCGTCGAGTTCGACGACACCCCGGCCGCGTCGGCCTCGATCGGCCAGGTGCACCGCGGCGTCTGGCGCGACGGCCGCGAGGTCGCCGTGAAGATCCAGTACCCGGGCGCCGGGAAGGCCCTGCTCTCCGACCTCAACCAGATCGCACGGGTGGCCCGGATGGCCGGGTCGATGGTGCCCGGCATCGACGTCAAGCCGATCATGGACGAGCTGCGGGCCCGCATGTCCGAGGAGCTCGACTACTCCCTCGAGGCCCGCCACCAGCGCCACTTCGCCCGCGCCTTCCGCGACGACGACGACGTCCTCGTCCCCGACGTCCTCGTCGAGTCGCCGCAGGTCCTCGTCACCGAGTGGGTCGAGGGGACGCCGCTGGCCCGGGTCATCGCCGACGGCACCCAGGAGCAGCGTGACGAGGCCGCCTCGCTCTACCTCGAGTTCCAGCTGCGCGCCCCCACGCGCGCCCGGCTCCTCCACGCCGACCCCCACCCCGGCAACTTCCGGATCACCCCCGACGGCCGGCTCGGGGTCCTCGACTTCGGCGCCGTCAACCGGCTCCCGGACGGCCTGCCCCCGGAGATGGGTCGCATCCTCACCGCCGCCCTGGCCGGCGACGGTGACGAGCTGGTCCGGGTGCTGCGCCGGGCCGGGTTCATCCGGCCGGGCATCGAGATCGACCCGCAGGGGCTCGTCGAGTACCTCGAGCCGCTCGTCGAGCCGATCCTCCACGAGGAGTTCACCCCCAACCGGGCCTGGCTGCGGGGGGCCGCCGCACAGATCCAGGACCCCCGCCGGCCGCAGTTCCTCGTCGGCCTCAAGCTCAACCTGCCGCCCGAGTACCTGCTCATCCACCGGGTCTGGCTCGGCGGCATCGGGGTGCTCAGCCAGGTGGGTGGCACGGTGCCGCTGCGCGAGATGATCTGCGCCTACCTGCCGGGAGTCGACGAGTCGCGGCTGCCGCCGGACCCGAGCCGCGGCTGAGCGGCGCTCACCACCAGGCGGAGTCGAGCTTCCCCTCGATGCTGCGCAGGTGCCGCCGGCTGCACGCGTCGCAGGTCCAGACCTCGCGTCCGCTCTCCGTGCCGCGGCTCCACGTGAGCCGGGCCAGGGCCGCGGCATCGGCATCCGGCGGGGTGGCACCGCAGGTCGCGCAGACCGGGACGGCGGGCTCCCCCGGCACCTCCGGCACGCTCAGGCCTGCGCCTTCGCGGCCGCCTTGGCCGCCTTCTTGAAGTCGCGGACCTTCTGGAGCGAGTCCGGGTCGACGACGTCGGCGACCGACCGGAAGGAGCCCGGCTCCGCGTAGGCGCCACAGGCCTCCTCCCAACCCTCCGGGCGCACGCCGAGCTGCTTGCCGAGGAGAGCGGCGAAGATCCGCGCCTTCTGGTCGCCGAACCCGGGCAGTGCCCTGACCCGGGCCACCAGCTCGCGGCCGGTCGCCGCGGTCGACCACAGGGTGGCGGCGTCGCCGCCGTACTCGTCCCGGACGACGGCGGCCAGGGCCTGGATGCGGCCGGCCATCGAGCGCCCGTACCGGTGCACGGCCGGCGGCGTGGCGCACAGGTCGGCGAAGGCCTCCGGGTCTGCGGCCGCCACCGCCGCCGGGTCGAGGGTGCCGAAGCGCTCGAGCACCTTCGCGGGCCCGGCGAACGCGCGCTCCATCGGGAACTGCTGGTCGAGGAGCATCCCGACGAGGAGCGCGAACGGGTCCTCCGAGAGGACCTGGTCGGCGGCGGGGTCCTGGGCGATCGTCAGCGCGGCCATGGGGCCAGCGTAGCCAGCAGGCTCGCCGCCACCGCCCGCCAGAAGTCGCGCTCGCGCAGCGGTGGCACGGGCAGGCCGCCGCCCGGAACGGGCACCGCCCCCGACGCGGCGTCGGGGGCGGTGCGTGGTGCGGCGTCCACGCCGGTCCTCATCGGACGATGGCGTGGACGACCGCCTGCATCTGCTCGCGGTTGGCCGCCTCGCGCTCCATGCGCTGCGTCTCGTGGACGTTGCGCTGGTGCACGATGCGACGGATCCGCTGCATCCGGCGGTGGTACATGACGTTCTCCTGTCGAAAGTGCTTGTCTCGGTTGATGGTCGAGGCGGCCATCAGGCGGCGACCTCGGTCTTGCGGGGGCGGCCCCGCGGACGCTTCCGGGCCACGGTGACGCCCTGGACGAAGTACTCCCCGCCCCAGACACCCCACGGCTCGCGTCGGGAGAGGGCGCCCGCCAGGCACGTCTCCCGGACCGGGCAGGTCCGGCAGAGGGCCTTGGCGAACTCGACTCCCTCGGGGGTGTCGGCGAACCACAGCTCGGCGTCGTTCTCGCGGCAGGGAATTCCCTCGCCGTCGATGACGGCCGCCTCGTGCTGGTCGAGGAGATCGGTCAGCTGCATCGGGGTGTCACCTCCTTGCTCGGCGCGCCGGGTGGGGCGCTGGTCGGTTCCGTCGCGCCGGGTGAGGCGCTGGGTACTGGGTGGGCGGTCGCGGTCGGTGCGCTCGCTCTGTGCGGTCATCGCTGGTGGTCCTCGCGTGTGCTGGTGGTCTGAAGAGCCCGGGTGCCCGGGTGGGGATACGAGAAAGGCCGCGGATCCCTGGGGGGATCCGCGGCCTCGAGGTGGCGACTACCTGTGGGTCAGACAGGTGGTCCCTCGAGGCGGGGGTACACGGATCCCGTGGTCGGGTCGGTGATGCCGAAGCCGGCGGCGGCATCGATGCGCTGACGCGTCACGAGGCCGGCGGCGGACACACCACTCCCCTGGACCCGACCGAGCTCGACCGCGTGGGCGGTGTTGGAGCCGTACCAGACGGCATCGGTGGTCGGGCAGGCAGCGGCCATCGCCGTCGCGCCGTTCGACATCGTCTTCTCCATTGCTCCAACCCTCCTTCGCGTCCTGGTCGTGGTCCGTGCCCGGGCGGGCACGCGAGGTGTTCGCGACAACTGTAGGGGGGCCGCTGGAGCGGCAGCAACGCATTTAGGCGGGTGTTTTGCGAGATTCTGGCGAACCGGCCCGAAAGCCGTTGTGGCTCAACCGTTCGTGGCCGCAGAAAAATTCTTGACGATCTCGAGGACGGCCTCGCCGAAGCGCTCGAGCTTGGCCGGCCCGACCCCCGCGATCCGCGCGAGGTCGCTGCGCTCGGCCGGCTCGCGCTCGGCGATCGCGGTGAGCGTGGCGTCGGTGAACACGACGTAGGCCGGCACGTCGAGCTCGCGCGCCGTCTCGAGCCGCCACCCGCGCAGCTCCTCGAAGAGCTGCTCGTCCATCGTCGGGGGGCAGACGGTGCAGCGGCCGATGGTGCGCTCCTTGGCCGTCGCGAGCCCCCCGCCGCAGACGCGGCAGACCGAGGGCAGCGCCGCGCGCTCCTTGGCCGTCGCCCTCTTCCGTCGTGGTTGGCTGCGAGCGGCGGCGCCCAGCACGGACTCGGTGCCGTCGAGGAAGCGCGAGGGACGGCGGGTGCCCTTGGCCCCGGGCGTGCGCGCGCGCGAGTAGGAGAGGACGAGCCGCTCACGGGCCCGGGTCACCCCGACGTAGAGCAGGCGCCGCTCCTCCTCGATCTCGTCCGGCGTCTCGGCCATCGTGATCGGGAGCAGGCCGTCGGAGCACCCCACGAGGAAGACGGTGTCCCACTCCAGGCCCTTGGCCGCGTGCAGCGAGGCGAGCGTGACGCCCTGCACGGTGGGCGCGTGCTGGGCGGCCGCCCGCTCGTCGAGCTCGCGGACGAAGACGGGCAGGCGGGCCTCCGGGTCGGCGGCGGCGAGGTCGTCGGCGAGGGCCGCGAGGGCGGCGAGCGACTCCCACCGCTCACGGGCCGCGCCGCCGGTGGTCGGGGCCTCGCGGGTCCAGCCGGCGCCGAGGAGCACGTCACGCACGAGGTCGGGGAGCGGGACCTCGCCGTCGTCGCTGCGCGCCGCACCGCGCATCAGCACGAGGGCGTCGCGGACCTCCTTGCGGGAGAAGAACCGCTCGCCGCCGCGCACGAGGTAGGGGATGCCCCGCTCGGCGAGCGCCGACTCGAACAGCTCGCTCTGGCCGTTGGTGCGGAAGAGGACCGCGACCTCGGCGGCGGGGTGCCCGGCGTCGACGAGCGCCCGCACCCGCTCGGCGACCTGCTCGGCCTCGGCGGGGTCGTCGTCGGCGACGAGGAGCTCGGGGGCGGCGCCGTCGGCGCGCTGGGCCCGCAGCTCGACGGACCCGGAGCGGCGGCCGCCACCCGGCGAGCGCAGCACGAGGTTGGCCAGGCCGACGACCTGGGGGGTCGACCGGTAGTTGCGGACGAGCTCGACGACCCGGGCCTGCGGGTGGCGGGACCGGAAGCCGAGGAGGTGCTGGGGCGAGGCACCGGTGAAGGAGTAGATGGTCTGCGCGGGGTCGCCGACGACGCACACGTCGTCACGCTCGCCGAGCCACAGCTCGAGGAGGCGCTGCTGGAGCCGGTTGACGTCCTGGTACTCGTCGACGACGAAGTGCCGGTACTGGCCGCGGACCGCCCGGGCGACCTGGTCGTGCTCGCCGAGGATGCCGGCCATGAGGAGCAGGACGTCCTCGAAGTCGATGACCCCCCGCTGGGTCTTGACCTCCTCGTACGCGGCGATGACCCGGGCCATCGCCGTCGCGTCCAGCCCCGCCGGCGGCTCGCGGCGCTCGCGGGCGACCGCCGCGGCGTAGCTGTCGGCGGTGAGCATCGAGACCTTCGACCACTCGATCTCGGCGGCGACGTCGCGGACGGCCGGGGAGTCGAGGCGCAGCCGGAGCCGTCCGCCCGCCTCGGCCACGGCGCCGGCCTTGTGCGGCATGACCTCGGGCGCCGCCCCGCCGACGGCCTGCGGCCAGAAGTAGTGCAGCTGGCGCAGAGCGGCCGCGTGGAAGGTGCGGGCCTGCACCCCCCCGACTCCGAGGTCGCGCAGCCGGGTGCGCATCTCCCCGGCGGCCCGGGCGGTGAAGGTGACGGCGAGCACGCGCTGCGGCTGGTACGCGCCGGAGAGCACGCCGTAGGCGATGCGGTGGGTGATGGCGCGGGTCTTGCCGGTGCCGGCCCCGGCGAGGACGCACATGGGCCCGAGGGGGTGCGCGGCGACCTCGCGCTGCTCGGGGTCGAGCGCGTCGAGGACGTCGTCGGCGCCGGGGTGCACGGGGAGGGTCGTCATCGGCTCCGATCCTAGGTCGCGGCGCCGACGCCCCGTCCGGCGGGAAGGACCGTGCGACCCGTGGCGTTGACGAGGCCATGAGCACCCCCGCCCTGCCCGCCGCCGGCACCGTGACCATGTTCACCACGACGTGGTGCGGCTACTGCCGCCGCCTCAAGTCCCAGATGGAGCGCGAGGGCATCGAGTTCACCGAGGTCGACATCGAGCGCAAGCCCGACGCCGCCGACTACGTCATGCTCGTCAACGGCGGCAACCAGACCGTCCCGACCCTCCTGTTCCCGGACGGCTCGGCCGCGACCAACCCCTCGATCGCGGAGGTCCGCAGCCGCCTCGGCTGAGCACCCCGCGGCTCAGCGCAGCGGCACCTCGGGAGCCTCGATCGGGCCGCCGAACCAGTGCTCGACGAGCCGCCGGGCGATCGAGACCCGCCCGGAGATGACGAGCGAGCCGTCGGCGACGGCGGCGAGCAGCTCCTCCCGGGTGAACCACCGCGCGGCCGCGATCTCGTCCTCCTGGAGGCGCAGCTCGGTGCCGCGGGCCCGGGCCGTGAAGCCGACCATGAGCGAGGACGGGAAGGGCCACGGCTGGTCACCGAGGTAGGTGACGTCGTCGACCTCGAGCCCGACCTCCTCGTGGACCTCGCGGGCGACGGCGGCGGCAAGGGTCTCCCCCGGCTCGACGAACCCGGCGAGGACCGACATGCCGGCGCTGCGGAAGCCCCGACCCCGGGCGAGCAGGAGGCGGTCGGCGTCGTCGACGACGGCCATGATGACGGCGACGTCGGTGCGCGGGTAGTGCTCGCTGCCGTCGGCCGGGCAGCGGCGCACCCAGCCGGCGAGCACCGGCACGGTCGGGGCGCCGCAGCGCGGGCAGTGCCCGTGCGCGCGGTGCCAGTTGGCCAGCGCGAGCGTCGTCGCGAAGAGCGAGGCGCCGAGGTCGTCGAGGCGGGCCCCGACCTGCCGCAGCGTGCGCAGCCCGGGACGCGGCTCGGCGTCCGCCGGCACGTCCTCGACGACCCCGAGGTGCTGGGCCCCACCGTGCTCACCGAGGTAGACCACGAGGTGGTCCGCGTCGGCGGGGACGGGGGCGCCGAGGACGACGCGCACGACGTGGCCCTCACCCTCCTCGACGGCCGTGGCGTCGCCGCACAGCCGGAAGACCCGGGTCGCGGGGTCGGCGAGCAGCCCGGTGAGGAGCGTGGGGTCGCCGCGGCGGTCGGCGCGGCGGTCGAGGGTACGCCGGGTGAGGGCGACGTCGGGAAGAGAATGGTCGGCTCGGGCCACGGTTCCCAGCCTAGGCGCCACGCACGTCCTACCGTGGGGGGCGTGGACCGCAGCCCCTCTCTCCTCGCCGCGCTGGCGAGCGCCGCCGTGCCCGGGCTCGACCCGGTGAGCGTCGAGGCGCTCCCGAGCCTGCCCGGGCAGTCCTTCGACGTCGCGTTCGTCGAGGACCAGGAGCACCGGAGGTGGGTGGTCCGCGCCCCCCGCACCGAGGTCGCCGGGGCCGAGATGGACCGCGCCGTCGTCCTCCTCGGGCTGCTCGCCCGCCGGCTGCCGTTCGCCGTCCCCGCCCCCAGGGGCTTCGTCGGGCTCGAGACCGGGGGGCGGGCGGCCGTCTACCCCTACCTGCCCGGGCACCCGCTCGAGCTCGCCTCGCTGCCCCACGGCCCCGGGCTGGCCGCCGACCTCGGCCGCGCCATCGGCGCCCTGCACAACACCGACCCCGCGCTGTTCGAGGAGGCCGGCCTGCCGGCGTACGACGCCGACGCCTACCGCACCCGACGCCTCGCCGAGCTCGACCGGGCCGCCGAGACCGGGCGGGTGCCGACCGCGCTGCTCACCCGCTGGGAGGGTGCCCTCGAGGACGTCGCGCTCTGGCGCTTCGCCGCCACCGCGACCCACGGCGACCTCACCGGCGAGGAGGTGCTCGCGGTCTTCGACGACCCCCGCGACGCCTCGACCGGCCGAGTCAAGGCACTCACCGGCTGGGAGGACGCCAAGGTCGCCGACCCCGCCGACGACTTCGCCGCGCTCGTCGCCGAGGCCCCGGCCGCCGCGGTCGAGACCGTCCTCGAGGCCTACGCCCACGTCCGGGTCGAGCGCCCCGACCCCAACCTGCTCGTCCGGGCCCGGCTCAGCGCCGAGCTGCGGATGCTCTCGCGCCTCATGGACGCCCTCGCCCGCAAGGACGTGCCGGCGGTCGAGGTGCTCTCGACCCAGCTGCGCCGCCTCGACGACGCGGTGCACGCCGCCGAGGACCTCGGCGACGACGACTACCGCCGCACCTCGCTCGCGCCGGTGACCGTTCGCCCCCGCCCGACCCCGCCGCCCGCGCTGGTCGTCGACGACGACGACGAGGACGAGCTGCCCGAGGTCGGCGACGTCACCGAGCGGCGGACAGGACTCGGCTGAGCTCGGCCTCGCCCGGCAGCTCGGGCCACACCGTCTCGCCGGTGGCGGCGTGGAAGAAGGCGCCGCGCACCCGCCGCGGGTCGACCCCCCGGAGCCGGGCCCAGGCCAGCCGGTAGGCCCCGAGCTGCACCGCCCGGGCCCGCGCGCGGGCGCCGGAGGCCGGGGCGCCAGTCTTCCAGTCGACGACCGTCCAGGTCGGCGCGCCGTCCGGACCGGCCTCCTCGAAGACGGCGTCGATGCGCCCGCGGACGGCGATGCCGTCGAGGACGGTCTCGATGCTCGTCTCGACCTCCAGCGGGGTGCGGTCGGCCCACTCGGAGGCGAGGAACGCCGCGCGCAGCGCGCCGAGGTCGGCGGGGTCCGGGTCGTCGTCGGCGAAACCGGGCAGGGCGTCGACGTCGACGATGGCCGCCCGCGCGTAGTGCTCCTCGACCCAGGCGTGGAAGGCGGTGCCCCGCCGGGTGGCGAGCGCCGGCGGCTGGGGCATCGGGCGGCGCAGCCGGCTCGTGAACGCCTCGGCGTCCTCGGCGAGGGAGACGAGCGAGGACGTGGACAGGTGCGGCGGCAGCACGACCTCGGTGTCGGCGCTCGCGTGCCGTCGCGCGCGCTCACCGAGGAGCAGCTCGACCTCCTCGGCCCAGGGCCCCGCGGCACCGACGGGATCGCCGGCGGCGGGGTCCGGCTCGGTCGCGCTCGCCGCGAGGACCTCGCGGGCCGGGCCGAGGAGCAGCTCGCGGCGCGCGACGTGGTCCAGGGTGGGCCACGCCGTGCTCACGGACTCGGCCGTCCGCGGGTTCTGGGGCTTCGGGTCGTCGGTGGGCGGCAGCTGCACCCAGGGACCGGGGACGACGCGAGCGCTCGCGCGGACCTCCTCGAGGAAGCGTGAGGTGACCCGCGGCGTGGACGCCGTGCCCCACACGTGCGCGCTGAGCAGGAGGTCGGAGCGGGCGCGCGTCGTCGCGACGTAGGCGAGCCGGCGCTCCTCGGCGACGCCGTGCTCGGCGGCGGCCCGGGTGAAGCGCTCGACGGCCTCGGCCGCGGTGTCCCAGTCGTGCCCGTCGGCCCAGCCGAAGCGCGGAAGCCCCTCGCGGTCGCCGCGCAGGTCGTAGGGCAGCGTCGCGAGGCCGACGAGCCAGGCCTTGTCGTTCGGGGCGCCGTGGCCCCAGTCGCCGCCGACCGGTCGGCTCTGGGTGGCCGAGTGCGCCGGGAAGGAGGACTCGACCAGCCCCGGCACGGCGACCACGTCCCACTCCAGCCCCTTGGCGGCGTGGACGGTCATCACCTGGACGGCGTCGGGGCGGGCCTCGACCCAGCCGAGGTCGAGCCCGCGCTCCTCGTCGACCGCCGCCTCGAGCCACGCGAGGAAGCCACCGAGCCCGGCGCGGTCGGCGCTCGCCGCGAAGCCGGCCGCGACGTCGGCGAAGGCGTCGAGGTGGGCGCGGGCGGCGCCCGGGCTGTACCCGGGACGGGCCAGCACCTCGATGTCGAGGCCGAGGGCGACCTCCGCCTCGGCCACGAGCTCGGGGAGACCGAGGCCGGTCAGCGAGCGCAGCCGGCGCACGGTGGCCCCGAGGCCCTCGAGCCGGATGCGGGCCGCCGGGGCGAGCCGCTGCCCCTCCTCGCCCACCCAGTCGGCGGGCGGCAGCCCGTCGAGGGCCTCGACGATGCTCACGGCGTCCCCGGCGTCCGGGGCGAGGTCGGCGCCGCGGGGCGGGCGCTGCCAGCCCTGGCGCACCCGGGCCCACTCACCGAGGCCGTCGAGGTCGGCGGCCCCGAGCCGACACGACGGGCCGGTGAGCAGCCGCATGAGGCGGTCGCCGCGCGTGGGGTCGGCGACGACGTGGAGGAGGGCCACGAGGTCGGCGACCTCCGGGGTGTGCAGCAGCCCGCCGAGACCGACGACCTCGTGCGGCAGGCCGGCCTCCTCCAGCGCCTCGACGACGGCGTCGAACTGGGAGCGCTTGCGGCACAGCACGGCTGCCGTGCGACGGCCGGGGCGGGCCATCCGCGAGCGCAGCCAGCCGACGACGTGCCGGGCCTCGTCCTCGAGGGTGGCGAGACGGGCGACGGCGACGTGGCCGGGGCCGGCCCCCGGACGCTCGGCGAGGGCCTCGACCGGCACGCGGGTGGTCGCCGCCAGCGGTGCGGCCACGACGTTGGCCGCCCCGAGGACGGCGCGGTCGTTGCGCCAGCTCGTCGAGAGGTGGAGCACCCGGGCCGGCTCCGGGTCGCGGAAGTCGGTGCGGAAGCGGTCGAGGGTCGTCGAGGAGGCACCGCGCCAGCCGTAGATCGACTGGTGCGGGTCACCGACCGCCGTGACCGGCACCGGCTCGCCCGGGGCGACGAAGAGGGCGCGGAGGAGCTGGAGCTGGGCCTCCGAGGTGTCCTGGAACTCGTCGAGGAGGACGGCTCGGAACCGCCGGCGCTCGGCCGCGCCGACCTCGGGCACGGTCGTCGCGAGCCGGGCCGCGAGGGCGACCTGGTCGGCGAAGTCCATCGCGTCGCGGGAGCGCTTGAGCGCGTGGTAGGCCTCGACGAGCGGCACGACGGCCGCCCGCTGGCGCAGCACGTCGGCGACGTCGCGCATCGGGTTGGTGCGCTTGCGCGAGCCGTCCGGCCTGGTCAGCGAGTCCAAGGCGTCGATGACGTCCGCGAGGTGCTCGGCGACCCGGGCGGGCTCGACGAGGTGCTCGGCCATCTCGCCGGCGAGGTCGACGACGGCGGTGGTGACCGTGGACTCCGCCTTGTCGACGGCGTCCATCGGGCCGTCCCAGGAAACGACGGCCTCGTGCGCGAACTGCCACGCCGCGGCCTCGGTGAGGAGCCGGCTCTCCGGCTCGACGCCGAGCCGCAGGCCGTGCTCGCGGACGATCCGCCCGGCGTAGGCGTGGTAGGTCGAGACCTCGGGGGTGTCGTCGAGGACGGCCGCGCCGGCCTCGGGGGCAGGGCTCCACAGGCCGGCGTCGCGCAGCGTGGCGAGCCGCGCCGCGAGGCGCTCGGAGAGCTCGCCGGCCGCCTTGCGGGTGAAGGTGAGCCCGAGCACCTCGTCCGGGCGCACGAGGCCGTTCGCGACGAGCCAGACGACGCGGGCGGCCATCGTCTCGGTCTTGCCGGACCCGGCCCCGGCAACGACGAGGAGCGGGCGCAGCGGCGCCTCGATGACCGCGGCCTGCTCCGAGGTCGGCGCGTGGGGCTGGTCGAGCGCCTTCGCGAGCTCGACCGCGCCCCACCGCGGACCGCCCGGCGGAGCAGCCGCGTCCGTGCCGGTCACAGCCGCCTCCCCTCGGGCTGCGCGGGGCAGGAGTCCTTGACCTGGCAGGTGCCGCACACGTCGCGTCCGGGGGTGGCCCGGAAGGAGGCCGCGGCCATGCCCTCGGCGGTGCGCTCGACGAGCTCGCGGGCCCATGCCGGGTCGGGGTCGGCGGCCAGGGGCGCCTGCACCTGGAGGGTCGTCGTCCGGTTCGCCGCCCGACCGAGCTGGAGCAGGGCGGCGCCCCCGGAGCCGGTGCCGTGGGCCGCGAAGGCCCCCTCCTCGACGGCGAGCTGGTAGGCCCCGAGCTGGCCGTTGCGCGCCAGCTCGTCCTTCGTCGGCTTGCGCGAGCCGGTCTTGAGGTCGATGACGCGCACGGCTCCTTCGGGCCCGATCTCGATGCGGTCGACCGTGCCCGCGACGACGGCGCGGCCGAGCGCGACCCGCATCCGCTCCTCGGAGGCAGCTCGCCGCCAGCCCTCGGCGCTCGCCTCGCGGTGGTAGGTGGCCAGCCGCGCCGTCATCTCGCGGGCCCTCCCGAGGTCGCGGCGCGAGAGCCATCCGGGCGGCAGCCCGAGCCGACCCCAGCGCGCCTCGAGCTCGGCGGCGTAGGCCGCGGCGTCGACGTCGCCGAGGTCGTGCGCCACCTCGTGGACGAGCGTGCCGATGTCCTGGGCGCCCATCGACGGCCCGTCGCCGCCGCTCGCGCGCAGCAGCCACTGCAGGCCGCACTGGCCGAACCGGTCGATCATCGACGGGGAGACGCGGACCGGTGCGTCGGGGGCGCGACGGGGCCGGTCGTCGGTGGTGGCCCGCAGCGCCCACCACTGCGCGGGGTCGGCCCCGGGGACCCCGGCCCGGGCCAGCCGCCCGAGGGTCGTGACGGCGGCCCCGCGCACGGCGGGGTCGGGGTCGAGGAGGGAGCGCCGCAGCTCGCCGACGAGCCCCGGGAGGGTGAGCGGGCGGGGGACGTCGGTGAAGGGGCGGGCGTCGGGACGGGGGTCGACGACGTCGAGGTAGGGCGACGGCTGCTCGTCCTCGCTGCGGACGGCGGTGACGACGAGGCGGGAGCGGGCGCGCGTGACCGCGACGTGGAAGAGGCGGGTCTCGTCGTGGGCGACCTGGGTGCGCGCCGCGCGAGGACCGGCGGCCCGGCCGGTGACGACGTCGACGAGGTCGGTCGAGCGCAGGAGGGAGCCGCGCAGCCGGAGGTCGGGCCACGCCCCCTCCTGCACGCCCGCGACGACGACGAGGTCCCAGCCCAGCCCGGCCGCCGCGGCGGGGGTGAGCAGCGCCACCGACTCCCCCGGCGCCGCGCGCGCGGCGAGGGTGTCACCCGCGACGTCCTGGCCGAGGAGGTGCTCGAGGAAGTCGGCGGGCCGGGCGCCGGGCAGCCGGTCGACGTAGCGGGCCGCGGCGTCGAAGAGGCCGAGGACGGCGTCGAGGTCGCGGTCGGCGCGCTGCCCGGCCGGGCCCCCGGCGAGGGCGGTCTCGCGCCACGGCTCGGCGAGGCCGCTCGCCGACCACATCGCCCACAGCACCTCCTCGACGCCCCGTCCGTCCCGCAGGGCGTCGACGGCGGCCGCGAGGACCCGGTGCACCCGCCGGGCCGCACGCGCCTCGGGGCCGACGTGGTCGAGGGCCGCCGGGGTGAGCACGCTCTCGGCGAGGAGCAGGTCGCTCGGGCGCCCACCTCCGGCGTCGAGCTCGAGGCGCCGGAGCGAGCGGCGCAGGCGGCGCAGCGCCACCGCGTCGGCTCCTCCGACCGGTGAGCCGAGGACGTCGACGACGACCTCGGGGTCGAGGGCGTCGGCGCCTGCGGCGACGTCGAGGGCGCAGCCCAGGAGGGCGAGCAACGGCCGGACGGCCGGCTCGTCGCGGACCGGGAGGTCGGCGGTGGCGGTGTCGACGGGGACCCCGGCGGAGCGGAGCACGCGGCGCAGGGTGGCGGTGCGCGACCCCCCGCGGACGACGACGGCCATCCGCGACCACGGCACGTCGTGCAGCAGGTGCGCCTCGCGGAGCGTGCCGGCGACGAATGCGGCCTCCTGCGCGCCGGTGCGCAGGAGGTGGGCCTCGACGCCGCCGTCGCCGGGTGCCGGAGTCGGCGACCGGTGGGCACCGCCGCCGACGACACCGACGTGCCCGACCACCCGGGCCGCGGCGGCCGCCACGACGGCGTTCGACCGGTGGCCGGTCCGCAGGACGTGCTCGGCGGCGTCCGGCCAGCCGGTGACGACGAGGCGCGGGTCGGCGCCGCGGAAGGTCTGCGTCGCGGCGTCGGGGTCGCCGGCGAGGAGCAGCGGGATGCCGCTGCCGCGGGTGACGAGGTCGAGCAGGCGGACGCCGGCCGGCGTCAGCTCCTGGGCGTCGTCGACGACGACGAGCCGCAGCCGGGCGCGGAGCCGGTCGAGGGCGTCGGGATCCTCCTCGAGGAGGTCGGCCGCGGCGGTGAGGACGGTGGCGGGGTCCCAGGCCCCGGGCGCCGACAGGGCCGTGACGTCCTCGTACTCGCCGAGGACGACGGCGCCGGCGACCCACTCGGGCACGCCGTGCTCGCGGCCGAGGGCGTCGAGGTCGGCCGGCCGCAGCCCGAGCTCGAGGGCGCGCATCAGGAGGTCACGCAGCTCGGAGCGGAAGCCCCGCGTCGGCAGGGCCGCGGTGACCGAGGCGGGCCACGGCGGGGCGGGGGCCGTGCCGTCGGCGTGCCCGGCGAGCAGCTCGCGGAGGATGACGTCCTGTTCCGGGCCGCTCAGCAGCCGGGGGGCGGGGTCGCCGACCAGCGCGGCCGCCTCGCGCAGCAGCCCGAACCCGAAGGACTGGTGGGTGCGGGCGAGCGGGGTGGTCGTCGTGCCGCCGAGCCGGGCGGTGACGACGTCGCGCAGCCGGGCGGCGGCCAGCCGGGTCGGGGCGAGGAGCAGGCACGAGTCGGCGGGCGCACCCTCCCGGACTGCCCGCACCACGCGCTCGACGGCCACCGTGCTCGTGCCGGTGCCGGGCGCCCCGAGGACCCGGACGACGGCGGCGTCCGCGTCGACGGCCGCCCGCTGGGCGGTGTCGAGCGCCGGCTCCGCCGCCGAGACGGTGGCGGGGCGACGGAGGACGAGCACGCCCGCGATTCCACCACGTCGGACCGACACCGGCGCGCCCGGCTCGTCCACCGCGAGTCGGGGTCGCAAAACCCCGTTGCCGGCAGCCGTCGGCGGACCTAGCGTCGAGGCGTCACCGACGACGGGGAGGAACCCGGATGACCCTGCACCTCGAGGGCCTGTGCACCGACGCCGCCGACCCGGACGCCCTCGCCCGGTTCTGGGCGGACGTCCTCGGCTGGGAGGTCACCCACGACCGCCCCGGCGCGGTGACGCTCGTCCCGGACGACCCGGCCTGCGTCCCCCTGCGGTTCCGCGCCGCGGTCGCACCCGGTGGCACCAGCCGCTACCACCTCCACGTGACGAGCAGCTCGACCGACGACATGGACGCCACGGTCGAGCGGGTCCTCGCCCTCGGCGGCCGCCACCTCGACGTGGGGCAGACGCCCGAGGAGGGCCACGTCGTCCTGGCCGACCCGGAGGGCAACGCGCTGTGCGTCATCCCGCCGTGGAGCCGGTTCCTCGCGGACACAGGCCGGCTCGGCGAGCTCGCCGGGGACGGGGGCCGCGCCACGGGCGTGTTCTGGAGCGAGGCGCTGGGGTGGCCGCTCGTGTGGGACGAGGACGACGAGACGGCGATCCAGTCACCGTCCGGCGGGACGAAGGTCGCGTGGGGTGGCGACCCGTTCGACCCGAAGGACGGTGTGAGCCGCACCCGGCTCGAGGTCGCCGCCGCCTCGGGCACCGACCTCGCGGACGCCGTGGTCGAGCTGGTGGCCCTGGGCGCCTCGCCCGTGGATGCGGTGCTCGCCGAGGGCGACTCGGCCGCCGTCGCCGACCCCGCCGGCACCGAGACCTGCGTCCTCCCCCCGCCCTGACGACGCGAGCCGTCGGGCGACTGCCGCTACTCCTCCCGCAACGCGCTCAGGTCACCGGTGGCCACGACCTGGGAGGCCAGCGACCGCAGCTTTCGGTTCCGGTCCTGGCTGGCGCGCCGCAGCCGTTCGAAGGCCTCCCGGTCGGTGAGGTGCTCACTGACCATGATGATGCCGATGGCCGCACCGATGACCCGAGAGGTCTGGAGGGCGGTCTCGAGGTGCTCGGAGTGCTGGCGCTCCAGGACCCCCTCGGCCTGCAGCGCGACGAGCAGCTGGCGGTCGACCTCCACCTGCTCCTCCAAGGAGGTGATGCGCCTCTGACCGTCCTGCAGGCTCGCGATGTTCGCCTCGTTGCGGTCCAGCCGCGCGGTGATGGCCTTCAGCTGCTCCTGGTCGTCGGAGCCCTGGGCGACGAGCTCTCCTTCCATGGCCCCGATTGTGCCAAGAACCACCGCTGACGTGCACTTTCGGGGCCCGGGCGGCTTCCGGCCACGGCTCATTCCGACCGTCCGTGCTGGGGTTCGGTGGTGCGGGTCGCGGCGTTCGGGCCGTGCCAGGTGAGGGTGCCGTCGGGGTCGAGGACCGGTCGCCAGCGGTGGGTCTGCTTGAAGCGGTGGTGGTGGCGGCATAGGGCCTCGAGCCCGGTGGGGGTGGTGGCACCGTCGGGCCAGGCCCTGGCGTGGTCGAGGTCGCAGCGGACGGCGGGTCGGGTGCAGCCCCACATCCGGCAGGTGCCGTCGCGGGTCCTGACG
>OEIU01001000.1_pt1 | contig 21018 bp, 13 predicted proteins | sample 1539221 | NCBI WGS metagenome assembly OEIU01 (sample SAMN03792071, study PRJEB22550) | activated sludge metagenome | feature: wastewater treatment plant; material: activated sludge; isolation source: Wastewater treatment plant of a petroleum refinery complex | place: Argentina: Zarate | collected...
TCCGGGCGTTGAGCCCGGCACCTTTCTCCTGTCAAGGGTACCGGAGCGTTTCTGTATGCCTGTTCCGTGTTTGCTGGAGGCTTAACCCGGCTTCGCTCCCTGAGGAGGCCCAAAGGGCCGTCTCGAAGGGAGCCGACCGAATGCCTTCACCGCGACGCCAGCGCCGACGCCCGTCTCGGGCGGCGGTTACGGCCGCTCCCTGAGGAGGCCCAAAGGGCCGTCTCGAAGGGCGCTCCTTCACGACCCACTCCCTAAGGTAGGAGCGAAGCTCCCGTCTCGAAGTGGGCCCGAAATACGTATCGTCCGCTAGAAATAAAACTGACGAAGGTTTACCAATTGTGAAGCGTTGTCTTCGATTCACTTTGCAGACGATCGGGGGGCGTAACCGTCCACCCCTCGCGGCGAAGGATTTCTGCAGACTCTTCCTGGAGGTCTCGCACGACGGTTCTCAGTTGAAGTCGCCGCCACTTCTCCCGTCCAGCCACTACTGACTTCTCCCAACCCTTCTCACGGTCTACGCCGCACTCTTCTATTAGGAACTGGATAACATCCTCAATGCATGGGCGAAATCGTTCGCCGCCAACGGGGAAATGTAGTCGCGACAGCGTGTGAGGGTTTTTCACAGTCTTTGGGCGATGCTTCTGAGCAAGCGTCAACAAGTGGGTTAGCGAACCGCGCTCTGCATGAAATTGCCAGTGTGCTTTGGGCGCACTGTGCATTTCGGCTTTGTAGTCCAAATGGAACAATGGCTGCCTGTCGAGAACCGAGAAGACAGATAGATCGGTTCGGATGTTCTTTAGGAAAGTACCGGACCAGTCCAAGTCGAAATACATTTGGAAGTTGAGCGTCGCGAGTTCGTTGCCGCCAACGAGAAGCGGAATGTGCGCTGGCATCCCCTTCTTGTCTGTCGGCTGGACTACAAATCTGTTCCCGACTCCTTGGGCATCAACATTAGGCACTCGTGGTAAACATGCACGCAATGTCGATCCGAGCTCTTTAGCAAATGCTGAGGCTTGGGCCGCAAGGTCTGCTGCCACTATGCGACTTCGACTTTGTCCTTGCCCAGAAGAAACTCGATGACGTCAAGCTCGGAGAGGGCCTGATACTCGTCACCTGAAAGCACGCCAAACTCGGCCGCATGGCGAAGCTCTCGTTCTGAGCGCCCAATCGACCCAAGAATTTCCTCGCGCCGTGTTTCAAGCTCGTCTCTCGTGGGATATCGCACCGTACCCATTGCTACCTCTCCCTTGGCTACTGAGAGTAGACCACGAACCTCCGACATCGAAAGACCCCACCGTGTTTTGGAGTGCGTGTCGACGGGCCCAACGCGGTTCGCAGAAATTGCATCTCGGAGTACGCCAGTGCAGTGGGTGACAGTCCCCATCCCCCAGGTGCCGCAGCTTCCTGCCCCGGGTCGATCATGTATTTCGCCCACGCCGACGAGCAACACGCTCTGCGACCTTTTCGGAAAGCTCCTTCGACACCAGCTTCGCCCGTTCGACGGTATCGCCACTGAAACGCCTCGCGGCGTCGACCCCCTCTGCCCCTGCTTCGAGTACGTTGTCTCTGACCTCTGCGGCCGCGTCACCCCATCGTCGTGCGTTCAGGGAGTCTCGACTGAATTCAACGCCGAGACGCTTCTGAAATTCAACGATGTCGTCTGCAACTCGGTTGCTCGATGCCACCACGGAACGCGCCGCCAGTGGATGCAACAAGACTTTGGTGTTCGCAATTTCGCCAGCTGCTTCCACACGAGCAATCAAACGCTCGGTGTTCCGTTCAATGACCTCGAAGCGACTTTGCCGTGCCGATTTGAGCGCGATACGGTGCTTGTCCAGTTCCTCGGGCTTCGCGTCCAGCACCCGGTCGAGCTCGAGCAGTGTAAAGGCATCCTGAAGCTGCACACATCGTGCCAGTACGGCGAGCCATTCAAGAAACTTGGATTCGGCTTCCTTGGACGTCTTTGCAAGATCCCCGGCGTTGGTCTTTTTCTCCAGTTTCTCTGCGAGTGCATCGAGTTGCCGCAATGCGTACGCCTGTGTGCGCGCGACGGTCATCGAGGTTGTCTGCACCTTTGACCAGGTGACTTCGGAAACCCGTCCCACACCTTCGCGGAGGGCTATTGCCTCTTCGAGAGCGAAGCCCACTCCGATCATGTCTGCGATCACCGCGACCTTTTGGGCGCGAAGCACATCGTCGACCTTGGCATCAATCGTGGCGAGATAGTCGGTGATCTCATCCATGGACTGTTTCATCGCAAGTTGCGCCATTATGCCTGCGGCACCAGCCAGAACGGCCGGATTGCTCAGGAGTGCGCCCGGGCTTCTTACAAACTCGACGATTTTTTGGATCTCGCCATTCTTTGCCTGCACCACCGCGCGGCTGAGCCCCGGGCTCGAGCCCTTCATGAGCCCAAATTCTTTGATCTTTTGAGCAGACTCCGACGTGATTTTTACCCAACGACCAGAGTTCTCTGCGATCACGGACCCGACTTCTGCAGCAACGGAAGCGGACTGAAGGACGGACCGAAGCCGAGGTAGTTCAAGATCTTTCGACGAAAGCCCTTCAGAGATTAGGAATCGTTCAACCTCGGATGGCTCCCCGATAACCGCCAGACCATCGCCGTCGCTGATCAATTGAATCTCGCTGCCCATCGTTGGCTCCTGACGTTTGGGCGAGAAATGCCCTGCGGTTGGGTTCATTATGTCCTAAGTGGTGAAATCCTCAGCGTCGCGAACTATGTTTCCCACGCTTCTTCGGCAGTCTCGTTTTGGCCGTCCAATAGGACAGACCGATACTTCGCCCGACTCCCTGCCACGTAGCGGAAGTCATCCCAGGAGTGACCGGCTGACTCGACCCACTTCTTGGCGGTGTCGTTGATGTCGGTGACGATGACGGCATCCGCGTCGAGGCCCTTGAACTTGGAGATCGAATACCAGCGCACCTTGCCAGCGCCGCCTTCGTGCGCGAGTTGTTTTCGCAGCCAGATCTCGTCAGGAGTCTTCGTCTCACTGCGCAACACTCTCGCCGCGAGAGACCCCTTACTGGCGAACGGACTCAATACGACAATGTCGTCCGCCTCGTACTCGGTCAGCAGTTCTCGAAGTGTGACCGCCAGCGCCGCAACGTCGCTGTTCTCGTCGACCTCGACCCGCGTGGATCCGCCTGGGAGAGTGTTCGGCATCCGGTGTCCCGTGAACTTGAACGCGGGGTCGAGGAACTTCGAAAGGCTGTCGGCGATGGAGGGCAGCATCCGGCAGTTGCGGCGCACCCTGGCGTGAACGAGCCCGGGCAGATGTTTGCGCGCGATGGATACTGAAGATTTCCGATCCCCGGATCCGGCGAGAATCTGCTGGCGGTCGTCACCGGCGAGCACCACCGGGGTGTACGCCACCGGTGCGGCGGTGAGCGCGAGTACCAGGTTGAGCACGTGCGGTTCGCACGCGACATCCTGAAACTCGTCGATGCAGAGCGCCTGATATTTGGCGAGGTGGGGTTGTTCGGTGACAGCTTTCAGTGCGCGCTGCGGGAGTGTTTCGCGATACCAGGTGTCGTCGGCATCCGCGGGGTTGGCGGCGAGCCCGCAGAGTCGAAGCATGACTGTGTTGAGGTCGTCCACATCGATGAGTTGGGTGCGGCCGCGCACGAGGCTCCTGAGCTCTTCGGCCATGAGCACGTTCCAGCACGTGAGCAACGTCGGCATGCCAAGATCGCGCGCGAAGCGCACAGCGGCTTCAACGAGCAGGAAGCTTTTGCCGGTGCCTGCTGGGCCTTCGAAGTAGATGTGCGGGTTGGTGGCTAGGAGTTCGAGCGCGAACTTCTGTTCCGCGAGCAGGCGTTTCTCGCGGTCGGCGCGATCGCGCCTGTCATCCGCTTTGCTGCGGGATGCCGTGAAGTCGGCGAGCAGTGTCGTGGAGATCTCGGCGACGTGCTCTGCTGTCATGCTGGCCGGATCGATGGCGACTTCGTCCACTTCGTTGAACCACGCGAGGTGTTCGTCGAGCACTCTTTCGATGAGCCAGGCCGGCTTTTCAAGGTCTTCCTGCCATCCGAGTTCCCACTCGAAAAACTGGAGGTCGCCGGGCGTTCGGTTGACGAACTGGTAGCGGCCGAGCGAGGTGAACCAGACGAGGCGTGCGATGGGTTCGGTGCCCTGCAGGATTCCCGCGTTTTTGAGAAGGCGGCGGAGGCTTCGGCGGGCGCCATCGAGCTGCTGGAGCGGATCTTTGCTCGGGCTGGGTGTGCGGTCGAGATGCCAGCGGCCAGCCTTGTATTCGACGTACGCGGGTGATTTCGCTTCGATGATCACGATCCCTTTGCCCGGAACGAGCACGAGGAAGTCGATTTCGCCGCTGAGCCCTGCGCGGTGTTGGCCAATTGCCAGCGAGTGGATGACGACCCAGTCCGGGCGATCGAGGATCCCTTCGAACGCGCTGAACAGCGCACGCTCGGACCGGTTGGGTTTGCCGCGTGGCTCTGGCGGGATCATTCGCACCATGCTGCTCAGCGTAGCGAGCGACTTGGGCCTGAACGGAATGCGGGCTTGATGGCAGAAATACCCGCCCGCTCGCCCAATGGGTGATTTACAACGCGCTTCACGCTAATCGGAGTGGCCCAGTCGCTTTCGCGTTTCTTCAATCACGCGGCCACGCGCCCTAGTCTGCAGCAACTTCAGTTCGGCCGTGAGATCGTCCGCCGAGAGCGTAGTGAGTAGCAATTCTGAGACTTCTCGTCGCTTTGAACCCACGGAAGTGGAGTGTTGAAGAGTTATAGTGCGATTCGAAATAGTCCACTGCTTCGCGCCGTTGCGCACAGCCTCTTCGGTTGGCGTCATGCGATGGCGGCCGTACAGAAGCACGTTTGCCAGAAGGTCGGGATGCTGGTCGTAGGAGAGTATCCACCGAAATGTTGCCTCGGTCTTTAAATACTCGGCAAGCAATTGATGTGGGCCGATTCCTCGCCAAAGGTCTGGCACTTGGCCCGCCTCTGCAAAGCTCACCGCATACAACCGGCTCGATTTCTCGATGTAAGGAGGGTCAAGATATGCAATGAGATTGCGCCCCTCCTCCACAAGTGAACGCGCGAACTCGATGGTGTCTCGCCATCCCGACTCGCGAGCATCTATAAGTCGTCCGCTCGAAAAGAGTTGCCCGACCCAACGGATTCGAGCCGACAATCCGCCAACATCGAACCGGCATCCAATTGGGTAGTTAGACATCTGAGCCCGCCCTCCAATCGGTCCTGCACTTCCGTGAAGGATCCCAGAGAACGTCGTGCGATTGAGGAATAGGCACTTCACAGCTTGGTCGGCCCTGTTGGCTTCCGCTTCTAGCGATGGATCCGGTCGCCAGGACCGCCAATAGTCCCATCGAGCAACTGCCGCCGATCCTCCGGCTGAAACATAGTTGTCGAATTCCTCGGCCATCCGGTCGATCAGTCGCTCGGGGTTTTTCGCAGCCTCGATCCAGAACGAAGCAACGAGTGGATCAGCGTCCCCAATTACGGCATGGTCAACTACTCCGTCGGTGAGAAGCCGCAAGGTCGTGGCGGCGCCACCGGCAAAGGGTTCGACGAGAGTCAGAGGTCGGCGTAGACGGCCCGCTCGAGTTGCACTGTCGATCATTGCCGCGATGCGAGGAGTCAGCTTCGACTTCGAACCCGGGTATCGCAACGGTGACAGGTAGCGCACGGGCGGGGTCGCAGAACCGAGTTTCACATAATCACTGGCTCGGGGCGCCGGACGCAGCACGCATTCCCCTTTGCTCGCTAATTGTTGGTAAGGCCAAGCTTCTCACGCGCAACCAGTCGAAGAACGTCGGTACCAACACCAATCGGGAACGCTGCACGACCGTGCGCAGCAGCCACGGGGATGACGCCGTCCTGGTACATCGAGGACCCAGTGCGGTCGATCACGTCAAGAATGGCGGGCAAAGTCGGATACCCATCCGGCCCGGGTTGACCGCCTCGGGCGTCATAGGCGCTGCCGGACTCAGGCGGCACTGTGATGACAACAACTCTGCCGTCGAGACTCCGGTAGATGAACTTGCGGCCCCAATATGTCTCCTTGCCATACGCCTTCGCATCATTCGTCGACACGAGCCGCTCCAGGATCGGCTCGCCACAAATCACGAGCTCACCCGGGAGCACCAGATCATGACGCGCCAACTGGCGGCCATAGTCCACGAAAGTTCCAGACTTCTCGATTCCGCAAATGAAGGGGCCGTCGCCGGGAGTCGTGTTTGACATCGCCCGAAAGTATTTCTCCGCGCGAGCCCGCAACTTCGCCGGCTCGCCATACATCGCAAGAGGTCCATCCTGAATGAACAAGGTTTTTGGGAGCAACTCTGTGCGCGATCGCTCCCATAGCAATGTGGAAAGACCGACCAGAACGAGGAGTTCAATGACAGATCGAAGTCGCCCCAGTGCCGCTTCGTTCCCCGTGTCTTCCTGCACCCCCTCGTGAATTCGAAGCGTGTCAGTGGGATAGAGGTCGATTTGGCAATTCGGGCACCTCATGCCGTCCACCTCGATATCCAGATCCTTGACGTCGCAACCTGGGCAATTGACGGGAACAACATCTGCAGCGCCACTAGGCGTGCCGTGCAGCTTGAACAGCAATTCAAGAAGGCTGTGCTTGTAGCCATCGACCTCAACGAACTTCTCACGGAAGATGCGGTTCATGAGCTCACGCCACGAGGTCTTGATGTCCACATCGGGCCGCGTAAACGCGCCCGAGACTGGCATGTCGATGGTGACCAACGCAGTCGATATGGCGCGCTCCATCTCGACGGGGTCCACGAACTTGGCCTTGCTCTGTTCCGTCATGGCCCCGAGGTCGACGTATGCGGCGGCGGCTTGGGTGAACCCGTAAAGCACGGACGGCATGCCATCCCGAACCTGCTGCGTGACATGCGACCCGTCAACCGCGATCGCAGATTCGAGAGCGGGGTCCAACACTGCACCAGCTAGCTCGGATTTCGGAACGACACATTCACGTATCCAATCAGCATCCGCTAGCGCATCTGCCGGAACGAAGAATTCGGTGCGATCGGCCATCGCCTGAATCGCGGCCGCGCTATGGCTCAGTCGCCCAGCTCGCTCGAAACTGTCGCCGGATGCGGTCGTGTACGGCATGAATCAGCCACCAGCTCCGCTCGCCGCGGCCTTGGCCTCGTCGATGAGGTCCTTCGCGTACCTCTCGATCTGCACCGAGACGATGAACGGCGACGACAAGGTCTTGAGCCTCACAAAACCTCGATCTTCCGACGCGAGTATCGCATCCTGGAAGGATCCAAAGTCGTAAAACTTACCAAGCTCGTTTAGCTCCTGGCGGTTGTTGAGGTGGGCAACGACCCAGTTCGCGGTATTCGACTTCACCTGGTGCGCCACACCCGTGACTTCCTGCGTCGCATAGATCATTCCGATTTTGAGCTTTGCTGCTTCCTTTGCGAGCCGTACCCAGACATCAGTGTCGTCGTCATAACGCTTGGCCGAGAACAGGTTGTGCGCCTCTTCGAGTACGACCTGAACGTGCGCGGGGTCGCCGCCCTCGGTAAATGTTGCGGTGTGGCGTGTCAACAGATGATGGGTGATTGTTTTCGACAGCGTCTTGATGACGTGTTCCCCACCGATGTGCAGATCGACAATGACGATCCGACCGTCAAGCAACTCGGCGTAAATGTCGGCGGCAACGTCGCTCCCCACGCTCGCGTCGTGAAAGTCCTTTAGTGGGATGAGGTTGCGATACCCACGGACACGACCCGAAGAGGTGGACTGACCTGTCACCATCGGCGCGGTCGACTGCCAGCGAATGTCCTTACCAAATTCTTCGGCGAGGGGTTCTGGATTCTTTCCGGTGCGTGCCGCTTCGATTGCTTCTGCGGCGGCCACTATCCGCGCAGCAGGAATACTCACGTGTCCCTTACCTGCCTCCGGGAACGGACTACCTCCGCTTGCATCGGCGATAATGCCCGCAAATTCTGCGTTCATACTTACGCGAACCGAAAAATCTGACGGCGGCGCGAAGCCTGCCTTCAACAGCGCGGCGTACAGCGCGAACCTGCCCCGGCTGGCATGGTTCGATGCGCTGTAATCGCCGGCAACATCCGCGAAGTCAGTGGACGCGAAGTCGGTGACGTAACCTGATGAGCCTTCGGCGAGCAGGTGTTCTGCGATGAGCCCCTGGACCGCGGCAATCTGTTCTTGATCGAAGAAGTTCACGGCCAGTGGTCGCACATGGGCCTTTGATCCGTCCGCCCCGAACTTGAAGATCCGCACGTGTTCTTCGCCGAGGCCGGCAATCGCCGTTTCGTCCTGGACGTTCTCATTCGCGTACTCACCTTGCGGGTCGAAGATGAGTTGTCCGATCGGGCCCTTGCCTTCTCTGCGGCGGTTCTCCGACGCAATGAAGGTCTTCGCGATGATGATCTTCGCGGTGTTCGACTTGCCCGTTCGCGTCATGCCGAGCAGGGCGGTCTTGTGGCCGATGAAGTCTTGGATACGCACCATCACGGCAGAGTCGGCCTGGTTCGAGGCCGCCGCGCGCCGGCGGGTGGCCGAGTAGCGCACAGCACCGAGACGCACCAGATCGCCAGCCTCAGTGTCCGGGCGCAGGTAACTCGCGATCGCAGAAAGCCCTTCACCGACAGGCTTCAATACGCGGTAAGTACTTGTGGCATAGAAGTTGTCGACATCGGCACCAAAGACGAGGTGGGTCGTACCGTCCACGACTTCCTCGTAGAATGTACCGAGCACGCGGCATTTCAGTCCCGTGAACGATGCGCGGTTGAGGGTGAATGGGTCCATGTGCCGGTCGAGAACGACGCTCGGCGAAGGGTCTTCCGCCCGGCTGAGAGCATCTCGCAGTGACTCTTCGCGAACGGCGAGCAAGTCGCTCTCGAGCGAAAGTGGTGCCGTTCCCTCGACTCGGAGCAACAAGACCTCGTCGTCGTCTCCGGGCTGGTTCACGTCGCGTGCCGTCGCCAGCAGGAACGAATATTGCGGAATACCGCCCGCATCGAACTTCCACTTGTCGTGCGTGAGCACAACTGCCTCGTGGAAGTCGATCCGATGGATCGCACCGACTCGGATTGCGCGCCCGTCTTCCAGCAGCGTCGACTGAAGAGTCGCCCCCGCGCTGACTCCAAATGAAAGATTCACGTACTCTCAACTCACTTCCGGCCAAGCGGCCCGCGTCCCATAACGCGAGCTATTCTCTGAGGCTAGCTGGCGCCCCCGACATCCCCAGTCTCAAGTTACGCGTGCCCGCCTTTCGTGAGCCACGCCAGGTCGTTCGTACCGGTTTCTTTCTCATGATCGTGCGAACACACGAAGTCATTCGTGCGAATGTGTTGCGCGACGCCGTCAACCTTCGCTTTGATGCCGTCCAGCAGCGCATCGTTCACGGGGTCGTTGACGCTGTGACCTTGTTCGTCCAGGTTCAGAATCTGAATACGGTCAGCGGATTCACCGGTCAAATCCCGATAGCCGAGCGCGTACACGGCAAGCTGGTCTTTCGTGACTGGTTCGGCCTGGGCCTCATCGCTCGACTTGAAATCGACGATCGCCGTCTCGCCGGTTTCCAGTGACTTGATCAGGTCGATGCGCCCGTTCACGACGACACCGTCCGAGATCTGCACTTCCACCTGCTTCTCGGAATGGATCGTGCGCGTGAGGTCCTCGCCGTGCCGGTCGAAATACCGCTGTATCGCTTTCACACCAGCGTCGCGCAACTGTGCCTTCAGAACCGGGTATGCGTAGGGAGTGTGCATGTGGCGGTCGACGAGCGCTTCCGACTCCGCCTTGGTCGGGATATCGCCCGCGAGTGCGCGCTTGTGCATCTCCGCGAGCGCGTCATGCAACCCCTTGCCATAGCCGAGGGCCTCGTCAATGGGCGGGTTGAAGCCGTACATGAAGCGCAGTTTGAATTGGTATGGGCACTCAATGAGGTACTTCAGCTCGGAGAACGAGATAGAGATGGTGGGCGAGTCCTGTTTCGGTGTCGGCGCAAGCCGCTCCACCTCGGGGAGTCCTTCGTCGGTTGTCGACATCCAGTTCGACGCCGTGCAGTGCAAGTAGAAGTCGGACGCCTTCCTGTACATCGCCGATGCGCCGGGCGCGTAGGTGACGTACAGGTACTTCTGCGCTCGAGTCACCGCGACATAGAACAGGCGCGTCTCATCCGAACGGTTGGTCTTGTATCGTGCGGCATTCGGCACCGACTCCGTCGGCAGGATGTGCGGAATCGTCTGGGTGCCTCCTGGCGCCTTCATGGGGAATCGATTGGCTCGCATGAACGGGATGAACACGGCCGGCCACTGGAGGCCCTTCGACCGGTGCACGGTCGAGATGACCACGGCATCCGGTGAGACGAAGCCGGCGTCTTCGTCCGACTCCTCGTACACCTTGGGTGCCTGGTGGGTGAGGAAGCGAGCAAAAGAGTCGTACTTTGACGACGGTTTTGACGAGAAGTGAATCGCCTCGAAGTCCGAGATGACCTGGGAGAACTTGCCCAGTTGGTACATGACGAGTTCCGCACGCTTCGGGTCGCCTGGAATCGTGTCCTCGCGCAGGTCGAGTGTCGCGAGCACTTTCAGGTAGAGACGCTGGATGTTGTACAAACCCCAGCGCTCACTCGCGTCGAAGTCGGCACCGTCGTCGAGCACCTTGACCACTGCAGGCCACAGCGTCGCATCGGGAATCAGTTGTGCGTTGTCCCAGAGGCCACGCAACTCGGTCGTGGAGATCGACCCCATCATGTAGTGGAACAGTCCCGCACACGCCTGGATCTCGGGGGCATCGAACAGTCGTGCGAGGCCCTTGATGATGAACGGGATGTCGCGCCGTTTGAATTCGTCGACGAGGTCGTCTGCGTCTTTGACGCTGCGGAACAGCACTGCGCAGTCTGACCAGGACAAACCACGCGGCGAAGCGCCAGGTTTGTCGATGAACGGCATTCCCTGCAGCTCCACGATGCGCTCGGCGATCCACTCGGCCTCGTCGGCAGTGTCTTCGAACTGCAGCGCGAGCATGTCGCCGCGCTCCCACGCCTGATGAGACTGGTACACCATCTTCTTCGAGAGGCGTTCCACCGAGTCGAGGCGCTCGGCCACCGATCGGCCGAGCTCAACTACCCCTTTGCTCGAACGGAAGTTGTCGGCAAGTTCGATCGTTCGAACGCCGGAGTAGCGGCCTGCGAACGTGATGATGTTGGCGACTTCGCTCCCTCGCCACTGATAGATCGTCTGGTCGTCGTCGCCGACTACGCACAGATTCGCGCCGAAGTGCACGAGATGCCGGATGAGCTTCTCCTGGATCGGATTGACGTCTTGGTATTCGTCGACGATGACGTACTTGATGTCGTTTTCGACATGGTCTCGAAGCGCTTGCTCGGCGGTGTCGAGCGAGCCGCCGGACTGCGATTTCGCGAGGAATCCGACTGCGTCCGACATCATGGAGGTGTAGTCGAAGTACTTCTTCTGAAACAGTAGTTCCCGGTACGCTGCCACACTCGAGGTGACGGTCTCGGGGACGAGAGTCAGGTCGACCTCGTCCTCCTGCATGATCGAAATCGCACCCTTGTAATAGCGCGTATCCAACCACCGAGTGAGGTTGCTTGTCACTCCTCCCACGACCTTCGTACACGTGGTCAGTCCAGATTTCGTGCTCTCCCGATCGATGAGTAATTGCTGGGTGATGTCCGTCAGCACGCCGTACTTGAACGTCTCGGGAATGTAGGTCTGCAAGAGGTTCAAGCAGTATCCGTGCATGGTCCCGACGTACATTTCTGCCAGCCCCACGAGGTCCGGGATTGCCGCGTGGACGACACGGTGGATCCGTTCCTTGAGCTCTGCGGCTGCCTTATCGGTGAACGTGAACGCGATGACGTTAGCGGGTGTCACGCCCGGCTGCGCGAGTATCGTCGCAAGCCGCTGAGCGAGCACTTCCGTCTTGCCGGATCCTGCGCAAGCAATGAGCTGGAGTGGTGCACCAACTTCATTGATCGCATCCTGCTGCGCCGCAGTGAACGACAGGCTTGCAGAACTCATGAATACTTCTTCGCGAGTCGACCCGAATACAACTCGACTGCGCTCTGACCGCTGTCGAGCACCGACTTTCGAACCTCGGCGTCCTTCATGTCGAGAACGCGCAGGTCTCCGCCCGAGCCATTCGCGATCGAGTCGATCCGGTGAAACTCGTTCCCGTACTCCTCCGCGTATTTTGCGAGCCCTTTCAACTTGACGAGAGCGTCGTCGAGATGGGTGCCGTGGGGGTCGACGATCGACGGCCGAATGACTCCAGCGATCTCGTTGAAGATCAGGAAGTCGGGATGCATGGCACGCCAGTTTCCGATGGCGTCGCGATAGGTCACGCCCAGTGAGTCGGCGGAGGAGACGGACGGGTTTCTGTACCAGGCCACGCAGTCGAGCCGGGCAATCTCTTTTCGCACGACTTCTCGTTCCCACTCGTTCAGCGAGGTCATCGGGAACCACCCCGTGTCATCCGACATGAGGTGCTTGTCGGCGAGCTTGGCGGCCCGCACTTGACCGTCGACTTCCTCCGAGAAATCTTCAAGCCGAGTCCGAGGGCGCCGAAGCTGCACGAGTTGCGGCTCGACCGCTTGGGCACGAATCTCGTCGTACGCTCCGCGTCGCTCGTCGGCCAACCCGAGGAGCGCTACGCGGTGGTCACCAAACCACTCGTCCACGACATCCTTTGCGGCTTGGTCAACCTTCTCCCGCACGGACGGCACGGTTGCCAGTGCCGCGGCCTTCACGAACGCGGCGCGAAGCCCGTCATCGTCGGCGTGCTCGTCATCCGGACCGGCCAAGTAATCGACGTACGACTGTGCGATGTCGGCGCCGAACGCTCGTTTTGCATCCTCAAACGCGACGCGAATGGCGCGCTCGTCTGCACGTTCAGCGAAGTCGCTGTAAGAGAGCTTCTTCCCACCGAATCGACCGGCGATCGTCATTCCGCGCACCGTTTTCACTTCGATCTCGGCGCTCCGGAGTTGACCGTCGTAACGAGACGCGAGGGAGTCGAGCGTGGAATGAAACTGGCTCTTCACGGAAGCGATCGCACCTGGCTTCAGCCCATCCGCTGCGAGTGCCTGCGCGAGACTGACCAGTTGTTTGATCGGTCGTGCGCCTCGCTGCGGAACCATGAGGCTCGGAAGCGCATCCCAGCACTCCCACACTGCGTCTGGCACGTTCGCGTTCGGGGCGAGTTCACGCCCGTCGATGAGCACCTTCGGCGCTCCGCCATCGGGTACATCGTCAATTAGACCGGTCAGGTATTTCGCGACGTTGCCGGCCGTCGTTCGGTCGAAGTGCGGCAGGATGCAATCCACCGAGTTCAGTCGCTCGTCACCCGGAATCCGGCGCGCTAACGGTGTGCGTACCATGCGGCCGAGTAGTTGGGTGATGTGGGTGTGGTCCTTTGCGGGCCGGAACGACAGCATCACTTCCGCTCGCGGGCAGTCCCACCCGGTCGAAATCGCATCTTTCGCGATCAGCACGCGTACCTCGCTCGTCTCCTGGACTCGCTGCGGTTCGATCCAGTCGATCTCCCACGATCCGAATGTCTTCGTCTGATGGTCACCGAGCACGTGCCGCACTTGTGACGAAGTCAACTCACCGAGTTCTGTCGCGACCGTGTCGAGCCACAAACCGACATCATCGGGGTCCTCGGTGTTCGGAATTTGCAACACGATGAGAGGGACGACGGTGTCGGTCATCGTTTCGCCCGGGAGCTTCGCCTGTGCCGTCAGATACTTTTGCCAACGCTGAGCAGACTCCTTCAGCTTGCGGGCCGCGCGCGTCGACAAGGCGGTCTCCAGGTTTCCGTGTTCGGCCGGTATGTCGAGCACGATGGTGTCTTTGATGAGCCCGGATTGCTGAACGCGCACCGGGTCGACGGTGACGGGCGGGAGCGCCTCGCGCATTTTCGTCAACGCGGCGGCATCCATCGCCTCCGTGAAGTGGTCAATAGTTGCGGAGATCCCCCACACCACCGGGATTGGAAGGCCAGTGTTGTCTCCGTCGACGAGTTGTTTGACGATGGTCGACTTGTCGCTCGTGGTACGAGTATTGAAGCCGCGATGTGCCTCGTCGATGACAAGGTAGACGGTCAGACCATCGGCATCGATCGTGTTTGCGAGGGTTTCCCAGATCGTCCACGCGAGATCGTCGGGTGCGACGAATGACGCCTGGCCAGTCGCCTCGACTGCTTTCGCCCGGTCCGCACCACGCGTGAGTCGCGACGTCTTCGTAAGTTTGCCTGTGTTGAGAAAGTAGACTCGGCCGGGTGAAAGCTGCTCGACAGCGAACGGGTATTCGATCGTCACGAGGCGGTCGTGGGTCAGTTTTTCTGAGGCTTGCATCAACCGCATACGGGTTTGGTCGTTCAGATTGGGGTCATCCGAAAACCAGATGACGATAGCGCCCGGGTCCGGGTCGAAGTCGAGTTCGTCGTTCCCGTAGAACAACGCCTCGATGGCGGCGGCCGCGATGACGGTCTTGCCGGCACCCGTCGTTGCGGTGAGGGCGAATGACGTTTCGACGTTGTCGACGTGGTACTTGTGGTGCGCACGCTGGATGTTGTCGAGCACCTGGATGACGGCGTCTCGCTGATAGTCCTTGAGTGTGAATTTCATCGCACACCCCGCATCGCGTCGATCTCGAAGTTGCGCAGGTACGACGCGTACAACCGGACCGGCTCCACGTCAGGCGGCAAGTCTCGAACGATGGCCTCGAAGAGGCGGTCCTCGTCCGTCACAATGAACGCTAGTTGCACGCTCGAGTTCGCCGCTAGCGCTGCGAGGAACTCGTCAGTCCGATCGAGGTCGGCGATTACGCCGTACGCATCGGCCACGTCCCAGCCGTTGGGCAGCGATTCAATTCGGCGACCGCGCGACCCGGCCCGAAGCCACAGCAACGGCGCAATTCGCCCGAACTCGCGATGCGACTGGACACGGATCGGGGCCTCGTACGTCAGATTGAAGAACTCGACGTTCTCCTCGAGACCCTCCGCCATCGGATACTCGTCGGTGAACTTGTAGTCGCCCTTGACTGACTCACCCTCCGGTGTCCGACCCGCGATCGCTGTTTCAATCCGGGGCTTCGTGATGTACTCGCAGATCCCCCATCTTTCCCAATCGGGGTCGCCAGGACGAAGCCCTCTCTCGCGGAGGCCATTGTGTTCGCTATTTGACACCTCGTTGTTCGTCACTGAGACCGAAATTCGCTCCCCACCATCTTGCTTATTAAGACGCATGATCGCGTGTGCCGTTGTTCCAGATCCTGCGAAAAAGTCAACAACCGTAGAGTTGGGCTTGCGCCCCACAAAAAACCGGATTGTATCCTCTACGGCGTATAGAGATTTGGGAAATGGAAAGTGCCGGCCGGGCAATAGCCGCCGAAGTAAGTGACTCCCGCTGTTTCCGGCATCATGGCTCGTTATTCTCCAAATATCGGTGGGAACAAAAGTTGGAACATAACTTGAATTATCAGTAATAACTGAGCCGTCTGCTCGGTGCCCGATAATAGGAAAATTACCAGCTTTGATTTTGGTGATTTCCCCGGACTTTAAGTAGCCAACCCATGTTTCAGAATCTCGCCAGACTCCAAGTTTCGCGAAGCCTGCCCCGATTAGTGTTCGTAATGTTGTGTGAGCGACATTCCAGCGTCCTTCACTGCCATCTCGCCTGATTGGCCAAATAGCGACCGCGCCCTCTGGAGGGGTGACCGCAGACCGATAGTCCTCCCCCAAATAAGGGTCCCCTACACCTCGAAAGACGGGTCCCTCAGGGCCGTCGCTCGCGAATATTGGATAGAACATGTTGGGTCGAGCACTACGTCGACCGTCGTCCCCAGCTCGAGGAAGATCAGCCCAGCGCAAGTCATATTTACTTTGGCGCGCTACAGGGTTCCACTCCTTCCCAAGTGGCAGTGGTGCGGGACTCGCGGCCCCGTAAGACACAAAGAACAAATACTCAGCTGAACGTCCAAACGCGCCTTGCCGACTCGACCCAGCGAAGTTAATTGCGCTTGTAACCATGTAGATATGTGCATCCGGAAACGTTTGTTCGAGCAAAAGCCCAAGCCGTAAATACTCTTTCTCATCGATCGTGACGATGAGCACGGAATCATCTGGATTGAGCAACTCTTTCGCGAGAAGAAGGCGCCGCTCCATGAAAGCTAACCACTTAGAGTGACGGTACAAATCGTCGCCTTCGACGTAGTCGTTGTTGTACTTCCAGTCCTTTGCACCAGTGTTGTACGGCGGGTCGATGTAGATCGCGTCGACCCTGCCACGATGGGTGAAAAGCAGAGTCTGGAGCGCGTGATAGTTCTCGCTGTTGATGACCGTGTGGAACGGCTTGTCACCTCCGCGCTCAACCTTTCCGGTCGACACGAGGCCCGGGTAGATCGGGTCACGGAACTCGGCGACGACGACGAGGTCAGCGACATCCGCCGTTGTCGTCTGGTCAACTCCGGCTTCGGGGATCGGCTCGAGGGTTGCGAGGCGCTTGTCACCCGACCTTTCGATCGCGGTGGCCCGCCACAGCTGAGAGTTTGCCGCAGTCGGCTTCTCTCCGCGTGGAGGAAGAATGTGCACTTTGTCGCCGGTGCGGACGGGCCTGCCAGGTAGCTCCACAGCTTCCGGCGTGTGGCGTTCAAAGTTGAGTCCGAACGCTCGACGATCCGAGAGAACGTCGAACTCTCTCTCAAGATCGTTCGCGAGCGACTCGTTCGTTGTCCGAAGCTGTCGAATCAGTTCATGAATGCGGGCCACGCACACTCCTTCGTATTCGAACGTGTATTTACCTCAGGGTAGCCATCAACGGTGACATCGGTGCGCTGAAGCTTGGGGCTGTAATTATTTGCGGAGCGGAAAGCGAGGTGCCCGCTTTCCCGTGTGACCGTATTCAATTGGTCTTTCCCTCCCCGGAAAGGTCGACCCCGTAACGCACTGCGTCACGAAGGGCTGTCTCGATATTCGAGGCCTGCTTCACAAGGGATGATGCTTCGAGGCTCAGCTTGCGAGCGATAGTAAAACTGCTTTCAAGAAGGTTCTGATCTTCAATCGAAACCAGCGGGATCTCGAGCTCTTTCGGATTTACACGCTGAATCGATGTTCCGGAAATGAAGCGATTGTTCCATGAGCCGCCAATCATTCCGGCTAAGTAACCCGGTGACACGATCGATGGCTTCATCACGCGAATTCGATAGACGCCTTGGCCGAACGGCCGACCGCCGTCATTGTCGATGACCGCGCTAATGTGATTCCAGGTAACAATCAACACGTCTCCTGGTCGTGTGAGTTCAGCCGTTTTACTTTCAATGCCATCGCTATTCCGTGTCTCCGGCAGTACACAGTTACGGACGTTTCCGGCAGTGATCACCACGCTTTCGATCGGTTTACCTTCTTCCCGGAGTTCCTCCGGATTCTTCGCCTTCGCCCTACCCTGGGAAATCTCGACAACACCCTGCTCAATCAATTCCGCGATCGTCACTACACGAGCACGCGGCCCACCGGCCCTGTCCTCAATTTCCTGGACCAATATCGACACTCTGGGCAACGCGTTTCGGATCGCACGAGTACCTTCGCCAAAGGAGGCCAAGACATCTTCCGGCGATGAGTCTGCCGTCTCCATCCATCGTCGGGGTGTGAGTACGGCGTCATCCTTCAAAAGGTCCATCACATTCACAAAGCGATGGGGAACCGGGATGCTGTTTGCTCCTGGCTCGAGCCACGCTGCGACGCGTTCCTCGGGGGAAGGGTGGCTGTGCGCGTCGATCAGAAGAACGCTGTCAGTATGTCGGTTCGGTCGCTGCAAGGCCCACAATGCCAACGGGATAGATGTCTGGGGGTTCATTTTCTCCGGGAGACCCACGATCGCGCGAACACATCCATCCTGGAGTAGCGCTTCGCGAATGGCCCGCTCGGCCCCAGCACGAGACAGTGGCCCCATCGGCGTGACAACGTACGCTGTTCCGCCGTCGGAGAGATGTGCAATTGCATGCTGGATCCACGCGAAGTCAGCCGACGATTTTGGTGGAATACCGAACGCGTATCGCGGGTCGGTGAGAGCGTGGTCGCTATCGAAGCGGATGCCGTAGGGCGGATCCAATAAGACGACGTCTGCGCGGAGTTCGGAAAACTGGTCTTTGAAGAGGGTATCGCCGGCGCGAACATCGAGGTCGAGATCCCGAAGGAAAGCGCGTTGACGCGCAATTAGTGCCAGAGTCGCAGAGATCTCTTGGCCGTAAAGCTTGACGTCATGATGTTTCACGCCAATGTCGATGAGTGCTGAGGCGAGCCCACACGCGGGATCAAAAAACACCTTGGCGCCACGATGGTTGCTGGCAAGCGAAGTGAGGGTTTCAGAAACCCGCGAGTCGACGAAGCCGATGTTGGTTCCGAGCTTCACCTGGGTGCGAGTAACCCTCTCGAGAATGGCGTCAATCACCTCGGCTCGATCTGTTTCTGGAATCTCGTTGAGCGCCCTAACCACGGGGCCAAGCTTCGCGGCACCCGCGCGCTGCGCATGGGCCATTGCATCCTCAGGCAGCAGCGCGAGCTCTGACATCGCAGAAGCACTCTCGGCAAGTGCTCCAACTAAGTCTTCGCGGTCAATCGCCGACACCAATTGGACCTGCGACACCTTCATCGCACACGCAAGAGTCAACGCTAGTTGCGCAATTCCATCTGCAGAAAACTCTTCACGCAATGCGTTGAGCGAAGCCCAAAGAGCGTCCTCGACTCCTGCTGTGACATCCTGCCCTCGCTTTCTCAGCCAGGCCAAAACGTCATCCAAAGCAAAGAGAGGGTTCGAGTCTGTGCCACCGATCGCCTTGGGGAAGTCATCGGATCGTTTGCGCCAATTGCTCACCGCACCACGAGACACCTCGGCGAGTTCGGCGATGTCACTGGGCCCGACAAGGGCCCGCACTTTTTCGGTCACGCCGCGTCACCCAGCTTGCCCTCGTCTGTCTGCCAGACAAATACCTCGCTGGCCGCCATTCTGAGCCGGCGAGAGAGCTTTCCGTCCGCCGCCACAACCGTCACCTTGACACCGCAGGAACCGAGCCGTGCCACTTCGTCTGCGAAGATCCCATCGCCGGATACCAGCACAACCTCGTCAAATCTTTCCTCGACGTGTTCGTCTTTGAGAACCTCGAGGAGAGCAATGTCAGCGCCGTCCTTTCCGGAACGCACGACGAGACGAGCGCTCGGGCGAGCGCACCCACTTGCGATCGCACTCACATGGCTAGCTCCGACAATGAACTGGTCACAGTCCATAGATCCGATCTTCGGATCAATGAGCGCAAAGGCTGCAGCTGCATCTTCTGTCTTCACCACTCCACCTCCAACGACGTTTTCGATGTCCACCAAGATCATCCGGCGGCCTTCCATTCTGTTCTTCCTTTGCGGGAATCGTCCCGCCCGACTTGCACTCATGCTAACACCAATCCCGTGAACTTATCGACAGCGATTGCTTGCCGACAACTAAGAATGTCACATCAACGTGAATTTGTCAAGTGTTAACTGATTCACAGGGAGTCAAAGAGTGTGAATCTTGAGGTTGCAATTATTGGCCAAGGTTCACGCCCCGGTCCTGAATTTCAGCCTGTCGCCCAAAAAGTTAGTACTCCCAACTTTTTTCAAAATGTGGCCGTGTCAAGCCTTTTCCGAAAATACTTTGAAATCTAGACAAACGGCTTCGGAATCTGAGATATAGTCGATTTAGATCGTCATCGGGCTTTTGCCCATTTCGGGCTGACACCCTGGCTAATCGTGAGGTGGGCCCTCCGCCATTGATAAATGCCAGCGCACGAAGCTAGCGTTCGGGGAATGTGCGGCCCTCCGCCTGGGACGGGCGCTGCCGCCGCATCAGCTGTTCCAGAACCCAGCCGAGGCCAAGCCCGATCACGACGGCAACAACAATGGTCAGCGCCAGTGAACCGATCAGGAGAGGCACCAGCTGCCCCTCCCGCACCAGCAGCACGCCCTGGAAGACCAGCACGGCCAGGATCGCGCCGATCGGGTCCACGACGATGCCCTCCCACTTCAGCAGTGCCGCCACGCGCCTAGTGGGGCGCAGCATGCGCAGGATCGGGGCGATCACCGTCGGCCCGGTGACGATGAGGATGGCGCCGACCAGCAGCGCGAGCTCGAGCGGGAAACCCAGCAGCCATGCGGCGGCGGTGATCATCGCCCAGGCGATCAGCGGGGTCAGGCTGAACAGCCGAAGCACCGGGCGGCCGAGATCCCGGACGTCGCGGAAGCCCAGCGTCATGCTGCCCTCGAACAGGATGATGCCCACCGCCAGCGTCACGGCCCCAAAAAGCACCTCGCGGCCGAGCACCGCATCCGGGGTGACGAGTTGGCCCAGCCCGAACCCGGCGATGAGCAGCAACAGGATCGAGGGCACGCGCAACTGCCAGGCCGCCCACTGGCACGCGCTGGCCACGACAAGCACGAGCGCCAGGTAGGCTGCCGGATTCAACCCGGCGAAGGCATCGGTCACGGCCTGCCAGAGGATGTCCACACCGATAGCCTTGCACGGGTGTGAATGCGGGGGCTGTTGTTCGTGCGGCCTTGTCGGCTAGCGCGGCACGGTTTGCTAGCGCTGGATGGTTTGTCAGCGCGGCGGAGCCCGTCAGCGCGGGATGGTTTGTCAGCGCGGCGGGGTCCGTCAGCGCGCCATTGCCTGTTACTGCGGCAGGGTGCCCAGAAACTGGTGCGGGTCGAGCGCTGGTCGATTGGACTTTTGCAGCCGCGCGCGAAACGACTCGTCGATGCTGCCGACATACAGCCAGCCCAGGAGTTTCTCGGTCTCCGTGAGCCCGTGAACCGCGCGCACCTCCGGCGAATTTACGAGCAACCCAGTACGCCACATCACGCCCCAGCCAGCCTGCCACAGCGCGAGTGCGAGCAAATGGCCTGCGCCGGCGGCGGTCGCGTGCTGCTCCCACTCTGGGACTTTCGGATGCTCCCGCGGGCTCGCCA
>OEIU01001001.1_pt1 | contig 21001 bp, 17 predicted proteins | sample 1539221 | NCBI WGS metagenome assembly OEIU01 (sample SAMN03792071, study PRJEB22550) | activated sludge metagenome | feature: wastewater treatment plant; material: activated sludge; isolation source: Wastewater treatment plant of a petroleum refinery complex | place: Argentina: Zarate | collected...
CTGGACGCCGGGATCGCGGAGCGGTTGCGAACCACCACCCGCAGCCGGGCGCGGGCGCTGATGCAGCAGGCCGAGATTCCCGCCGGCCCCATCTACACGGTAGGCGAAGCGCTGCAGGATCTGCACGTTCGGGCAGCCGGTCTCGTCGAGCACTATCGGCACCCGGAACTCGGTCTGATCGAGTGCCTGCCACAAGGTGTGCTGCTGGACGGGGAACCACCGACTCATCGCCCCCCGCCGCTGCTCGGCCAGCACACCTGTGAGGTGCTGCGTGACTACGGCTGCTCGGAGAAGCAGGTGACCGAATGGCTCGACCAGGGACTGGTCAGCCGCGCGTCGACGTGAACCAGAACCTTCCTGCTGGACGAATCCATGAAAGCGCTGGGATCCCGCAAGTCGGCAGCTTCCACCCGCCGGCGCATGATGCTGCCGGACGGCTTTTCGTTCCAACGAAGCGATTGGATGTCTACCGGCAATGGCGCCGTCCAGTCGCCGACGATATTCCTCGTGGAGCAGCCGGCCGGTTCTCTGCTGAGACCACACTTTCACCGCAACAACCAGTTTCAGGTCGTGGTCGAAGGCAGCGGACGTATTGGTCGCCACGAAGTCAAGGCCGGATCCGTCCACTATGCGGGGGCCTATACCGGCTACGGGCCTGTCGTGGCGGGCCCCGAGGGACTGTCGTACTTCACCATTCGTTCAGCGTTCGAGATCGGCGCCTTGTTCGTCGAAGAATCGAGACACCTGTTGCCCGCCGGGCCTCGGTACCAGACCTACGGACAGGCTCCGGAAATTGCCGCGGAAGTGGTCGCCAATGAGGTGGTCGTTCGTCCGTGCATCGCAAGACAGTACGACGCTCTCGATGCAATCGCCGTCGACGTTCCGGCCGATGTCACTTATCTGCCCCCATCCCCGGCTGCGGCAGGTCAGTTCCTGCTGGTGCTCCAAGGTGCGATCCAGGTGGGTTCGTCCCTGCTGGAGCGCTGGGAGTCGGCATATGCAGATGCATCCGAGCCCGGCCAGATCATCACTGCCAGCATCGACGCCAAGGTGCTGGTGCTGCAGATGCCGGCCCTGCATCGATGCTATCGAGGAATGCCGGCGGGCTGACCGAGTGGTGCCCACCCCGCCTAGTCAAGCTGGATGTTCTCCCGCCTGATCGTCTGCGCCCACGACTCCGACTCCTTCGCCACCCGCTCAGCGAACTCCTTCGGCGTGGTCTCGACTCCGGGCGTGCCGTGGTTCAACAACTGCCTGGTCAGTCCTGCATCCTCGGGCAGCTTCTTCAGCTCCGCATGGATCCGTTCCAGGATCTCCGGCGGGGTCTTCGCGGGCGCGAACATGCCGGCCCAGAAGATCACGTCGATCTGCGGATAGCCGACCTCGGCCGTCGTCGGTACGTCGGGCAGCTCGCTCCAGCGCTTCGGTGACGTCACTGCCAGCGCGGTGAGCTTGCCGGCCTTGATGTGCGGCAACGCCCCCGGGGTGTCGATGAATGCGTCGACCTCCTTGGCCAGCACGCCCATCTGCGCGGCGACGGCGCTCTTGTACAGCACCTCGTTGGCCTTGATGCCGGCGGCGTTGTTCAGCACACGGAAGGACAAGCCGGTGATGTTGCCGGGGCCGGCCGCGGCGTAGCTGAGGTCGCCCGGCTTGGCGCGCGCATAGGCGACCAGGTCGGCGATGGTCCTGAACGAGCCGGTGCGTTCGCTCTGAGCGTTGACCGTGACGATCAGCGGCGCGCTGGTGATCATCGCCACCGGCGCGAAGTCCGAGAGCTGGTAGCCGCTCTTCCTGTAGAGGTGGGGATTGACCACCATGCTGCTGGTGTTGGTGATCAGGAAGGTGTAGCCGTCGGGGTTCGCGCGCGCGACTTCCTGCGCGCCGATCGCGCCGTTGGCGCCGGGCTTGTTGATGACGATGACCGGCTGGCCGAGCCTGTTCTTCAGGTGCTCGGCCGCCAGGCGGGCGACGACGTCGGTGGTGGTGCCGGCAGCGAAGCCGACGACGATCTGGATCGGTTTGCCGGGATAGGGCTGCGCCTGCGCCGCATCGAACGGCGCGGCGGTGATGCCCGCCATCGCGGCCGCCACGAGCGACAGGGTCAGCCGGCGGCGCTGCGGGCCGTCGGCGTCGATGATGCTGACCATCACGAGTCTCCTTTCCGATTTGCTGTTGTCTGACTGAACCCGATGCGCCGTGCCGATCGCCTGGCGCATGGGCGCGCGACCGGCCGGCGGCGTGCGCCCTCAGGCGGCCTTCGTGGCCTTCGTATCGCCGCCCGACGCCGCCGTTCCGCCGGTGCGGATGCCCCAGTCGGCCAGCACCGCGTCGGTGTCCGCGCCGATCGCGGCAGGCTTCATGCCGAGCCGTCCCGGCGTCGCCGAGAAGCGCGGCGCCGGCCCCGGCTGCAGCGACCCGTCGACCTCGACGAAGCTGCCGCGTGCCACGTTGTGAGGGTGCCGCATCGCTTCGTCCAGGTCCAGCACCGGTGCGAAGCAGACATCGGTGCCTTCCATCAGCTTGCACCATTCGTCGCGGGTCCTGGTCGCGATGACCTTCTCGAGCCGGGCCTTCAGCGCGGGCCACTGCGCGCGGTCGTGCTGTGCGGCCAGCGGCACCTCCTTCGACAATCCGAGCTTGTCGATCAGCAGCGCATAGAACTGCGGCTCGATCGAGCCCAGGCTGATCCACTTGCCGTCGCTGCAGCGATACGGGTTGTAGAACGGCGCGGCGCCGTCGAGCACGTTGCTGCCGCGCGGCCCGATCGTGCCCTCGGCGAACGACTCGTAGAACGGCGCCAGCAGCGAGGCGGAGCCCTCGACCATCGAGCAGTCGACGACCTGGCCCTGGCCGCTGCCGCGCGCATGCAGCACCGCCGCCAGCAGACCGAACCCGAGGTACAGCGCGCCGCCGCCGAAGTCGCCGACCAGATTCAGCGGCTGCACCGGCCGGTCGACGGTGCCGATCGCATGCAGCGCGCCGCTCAGCGAGATGTAGTTGATGTCGTGACCGGCGGCCTGCGCCATCGGGCCGGTCTGCCCCCAGCCGGTCATCCGCCCGTAGACGAGCGTGGGATTGCGCTTAAGCGCCACATCCGGTCCCAGCCCCAGCCGCTCCATGACGCCGGGGCGGAAGCCCTCGATCAGCGCGTCGGCCTTGTCGATCAGCGCCAGCGCGGTCTCGACGTCGGCGCGGCTCTTCAGATCCAGGGCGACCGAGCGGCGGCCGCGGGTCATCCGGCCGGGCTTGTCGCCGGCATTCTGCGCACGGTCGATGCGGATCACGTCGGCGCCCAGATTGGCCAACAGAGCCGCGCAGAACGGCGCGGGGCCGATGCCGGCGAACTCGACGATCTTCATTCCGGCCAGCGGGCCGAAGCCGCCTGATGCGCGTTGGGGGGATGCCTGCATTCGGTCGCCTCCTCGAGGGTGGTTGCTTGTTCGGGGTCGATGGGTCAGAGCATTCGCCTTCGCCAGCCGCGCGGCGATCTGCTCCGTCGACGTCGGCGGCGCCCGGCCACCCTGAGGTCCGCCGAAATTGAATCCTGGTTCAAATCAGATTAACTTGGGTCCGAAACAAATGTCAAAGCAGCGACCGGGGGCAGGAGACGGAGCCCCTTCCATGACAGCGTCATCATCAGCAACCGGTCGCCGAAGTTCAGCGACACGGGCTAGCAACGTCGCGCCGCTCCTGAGCATCGACGATGTCATCGATCCGGCGGCGTCAAGGGGTGGGGGGTTGCCGGGTTGCGAACGCGGCATCGGCAGCAGGCGGGCGGGCGAGAGGGGAAGAACCGGGGAGTATCGATGCGTGGTGAGGGCGAGCCAACTGAGTCAGAAAACTGTACCCGGTACAGCTTTCGAATCGACTCCGCGCAAGCACGATCGATGCTGAGCGCCTGCACCCCATCGGTCAACCTCCCGTTACGTCCTGGATCTTCAACCCGTACCAGCGCAGGTCTTCATCCACAGCGCCCGGCGTCAGTCGACTGCCCGCTACACCCCCGACAGTTCCGCGGTGATCACCCTCTCCGCATATTCCATGGGTATACGTTCCTGTTCCAGTCTGAGTTGTTGACCCCAGGTCATCGCCCGCAACCCATCTAGGAGCGCCTGCTCGGCCTGATCCAGCCCCGGCACGATCGCTTCGCTCGACTGGACAGGTTCTTCGGTGCACAGCGGCCGGAACCGCAGCAACGTGGCTTCATCCATCAGCACCGACCGCAGGCCCGGCACCACCTGGCGAGCGCGCCCAAGGATCACCATGCCGTGGGTGTCGATGTCACCCCAGTACAGCATCTGTGCGGCGGCAACCCACGGAATGTCACCCAGCACCACCGCCGCCAGGCCAAGCTTCATGATGCAGACCACCCCATCGCGGGGTTGCAACGCGAGGCCAGTCTCCAGATTCTCGACGACGATGACGGCGCGGGGCTCGATCGGCAACGATGCCAGCTCGCTCAGAGGTGCCTCGAGATCCGCCAAGCCGCCCGCCTGCTGCCGCAATCTGTCGCACAGCAGCCGGATGCGCACCCGGTGCGGCGGGCGCCGCACGCCCAGCAACCCGAACAGGTCCGATTCCGCAGGGGCAGCGCGGATCACCCGCAACAGCGACGCCACCAGGACCGAACGCCGTTCCAGCCATTTCGTGTGCAGGCCCTCGATCGGCAACTGGCGCAGCGACAGACCGGCCGCGTGATTGCAGTCTGCCCACTCCAGCAGCGCATGAAGCCGGTCGAAGTCCTGCTGATCGTAGTCGGCCAGCACGTCGAACCGGTTCGCGAGCGCGTTGCCCTGTGCCAGGGCCGGCCAGCGCACGGTCATGCGTCGATACCGTTGCAGCGCTGTCTCCCAACGCGCCGACTGGTCGATCAGCGCCGCCACCTCACCCGGGCCGTCCAGCAGCAGCGACGCGGGCAGCCGCTGCGAACCCAATCGGCCCCACAGCCGTTCCTGCCAGCTCACCTGCCCCGGCCCGCTCCAGCGGGCCCATTGATCGGCCCAGGCTCTGACCTGCGCCGGTTCCTCTGCCGCCAATTTCTCCGTCGGCATGCCCAGCGCAATCGCCATCGGCCAGTCACCGTCGCCCGACAACCAGTCGCGATGCCGGGCGACAAAGCGCCGCGCCAGCAACTCTCGAACAGCCTGCGGCGTCAGCAGCAGGCGCGACATCAGCCGGCCGATGCCGCAGAACCATCGACGATCGCAGCGTCGACCGGTTCCGGCATTTCTTCCGTTTCCGGAAACTTCAGCCGCTGCTGTCCGTCATCGTAGTCGATGCGCACCATCGACGACCACTTGCGATCGCGGATGTGCACATAGCATGCGCCACCGATGAACGGCTCCAGGGTCATCACGGATTTCATCGGCGTGGCGACGATCATCTGGAAGCCGAACGTGCGGAAGATCTCCATCGCTGTCCGAGTGAAGTCGGCATCGGCCTTGTCGAACGCCTCATCGAGCACGACGGTGCAGAAGGCCGGCAGTGCCCGCTCGCGTCCGCCGAGCTGATACCTCAGCGCCGCGGCCAGGCAGGTTGCCGCGAGCTTCTGCCGCTGGCCACCGGATTTGCCGGCCCCGCTGCGATAGACCTCCACCTCGTTGTCGTCGGCATCGAGCTCGCGGGCCACGAACTCCACGTGCTGGCGGACATCGAGGACCAGCGCCCGCCATGAACGATCCACCGCATCCTGGCTGGACAGGCGCCGCACCAGCGCCGCCAGCATCGCGAAGCGCCGTTCGGCCGCTTCCCGCTGCGCCTGCTGATCGTGCGCTTCCGCGCCGATCGAGCGGCTCAGCGCTTCCTTCAGTCCGGCACGGAACTGGCGGACCTCCTCGACGGTCCGGTCGGCGGTTTCGATCCCCAGGTGGGTGTCACGATTGAACGCCACCGACGCCAGGCTTTCGTTGACCAGTTCAATCCGCGTGCGGATCGTCGAGCGTTCGAGATCCAGCCGCGTGGACAGCAGCGTCAGGTTCTGGTCGCTCTGTTCGCGCAGCAGCCGGAAGAAACGCTCCTCGTAGGCGGGCAGGTTGTCCGTCTGCAGGCGGGTGAGCTTCGCAAAGAAATCGTCGGCGGCCTGCAGGGTGGCGTCCAGGCCGCCAGCCTCCGCCGGCCAGCGGCGGCTGAACTCGGCGAAGCGGGTGGTGATCCGGTTGCCGAGCTCCGAGATACGTGCCTCGATACCGCGCAGATCCTCGGACAGGCGGCGATCGGCGCCGGCCGACACCTGGTCCAGCGATTCGAGTGTGATGGCGCGGCCGACGGCGGTGAATCGCGCCTCGAGCTCCGGCGCACAAACGGACGGCTCGTCGGCCTGCGGGTATTCGGCGAGCAGACGGTCCAGCCGCCTGCCCAGATCAGCGACCTCCTTGCGTAAGCCTGCGGCGCGAACCTCTTCATCCCGCACAGCCTTGTTCGCGCCCCGAACGACCTCCTGCTGATCCGCGATTCTCCGATCGAGCTCGGCGATCTCGGGCCGGGCCGCACGCTCCGCCGCCAGCCGCCGTTCCAGGTCGTCGATGCGACCGAGCAGCGACCCCAGGTCGACCTCCTGCCAGCGCAGATTGGCAAGGGTCTGGCAGTGCAGGAGGCGGGTTCCGTTCTGGCGCCCCTCGTCACCCGCCGCGCTGATCGCGCCCTGCAGCTCGGCCACCCGCGCACCGAGCCCGGCGGCCCGTTCCCGGAACAGCTCGTGCTTGGCACGGTTGTCGAACCCCAATACCCACTGACTGCGGTCATCGACGCGGTTGCGATCGTTCTTCTCGTGGCGCGAGGCGTTGTGCTTGACCTGCCCTTCACGGGTCACCGCCCGGCTGGCGTGGCGGAATGCCTGCAACGTGTCCACGCATTCGAAGTCGAAATGGGCTTTCAGTTCGTCGCGCAGCCACGATTCGAACGGCCCGGCCGCATAACGCAGCTTGCGCACCAGCGACTGGGGGCCGGCGCTGCGCGAACCGTCGTCGACCCGGGGCATCACCCGGAAGTAGGCCAGGCGGCCGTTGATGAAGCGTTCGTTCAGATAGGCGGACACGGCGCCGTAGTACCGGTCCTCGACCAGAATCGACCGGGCGAACCCGCCCAGCACGCGTTCGATCGCGCCCTGCCAGGCGGATGCCTCGGGCCGCACCTCGATCAGCTCGCCGACGAAAGGCAGGCGGGCTTCCGCGATACCCAGCTCCTCGGACATCGCACGGCGCAGCTCGAGCAGGCGCGCCGGAAGGTTGGATGATTGACGCTCCAGCGCGGCGACTTCGGCCCGCGCCGCGGCAAAGTCCCTGGTCGCCTCGATCAGCCTTGCCTTCAGTTCGTCCTTGCGCTGCTCCAGCGCCTGCTCGCGCTCGCCGGCCTCGTGCACATACGCTGCCGCGTCGGCCACCCGCTTGACGAAGCCGACGGTATCGTCGGGAAGATCCCAACCGAGCGCCGCGCAGGCGGCTGCGGCAAGGCCGCGCTTGCGGATCCGCTCGGGTTTGTCGTCCTGGGCCGCCTCCATTTCACGCTGCAGCTCGCCGAGCAGACCCAGCGCCATGCCGGCCTTCTGACGCTGCAGATCGCTGAGCGTGGCCGTCTGCGCATCGGCGACCCGCGCCAGCCGCTGCGCCTCCTGTTCGGCGCCGTCCAGCGCCACGACGAGTTCCGCCGAGCGCGCATCGATCAGCCGCTTGCGCAGATGCTCGCAATAGCCCGGCAACGCGATCTGCAGCGTCTGCAACGCGGTACGCTGCTGTTGCGCGTCGAACAGCGCCAGGTGGTCGTTGCGCGCCGGCAGCAGCGTGTCGATCTGCTCACGCGCGGTGACCACCGCCCGGTGTGCGGCATCCAGTTCGTTGAACTCGGCGACCAGACGGTCGGCGATGCCGAACGTATCCGGCGGGTCCAGCATGAAATCGCGCAGGAACACATTCAGGTCGCCCAGGTTCTTCGCCGACTGGGTCTTGTGGAGCAGGCGCAGCGCGAGCTCCCTGTCGATGCCCAGCAGCCTGCGGAAGCGTTCCTGGTAGGCGCTGAACTCGGTGAACGGCGGCGCTTCCGGAAACGCGGCCTTCAGGCGGCGCACGTCGAAATCGTTCTGCGGGAACACCTCCAGACCCTGCAGGTCGAAATCCCGCTCGAACACCAGATAGAGCCGCCTGGCATCTCCCGGCGCGCTGGAGGTGCCGCGCACCCACAGCACCTGCACCAGCGTCACCGCACGCCCGGCGCCGTCGTCGTAGGTTTCGGCGATGGCCGACCAGGTGGTACCGGTACGCAGATACTGGACCGCGTAATCGCCCGCCTCCGCCGTCTGCTGAGACCAGGCGCCCCGCAAGTAGGTGATCGCATTCCGATCGCGCCCGTGACGCTCCGATTCGCGCGCCGCCACGTTGAAGTCGACCCACTTGGGCGGCGTCAGCAGCGCCGCGTGCGCGTCGAGGATCGTCGACTTGCCCGAGCCCGACGGCCCGACGAACAGATAGCCGCTGCGTGCGATCGGAACATCGACCAGGCCGGAGAACGTTCCCCAGTTGAAGAGCTGAATCCGCACGAGGCGGAACTGGGTGTCACCCGAGTCCAGCAGACCGGACTGGTGCAATTCTCCGGCGGTAAAGAGGCTGTCACTGCTCATCGTCGGACTCCGCTGCAGGATCGAGGTCGGCAAGATCATCGGCCGTGTCCTCCGACAGAGCCGGCTGCGGCTCGCCCACCGGGCTGCGCGACGTCGACGCGGACGGCCTGCCGCCCGCTCCGGCCTGCGCCGTGTCATCGTCGCCCGGTGCGGACATGGCCTTGTAGGTTCGCATCAGGGCCTGGATTTCCTCTGCGGAGAACAGCAGCTTCAATGTGGGCGCGACCTCGTATCGCTCATCGCTTCCGCGCAGCTTGCGCAGCAGGCTCAGCTTCTTGCCTTTCTCGATCGCGTTGCCGATCAGACGATCGAAGCGGGCATGGTCGGCGTTACCTGCCCGCTCGTACACGCGCAGGTGCTCGGTCATCTCGAAGGTGGAGACGACCGCGCGCTCACCCGCCGCATCAGCCTGGATCAGCCGCTGGCGCAGATACAGCAGCAGCGCCGATTCCAGGAAAGTCAGCGACGCCCGCCGCAGCAGCACGGGCACGTCCAGGTCGTCGGCCGCCACCTGGCGGGTGAACGCCACCTGCTGCTCGCGGTCGAGCACCAGCTCCAGGAACAGCTCGTGCAGCCGCGACCGCACCATCGATTCATCGCGCAGCAGGACCGGCCACAGCAGGCGCTGCCTGCGGGCATCGAGCGAAGGCCCCAGCAGAAGCTGGACCAGCACACGACGCGTATCCACGGGGAGCCGCCCCATGTCGCCCGGGAACACCTCCGTATCCGCGTCGCCGGCGGTGGCGGCGGCAGCGGTGCCGTCCGATTGGGAACGCCCGGCACCGGCCCGGGCGTCGCCCGCCGTCGCGACGGTTTCATCCGGCGAGTTCATCAGCGCGCTCCTTCAGGAAGTAGATGGCCGGCAGCCGGGCCCGGCGCGGCTGGCCGTCGGTGCCCGTCCAGCTCAGCGTTTCCAGCGCCTGCGTGACCTCGCCATGCCGGACACCGAGCGACACATAGCCAAGCACCGAACCGAACCCCTGCTCGGCGGGGAACCGCGCGAGCACCTGCGCAACGCTGGCTTGCGCCCGATCGGCCAGCACCGCCAGCAGGTTCCTCTTCAAGGTACGAAAGTCGATCTCCGACTGCCGCACCCATTCACCGATCATGTCCAGATCCAGTTCAGGCGCATCGCCCGCCGGCATGCCGACATCCGCCGCCCGCAGCAGCGGGTCATACAGCTCCCACTGCGCCACCGAGCGGATGCGACTGCTGGTCAGCCCCAGTTCATAACCCACGGCCTGCCCGGTGCGTACCGTGTCCTTGACCGCCAGCGCCGCCTGCGTCGCTTCGCGCAACAACGCATGCAGCCTGCGCTGCTCGAGAAACTCGCGGCTCTGCACGAAGCTCTTCAGGCTGCGCGCGAAGTGCTGCAGCACATCGTGCACCGCCCCGCCCTCGTCGAGCAGCGATTCGGTCAGATTCATCAACAGGCGCCGTTCACGCGGAGCGAGCTGCCGCGCGAACGGCCGCGAGCCGATCGCCTCCAGCGACCCCACCAGCAGCGCCGACTGCTGAGGATCGGTCAGCAGGCGCCAGAAGGCGTCGAAAGTCCGGCCGGCCTCGCTTTCGCTGATCAGATCGACGCCGGAGAACAATCGCTCCAGCACCTCGCCGCGGCTGCCATCGTTCTCCATCAGGCTCTGGCGCAAGCCCCGGTTCAGATGCTCGAACGCGCTTCGGACACCGCGAAAATCATCGGTCAGCCCTTCGGCCAGCGCAATCACCTCGCGAGCCCGCTCCAGGGCCCGATCGTCCGACAATGCGCGGGCACCATCGCGAACCACCTCCTCGATCGACCGCTCGATCCGCTCACGTTCGGCCATCAGCGATTCGACCCGCGACCGGCTGTCCGTATCGGTTTCTTCCGCCAGACGGGCCAGTTGCTGGATCACCAGCGACAGCCGACTTTCCGTGGCGACCGTCCGCGGTTGAAGCAGCCCGTCGACGAAACGGATCGCGCCCAACGCTTCAGGGGACAGTTCGTAGGTTTCCTCGTTCGCCCCCGCCGGCAGCCGGCGCACCAGCCAGCGCTGCGCGAGCCACTCGGCGACATAGGCCTGCGGCGTCTGTGGAAGATCCTCGCCGGCGGCGCGCAGCGCCAGCACGTCGCGCGTCACCCGCTCGAGCAGCACCGAACCCGGCAGCACGGCGTCGCCATCGAGAAACAGGCGCTGCAGCATGCCGATGACCGGCGGCGCCTTGTCGGCGGCCAGCAGACGCCAGAGCGGCTGCTCGCGCAGCGCGCGCAGGGCGGCGACATGGGTAAGGGATTTCATGGCGGACAGGGTAGCGGAGGGCAGGCTCAGACGGTGAGCCTCGAGGCATCATGCCCGAACCCCATTTTCGAGCATCAAGGCCCAACCAACACACTGCAGGCCTGAAGTGACCCGAGGAATTAATGCTTTATTTTCAAATTATTGCAGACTATTATTAAACTGATTTCTTCATTCAGCTCGGTGGGTTGAATGGGCCCGTCAGATGCGGACTTCCGACGGTTCGTGACGCTGCGACGAAAGAAGCTTCAGCAGATCGCCTACCGGACCAGGGGCGAGTGCCAACTTGGTGACGTCGAGAACGAAGCCTGGCAACTGGCTGCCGAATGGGGAGATCTCACCGGCCGACCGATCGACCTCAATGAGCCCGCACAGCAGGACCGCCTGATCGCGTTTCTCTACCAGCGTCTTGTTCGCTACACCGAGGTGAAGCTACGGGGCGCGATTCGACTCGATCACGCACCGGACGGCACGAACTGGCCAGATGGCATTCACCCCGTGCTCGCGAAAATGTCCGCAAACGAGGGCCAGGATCCGCTGACCATCCTCATGCAACGCGAAGACGATACGCAAGCCGCTCGCTCGGAGCCGGATTGCCACCATTCGATCGCCAGCGCCTTCATGCATCTGCTGAGGCACTTCGACAACCAGATGCCCGAGGTCGCTCGCCACCTGTTGATCTCGCCGTCCTGGGCCTATGCGCGTTGCGCCCGCTCTCGCCTCCAGGCCCACTGCCAGGAATCGCTGTGCTGCGCTTCAGGAGGCGCCTTTCTCCCCGGTCCCTGGAGGCTGTTCAAGCTTACGATGCGTCCGGAGACGTACCCCGAACCTGTGCAGCTCGTGTTCGGATTCGGGTTCGCTAGTGGTGCGCCGGTCGACTCCTGGCCCCCACGGGGGCAGCTCGGGCTGTTCGGGTGATGGTGAGAAGCCAAGTTTCTCACCTCCCAACGACAAGGGATGCGATTGCAGCGTTTCAGCGGAAACGCTGCGCGCTCAGTCAGCGCTCCCGTCTTGTGAGAGCTTACGGCCCGCACCGATCCCGCGCACCCCGTGTCCAACGACGGGAAAGATCGACATCGTCAGGATCGAGGCGGCGGCGCGACCCGCCTGAAGGAGCTGTGCACGAAGGCCGGCGGACGTTCGCCTCGGCCAAGCCGCCGGCCGGACACCGCTGACGGACTGGCTGCTATGCGTGCTGCCAGCCCTCGGCCGAGGCGTCAGCACGATGCGGATCATGTTCCGAGCAGCCGACGATCCAGTATCGACTGCATGTCGCGACGGCCATCGACGATCAGGTAGATGACAACCCGATTCTCGATGACCCGATAAATGACTCGATACGGTTTGAACGAGGTCTGTCGATACTCCTTGATGCCCAGGGCCGCCAGTTCCGCCGGATGGCCGCCTCGCAAGGGAAAGCGAGACAGACCTTCGACGACCTTCAGCAATCGATCGAGAACATAGCCGGCGTTCGCCGCGCTGTCATATTCGGCGATGTAGTCATGGATCGCCTCCAGATCCTGCTCCGCACCTTCGGTGAGGAGAACCTCATACCGGTTCGGTTTGCCGGCCATCAAGCCGTTGCGTGTTTAGAGCGCAGGCGCGCTACGACGTCAGCGACAGGCTTGACCCGACCCGCTTCGACGTCCTGATTGCCGAGTGCCAGAATCTTCAGCAACGCGAGCGTCTGCTGGGTTTCCTCGAAAGAGGCGACGTCCATCAGCACGGCCTTGGCCTCACCGTTCTGCGTGATGACCAGCGGTTCCCGCAACTCGGCGAGATCGGTCAGCACCTCGGCTGCGTTGGCCTTCAGATAGCTGATCGGTTTGACTCGGGATGAATATCGCATGATCTCGTCCTGGCGGTCGGCGAGACTGAATATAGTCTTTTTATGGTCCAACCTCAACTTTGTCCGACTCCTTCAGACCCACGGCGCGTGCCCCTGCCAGTAACGCTCGCGGATCTCGCGCTTGAGCACCTTGCCGACCGGGGCGCCCAGACCTCGAGGGTCTTCGAAGCCTTTCATCGGACCCAGGCGCTCGCGGCAGAAGGTCCGGTTCACGCGCTGGAGACCGCAAACAGTTGCGACAACTTTTTCTGATACGCCTACAACTTATCCGAATTTCCCGTCTTCCGCCCCTCGATCGACAATCGGCCATCGCGATTCATCGAGGTTCCCATGCTCAGAAGGCAGTTCGTCCGGTGGGGTTCCATCTCGGCAACGCCGCTGTCCGCATCGGCATTCGCCCAGCCCAGGTATCCGGAACGGGCGATCCAGATGCTCGTGGGCTTTCCCGGCGGCGGGGCGCTGGATGTGGCGACGCGGGTGGTGACGAATGCGTTGGCCGAAGAGGGCCTGGGCCCGATCGCGGTCATCAACAAGCCGGGGGCCTCCGCCACGATCGCCGCCGGGCAGGCAGCGATCGCCGCGGCGGATGGCCATACCGCCTTGCTGGCGACGTCGGCCAACATGGGCATCGCGCCCTTCATGTATCCGAAGCTGCCTTACGCACCGGACAAGGATCTCGTTCCGGTGGCGCGATTCGCCGTGGGGCAGAACGTCATCTACTGCGGCCGGCGCGCGGGCGTCACGGACTTCAGGCAGTTGCGGGCCAGGATCGCGTCGGCGCCGGGCAAGCTCAACTATGCTTCGCCCGGTGCGGGAACCACCCCGCATCTGTGCTTCGAGATGCTCAAGGCGCGCGATCGGCTGTTCATCGTCCATGTGCCGTTCCGGGGCAGCCCCGCGGCGATCACCTCCGTTCTGAGCGGCGAGGTGGACCTCGGCGTCGATGCGATCGGCCCCACGCTCGGTCATGTAGCGGCCGGCCGGCTGGTGCCGCTGGCGCAGACCGGCGAACGGCGCTCCGCGTCGCTGCCCGACGTACCGACGCTGGCGGAACTGGGCATAGACGGCATTCCGTCGGGAACGTATCTGGGATTCATGCTGCCCGCCGGGACGCCGGCGCCGATCCTGGACCGATGGAGCGAAGCGGTCCGTCGGGTGACGAGCGAGCCGGCCGTCGTGAACCAGTTGCGGCAGCTCGGCATGGACGCGGCCTATCTGGACGCACGCCGCTTCGCGGCAGTCATGGCCGACGAACGCAGGCTCTGGGAAGGCGCGGTGAAGTATTCGGGCGCCACTGCCTGAGGCAGCGATGCAGAAGCCATCGACTCCGGCGGGCAGGCGCCTCTTCAGGTTCGCGGTCATCGCCGACAGCCATGTCAATCCGTCGGACGAGGATCTGATCTCTCCCTATGAATCGCACCGGCTGACCAATGCCCGCCTGAAGCACACGGTCGACGTGCTGAACGAGCTCGCGCCGGCGTTCACCGTGCACGTCGGCGACATGATTCATCCGGTGCCGGAGGCGGTGTCCTATCCGGACGCCGTCGTCCGCTTCCGGGCGGCGACGGCGCGGTTGAACGCGCCGCTGCACCTGGTTCCAGGCAATCACGACATCGGCGACAAGCAGGCCGACTACGTGCCCGCGGGCGAGATCTGCGAGCAGTACGTGGACCTGTACCGCCGGCACTTCGGCGACACGTTCTACAGCTTCGATCGCGCGGATTGCCACTTCGTGATCGTCAACACGTCGCTGATCAACTCGGGGCTGCAGGAAGAAGCCGGGCAGGCGAGCTGGCTGGAGCAGGACCTGGCCGCCCATGCGGGCCGGCGCATCCTGCTCTTCATCCACTATCCGCCGTTCATCGCGACGCGGGAAGAGCACGGCCACTACGACAACGTCGACGAACCCGGCCGCTCCTGGCTTCTGCGACTGATCGAAACGCACCGGGTGGCCGCCGTGTTCACCGGCCACGTGCACAACTTCTTCTTCAACGTCCACCAGCGCACGCCGATCTTCTGCCTGCCGTCGACCGCGTTCGTGCGGGGAGACTATTCGGAGCTCTTCGCCGTCGGCCAGCCGCCCGAGCACGAGAACGGCCGCAACGACGTGTCCAAGCTCGGCCTGCTGGTCGTCGACGTCTACGAAGACCGGCTCGTTCCGCAGTTCATCCGTACGCATGACCGTCCGGAAGGCGGCACGCCGCAGGTGCAGCGGGACTGGCCGCGGCTGCCGCCGGCGGCGGGCGGGCTCGACTGCGGACTGGGGCTGGACCTGCGCTATGGCTGGAACGAGCTGCACCTGATTCCCTACAGCAGCATGCTCGACGAGTTTCGCCGCAAGCAGGCGCGCAACGACTATCCGATCCTCGCGCTGTGGGAGATGGGTGTGCGCAAGCTGCGCGTTCCGATCGAGGACCTGGCCTCGCCGGCGTCGGCCGAGCGCATGCATGCGCTGACCACGCAGGGCGCGCACTTCACCGTCTTCCTGTTCGGCTGGCCCTCGGCGGCGCAGGCGGCGCTGCTTGCCGCCAATCGGCGCATCGTGCGCGCGCTGGAACTCATTCTGAAGTGGCCCCTGGCCGACGATCTGCCCGATCGTCTGGCGGCCCTGCGATCGGCGGTTGGCCGCCCGGGCCACCCTCGGCGCGTCTGGGGCGCAGCCGGCCCGGCGCGCGACGGCAGGCAGATCAAGCTGCTGGTCGATCACGGTTTCTCGAGCTCGCAGGATCCCTTCGCGCACGAGCTGCTGAATGTCACGCGCGGCCGGGGCCTGGACGGGCTGGTGTTCCGCATCGCTGCGGACACTCCGTTCCAGCACGGCATCGCGGACGCGGTCGACTACGCTGCCCGCAACGGCCTGCGTGCCCAGGTGCACGTGCGCCTGGCTTCCGACAGCCCTGCCCAGCCCCGCAACGACGCCCGCGCCAATGGCGTTCGCGCGCTCGGCGCCGCCTTCTGCAGCCAGGCCCATCCGATGGGCGATGTGTTCCTGGACACCCTGTCCGACGTCGACCGCGGCTACTTTCCCCGTGCCGGCCTGGTCGATCGCCGCTTCAACCCGAAGCCCGAAGGGCAGGCCCTGCGCAATCTGCACGGCGCACTGACCGAGCTGCCCCCGCTGATCGCGCTGCGCTGGGTCGAGGCACGGCATGCACTGACAGGCATCGCCCAGGCGGGAACGAGCCTGCTGCTGCTGTGCCTGCCGATCTCCGCCGAGGCGGCGCGCCTGAACCTGGCAGACATGCTGCCCCTGCAAGGGCTGCGGCTGCGCCGTTGCATCGACCTTCGAACGGGCCGCGAAGAGGCTGCCGCAGGCGATGCGGCCGGCACCGGCCGCCTGCTGGCGGGCCCCACCCTCTTCGAGCTGGCGCCGGTTTCGTAGGGAGGGCGCGGTGCGCGCGCCACGGCGCACAATCGCGTCCTGACCGGGAAGCTCCGACATGCCGACTCTCCGCCAGCTCAAGGCCCTGAACCTCATCGCCCAGACCGGCAGCTTCACCCGGGCTGCCGAGCGGCTCTTCGTCACCCAGTCGGCCGTCAGCGCACTGATCCGCGAACTGGAAGACGAGGTCGGCGTCGCCCTGGTGCAGCGCGGCCGGGTCATCAGCCTGACCGAAGCGGGCGTGCTGCTCGATCGCGCCGGCAACCGGGCCGACCAGGAGATCAACCGGGCGCTTCGCGAGATACAGGAGGCAAGAGAGGGCGACGGCGAGACGGTGCTGCGCGTGGCGGCCGGTTCGCTGTCCGCGGCCACCTTGCTGCCCACGGTCATCGCGCGCCTGCGCGACCTCGAACCCCGCCTGAAGATCATCCTGTTCGACCGCCCGGTGGGCATGCTGGGAGACATGCTGCTGTCCGGCGAGGCGGACGTCGCCGTGGGATCGGTCGACTCGCCGCTGCGCCTCTCGGGACAATTGCAGTGCACGTTGCTGTTCGACGACCGCATATCGGTGGTCTGCGCGCGCGCCTCGGATCTGGGCGAGCGCGCCGCGCGGGCCGGCGGGCTGAGCTGGTACGACCTGCGCGACGCCGAGCTGGTTCTGGTGGGCCGCGCCAACGGCCAGTGGAACCTGCTGCTGCAGGACCAGATGGCCCTGCACGAAGGCCTGCGCATCGGCCACGAAGTCCAGTTGCTGTCCACCGCGCTGGAGCTCGTCCGGCTGGACCTGGGCGTCGCGGTGTTGCCCGCATTCGCCACGCGGCAGCTCGACGCCGCGAGCTTCCACGTGGCCCCGCTGCTGCAGACCAGCGCGAGCTGGAAGGTGTATTTCGTCACCCGGTCTGCGGACGGCCCGACCGGGCGGGATCGGTACTACGGAATGCTGCGTGCGCAGTTGGCCGAGGCGGCGGGGCGCTGACGATTCATCCCGACGAGCGGCGATCGTTCGTACCCGCGCCGCAGCGCCGCCGGGCCTGGCGTTTCACGCCTGTCCCCCGAGCAGTTCATCGATGCGGTGCCGATCGTAGCCGAGCACTTCCGAGAGAACCTCAGTCGTGTGTTGCCCCAGGAGCGGCGCCGGCCTGCGATAGCTGACCGGCGTGCCCGAGAACCGCATCGGATTGGCGGGCGTGGACTGCTCCACACCGCAGGGATGAGGCGTATCGACCTTCAGTCCGCGCGCCCGCACATGCGGATCTTCGAACACCTGCCGCAGATCGTTGAGCGGCCCGCAGGGAATTCCGGCCGCTCCCAATAGCGCCAGCCATTCCGAACGGGAGCGCTTCTTCATCACGTCGATCACCAGCGGCATCAGCTCGTCTCGCAACCTGATGCGCCCTGCGTTGCTTCGGAACTCCGGATTGGCGCGCAACCGCGGGTCGTTCGACACGGCACAGAAGCGGGCGAACTGCTCATCATTGCCGATCGCGAGGATCATCGGCCCATCCGAAGCGTCGAACAAGCCGTACGGGATGATATGGGCGTGCCCGTTCCCCCATCGCCGGGGCACGCTCTGCGAGCAGAACCAGGATACGACCTGATTCGCGCTCAGCGACACGACCGCGTCCAGCAGCGACAGTTCCATGTACTGTCCCTGGCCGGTGCGCTCGCGATGAAGCAATGCGCTGACGATCGCCAGGCCCGCATAGATCCCCGTCACGATGTCGGCCACCGCGGTGCCCACCTTCTGAGGGGGCCCATCGCGCTCGCCGGTGATGCTCATCAGGCCGCCCATCGCCTGGAAGACCACGTCATAGCCCGGCAGCAGCGCATAGGGGCCGGTCTGCCCGAAGCCGGTGATCGAGCAGTAGACGATCGAGGGGTTGACCGTGCATACGTCTTCGTAAGACAGGCCCATGGACCGCAGCGCCCCGACCTTGTAGTTCTCGATGAGCACATCGCTGCGCGCAGCCAGGTCCAGCACCGCGGCCTTGCCGCCCGGGCTCTTCAGGTCCAGGCAGACGGAACGTTTGTTGCGATTCGCGGAGATGAAATAGGCGGACTCGCCCGTATCCTTCCCGTCGCGGTCCTTCAGATATGGAGGGCCGAATGACCGCGTGTCGTCTCCGACCACCGGGCGCTCGATCTTGATCACATCGGCGCCCATGTCCGCCAGGTTCTGGGTCGCCCAGGGACCGGCGAGGACGCGGGTGAGATCCAGCACACGGACATGCGAAAGCGGTCCCTTCATCGTCAAAGCTCCACCAGATTGATCGCCTGCCGTCTGCGCCGCCCGGCCCGGCATGCGGGTCGGCCTGCGGAACGGCCTTGTAGAATTGCCGGCAGCCCCATGCATGCCACCTCAACAGGAGTCAGTGTTCCAATGGGCAAAGGCAACGCGCGAGCTCGAACGAACGGCAGGAAGGCCGGCCAGGTCTCGAGCGACGAGAATGCTCGCCCGGCCGTCGCCGAGGGAGAGCCGGCCCCGACGCCCCCGCCCCTTCCGGCCACCTACAATCCCCCGACGTTCGATATCAGCAATCGGCTCCTGTTCCGCGTGTTTCAGACATCCAATCTGATGCAGACGCGGGCTACGCGGTTCGTTCTGGCGCACGGCGTGACGATGCAGCAGGTCATCGTGATGGGCGCCCTGGCGCGCCCACATGCGGCAGAAGGAATGACCGTGCGGGATCTCTGCGATTATCTGCTGGTGAGTCGGCAGAATCTCGGCGACGTCCTGGCCCGGCTCGAGGCACTGGGCTACACATCGCGCATCACGGACGAGAGAGACCGCCGCGCCAGAAGAGTCATTCTTTCCGAATCGGGGAAGGCGCTCTGGCCCAAGCTCTCTCGAACGATGGGCGATTTCTATCGCGTGGCGCTGCACAATTTCACCTATGACGATTGTCTGGCGTTCCTGTTCCATACCGACAAGCTGAAGCAGAATCTTCTGCGCACCTGACATCGATGCGTCGGACCGGACGCTCTAGATGCTGCGGCGGGCCTTGTCGGCCGTGACCGCCTGGTCGATGGCCGCTCGGGCCGATCTCCATTGCTCATCGCTCAATCTGGCCAGATCGGCGAATGTCCCCGGCCCCGCCAGGTGCTGGCCGCCATCGACCGCTATGGTCTGCCCCGTCAGATAGTCGCAGGCATCGGACTGCAGGAAGACGTGGATACTTCGCAGTTCGGACATCTGCCCGAATCGGCGCATCGGCACCTGTTCGAGACTCGTCACGCTCGACCTGGTTTCATCGGTCGGATTCAGGCGCGCCCATGCACCCGCGGTGGGGAAGGGCCCCGGTGCAACGGCATTCAGGCGGATTCCGTACGGCCCCCATTCGACCGCCAGAGACATGGTCATCGCATGCAACGCCGTCTTCGCCATTGCCGAGGGCACCGCGAATGCGGAGCCGGTCCAGACCCACGTCACGAGATTGCTGACGACCGAGCCTTTCAGCCCGTCGGCAATCCAGCGCTTCCCCACGCCGAGGGTGGCGTGAAAGCTTCCGTCCATGACGGTGGACGTGACCGCCCGATAGCCTCGGACGCTCAGCTCCCTGGTCTGCGCGATGAAATTGGCCGCCGCGTTGTTGATCAGGCCGGTGAGCGGCCCCTCGTTCCAGATCCTGGCGATCATCGCGTCGACGTCTTCGGCGTTGCGCAGGTCGCAGGTGTGGACATGGACTGCCGCTCCGGCAACGGTCGCGGCGATGCCTCGCGCAGCTTCCTCCAGCACCTCGGCCCGTCTTCCGCAAAGGTGGACCGTGGCGCCATGCTCCGCCAGCGCTGAAGCGATCTCCCGGCCGAGGCCGGAACCGCCGCCCGTGACCAGCACGGACTTGCCGCGCAGCGCATCGGTCGCGAATACTTGTGACACCGTACTCTCCTCTGGGGTCGACTCGTCTGCAGGACGGACGAGCATCAGGTCCCACGGTAGGTGGTGAACTCGTCCACGGACAGCTTGGGCGCGCGCAGTGCATTGACCGGCGCGTCGTCGTCCGCGTAGCCCAGCGATACTCCGCAGACGAGCAGGTCGTTCCCGGAGAACGCCAGTTCGCGGCCGACGATCTCGTGATACCAGTTGAAACATGCCTGGGCACAGGTATGGAGCCCCTCACCGCGCGCACCCACCAGGAGGCTCTGAATGAACATGCCTATGTCCATGAACGTGCCGGCCGCATCGGCGAGCCGCTTGTCGAAGCTGACGAACAGTGCGACCGGCGCGCCAAAGAACTCGTAGTTCTTCCGCATCTGAGCGTCCCGCGCGGCGCGGTCCTCCCTGCGCACCCCGACCAGCCTGTAGAGCTGGTAGCCGACCTCGCGCTTGCGTGACAGGTACGGCTCATGCCAGCTCGCCGGGTAGTAGCTGAAGCACGGCTGATGCCGTTCCTGCAGAGGATCCTCGTCGACCGCCCTCAGCAGTGCCGCGCTCAACCGCTTCTTCGCCTCTCCGGTGACGACGAACACGCGCCAGCATTGGACATTGTGTCCGCTCGGCGCAAAGCGGGCCCCTTCCAGGATGCGACGGATGCTCTCTTCCGGTACCGGCTTGTCGAGGAACTGACGGACGGAGCGGCGGCTGCGAAGTGCCTCTTGAATTTCCATGGCCGCTCCTCAGGGACCGGATCCCGGCCCGCCCCGGAACCTGCGGAACTCCGGCTTGCGCTTCTGCATGAATGCGTCGACGCCTTCCCTGGACTCGTCCGTGTCGTAGTAGAGCGCCAGCGCCTGGATCCCCAGCATCGAGATGCCACGGATGCTCTCGGTGTCAGCGTTGAAGGAACGCTTCGCCAGCGCCAGAGCGGTCGGACTTCGCTGCAGGAGCTCGCTGCACCAGAGCGCGACTTCACGGTCCAGCTCACCGTCGTCGACGACCTTGTTGA
>OEIU01001002.1_pt1 | contig 20991 bp, 16 predicted proteins | sample 1539221 | NCBI WGS metagenome assembly OEIU01 (sample SAMN03792071, study PRJEB22550) | activated sludge metagenome | feature: wastewater treatment plant; material: activated sludge; isolation source: Wastewater treatment plant of a petroleum refinery complex | place: Argentina: Zarate | collected...
GCGACCCAGCCAGTAGCCCAGTTGCGCGCCGATGCGATGCAGGTCCTCGCCCGGAGTCAGGCCGATGCCGCCGACTGCGCCACCGTCGACTTCAATTGCCATGACCAGCGTGGGCAGCGATGGCAATGCGCCGAGGAATGCCTGCGCGTCGGTTTCGGTGTACGGATAGGGAAAGCGGTCGGACAGGCCGCGCGAAACCTGCTCGTCGTTGGCATGCAGGACCAGCGCGCCGCAATCGTCCGGTCGCCACGGGCGCAACAGGAAACCGTCGCCGGCGATGGGATCCGAAGCGGAACTCATGCATGGCCACCGACTGCCGGCGATTCTGCATCGAGCTTGTCGATCCTGCGCGCCAGCTCGTCGGGCGAACGTGTGTAGGGCGCCAGCAGCGAATAGAACGAGGGCACGACGAACAGCGAAAGCAGTGTCGAGAAGGCCACGCCGAAGATCACGACCACGCCGATCGCGGCACGGCTGGCCGAACCCGGGCCGCCGGCCAGCACGAGCGGGACGGCACCGGCAATGGTCGCCACCGACGTCATCAGGATCGGACGCAGGCGCACCGAAGCGGATTCGGCGATCGCCTCGGCGATGCTCATGCCTTCGTCGCGCAACTGGTTGGCAAATTCGACGATGAGGATGCCGTTCTTCGCGGCCAGGCCGATCAGCATGACGATGCCGATCTGGCTGAACAGATTCAGCGAGTTGCCGGTCAGCCACAGGCCGATCAGCGCGCCGAGGATCGCCAGCGGCACGGTCAGCATGATCACGAACGGATGGATGAAACTCTCGAACTGGGCGGCCAGCACGAGATAGACGATCAGCAACGCCAGCAGGAAGGTCAACACGACCGCACCGCCGGCCTTGAGGTACTCGCGGGAATCACCCTTGTAGTCGATCTGGGCAGCCGGCGGCAGTTCCTCGGCAGCCGTCTTTTTTATCCAGTCAAGCGCTTCGCCGAGGGTGTATCCGGGCGCCAGTCCGGCCGACAAGGTGATGCCGCGCAGACGGTTGAAGCGGTTGAGCCGCCCCGGCTCGGCGAGTTCGTGCACGCTGACCAGATTGGCCAGCGGGATAAGCTCGCCGCTGCGCTGCGAACGCACGTAGAGGTTGTCGAGGTCGGCCGGCGAGGCACGATCGTCGCGCCGGGCCTGCATGATCACGTCGTACTCTTCGCCGCCGTCGACGAAGGTCGTCACCCGGCGACCACCCATCATCGTTTCCAGCGTGCGCCCGATTTCCTGCGCCGACACGCCGAGATCGGCCGCACGCGCATGGTCGATGTCGACGCGCATCTGCGGCTGGGTTTCCTTGTAGTCGGAATCGGGGCCGAACAGGCCCGGATTGGCTTCCATGCGCGCCAGCATGCGATCGCGCCACACGGCCAGCTCCTTGTAGTCGGGGCCGCCGAGCACGACGTTGAGCGGCTGCCCGCCGCCGCGGATCAGTCCGGTACGCACGAATGGCACGGCACGCACGCCGGGCAGCACGGCCAGATCCTTGCGCAACTGGTTGGCGACGTCGGATGTGTCTTCCTTGCGTTCGCGCCAGTCCTTGAGGAAGACGGTGAGTCGGCCGGTATGCATTTCCTGGCTGGCGCCATAGCTGCCGGGCACGCGCGAGTTGACCCGTTCGATCGGCCCGCCCTCGCCGATCAGGCCGAAGAACTTCTGTTCGACCTGCTGCATCTGTTCAACGGTGTAGTCGAAGCCGGCGCCCTCCGGTCCGCTGACCGACACGAAAAAGACGCCGCGATCCTCGGTTGGCGCGAGTTCGGTCGGCACGAGGCGCAGCAGGAAGGCGCTGGCGACCAGGGCAGCGAGCATGACCAGGCCGAAGAACACCGGCTTGCCGCTGCTTCGCTCGACCTGGCGGCGATATCGCGAGGTCAGCCATTGCAGCCGATTGTGCACAAATGCATTGAATCCGCGCTTCTCGCGATGCGGCCGCACGAGCTTGGAGGCCATCATCGGTGTCAGGGTCAGGGCGACGAAAGCCGACAACGCCACGGCCGTGGCCAGGGTCACCGACAATTCGCGGAACAGGCGCCCGGTGTTGCCTTCCATGAAGCCGATCGGCAGGAACACCGAAACCAGCACGGCCGTGGTCGCGATCACCGCGAACGCGACCTGGCGTGCGCCGCGCTTGGCCGCCACCAGGGCGGGCTCGCCAAGGTCGGCGCGGCGCTGGATGTTCTCGAGCACCACGATCGCGTCGTCGACGACCAGGCCGATGCACAGGACCAGGGCGAGCAGGGTCAGCAGGTTGATCGTGTAACCGAAGGCGTACAGGCCAATGAAGGCCGAGATCAGGCAGACCGGCACGGTCACCGCCGGAATCAGCGCCGAACGCGCGCTGCCGAGGAACAGGAAGATGACGAGGACGACCAGCACGCCGCCCTCGATCAGGGTCATGTAGACGCGCTCGACCGCGGATTCGATGAACAGCGTCGAGTCATAGGCGACAAAGATGCTGGTGCCTTCCGGCAATGTCTTCTGCACGCGCTCGGCCTCGGCGCGAGCCGCGCGCGCGACGTCCAGGCTGTTGGCGGTGGAGGTCTTGACGATGCCGAGGCCGATATTCGGCTGGCCATTGCTGCGCAGGTAGGAACGCCGTTCCTCGGCGGCACGCTCGATCTTCGCCACGTCGCCGAGGCGCACGACATAGCCATCCTTGCCCTTGGCCAGCGCGAGCTTGGCGAAATCGTCCGCCTTCGCGTAGTTGCGCTGCACGCGCAGGGTGAAGTCGCGGTTCTGTGATTCGATGCGCCCGGCCGGCAGTTCGACGTTTTCGCGGCGCAAGGCGGCCTCGACGTCGGATACGGCGAGGCCGCGTGCCGCCAGGGCCTCGCGATCGAGCCAGATGCGCATCGCGTATCGCTGTCCGCCACCGATGAAGACGCGCGCGACACCCTCGATCGCCGACAGGCGATCGATCACGTAGCGTTCGGCGTAGTCGGTCAGTTCGAGCGCATCCAGGCGATCGGAACGCATGTTGAGCCAGAGGATGGCGTCGGAATCGCTTTCGACCTTGGAGACCTCGGGCGGATCGGCTTCTTCGGGCAGGCGATCCTGCACGCGGCTGACCGCATCGCGCACGTCATTGGCGGCGGCCTCGATGTCGCGGCTGAGGTTGAATTCCATCGACACGTCGGAACTGCCGTTGCGACTGCTCGATTCGACCACGTCGACGCCCTCGATGCCGGCCAGCGCATCCTCGAGGACCTGGGTGATGCGCGTCTCGACCACCGCCGCCGAGGCGCCCGGGTAGTTCACCTCGACCGAAACCACGGGCGGATCGATCGCCGGAAGTTCGCGCAGGGTCAGGCGCAGGAACGACATGATGCCGAGCACGATCAGCAGCAGGCTGACCACCGCGGCAAAGACCGGGCGGCGGATCGAAATGTCGGAAAGGTTCACTTGCCACCACCGGCCGGCGCGCCGGCATCGCTGATCTTCGATCCGTCGCGCAGCTTCACCGTGCCATCGACGACGATGCGCGTACCCGCCGCGATGCCGCGGATGATTTCGACCAGTCCATCCTGGCGCGCGCCAAGCTCGACCTCGACCCGATGCACGGTGTCGTCCGCGTCCACGCGGTAGACGAAGGCACCCGAACCGACCTGCTCCACCGCGATTTCCGGCACGGCGATCACGTGCCGCGCGGGACGCAGCACGTGCACGGTCATCAGCATGCCGGCGCGCAGCGCATGGTCGGCGTTGGGCATTTCGGCGCGCACGAGAACGGCGCGGGTGACCGGATCGACGCGCGAATCCACCGAGGTGACCTTGCCGGCGAACTCGCGCCCCGGATAGGCGATGCTGCTGGCGGTGAGTTCGAGCCCCGGTCGCAGGGCGGCGAAATAACGTTCAGCCAGCGCGAAGTCGAGCTTGATGGTTTCGATGTCGTCCAGCGTCGTGATCACGGTGCCCGGCGTGACCAGCGCGCCGACACTGACCTGGCGCAGGCCGAGCACGCCGGAAAATGGCGCGGTGACCACCCGATCGGCCAGTTGCGCGCGCAACAGGGCGACCCTCGCCTGGGCCGAATCGTGGGTCGCACGCGCGGTGTCGGCGACCTGCTTGGACACAGTGCCCTGCCTGACCAGGTCCTCGTTGCGGTTCATCAGGCGCTCGGCATCCTTGTAGGTGGCCTGTGCCTCGGCGAGGGCCGCCACCTGCTGGCCCGAGGTCAGCTCGACCAGCACGTCGCCGGCATCCACGCGCTGGCCGTCGACGAAATTGACCTTGCGCACGGTTTCCGTGATCTTCGCGGTGAGCGTGATCGACTCTTGCGCCTTGGTCGTGCCGACCGCCTCGATCGAATCGACCCAGTCGGCTTCCTGCACCGTCGTCGTGGTCACCGGAATCGCCGCGGGCGGGGTCTTGCCTGCGCCGTCCTGGCCGCTACCCGAGCAGGCCGCGAGCACGAAGACCATGGCGGCAATCGGTGTGGCTTTCAGTTTCGGCATGGTGCGGGATGTTCCAGTTGAAATGAGGGATCGGCCCCGAAAGAGCGGGATCATGATGCTGCGCTTCCCGCCCGGCATGGCCGTGCTGGAACCGGGGGACCGGCGGCATGTTCCCGCAACGGCAGGGCGATGACTGCGACGATCAGTGGTCGAGCGCCGGCTGGGCTGGCTTCATCGTGGCCTGGCGCCGGGGAATCCGGAACAGAAGCAGGAAGGGTAACGCAGCAAGGGTAAGCCACATCATCAGCCAGAAGTCATTGATGTAGGCAATGGCGGCCGCCTGGCGCGTCACTTCGGCATTGAGCGCCGCCAGGCCCTGCAACGAATCCGGGTTCAGGATACCGGTCGGCAGGTTGGTGGAAAAGGGCGTGATCCGCGCGGCCAGTTCCGCGTGGTTGATCTGGGTATTTCGCGCCACCAGGGTGAACATGATCGAAATGCCGATGCTCGAACCGATGTTGCGGGACAGGCTGAAGATTCCGGCGGCCTCGGTGCGCGAGGGACCCGGCAGCGTTGCATAGGCCAGCGTCGACACCGGCACGAATACCAGGCCGAGGCCGAGGCCCTGCAGCACGCCGACGTTGATGATCGGCCAGACCGGGACATCCGGCCCGAACTGGGCACTCAGGCCGAGCGACAGCGCAATCAGCAGGATGCCGATCGCCATCGGCTTGCGTGGATCGATGCCGCGCGCGAGCAGGCGTCCGACCGCTGTCATCGCCACCAGGGTGCCGACACCGCGCGGCGCCAGCAGCAGGCCGGTAGTCACGACCGGATAGTTCATCAGGTTCTGCAGGTAGGGCGGCATCAGCGCCATGGTCGCGAACAACAGCACGCCGACGATGAAGATGAACAGCGTCGCGACGCCGAAATTGCGGTCGCCGAGCAGCGACAGGTTGACGAAGGTCCTCTCGCTGCTGCGCCAGTGCACCCAGTACAGGTAGAAGCCGAGGAAGGTCAGGGCGAGGTAGGCCTGGATCTCGACCGCCGAGAACCAGTCCTTCTCGTTGCCGCGGTCGAGCATGAGCTGCAACGCGGCGATGCCGATGGCGAGGAAGGCGAAACCGCGCCAGTCGAAGCGGCTGCTCCGCGTTTCGTCGGCGGGCACGCTGGCGAGCACGCCGAGCAGGGCGACGATGCCGACCGGCACGTTGATCAGGAACACCCAGTGCCAGCTGTAGTTGTCGGTCAGCCAGCCGCCGAGCGGCGGACCGACGATCGGACCCACCATGACGCCCATGCCCCACAGGGCCATGGCCGCGCCATGTTTTTCTGGCGGGAACGCATCAATCAGGGAGGATTGCGATATCGGCACAAAGACCGCCCCGAACAGTCCCTGCAGCACGCGGAAGACCACCATTTCACCGATGCCGGTGGCGAACGCGCAGAGCACCGAAGCGAAGGTGAATCCGGCGATGGCAATCACCAGCAACTGGCGACGCCCGAAGCGCGCGGCCAGCCATCCGGTGGCAGGCGTGGCGATCGCCGCGGCGACGATGTAAGAGGTCAGGATCCAGGCCGCCTGGTCCTGGGTCGCCGACAGCGAACCCTGCATGTCGGGCAGCGCCACGTTGGCGATCGTCGAGTCGATCACCTGCATCAGGGTCGCCAGCATGATCGAGACGACCAGCAGCGGCAGATTGGGGACCTCGCGGTGCGAGGCAATGGCGTTCATGGCAGTTCCAGTGAATTCCAGGCCAGCGGCGCCGGCGTCGTCAAGGCCCTGCGGCGGGTTGTGCCGCAACCGGTCAGGACGTCCATGCCATCAACGCAGCGAGGCGACTTCCGGTTCGCCGTCGTGGCGGCCGGTCCAGCGCCCGAGCAACGAGTTCTGGCGGCCGGTGTCGATCTCCACATTGGCACTCATGCCGGCGCGCAGGATCATGCCGTCGCGAGTCGCACTCTCGATCTGGAAGCGCACCGGGATGCGCTGCACGATCTTGACCCAGTTGCCGGTGGCGTTCTGCGCCGGCAGGATCGAGAACTGCGACCCCGACGCCGGACTGATCGATGCGACCTCGGCCTTCCAGTGCTGGCCCGGGAAGGTGTCGACTTCGATCGTCGCCGGCTGGCCGACGCGCACGTGGGTGAGGTCGGTTTCCTTGAAATTGCCCTCGACCCAGAGCGTATTGGAGACCAGCGGCATGGCGGCCTGCCCGACATTGAGATAGTCGCCCGGCTGCAAATGCATCTTGCCGATGGTGCCGTCGATCGGTGCGCGCACTTCGGCATGGGAGAGATCGAGCCTGGCCTTTTCCAGTTGGGCCTGGGCCACCTTGTAGCCGGACAGGTCCTCGAGTGGCGTGTCGACCCTGCCGCCGAGCATGGTCCGCGCCTTGGCCAGGGTCGCCGCATCGCTGTCGCGTGCGCCGCGCGCCGTGGCGACCGTGTTGGTGGCATCGTCCAGGTCCTTCTGCGCGACCAGGCCCTTGGCGCGCAGTTCGCGCATGCGCTTGAGCTGCGCTTCGTCGTTGCGCAGCGTCGCCTCGGCCGAGCGCAGGTCGGCGCTGGCCGAACGGTAGGTATCGCGCGAGGCATTGAGATAGTCGCCGGCGGCGGCGATCTGCGCCTCCATCTGGGCCACGGCGATCTGCAGCGGCTGCGGATCGATGCGGAACAGGAGATCGCCCTTGTGCACCTGCTGGTTTTCGCGCACCGCGACTTCGACGACGCGGCCGCCCACCTGCGGGGCGATGGTGACCTGGTCGGCCTGCACATAGGCATTGTCGGTCGAGGCATAGCGCCCGCCGGTAATGTAGAAGTAGCCGGCAACGAGCGCCACGGCGAGCGGGCCGGCTATCCACAGGATGCGGTTGCCGCGCTTGCGCGCGGGCGCCGCGATTTCGGCGCCGTCGGTCGGTTCGAGGGTCTGCTTGCTGGTCATGACGTGCCCTGTTTCAGGAATTCGGGGGAGTCGGCGGGGGCTTCGATCGCGGCCAGGTTCACGCGGATCCGCGAAAGCACGCGCTGGAAGGCCTCGAAATCGGCCTCGTCGACATCGGCCAGGGCTTCCTGGCGCAACTCGCCGGCTATGATTTCCATGTCGTCGGTGACCGCATGCGCCTTCGGCGTCAGGTGCAGCCGCCAGCGCCGGCGATCATTCGGATCCGCCCTGCGCACGACGAATTCCGCCGCCGCCAGCCGGTCGATGACGCGACCGATGGCGATCGGCTCCATTTCGAGGAATTCGGCCAGCTCGCCCTGGCTCAGGCCCTCGCGCCGGCGAATGGCCTTGCGCGCCCGCCATTGCGCGCGGGTCAGGCCGAAACGGATGGCACGACGGTCGAAATGCTTGCGGAACAGGCAGGTGACATCGTGCAACTCGTAGGCAAAGGAGGAGTCCGGGGTCGATTTCATGCCATGGATATTATGTCCTAGGCAGGTATTTTACAATACCCATGAGTTCAGTATCTGGCGAACGTTCAGGAAACGTAGTCTTTCCGCGCCTGCCGAACGCCTGGCCACTTGGTTTTTCCGGGCTGCCACCCGATCATGCGCAGATGATCCGGATCGTCCAGGCCGACCTGACCGCGCAACCCGTCGATGCGATCGTCAACGCCGCCAATGAAACCCTGCTCGGTGGCGGCGGGGTCGATGGCGCCATCCATCGCGCGGCCGGCCCGCGCCTGCTCGCAGCCTGCCGCGCCCTGCCCCAGGTGCGCCCCGGCGTGCGCTGCCCGACTGGCGAGGCGCGCATCACGCCCGGCTTCGACCTGCCCGCGCGATTCGTCATCCACACGGTCGGCCCGGTCTGGGAGGGAGGTGACCGCGGTGAGCCGGACTTGCTTGCCGCGTGCTACCGCAACGCGCTGCGCCTGGCGAAAGAGAACGCCCTCGCGTCGATTGCGTTTCCCGCCATCAGTTGCGGCGTGTATGGCTATCCGCCCGAGCTTGCGGCGAGGGTCGCCCTCGAGGCAATCGCCTCGCATGCAGGCAAGGATCTGCAGGTGACGATCTGTTGCTTCGGCGAACGCATCCTGCATAGCTATCGCGCGGCATCCCGGCAGCGCGACGACGGCTGAGATCAACAACGAAGCAGAAACGCGGGGCACCTCATCGACACCTGCGCCGCAATTCGATCGCTCTTCGCAGGAAGGGCATTCATGCCCAACAACGAAGCGGAAACGCGCGACACGCCATCGAAGCCCGCGCCGCAATTCGCACGCTCTTCGCAGGAAGGGCATTCATGCTCAACAACGAAGCGGAAACGCCGCAAGAGCCATCAAAGCCCGCGCGAGATTTCGCACGCTCTCCGTTCGGCATCAGGAGAAAAAGCATCGCGGCTGAAGCCGCTTCCTACGACAGCTCGGCAACACATCGCACCGCACGGGCTGCCAGCAAGCTATTGCTTGCGCCGCTCGCGCAGGTAGACCGACTTGCCGGGCCCGGCGCCGACCACGCGCTCTTCCATGTCGAACAGCTTGCTCGCGGCAACCAGCTCGCGCAGCTTGCGGAAACCATAGTTGCGCGGATCGAAATCGGGCGCCTGCTTGGCGATATGGCTGCCGACCGGCGACAGGTTGGCCCAGCCGGTATCGTCGGACGCCGCCTCGACCGCCTTGCGCAACAGGCTGGCCAGCTTGCGGTCCTTGCCGATCTGCCGCGCCGCCTGGGTCGCCTTGGCCGGCGCATCGACCTCGTCGTCCTTGTCGACCAGGATATCGGTGTAGATGAACTTGTCGCAGGCGGCGACGAACGGCGTCGGCGTCTTGCGCTCGCCGAAGCCGTAGACGGTCAGTCCCGATTCGCGGATGCGCATGGCGATGCGCGTGAAGTCGCTGTCGCTGGAGACGATGCAGAAGCCGTCGAAGCGCTCGCTGTAGAGCAGGTCCATGGCGTCGATGATCATCGCCGAGTCGGTCGCGTTCTTGCCGGTCGTGTAGCGGAACTGCTGGATCGGCTGGATCGAATGCGAGAGCAGGACGTCCTTCCAGCCCTTCAGTTGTGGAATCGTCCAGTCGCCGTAGATGCGCTTGACGCTGGCCGTGCCGTACTTGCCCACCTCGGCGAGCAGGCCATCGATGATCGATGGCTGGGCATTGTCGGCATCGATGAGGACCGCAAGCTTGCTCGAGGCAGGGCTGTTCATCGGCTGTCTTTCCTTGTCTGCGGGCTGAAGGCCATGTCGAGCATAGCGCCTCGAACGGCCCGCGTCCGCTGCTCATGCATTCGCTGCATATGCGCATGAGCAAAACTACCTTCCGCGCCCAGGCACAAGTTCGTAGCCTCGATGCTCGAAGGACGCATAGCCGTCCATACCGGCCTGCCCGCCCCGATGTCAGCCCAATTCGCCACGCCGCCGCAGGTTCCGCTGCCCGAGGACAAGGGCATCCTGCTCGCACGCCTGCTCGACGGACTGGACACCCATGCACTCTGGTGGCTGTCCGGATACAGCGCGGGTCTTGCCGCCAGTCCATCGACAGCGGCTGTTGCGCCGACGCCCCCGGCAGCCGCCAGCCCCGGCATCACTCCGGTCACGGTCCTCTACGGCAGCCAGACCGGCAATGCCAGGCGCGTCGCCGAGCGTCTTGCGAATGACATCGAAGCAGCCGGCTGCGCGGTGCGACTGCTTCGTGCGGATGCATTCCCGTTGCGCGAACTGAAAAACGAGCGCCTGCTCTATGTCGTCATCAGCACCCAGGGTGACGGTGATCCGCCCGACGATTCGCGCGCCCTGGTGGAACACCTGGGCGGCAAGCGGGCGCCGCAACTGCAGGGCCTGCGTTTCGCCGTGCTCGGCCTCGGTGATTCGAGCTACCCGCAATTCAATGCCATTGGCCGCCGCCTCGACGCGCGACTTGCGGAACTCGGCGCCGAACGCCTGTTCGAGCGCGGTGACGCCGATCTCGATATCCAAACCGTCGCGGAAGCGTGGCAGCGACGCGCACTCGAGCACGCGCGCGAATCGGCACCGAAAGCGGTGGCGCGGGCCAGCGTCGTCCCTCTGCGCGCCGCCGCCAGCGTGGCAAGGCACGATCGCGATCGCCCGTTCGCCGCCGAACTGCTGGCCAACCAGCGCATCACCGCGCGCAACAGCACCAGGGATGTGCGCCACCTCGAGCTTTCGCTGGAAGGATCCGCGCTCGACTACGAACCGGGCGATTCGCTCGGCGTCTGGCCGCGCAATGCCGTGTCCCTGGTCGACAGCGTGCTGGGCACGCTCGGCCTCGACGGCGAGACCACCGTGGCGATCGGCAGTGAATCCCGTTCCCTGCGCGACTGGCTTGAATCGCGTCGCGAGCTGACCCGGCTCGGCCGGCCCTTTGTGGCCACACATGCCGCGCTGGCCGGGGACGCCGGCCTGAACCGCTTGCTCGCACCGGACCAGGCCGCGCAACTGACGGACCTGCTCGGCAGCCATCAGGTCATCGACCTGTTGCGCGCATGGCCGGCGAGCTGGAGCGCCGATGAACTGGTGGCCGCCCTTCGCCCGCTGGCGCCACGGCTCTACTCGATTGCCTCCAGTCGCAAGCGGGTCGGCGAGGAGGCCCATCTGACCGTCGACCATGTCGCCTGGAAGTCGTTCGGCTTCGACCACGGCGGCGCCGCTTCAGGCTTCCTCGCACGCGCCGGCGACGAGTCACGCATCCCGGTCTTTGTCGAAAGGAATGATCGATTCCGCCTGCCCGCCGATGCCGACCGCGACCTCATCATGATCGGTCCCGGCACGGGCATCGCGCCGTTTCGCGCGTTCATGCAGGAGCGCGCCGCGACGGGTGCCGGCGGACGCCACTGGCTGTTCTTCGGCAACCCGCATTTCCGCAGCGATTTCCTCTATCAGGTCGAATGGCAGGAGGCATTGCGCGAGGGCCGCCTGCAGCGACTCGATCTGGCCTTTTCCCGCGACCAGGCGGAAAAGGTCTATGTGCAGCACCGTCTGCGCGAACACGCCCGCGAGCTCTACCACTGGCTCGAGAACGGCGCGCATCTGTACGTCTGCGGCGACGCCACGCGCATGGGCCGGGATGTCGAGGAGAGCCTGCTCGGGATCATCGCCGCGCAGGCGGGACTCGACCGCGAGGGCGCCGCCGAAAGACTCGAGGCCCTGCGTCGCGACGGCCGCTATTCGCGTGACGTGTACTGAGCGCGAGAACCTTCCTACCTCATTGACAGACGCACATGAGCAACCCCACCTCCCCCGTCGAGCGCATCAAGCGCGCCAGCCAGCGCCTGCGCGGCAGCCTGCGTGAAAGCCTGGCCGATGCGCACACCGGCGCGATACGCGAGGACGACACCACGCTGATCAAGTTCCATGGCAGCTACCAGCAGGACGATCGCGACCTGCGCGAGGAACGCCGCCAGCAGAAGCTCGAACCGGCTTACAGCTTCATGATCCGCACGCGCACGCCGGGCGGCGTGGTCACGCCGGCGCAATGGCTGGCGCTCGATGCAATCGCCACGCGTCACGCCAATGCCACGCTGCGCATCACCACGCGCCAGGCCTTCCAGTTCCACGGCGTGATCAAGCACGAGCTCAAGGCGACCATGCAGGCAATCAACGCGAGCCTGGTCGACACCGTGGCCGCCTGCGGCGACGTCAACCGCAATGTGCTGGTCTCGGCCAATCCGGTCGAATCACAGGCGCATGCGACCGTGCACGACTGGGCCGCGCGCCTGTCCGGGCGCCTCAAGCCGAACAGCCGCGCCTACTACGAGATCTGGCTGGACGAGGAACGCGTGGCCGGCGGCGAAGTGGAGCACGAGCCGCTGTACGGCGAGACCTACCTGCCGCGCAAGTTCAAGATCGCCTTTGCCGTGCCGCCCATCAATGATGTCGATGTCTTTGCGCACGATCTCGGGCTCATCGCGATCCTCGACGAGGGTCGGCTGACCGGCTTCAATGTCAGCGTCGGCGGTGGCATGGGCGCTACCCATGGCGATGCCGAAACCTATCCACTGCTCGGCCAGTTGATCGGGTTCATCACTCCTGACCAGCTGTTCGCGGTGGCCGAAGCGGTGCTCACCACCCAGCGCGATTTCGGCAATCGCGAAATGCGCAAGCGCGCGCGGCTCAAGTACACGATCGAGGATCGCGGCGTCGACTGGTTCCGGCAGGAAGTCGAACGTCGCGCCAGCTTCACGCTGGGTGCCGCGCAAGCCTTCCGCTTCGAGCACAACGGCGACCGCTTCGGCTGGATCGAAGGACACGACGGCCGCTGGCATCTGAACCTGCGCATCGAGGCCGGGCGCCTCGCCGATCGCACGGGCACCACGCAGCTCACCGGCCTGCGCGAGATCGCGCGCATCCATCGTGGTGACTTCCGCCTGACTCCGAACCAGAACCTGGTCATCGCCAACGTCGACGCGGACGCGCGCGCCGGCATCGATGCGCTGGTCGACGCCCATGGCCTGCACGGCTACCGCAGCGCGGGACCCTTGCGCCTCAACGCACTGGCCTGCGTGGCGTTGCCGACCTGCTCGCTGGCCATGGCCGAAGCCGAGCGCTATCTGCCCGACCTGCTGGGCAAGGTCGAGCAACTGCTCGGCAAACACGCCCTGGGCGATGCGCCGATCCATCTGCGCATTTCCGGTTGCCCGAACGGCTGCTCGCGACCCTACCTCGGCGAGATCGCCCTTGTCGGCAAGGCGCCCGGTCGCTACAACCTGATGCTCGGCGCCGACAGGCGCGGACAGCGCCTCAACCGGCTGCATCGCGAGAACATCGCCGAGGCGGAAATACTCGGCGAACTGGACGCGCTTTTCGCGCGCTACGCGGCCGACCGCTCGGATGGCGAGGGCTTCGGTGATTTTCTCGTGCGCGCCAGCATCGTGCCGGCCGCCGCATCCATACCCGTGCAGGTGCAATCATGAGCATCCTTCCCGACCTGGTTTCCGCAGCCGAGGATTCGCGTGCGCTGGCCACGCTGAATCGCTGGCTCGAATCGCAAGGCGCCGAACAGCGCGTCGCCTGGGCCCTTGATACCCTGCCCGGCCAGCACGTGCTGTCGTCGAGCTTCGGTGCGCAGTCCGCGGTATCGCTGCACCTGGTCAGCCGGCAGTGCCAGGACATCCCGGTCATCCTCGTCGACACCGGCTACCTGTTCGAGGAAACCTACCAGTTCGCCGACGAACTGACCGAACGCCTGGGCCTGGACCTGCGCGTGTATCGCCCAAGCCTCGGACGTGCCTGGATGGAGGCGCGCTACGGCCGCCTCTGGGAGCAGGGCCTCGAAGGGCTGCAGCGTTACGACGGGCTGCGCAAGGTCGAACCGTTGCGCCGCGCGCTCGATGATCTCGGCGCGCGCACCTGGTTCGCCGGCCTGCGTCGCAGCCAGGCCAGCACGCGCACGTCGACGCCGGTGCTCGAACTCAGGCACGGCCGCTGGAAGCTGCATCCGCTGGTCGACTGGAGCGATCGCGATGTCTGGCAATACCTGAGCCGCCACGACCTGCCCTATCACCCGCTCTGGCATGAGGGCTACGTGTCGATCGGCGATGTGCACACGACGACACGCTGGCAACCCGGCATGCGCGAAGAGGACACGCGCTACTTCGGCCTCAAGCGCGAATGCGGCATCCATCTCGAAGTCTGATCCGAATGGCACTGAATCAGGGCTGATTCCTGGCTGAGGTCCTGCTTGCTCAAGCCGTTCGTCGTGAGCCTGTCCCAGGATGAACGCAAGTTGCGGAACGGCTGAGGCGAACTTCCGCTCATGGTTCGACAGGCTCACCACGAACGGAAGTTGATGAGGCTCGCCCCTTGGTCAGTGCCATTCAAGTCTGATCCGCCTCCTGCACCACTTCGGAAACAACCAACCTCCACCTCCACCCAGGCGAACACGAATGCCCAGCCTTGCCGTCGTCCAGCACTACCACGAATCCCTGAACCCGCCGCATGGCGGCGTCCTCAAGGATCTCTGCCTGCCCGCGGCCGAAGCCCTCGCGCTCAAGCAGCGCAGTGCCACCCTGCCTGGCTGGGACCTCGATGAACGCCAGCTCTGCGACCTCGAACTGCTGCTCAATGGCGCGTTCTCGCCGCTCGAAGCCTTCCTCGGCCGCCGCGACTACACCAGCGTGCTTGACGACATGCGCCTATCGGACGACAGCTTGTGGCCGATTCCGATCGTGCTCGATGTCGAAGTGGCCTTTGCTGCCCTAGTGGCGGTTGGCGGCGAGGTGGCGCTGCGCAATTGCGAAGGCGTGCCATTGGCCGTGTTCAGCATCGATGGTATCCAGCCATCGATCCGCTGCAGGAAGCCCATCGGGATTGCGCGACACATGGCAGGAATCGCTGCGGCCGATGCAGCAGGGGCATTCATGCCCGAAGTTGTTCGTTCCGATTGCGAAAAAAAGCATCGCCGCTGACAGGGGCTCCACGGAGACAGGATCGCAACGAAGCCGCGATGTCGCAAGAGCCCGTTTACGGGCGAGTTTTTCGCGGACGGACCGGAGGGCTCGCCCCTTGAGGGGCTCCTGCAGAAGCGCCAAGCGAAAGGCATCGCGGATCAAGCCAATGCCGAAGCGGCAACGCGGCACCTGACATCAGAGCCCGCACGATCAAACGTCCGCTCGCTTGGCACACGCCTTTCGCCCCGCTCAGGCCGCGCGATGGGCAACAGGACTGCGCTGGATATCGCGCCAGTGCGGAGGTGCCGGCCAATCGGCCGCGGCCGCGCCCTCGACGACGCGCACGAGGTCGCGTCGGTCGATATGCGGCGCGAGGGCCGCGATCAGGTCGAGCGCATAGTCGCGCTGCACACGGTCGCGCTGCAGGACGACCCAGGTCGTGCAGGTGGGCAGCAGACCGCTCGCCGAGAGCACGCTGAGCTCCGCGCGATCGTCCTCGCCGAGCGCCATTTCGGCGAGCACGCCGACGCCGAGGCCGGCGCGCACGTAGGTCTTGATCAGGTCGGCATCGCGCGCCGTCACGGCGAGCTTCAGTTCGCAGCCGGCCACTTCGAAGGCCCGGCGCAACGAGGACTCGGCAGCCAGCGAGGATTCGTAGCTGACCAGGGCATGCCCGGCCAGTTCCTCGATGCGCGGCGCACGGCCGAGCGCGGCCAGCGGATGCGAGCGCGGCACGAGGATCTGGCGATCCCAGCGGTAGATCGGAATGGCCAGGTCGGCATTCGGCGGCGCACCGGCGGTGCTGACGATGGCAACGTCGGCCACGCCCTTGCCGAGCAGTTCCATGAGTTCGATGTCACCGTGCGGTTCCAGGCGCACGCCGACGTGCGGGAAGCGGCGCTTGACCGCAGCCACCGCGGAAGGGATCACGAAGCGGGCCTGGGTATGGGTGGTGACGATGACGAGCTCGCCGTCGACCTCGCTGCGCAGGTTGGCGGCCAGCACGCGGATGTTCGCCGCTTCGGCGAGGATGACCCGCGCGCGCGCAATCACCTGCGCGCCGGCCGTGGTAATCGATTCGAGGCTCTTGCCCTTGCGCAGGAAGAACTGGAAGCCGAGTTCGTCCTCGAGCTGGCGGAGCTGGCGCGAGATGCCCGGCTGGGTCGCGTGCACGCGCTCGGCCGCCAGCGTGATGTTGAGGCCGGCATCGGCGATGGCAACGATGTAGCGCAACTGGGTCAGGGTCATGCAAGTAAAACCTGGCTTGTGGCATCCGGATCCGGGGCAAAACCTGGCGCGGCCGGCTCGCACCTTGCGCCCTGCGAGCGGTGTCTGCCGCAACCGGCGGGACACGTCCTGCAGGGCTCATGTTGCCCTGCAGCATAGGCGCTCCGCCGGCAGTCGTCCACTATGGACGTCTAGACGTCCGGATTCCCTTCATCACCGATTTGCATATGGTCCGCTGCTTTGGGTATTTCAGTTCCCGTGCCGCGCCTCCTACGCTTCGCGGATGAGTCTCTACCCGCTATTCGCCAATCTCGGTGGTCGACGCGTCCTCGTCGTAGGTGGCGGCAGTGTCGGCGAACGCAAGGTGAAGGCCTTGCTCAAGTCGGGCGCGGACATCGAAGTCGGCGCCCTGGACTTCACGCCACAACTGGCGCGTCACGGCGCGGAGGACAGCATCCGCCTGCGCCAGGGCGCCTTCGAAGAGCGCTGGCTCGATGGCACCTGGCTGGTCATCGCGGCCACCGGCGATCGCGCACTGAACCGGCGCATTGCCGAGGCGGCCGGGCGCCGCCGGCTGTTCGTCAACGTTGTCGACGACGCCGAATTGTCCAGCTTCCAGGTGCCAGCCGTCGTCGATCGCAGTCCCCTGGTCGTGGCCATTTCGACGGCGGGCGCCGCGCCGGTTCTGGCCCGGCTGGTCCGCGAGCGCATCGAATCGCTGCTCGACGCCTCGCTGGGCCCGCTGGCGGCACTCGCAGCGCGCTATCGCTTGCGCATCCGCGAGCGCTTCCCCGACCTGCCCCGGCGCCGGCGCTACCTCGTGGATCTGTTCAGCGGAAAGGTCGCCACCTTGCTGCGGCGCAACCGGCCGCAACAGGCCGAACGCGCCTTGCAGGCCAGCTTGAATGCGCCAGCCGGTGCTGGCGCGCGCGGCTCGGTCGTCCTCGTCGGCGCCGGGCCCGGCGATCCGGGCCTGCTGACCCTGAATGCCCTGCGCGCACTCAACGAAGCCGACGTGATCCTGCACGACCGCCTGGTTTCCGCCGCGATCCTCGACCTCGCCCGCCGCGACGCGACCTTCATCGAAGTCGGCAAGCAGGGCGGCGGCGCGCACACGCCGCAACAACGCATCCACGAACTCATGCGCGAGCATGCCCTGGCCGGACGTCGCGTCGTGCGCCTCAAGGGCGGCGATCCGTTCATCTTCGGGCGCGGCGGCGAGGAGCTCGAATACCTGCGCGATCATGCGATCGACTACGCAGTGGTTCCCGGCATCACCGCGGCCATCGCGTGCGCCGCCTACGCCGGCATACCGCTGACCCATCGCGATCACGCGCAGGCGGTCAGGCTGGTCACCGCGCAGGGTCGCGACTCGATGGATACGCTGGACTGGCAGGCGCTGGCCGCGGACCGGCAGACCCTGGCCATCTACATGGGGGTCAGCGGACTGGGTCGCCTGCGCGAGGGCCTGGTCCGGCACGGCCGGCCGGCGCGGACACCGTTCGCCCTGATCGAGAACGGCACTCGGCCCGGGCAACGGATCGTCCGCGGAACCCTGGCCGACCTGGTCGAGGTGGCCGCCCTGCACGGGGTGCAGTCGCCGGCCCTGCTGATCGTCGGTGAAGTCGCCGCCCTGGCCGATCGACTACACTGGGCAGGTGCGGTTCCATTGTATGCGACAGACCCCCTTGCGGCCGGTTTGCGCGCGGCCTGAAATCCAGCGGAGATCCGACACCATGTCCTACGACTCGATACTCGACACCATCGGCAATACGCCGATCGTCAAGCTGCACCGCCTTGCGCCCGAGAACGTCGACCTGCACGTCAAGGTCGAGTCCTTCAATCCGGGCGGATCGGTCAAGGACCGCCTCGCCATCGCCATCGTCCTCGATGCCGAGAAACGCGGCGTGCTGAAACCCGGCCAAACCATCATCGAAGCGACTTCGGGCAACACCGGCGTCGCTCTTGCCATGGTCGCCGCGGCCCGCGGTTATTCGTTCGTGGCGGTGATGGCGGAGTCCTTCTCGATCGAGCGGCGCAAGCTGATCCGCGCCTATGGCGGCAAGGTCATCCTGACGCCGGCTGCAGAGCGCGGATCCGGCATGGTGCGCAAGGCCGAGGAACTGGCCAGGAAGCACGGCTGGTTCCTTGCCCGCCAATTCGAGAACCCGGCCAATCCGGCCTGGCATCGCAATACCACCGCCGCGGAAATCATGCGCGACTTTGCCGGCAGGCGCCTCGATTATTTCGTCACCGGCTGGGGCACCGGCGGCACCCTGACCGGCGTCGGCGAAGTGCTGCGGGTCGCCCGCCCCGAAGTGCAGATCATCGCCAGCGAACCCACCGGCGCCGCCATGCTGATGGGCAAGGAATGGACGCCGCACAAGATCCAGGGCTGGACGCCGGATTTCGTGCCCGAGGTTCTCAACCGCGATGTGGCCCATCGCATCGTGCCGGTCGACGACGTCACGGCCCGCGATACCGCCCGCCTGCTGGCCAGCAAGGAAGGCCTCTTCGTCGGCGTATCGGCGGGCGCCACGGTGGCCGCGGCGCTCGAAGTCGCCAGGGGCGCGCAGGCCGGTTCGGTCATTCTCGCCATGCTGCCGGATACCGGCGAGCGCTACCTTTCGACGTTCCTGTTCGAGGGCGTCAACGAGGGATCCGACGACGAGTGGCTCGCATCGCTCGGCTGATGGCGGACTGAGAGACACTGTGCGAAGCGGCGCCAAGCCACTACGCTTGGCACATGGCCCATTCGACCCGGCGTGTCGGCATCATCGGTTATGACGGCATCAATGCCCTGGACCTGACCGGCCCGGCGGAGGCGTTTGCCAGCGCCGAGTGCTTCGATGCACGCGGCCAGTCCACGCGGTGTTATGAAATCCTCGTCATCGGCGTCAGCGGAAAGCCGTTTGTCGCCGAGTCGGGGATCGTGTTCCATCCGGCCACCCGTCTCGAGGATGCGCCGGAACTCGACACGATCATCGTTCCCGGCGGCGTCGGCCTGAGAAAGGGGCGCAGCGCCGATGCGCTCGCTCCATGGCTGGTCGAGCGCTCCCGGCACACCCGACGCATCGCTTCGGTCTGCACGGGCGCCTATGCGCTGGCGCGTGCCGGCCTGCTCGATGGAAGGCGCGCCACCACGCACTGGCGACACGCGCAGGACCTGCGCGAACGGTTTCCGGCCGTCCTCGTCGACGCCGACGCCCTGTTCGTCAAGGACGGAAACTTTTACACCGGCGCCGGCGTGACCGCGGGCATCGACCTGGCGTTGGCCCTGATCGAAGAGGACTTCGGCGCCCGGGTGGCCCTTTCCGCCGCGCGCGAGATGGTCGTCTACGTCAAGCGCCTCGGCGGCCAGAACCAGTATTCGGAGCCCCTGCAATTCCAGACGCGCGCGAGCGACGCGTTCTCCGATCTGGTCAGCTGGATGCTCACCCACCTGGACCGCGACCTCTCCGTCGGCGTCCTTGCGGAACGTGCCCATCTTGGCACGCGCCATTTCAGCAGGCGATTCAAGTCGGCATTCAACGAAACCCCGGCGGAATTCGTGCTGTCGCTGCGCCTGGCCGAAGCGCGACGCCGGCTGGCCTTGCCACGAAGCAATGTCGATCGGATCGCCACGTCGATCGGATTTCGCAGCGCTCATGCGTTGCGCCGGGCCTTCGAGAAACGCTTTGGCCTGACGCCGAGGGCCTATCGCGATCGCTTCGGCTTCGACTAGGGACGCGATTGCCGACGTAGCGGCATGTCCGAATATGCCCTGAATTGGTCCCACTTTGCTGTCCGATTGCCGCGATACTCTGCGCCGACACCACCGTCGACGGCAGAAGGAATTCCATCATGTTGCGTTCGATCCGATATCTGGCCCTCGGCCTGCTGATGCCCGCCCTGGCCCTGGCCGCTCCGCCTGCGACGCCGGGCGCCGGGATGACGGTATCGACGAACTGGCTGGCCGCGCATCTGGACGACCCGGATCTCGTGCTGCTGCACGTGGGCGATCGCGACGAGTACGCCACCGCCCATATCCCTGGAGCCCGCCATGTCTCGCTGGACGACATTGCCTTGTCCGACCACAGCGGCAAGGGCCTGATGCTGGAATTGCCCGCAGCCGACGAACTGCGCGACCGGCTCGCTGCCCTCGGCATCGCGGACGATTCGCAGATCGTCGTCTACTTCGGCAGCGATTGGGTATCGCCGACCACGCGCGTGCTGTTCACCCTCGACGCCGCCGGACTTGGCGCGCGCAGCGCCCTGCTCGACGGCGGCATGGCTGCCTGGGTCCGTGAGCGCCACGAAACCACGGACGCGATCGCGAGTGTCCCGAAGCGCGGCGTGCTGTCCCCCTTGAAGATGCGTCCGATCGTGGTCGACGCGGCTTTCGTCAGGGCGCATCAGGAATCGGCCGGCTTTGTCCTCGTCGACGCACGCTCGCGGGAGTTCTATGACGGCACCGAAACCGGCGCTTCCCATGCGGGTCCGCATGAGACCGGCCATATCCCCGGCGCAAGGAGCCTGCCTTTCAATGAAGTGACCCGCGAAGACCTCATGCTCAAGTCGCCGCAGGAGTTGCGTTCGATGTTCGACGCGATCGGGGTCAAGCCGGGCGATACCGTCATCGGCTACTGCCATATCGGCCAGCAGGCCACGGCCATGCTGTTCGCGGCACGCCTGCTCGGTCATCCGGTGCTGCTCTATGACGGTTCGTTCGAGGACTGGTCGCGGCGCAAGCTGCCCGTCGAAACCGCGACCGGAACAACTGCCGCCCCCTGAGGAAGCCACGGCCCCCTGTCAATCACGGTTGTGCCGTGCGTCATGGTTCGGCAGCGGATCCTGTCCTATGGTCGGGATGGTCCGCCGGCGGAATCTCCCATGCATCGAACTGCAGCCGCGAATGCCGTGATCCGGTTCCTGTGCGCATTGACATGCTGCGCAGGGACGATGGCGTACGCGCAGGACCACCGTCCCGATGCGCTGCTTGGCCACGGTTTCGAGAGCGCAGCCGA
>OEIU01001003.1_pt1 | contig 20939 bp, 16 predicted proteins | sample 1539221 | NCBI WGS metagenome assembly OEIU01 (sample SAMN03792071, study PRJEB22550) | activated sludge metagenome | feature: wastewater treatment plant; material: activated sludge; isolation source: Wastewater treatment plant of a petroleum refinery complex | place: Argentina: Zarate | collected...
GAACTCGATTTCGGGGTTCCAGATGAGCGAGCCGTAGCCGAAGACCCAGTCGGCGACCACGGATGCGGGATGCATGCACACCATGCGCGAAAGGATACCGTCGGCGGGCGCAAAGGGTGGCGCCCGCCGCTGCGCGGAGGCGCGCGGCGGCCGTTCGGCGGCGCTTCGGGGGCGTTTCGGCCCCGCTTCGTGGGGGTGCGCGCAACATCGGGCGCGCGGTCGCCGTCAGCGCGGCGCGGCGTCTCCGAGGAACACCCCGTCGTGCGCGAGCTTCGCGCGCAGTGCGGCGGGGTCGAGCGCGTGCATCGCGACGCCGCGCGCGAGCGCCATCGCGGCGGCGTTGCCGGCCGCCTCGCCCATCGCGAAGCAGGCGCCGCTCACGCGCGCCGCCGACTGTCCCTCGTGGGTCATCGACGCGCAGCGGCCGGCGACCAGCAGGTTGCCGGGCACGCGCGGGCCGCCGCGCCGGGGCAGCAGCATGCGCCACGGCAGCTGGTTGTAGCCTCGCGACCCTTCGGGCGGCCAGGCCCACTGCACGTCGCCGGCCACGTGCATCTCGAGCGGCCAGCCGTTGACGCCGATCGCGTCGTCGAAGTCGGCGCAGCCGACGATGTCGTCGCGCGTGAGCACGTATTCGCCGACCATGCGCCGCGTCTCGCGGATGCCGAGCTGCGTGGCGATGTCGAGCAGGTAGCCGCGCTCGAAGCCGGGCACGCGCGCACGCAGGAACGCGAGGTACTCGACCACCTGCCGGCGCCCTTCGACCTCTGCGGCCGACAAGGCATCGGCGTCGGTGCCGTCGACCGCCGTGCCGTCGGCGTTCTTCAGCTGCGTGACGTTGACGCGCCATTCGGCGGGGTTCTTCTGCGGGCGCACGATCGCGCCGCGGCGCGGGAACGCGAACTCGCCGCGGCGCGCGCTGTCGTCCATCAACGCCGGAATCGTCCGCCACGCGTCGCCGGCGCGAGCGGGGTCGACGCCGCCGACGCGGAACATCAGCGTCGGATACAGCGCGCCGCCGTGGCCGTCGCCGTGCTCCATCGGCACGCCGGCGCGGTGCGCGAGGTCGCCGTCGCCCGAGCAGTCGACGAAGGCGCGCCCGCGGATCGCGCGGCGGCCCGACTTCGTCTCGACGAACAGTGCGTCGAGGTCGCCGTCATCGCGCCGCCCGATGCCCGCGCCCAGCGCGTGATGCAGCACCCGCGCGCCGGCGGCCGCGAGCAGCTCGTCGGCGGCGCACTTGTAGGCCGACATGTCGTAGGCCTGCGCGTGGATTCGCCCGAGCACCAGGTGCGGCGCGTTCAGCCCGTCGAGCCGCTCGATGCGCGCGAGCAACTCGTCGACGACGCCGTGCACGACACGGCGGATCTCGCCGTGCACGTTCGCGTGCAGGCCGCAGAAGTTGGTCACTCCCGCCGCCGTGCCCATGCCGCCGAGAAACCCGTAGCGCTCGACCAGCAGCGTGCTCGCGCCGCTGCGTGCCGCCGACGCGGCGGCCGCGATGCCGGCCGGGCCGCCGCCGAGCACGACGACGTCGAACTCGCCGTGCACCGGCACGCTGCGCGCGGGCTCGGTCAGCGTCGCGGTGCGCGAGGCGTTCACGCCGGGGAAACCTGGGTGCGTGGCGGGTGCAGCGGCCGCGCCGGCGTCGGCCGGCCGCAGGCCTGCACTCAGCGCACCGCGACGTCGAGGGCGCCGAGCCCGGCGATCTCGCCGTGCATCCGGTCGCCGCGCACGACGGCGGCCACGCCTTCCGGCGTGCCGGTCATGATCAGGTCGCCGGGGGCGAGTTCCCACGCCGCCGACAGGTGCGCAATGACTTCGTTGACGCTCCAGATCAGCATCGACACGTCGCTCGCCTGCCGCTGCGCGCCGTTGACCGTGAGCGAGATCGCGCCCTTCGTGATCTCGCCCGACTTCGCGATCGGCGTGACCGGCCCGATCGGGGCGGACTGGTCGAAGCCCTTGCCGATGCACCAGGGACGGCCCTGCTTCTTCATCTCGCCCTGCAGGTCGCGCCGCGTCATGTCCAGGCCGACCGCATAGCCGTAGATGTGTTTCGCCGCGTCGGCGACCGCGATGTCGCGCCCACGCTGGCCGATCGCCACGACGAGCTCGATTTCGTGGTGCAGGTCTTTCGTGAGCGACGGGTAGGCGATCTCGCCGACGCTGCCGGCCGGCACCGGCACGACGGCGTCGGCGGGCTTGAGGAAGAAGAACGGCGGCTCGCGGCCGGTGAAGCCCATCTCCTTCGCGTGCGCCTCGTAGTTGCGGCCGACGCAATAGACGCGGCGCACCGGGAAACGGTCGGCGCTGCCGACGACGGGCAGCGACACGATGGCGGGGGCGGGAACGACGTAGGCCACGGGCGATTCTCCGAAGAAGTTGGGGCGAAGGACGGATGGGGCGACGGCCGGGGCGGCGGCTCGGGCGCCGACGCGGGGCGCCGGCGCGCCGCGTCGCGCTTCAGCCGAGCCTTTCCTCGCGCAGCAGGCCGAGCGCGGCGTGGATCGGCCGGTCGGAAAAGCTGAACAGTACCGCATCCTCGCTTGCCGAGAGGCGGCAGCGGTGCCACGACGGCACGACGAAGTGGTCGCGCGGGCCGAACTCGAAGACCGTGCGTTGCACGTCGCCGTCGACATCGCGCTCGATGGTCGCGCGGCCATGGCCCTCGACGACGCTGAACACGGCGCCGTCGGTCTGCCGCCACGCCTTGCCGTCGAAGCCGGCGGGCAGCATCTGCAGGAACGCGGCGATCGTGGGCATCGGCCAGCCGCCGGTGGCGGGGTTCAGGTAGCGCAGCTTGAAGCCGTCCCACGGGTCGGCCGGCGCGTCGTGCCGCAGCCGCGCGAGCGCATCGCGCGAGCGCTCGTACGGGTAGGCGAACAGCGGCGACGTGGCACCGTGCGGATCGGCCTCGGCGTCGTGCGCCATCGGCGCCATGTTGGCGCCGAAGCGCGCGAAGTTGCTGCCCTCGCTGCGCACGACCGGCTGCTGGGCCGCGCAATAGTTCTCGGCGAAGCCGCTGTCGAGCATGCGCACGGTGGGGATGTCGAGCCCGTCGAGCCAGATCACCGGATTGCGCGACTCGTTGCCGTGGTCGTGCCAGGTCCAGCTCGGCGTGATGATGAAGTCGCCGGGGTGCATCGTCGTGCGTTCGCCGTTGACGGCGGTGAACGCGCCCGCGCCCTCGACGACGAAGCGCAACGCAGTCTGCGTGTGGCGATGGCTCGGCGCCACCTCGCCGGGCAGGATCAGCTGCAGCCCGGCGTACAGCGTCTGCGTGATCGCCGACTGGCCGCGCAGGCCCGGGTTCTCGAGGATGAGGACGCGGCGGACCGCCTCCTCGGCGGTGATCACCTCGCCCGAGCGAATCAGGAACGGACGCACCTCGTCGTAGCGCCAGAACGCCGGCACGCACGGCGACCGCGGCTGCTTCGGCACCAGCGCGTGCAGCGACTCCCACAGCGGCGTGAGGTTAGCCGGGTCCATGTCGGCGTACAGGCGTGCGCGCTCGTCGGCGGCGCGGCTCGCGGTCGTGTCCATCGGGTGCCTCGGGGGATGGGGGTCGATGTCGTGCGTCGGTCGGCCGCCTCAGGCGAACACGGTCTTCGGGTCGACGCCCTGGTAGAGCCACTTCAGGCCCGCGAAGCCGGCGCTCTCGGTGCCCGACTGGAACAACTGGTTGCGCAGCTCGCGCGTGACGCCCGACGCGTGGTAGATGTCGCCGTAGAGGCGCGCCGTGAGCTGCACGCGGCCGGTGCGCAGGTAGCGCACGCGCTGGTACTCCTGGAACGCGGTGGCGAAGTCGCCGTCGGCGCGCTCGAGCGCGACGCCGAGCACCGCCGCGTCCTCGATCGCCATGCACGCGCCCTGCGCGAGGTACTGCAGCATCGGGTGCGCGGCGTCACCGAGCAGCGTGACGCGGCCCTGCGACCAGTTCTTCACCGGCTCGCGGTCGCACAGCACCCACATCTTCCAGGTTTCGATCTTGCCGAGCAGCTCGCGCACCGGCCCCACCGCGTCGGCGAAGCGCTCGTGCAGCTCGTGCGGATCGCCGAAGATGTTCCAGCCTTCCTCGTAGCGGTTGCTGTGGAACACGGCGACCAGGTTGAACAGCTCGCCGCGGCGCAGCGGGTAGTGCACCAGGTGCGTCTTCTCGCCGCCCCACAGCACGACGTCGGGGCTGAACAGGTGCTTCGGCACCTCGCTGGCCGGCAGCACCGCGCGGTACGCGATGTGGCCCGATACTCGCGGCGCGCCGTCGCCGACGATCGCCTGGCGGACCACGCTCCACAGGCCGTCGGCGCCGATCAGCGCCGCGCCCTTGAACCTGCGCCCGTCGGCGAGCGTGACCGTCACGCCGTCGTCGTCCTGCACGAAGCGCTCGAGCTTGGCGCGCGTGTACAGGCCGACCGCGGGCTGCGCCGCGCAGGCCTCGAGCAGCACCGAGTGCAGGTCGACGCGGTAGATCACGCCGTACGGGTAGCCGTAGGTGCCTTGCGAAGTGGCCGACACCGGCACCTGCGCGACGATCTCGCCTGTGCGCACGTCGCGCATGCACAGGTTGCCCGGGTAGTACGCGACGTGGTCGATTGCGCGCGTCAGCCCGAGGTGCTCGAACATGCGGAACGCGTTCGGGCCGATCTGGATGCCGGCGCCGATCTCCTTGAAGGCGTCGGACTGCTCGAACACTTCGACGCGATGGCCCTGGCGCGCGAGCACGAGCGCCGCCGCGAGCCCGCCGATGCCGCCGCCGCAGATCAGGACAGTTTGCTGTGTCATGGGAGTCGCCGCCTCCTGGTGGTCGTGTCGGGAGTGGTTCGTGAGCCCGCGTGGCGCTTTCCGCGCTCGCTCAGGCCGCGCTGTCGAGCCGGCCGCCGAGCGCGGCGGGGGCGCGCGACAGCGCGTTGTTCGATTCGACCAGCTGCGTGAGCAGCCGGATGAAGACCTTGCGCTCGTCCGGGCGCAGCGGCGCGACGATGCGCCGTTGCGCGCGCTCGACCGCCGCGTCGACCCTGCGAAGCAGCGCGTGCCCGGCCTCGCTCAGGCGCAGCAGCTTGACGCGCCGGTCTTGCGCGCTCGGGACGCGCACGACCAGCGCTTTCGCCTCGAGCCGCTCGAGCACGCTGCCGGTGGTCGAGCGGTCGAGCGCGATCAGCTGCGACAGTCGCGTCGCGTCGACGTCGGGTTGCAGCCCGATCGCGGTGAGCGCCGCGTACTGCACGGGCGTGAGGTCGAAGGCCCCGCACTCTTCCATGAATACCGCGACCGCGATCTGCTGCGCGCGGCGAATCAGGTGGCCCGGCTTGAGGTTCAGCTGTTCGAGCGACACGACGGTGGTCGAAGGGGGACGCGAAGGAGGGACGCGGCAGCGAGGCGCGCCCGCGCCGTGCGGCTGCGGGTCGAAAAGCTCAGTGTACTGTCGAGTTCGGCGGCTGTAAACGACCGGTCGCGGCGCGCCGCGGCGCGCGGTGTCGAGCGACCGTCAGGCTTTCGAGGCTTTGGCGGCCCGCGTCGCGCGGCCTGCGGTGGGCTTGCCGGTGGCCTTGGCCGACGTCGCCTTCCGGGGCGCTGCGGCCTTCGTCGCCGGGGCCCGGGACGCAGAGGACGGCGTCGTCGCTGACCTCCCGGTCGGCGCCTTCTTCGCAGCCGACTTCTTCGACGCAGCCTTCTTCACGGCCGGCTTCTTCACGGCCGGCTTCGTCGCGGGCGCCGCAACGGCCGGCGTCCTGGCGGCAGGCACCTTCGCCGCGCCCGGCTTCTTCGCTGCCGCCCCTTTCGCGGGCGCGGCGCTCCTGGCCGTCGTCTTCGAGGCGGCGGATCGCCGCTCGCCGGAGCCGGCCGCCGCCTCCGCAGCGCCGCCGGCGGCACCGGCCCTGGCGGGGCGCGCCGGGCGCGGTTCGAACTCGAAGCCGATCTTGCCGTCGGCGCCGCGCACCAGGAACGCCTTGAACCGGCGCCGCGTGCGCGACGAGACGAAGCCCTGAAGCAGGTCGGTGCGGCCCTCGGCGAGCAGCTTGCTCATCTGGTCGCGGGCGACTTCCTGCTGCAGGATGATCTTGCCGCTGCGGAAATCGCAGCTGCGCGAGGGTCCGACCGACTTCTCGCAGACGTAGCTCATCCCGTGCTCGTAGACGTCGGCGCCGCACTTCGGGCAGGGACCGAGCGGCTGCTGGTCGCCGAAGTCGACCGGCTCGGCCGACTCGTCTTCGCCGGGCTGGCCGAAATCGAACTCGAGCTTGTGCTCCGGGGTGAGCTTCAGGATCGCCGCGAACGGCCGCCCGAGCCGGCTGCGGAAGCCCTGCAACGGGCCGATCGTGCGCTCGCGCAGCAGCTGCTCGGCCTCCGCCACCTCGAGCTGGCGGCCGCCGGGAATCTTGGTGATCGAGAAGTCGCACTTCGTGCACGCGAAACGCTTGTAGTTTTCCTGGACCACGCCGCCGCAGTTCGGGCACGGCGTGGCCAGCGTCGCGTAGTCGCCCGGCACGTTGTCGAGCTCGTAGTTCTTCGCGCGCTCGACGATCTGCCGGGTCATGTCGGCGATCTCGCGCATGAACGCGTCGCGCCCGAGCCGCCCGCGCTCGATCTGCGAGAGCTTGTACTCCCACTCGCCGGTCAGCTCGGGGGCGGTCAGCTCGGCGACGCCCAGTCCGCGCAGCAGCGTGAGCAGCTGGAACGCCTTGGTGGTCGGCACCAGGTCGCGCCCCTCGCGCACCAGGTAGTTCTCGGCGATCAGGCCCTCGATGATCGCGGCGCGCGTGGCCGGCGTGCCCAGGCCCTTCTCGGCCATCGCCTCGCGCAACTCGTCGTCCTCGATCAGCTTGCCGGCGCCCTCCATGGCCGACAGCAGCGTCGCCTCGGTGTAGCGCGCCGGCGGCTTGGTGGCCAGTGCCTGCAGCTCGATCTCTTTAGTGAGCACCTGCTCACCTGGCTTCACCGGCACCAGCGTCGCATCGGCCACGCCCTCGCGGCCGTAGATCGCCAGCCAGCCGGGGTTCACCAGCACCTTGCCTTCGGTCTTGAACGACTCGCCCTCGACCGTGGTGACCCGTGTCGTGACCAGGTATTCGGCCGCCGGGAAGAACACCGCCAGGAACCGCCGCACGACGAGGTCGTAGACCCTGTGCTCGGCGTCCGACAGGCCACCGGCCTTCGGCGCCAGCAGCGTGGGGATGATCGCGAAGTGATCGGAGACCTTCGAGTTGTCGAAGATCCGCTTGTTCGGCCGCACCCAGTCCTTGCCGAGGATCTGGCGGGCGAACGGGCCGTACGCCCGGTCGTCCTCGAGCGCGCCCATCGTCTGCTTGACCGTCGGCAGGTAGTCTTCGGGCAGCGCCCGCGAGTCTGTTCGCGGGTAGGTCAGCACCTTGTGCCGCTCGTACAGGGCTTGCGCGATCGACAGCGTGGTGCGCGCCGAGAAGCCGAACCGCGAGTTCGCCTCGCGCTGCAGGCTGGTGAGGTCGAACAGCAGCGGCGAGAGCTGCGTGCTCGGCTTGGATTCCTCGGCGGCCACGCCGGGCCTGTCGCGGCAGCGCTCGACGATGCCTTCGGCGCGGTCGCGCTGCCAGAGCCGCTCGGCGCGGCCGTCGGGCTCGCTGTCCGAGCGCTTGAAGGCCGGGTCGAACCATCGGCCTTCGTAAGCGCCCGCTTCGGCCGCGAATGTCGCCCTGACTTCGAAGTACTCGCGGGGCACGAAGCGCTTGATGCGCTCCTCGCGCTCGACGACGATGGTCAGCGTCGGCGTCTGGACGCGGCCCACGGTGGTCTTGTAGAAGCCGCCGCCGCGCGAGTTGAACGCGGTCATTGCCCGGGTGCCGTTGATGCCGACCAGCCAGTCGGCCTCTGAACGGCTGCGCGCTGCGTCGGCCAGCGGCAGCATCTGCGCGTCGTCGCGCAGCGTCGCGAACGCTTCGCGGATCGACGCCGGCGTCATCGACTGCAGCCACAGCCGCTGGATCGGCTGCCGGGCCTTCGCATACTGGACGATCAGCCGGAAGATCAGTTCGCCTTCGCGGCCCGCGTCGCAGGCGTTGACCAGGCGATCGACGTCCTTGCGCTTGATCAGCCGGGTGAGCAGCTTCAACCGGTCTTCGCTGCGGGCGATCGGCTGCAGGTCGAAATGCGGCGGGATCACCGGCAAGTGAGCGAACGACCACTTGCCGCGCTTGACCTCGTATTGCTCGGGCGCGGCGATCTCGACCAGGTGGCCGACCGCCGAGGACAGCACATAGTCGTCGCTCTCGAAATACTCGCCCTGGCGGGTGAAGCCGCCCAGCGCCCGCGCGATGTCGGCGGCGACGGACGGTTTCTCGGCGATGATCAGGGCTTTGCTCATGGACGTCCCGGGTGGGGCGGCGAGGGACTGGGGGCGGCGCGGCTGGCAGGGGCGCCGTCCACGAAAGGGCGCCAATCATAAGTGCCGGCCGGGATCGGGCGCAAGCCGGGGGTCGGACGGACGGCGGCGGCCGGATGGCCGAACCGAGGCTGCGCGCCGTGCGGCCGGGCACCCCGCCGCGCGCGGCTGCGAACGCGCTTCAGCGCCCGACGCGCACGTAGCGGCCGTCGACCCAGCGCTCGGCCAGCCCGGCCAATTCGAGCTCGACAAGGCCGGCCGCCACAGCGCCGATCGGCTGGCCGGTGCGTTCGGCGAGCGCATCGGGGTCGGAGGGATCCCAGCCCAGTTCGGCCAGCAGCGTCGCGGCGGCGGCGCTCGGGGCGGCGCTCGGGGCGTCGCGCGGCGCATCGACCGGGTCCCCCGCCCCCGCCATCTGCGCCCTGAGCTCCACCAGCACGTCCTCGACCGACTCGACCAGCTTCGCGCCCTCGCGGATCAGCTGGTGGCATCCCTTGGACACCGGCGAGTGGATCGAGCCCGGAATCGCCATGACTTCGCGCCCGAACTCGGCGGCCTGCCGGGCGGTGATCAGCGAGCCCGAGTGGCGCGCCGCCTCGACCACCAGCACGCCGAGCGACATGCCGGCGATCAGCCGGTTCCGGCGCGGGAAGTTCGCGCGCTGCACCTGCGTGCCCAGCGGCAATTCGGAGACGACCGCGCCGCGCCGGGCGATCTCGTCGGCGAGCCGCGCGTGGCCGGCCGGATAGACGAGGTCGACGCCGGTTCCGACCACGGCCATCGTGCCGGCGCGGCCCGCGAGCGCTCCCCGATGCGCGGCTGCGTCGATGCCCTGGGCGAGCCCGCTGCAGATCTGCAGGCCGCTGTCGGCGAGCGCCTGCGCGAACGCCTGCGCGTGGCCCAGCCCCGCGCGCGTGGCATGGCGGCTGCCGACGATCGCGAGCGAAGGGCGAGACAGCGCCTCGACGTCACCACGGACGAACAACAGCGGCGGCGGATCGCCGATGCCCAGCAGGCGCGGCGGATAGCCGGCGTCGGTGAGCGCGACCAGGTGATGGTGCTCGTCTTGCGCCCAGCTCAGCGAGGCGTCGATCTGCGCGTCGCGGGCCGGGTCGTCGGCCAGCAGCGCCTGTGCGCGCGCGCCATCGAGCGCCGCTGCGAGCTTTGCGCGGCCGGCCGCGAAGATGTCTTCGGGCAGGCCGAACGCCTCGAGCAGGCGGCGCACCGAGGCCGGGCCGATGCCCGGCGTGAGGACGAGACGAAGCCAGACGGCGCGCTCTTCGCGCGCCTCGGCGGAAAGGGGCATGAAGGATCGCTGCTACGGGTTCGAGACGACGTCGCCCACCGCGATGGGTTGCGACGCATCCATGACCAGACCGTATGCGATCTTATCGAAGACACGGAAAACGAGAAGATGGCCGACCGACTCGTCCGGAAGTTTGACCTTCTCGGACTTGGCCGCCTCGCGATCGGTCACGACGTTGCCGCGGTGCTTGATCGCGAGCACGTTGCCGATCTCGACGCCGGCGCTCTTGCCGACGTTGACCGCGACCACGTTGTTGCGGCCGACCTGCGTCACGCCGCGGTACACCGAGACGATGCGCCCGTCGACCGAGCCCTCAGGCGGGCGCGGAACGTAGTTCGTGGGCATCGAGCGCTCGGCGGGCATCAGCCGGTCGCCGACGCCGATCTCCTCGGTGTTGGCGACGATGCGCACGGTGGCCGGATCGCCGCCGCGCTCGAACTTCGCGGTGCCGACGAACATCGCCTCGTAGGCGATCGGCTTGCGGGTGTCCGGATCGAGCAGCGGCTTGGCCGAGCGGTAGACGTACCAGTCGGTGACCGAGGGGTCGGCGATGCCGCGCACGTAGGCGAGCTCGCCGCGGCTGATGTTGACCCTGCCTTCCTGCGTGCCGACGATGCGCGGGTGGTTCTTCAGGCCCTCCTCGTCCACGACGAGCGGCCGGTTCAGGAACGCCTCGATGGCGGCCGAGCTGATAGTGGGGATCGCCTCGCGATCGAGCGGCTGCGAGCGCACGCGCGGGCTCAGCCGTTCGGTGGGCAGGCCGCCGGCACCGCCCGCGGCGTCGGCACTGCTGGCGCCGCCGACCCTGCGGCCGAGCCGCAGCCGGGGCGACGCGCCGCTCTTGTCCAGATAGACGACGTCGCCCGGATAGATCCAGTGCGGATCCTTGATCTGCTCGCGATTGAGTTGCCAGATTTCGGGCCAGCGCCACGGCTTCTGGAGGAAGCGGCCGGAGATGTCCCACAACGTGTCGCCCTTGACGACGACGTAGCTGTCGGGCGCGTCCTTGGCGATCTCGAGGGGCGGCGTCGATTGCGCCATCGCAACGGCCCCGAGGGTCGCGCTGAGCGAGACGGCAAGCGCCAGGATCTGCGTGCTAAACTTTTTCATGAAGTGACGCGCCGTTCAGCCGTGTGTTTGTCCGGTCATCCGGTGGCTTGATTCGGGCGAACCAGCCCCCATCTGTTGCTTGCAAGTCGCTTTGGATTCTGCCGCTAATGCATTGATGCCGCAAGCAAACTTGCCTGCACGATCTTACGGACGGTAGATATCTCCCGATGGCCGTACTGAGCATCCTCCGCTATCCAGACCCACGCCTTCACCGCGTCGCCGAGCCCGTGCGCGAGGTCGACGACCGCATTCGGCAACTCGTGCGCGACATGGCCGAAACCATGTATGCGGCGCCCGGCATCGGTCTCGCGGCCACGCAGGTCGACGTGCACCTGCGCGTGGTCGTCATCGACGTGTCCGAAGCGCGCGACCACTTGCGCGTGTTCATCAACCCCGAGATCGTTGCCCGAAGCGACGACTCGAAGGTCTACGAGGAAGGCTGCCTGTCGGTGCCCGGCATCTACGACGAGGTCGAGCGTCCCGACCGGGTCACGGTGCGCGCGCTCGACGAGAGCGGACAGCCGTTCACGCTCGAAGCCGACGGCCTGCTCGCGGTCTGCGTGCAGCACGAGATCGACCACCTGAACGGGCGCGTGTTCGTCCAGTACCTGTCGCGGCTCAAGCAGTCGCGCATCAAGACCCGCCTGCTCAAGGCCGAGCGCGCCGTCGCCTGACGGCGGCCCAGCGTCCGGCGCCCGTCACGAGGCCGTCGCGCATGGACCGGGCACGCGGGCTACGCATCGTCTTCGCCGGCACCCCCGAGTTCGCCGCGGCCGCGCTCGATGCGATCGCGTCGGCCGGCCACGAGATCGTGCTGGTGCTCACCCGCGCCGACAAGCCTGCCGGGCGAGGGCGCGCGTTGCACGAGAGTCCGGTCAAGCGCCTCGCGCGCGAGCGCGGCCTCGCGATCGAGCAGCCGCGCACGCTGCGCGACGCCGCGCTGCAGGCGAAGCTGCGTGCGCTCGACGCCGACGCGATGGTGGTCGCCGCGTACGGGCTGATCCTGCCGGCCGAAGTGCTGGCGATTCCGCGCCACGGTTGCCTGAACATCCACGCGTCGCTGCTTCCGCGCTGGCGCGGCGCGGCGCCGATCCAGCGCGCGATCGAGGCGGGCGACGCCGAGACCGGCATCACGATCATGCAGATGGACGAGGGGCTGGACACGGGGCCGATGCTGCTCGCCGAACGCGAGCCGATCCGCGCCGACGACACCGGGGGCAGCCTGCACGACCGGCTCGCGGTGCTGGGCGCGCGCGCGATCGTCGCCGCGCTCGACCGGCTGCGCGAGGGCACGCTGCGCGCGCAGCCTCAGCCGGCCGACGGCGTCACCTATGCGCACAAGCTCTCTCGCGCCGACGCGCTGATCGACTGGTCGCAGCCGGCGCGGCGCATCGTCGATCGCGTGCGCGCCTTCGACCCGGTGCCCGGCGCGACGGCGCTGCTCGAGCGCATGCCCGATTCGCCGGTCAAGGTCTGGGCGGCGCGAGCGGCGCAAGGCGGCACGCGGCGCGGCGCGATCGACGCCGGGGCGTCGTCGGCGCGCCCCGGCACGGTGCTGATCGCCGCGCCCGGGCACCTGTGGGTGGCCTGCGGCGACGGCGCGGTCGAGTTGCTCGAGTTGCAGCGGCCCGGCAGCCGGCGGCTGCCCGTCGCCGACTTCCTGCGCGGCTGCCCCGTCGAGCCCGGCGAAAGGTTCGTCATGCCGGCGGCGACGTAGGGCCTGGCCCGGCCGGGCCGGACGAGACCGTCGGGCACGCCACGCCGGGCCGGGCCACGACGCCCTTGCAGCGCGCGGCCATCGCCCCGATATCCGGCACACTGGTGTCCTGCGGACACGCACGAGGAGCACGAACGAAATGTTCAACTGGATGAAGACTGCGATCCTGATGGCGGGGATCATGGCGCTGTTCGGCGTCGTGGGCTCGGTGATCGGCGGACGCCAGGGCATGCTGATGGCGCTGGCGTTCGGAGCGGTCGGCAACTTCTTCGCCTACTGGTTCTCCGACAAGATGGTCCTGCGGATGTACAACGCGCAGGAGGTCGACGAGACCAGCGCGCCGCAGTTCTACAACATGATCAAGGACCTCGCCGCGCGCGCCGAGTTGCCGATGCCGCGCGTCTACCTGATCGAGGAAGACGCGCCCAACGCGTTCGCAACCGGCCGCAACCCCGAACACGCGGCCGTGGCGGCCACTACCGGCATCCTGCGCGTGCTGAACGAGCGCGAGCTGCGCGGCGTGATGGCGCACGAGCTCACGCACGTGAAGCACCGCGACATCCTGATCTCCACGATCTCCGCGACGATGGCGGGCGCGATCTCCGCGCTGGCCAACTTCGCGATGTTCTTCGGCGGCCGCGACGAGAACGGTCGTCCGGCCAACCCGGTCGCGACGATCGCGGTCGCGCTGCTCGCGCCGCTCGCGGCGATGCTGATCCAGATGGCGATCTCGCGCGCCCGCGAGTTCGAGGCCGACCGCGGCGGCGCCGAGATCTCGGGCGACCCGCGCGCGCTCGCTTCGGCGCTCGACAAGATCCATCGCTACGCGCAGGGCATCCCGCTCGAGGCCACCGAGCGGCACCCCGAGACGGCGCAGATGATGATCATGAACCCGCTGTCCGGCGGCGGCCTGCGCGGGCTGTTCTCGACGCACCCGGCCACCGAGGAGCGCGTGCAGCGTCTGCTCGCGATGGCCGGCGCACGCGGCTGAGCTTGGGCGCGCGCGCGCCGCTGTCGCGCGAGATCGCCTGCGCCGCGCGGGCGATCGAGTCGCTGGCAGCCGGCCGCTCGCTGCAGTCGGCGGTCGAGGCGGCGCTCGACGACGGGCTCGAACCCGCGTCGCGCGCCGCGATCCGCGACATCGCCTACTCCACTTGCCGCCAGCTGGGGCTGGTGCGCGAATTGGCGCGACTGGTCAACGGCCGCCCGCCGCCGCCGCGGCTCGCCGCATTGCAGTGGGTCGCGCTGACGCAGCTCGTCGAGCCGCTGCGCGCCGAGGGCATCATCGTCGACCAGGCCGTCGCCGCCGCGCGGCTCGAGCCGGGCGGGGCCGCGGTGGCTGGTTTCCTGAACGCCACGCTGCGGCGCTTCGTGCGCGAGCGCGACGCGCTGCTGGCGGCGGCGCGCCGCAAGGACGAGGCGCGCTGGAACTTCCCCGACTGGTGGATCGCGCAACTGCGCGCCGAGCAGCCGCAAGCCTGGCAGTCGATCCTCGAGGTCGGCAACGCCCCTCCGCCGATGACCTTGCGCGTCAACCTGCGCCAGGGCAGCGTCGACGATTACCTGGCGAGCCTGGCCGGCGCCGGGCGCGGCGCGCGCCGCGTCGGTCCGCAGGCCGTCGTGCTCGACGAGCCCTGCGCCGTCGATGCGCTGCCCGGCTGGCGCGAGGGCCGGGTCACGGTGCAGGATGCCGGCGCCCAGCTGGCCGCCCCGCTGCTCGACCCGCAGCCCGGCGAGCGCGTCCTCGACGCCTGCGCGGGCCCGGGCGGCAAGACGACGCACCTGCTCGAACTGGCCGATTGCCGCGTCACCGCGCTCGACGTCGGCGAGGCGCGCCTGCGCCCGGTGCGCGAGAACCTCGCGCGGCTCGGCCTGGGGCAGCCGGGCGGCCCCGGCCATCCGGCGACCGTGGTCGCCGGCGACGCGCGCCGGCCGGCCGACTGGTGGGACCGCGAACCCTTCGACCGCATCCTCGTCGACGCGCCGTGCACCGCGTCGGGCATCGTGCGGCGCCACCCGGACATCCGCTGGCTGCGCCGTCGTAGCGATCTCGCGACACTTTCCCGGCAGCAGTCGGAAATCCTGGCGGCCCTTTGGCCGCTCGTCCGGCCGGGTGGTAAATTGCTTTTTGCCACCTGCTCCGTGTTCCGGGCCGAAGGACAGTCAGTGATCGATCACTTTCTCGCTTCGCGGCACGATGCAAGGCGGCTGGAGTTGTTCTGGCGCTTCGACGCGGACACCGCCGAGCCGGTCTCGCAACTGCTTCCGGTCGCCGCGCCTACCCGCAACCACGACGGATTCTTCTACGCGCTGCTGGAAAGACGCCCTTGATCGCCCGCCTCGCCCTGGCGCTGGCGTTGGTGGCCACGCTGTGGGGGCAGATGCCGGCAGCGAGGGCCGCCGACCCGGCTGAACCGTCCGCGCAGCCCAGGCTCGAGCTCAATGCCGAGGGCGACAGCTGGCTGCTGTCGGCCGACTTCGAGGTGCCGCTCACGCGCTCGCTCGACGACGCGGTGCGACGCGGCGTGCCGCTGTACTTCGTGCTCGAGTTCGAGCTGATCCGCCCGCGCTGGTGGTGGACCGACGAGCGGGTCGTCGAGCGCTCGGTCGTCTACCGGCTCGGCTATCACGCGCTGACCCGCCAGTTCCGGCTCGGTTTCGACGGCCTGACGCAGACCTTCGACTCGCTGGAAGAGGCGACGCGCGTGATGGCCACCGTGCGCCACTGGCGCGTCGTCGACGTCTCCCGCGTCGCGCCGGGTACCGAATACGAGGCTCGGGTACGCTTGCGCCTCGACACCGCGCAGCTGCCCAAGCCGTTCCAGGTCAACGCGATCACCAATCGGGACTGGAATCCGCAGACGGAATGGAAGCTTTTCACGTTCACGCCGCAGACCCCGAAAAGCGGGCAGTAGGCCGGCTGCTGCGCTTCGCGCTGATCGGCTCGGTCGTGCTGGCGGTGATCCTGCTGCTGCTGCTGGCAGTGGCGAGCGCCAACACGCAGCTGTTCGAGAGCCAGTACCCGATGCTGCTGTGGCTCACCGTCGGGCTGGCGATCGGGCTGTTCCTGCTGGTGCTCGAGCTGCTGCGCCGGCTCGTGCTGCGCTACCGCCGCGGACTGTTCGGCACGCGACTGATGGCGCGCATGGCGCTGTCGTTCACGCTGATGACGGTGATTCCGGTCGCGCTGATCTACCTGGTCTCGGTGCAATTCATCGGGCGCTCGGTCGAGTCGTGGTTCGCGGTGCCGGTCGAGCGCGCGCTCGAGTCGGGCCTGAACCTCGGGCGCACCGCGCTCGATTCGCTGCTCACCGACCTGACGCAGAAGGCGCGCGGCATGGCGAGCGAGCTCGCCGACACGCAGGAATACGACTGGCCGTCGACGCTGAACCGGCTGCGCGACCAGGTCGGCGTGCAGGACGCGCTGATCGCCTCGGGCACCGGGCGCATCATCACCACCAGCGGCAGCCGCTACGGACGCCTCGTGCCCGACCTGCCGTCGTCGAGCGCGCTGCGCCAGGCCCGCATCACGCGCCAGTACGCGGCGGTGGAGCCGGCCGAAGGCGAGGCCAACGCGCTGAAGCTGCGCGTGATCGTCGCGATCACTTCCGCGTCGCAGCGCACCGACGACAACCGTTACCTGCAACTCACCCAGGCGGTGCCGTCGGCGATGACCGACAACGCCGAGGCGGTCGAGCGCGGCCGGCGCGACTTCCAGCAGCTGTCGCTGTCGCGCACCGGGCTGAAGCGCATCTTCAGCATCACGCTGACGCTGATCTTCCTGCTCACCGTGTTCTCGGCGGTCGCCGCGTCGTTCCTGCTGTCGGGCTGGCTGACCGGCCCGCTGTCGATGCTGGCCGCGGGCACGCGCGCGGTCGCCGAGGGCGATTACCGCCCGGTGAAGGACTATTCGGGACGCGACGAGCTTGGGCTGCTCACGCAGTCGTTCAACGTGATGACGCGCCAGCTCGAGGACGCGCGGATGCAGGTCGAGCGCAACCAGCGCGAGCTCGAGCGCGTCAATGCGCGGCTCGAGAGCGTGCTGGCCAACCTCACCGCCGGCGTGCTGGTGCTCGATTCCGACTTCCGGCTCACGCTGGCCAATGCCGGCGCCGAGCGCATTCTCGGCCTGTCGCTGATCGAGCACCTGGACAAGGCGATCGCCGACGTGCCGCGGCTGGCGGCGGTGGCGGCGCAGATCCGCACCGCGTTCAACGAACAGGCCGCGGCCGGCGCGGCGAGCTGGCAGCGCCAGTTCGTGTTGCCCAGGCTCGCGCCGGCCGGCGAGACGGTCTCAGGGGCCGCCGGCGACGCGGCCAGCGGGGCGACCGGGGCCAGTGCGGCCGGTGCGGCCAGCGGTACCAGTGCGGCCAGCGCGTTCCGCGCGTTCGACTCGTTCGGCGCCGGTGGCGCGCCCGGCGAGCCCGGCTCGGGCGCCGAGCAGACCATCCTCGCGCGCGGTTCGATCCTGCCCGAGCGGCGCGTGGGCTACGTGATCGTCTTCGACGACATCACCGAAGTGATCTCGGCGCAGCGCGCGGTGGCGTGGGCCGAGGTCGCGCGCCGGCTGGCGCACGAGATCAAGAACCCGCTCACGCCGATCCAGCTGGCGGCCGAGCGGATGCAGCGCAAGCTCGCCGACAAGCTGCCGGCGCCCGACGCCGAGCTGCTCGCGAAGAACTCGCAGACGATCGTCAACCAGGTCTCGGCGCTCAAGCTGATGGTCGACGAGTTCCGCGACTACGCGCGGCTGCCCGCGGCGCAGCTCGCGCCGCTCGACCTCAACGCGCTGGCCGACGACGTGCTGCGGCTGTACGCGGCCGCAGGCGGCCGCTTCGCGATCCACGCGCGCCTGGAGCCTGGCCTGCCACCGGTGATGGGCGACCGCACCCAGCTGCGCCAGCTGATCCACAACCTGGTGAAGAACGCGGTCGAGGCGACCGAGCGCGTCGAGCGCCCCGAGATCGAGGTCCTCACCGAGGCACTGGCGTTGCCCGACGGCGCCGGCGCGGTGCGCGTGATGGTGCGCGACAATGGCGGCGGCTTCGCGCCGGCGGTGCTGGCGCGGGCGTTCGAGCCCTACGTGACGAACAAGCCGCGCGGCACCGGCCTGGGCCTGGCGATCGTCAAGAAGATCGTCGACGAGCACGGCGCGCGCATCGACGTGAGCAACTGGGGCGACGCCTCGGGCCGGCCCGTCGGCGCGCAGATTTCGGTCCTATTTACGAAATTGGCGAAAAGCGAGGAAAATCGTCGCCTGATCGCAACAGACTCCTAGACTTCGAGCGGGAACGCATGGCGGAAATCCTGGTAGTGGATGACGAGATCGGCATCCGCGAACTGCTCTCCGAGATCCTCGGGGACGAAGGGCACACGGTGCTGCTCGCCGAGAGCGCGCAGCAGGCGCGGCAGGTGCGCGAGGCCAACCGGCTCGACCTGGTACTGCTCGACATCTGGATGCCCGATACCGACGGCGTGACGCTGCTCAAGGAGTGGGCCAGCGGCGGCAAGCTGACGATGCCGGTGATCATGATGTCGGGCCACGCGACGATCGACACCGCGGTCGAGGCCACCCGCATCGGCGCGCTCGACTTCCTCGAGAAGCCGATCACGCTGCAGAAGCTGCTCAAGGCCGTCGAAACCGGCCTGCAGCGCGGCCGCCCGGCGGCCGCCGGCCAGGCACCCGGCGCGCCGCCCTCGGCCGCGAGCATGCGCAGCGGCGCGGGCGGTTTCCAGGCCACGGCGCCAGTGGGCGCCGTTCCGGTGATCGGTGCGGTTCACGGCCTGCGCGTGCCGCCGCAAGGCGGCGCCGGCGAGCAGGCGGCCGGCGGCGCCTCCGGGGCCGCGCCTTCCGACGCCGCGGCATACGGCCACGCGGTCGTGCACGGCGGCGCGACGGCCGTGCCGCTGCACGCGGCCGCGGGCGGCGCCGCGAGCGTCGCGCTGCGCGACCTGCCGCTCGACCTGCCGCTGCGCGAGGCGCGCGACGCCTTCGAGCGCGCCTACTTCGAGCACCACCTGTCGCGCGAGCACGGCAGCATGACCCGCGTCGCCGAGAAGACCGGCCTCGAGCGTACGCACCTCTATCGCAAGCTCAAGCAGCTCGGCATCGACCTGTCGCGCGGCGCGTATCGCAAGCAGGGCAGTTGAAGATCATCATCCTGGGCGCCGGCCGCGTCGGGGCGTCGGTCGCCGAAAGCCTCGTCTCCGAGCGCAACGACATCACCGTCGTCGACACCGACGTCGTGCAGCTCGCGCAGCTGCAGGACAAGCTCGACCTGCGCACCGTCGCGGGCAACGGCACGCACCCGCCGGTGCTCGAGCAGGCAGGCGCCGCCGACGCCGACATGCTGATCGCCACCGCCGCGCGCGACGAGACCAACCTCGTCGCCTGCCAGCTCGCGGCGCGCCAGTTCAACGTACCGACGCGCATCGCGCGCATCCGCGCCCCCGAGTTCCAGGATCATCCCGAGATCACCGGCGACGGCGGCTTCTACGTCGACCACCTGATCTGCCCCGAGCAGACGGTGACCGACTACATCTGGAAGCTGATCCAGTTCCCCGAGGCGCTGCAGGTGCTCGAGTTCGCCGACGGGCGCGCGGGGCTGGTGGCGGTGCGCTCGTACGCCGGCGGCCCGCTCGTGTCGCGCCCGATCCGCGACCTGCGCGCCGCGCACCCGAACATCGACATGCGCGTCGTGGCGGTGTTCCGCAACGACCGCTCGATCCGCCCCGACGGCGACACCTTGATCGAGCCCGGCGACGAAGTGTTCCTGCTGGCGGCCTCCGAGCACATCCGCACCGCGCTGTCCGACCTGCGCCGCATGGACAAGCCGGTGCGCCGCGTGATGATCGCCGGCGGCGGCAACATCGGGCTGCGGCTGGCGCGCGCGCTGGGCTCGCAGTACCAGGTCAAGGTCATCGAGGCGAACCGCACCCGCTGCAACTACCTGTCGACGCAACTGCCGTCGTCGACGCTTATCCTGAACGGCGACTCGACCGACGAGGACCTGCTCGCCGACGAGGCCGTGGCCGACATGGACCTCTTCGTCGCGCTGACCTCCGACGACGAGAACAACATCATGTCGTGCATGCTCGCCAAGCGGATGGGCGCGCGGCGAACGATCGCGCTGATCAACCGGCAGGCCTACGCCGACCTGGTCGAGGGCAACCGCATCGACATCGCGATCGTGCCGTCGCAGACCACGATCGGCAAGCTGCTCACGCACGTGCGCCGCGGCGACGTCGTCGCGGTGCACTCGCTGCGGCGCGGCGCCGCCGAGGCGCTCGAGGCAGTCGCGCACGGCGACCCGAAGTCGTCGAAGGTGGTCGGCCGGCGCATCGAGCAGATCGACCTGCCGCGCGGCGCGACGATCGGCGCGATCGTGCGCTCGGCCGAGGGCGGCCCGCTCGGGCCGCTGCGCGGCCGCCGCGACGCGCCGCAGTTCGAGGTGATCATGGCGCACCACGACACGGTGATCCGGTCCGAGGACCACGTCATCGTGTTCGTCGAGAACAAGCGGATCATCCCGAAGGTCGAAAAGCTGTTCGAGGTCGGGGTCGGCTTCTTCTGACGCGGCCGCAAGGCGCCATCCGGGTAAACCCGGTGCGTCGTGCACGGCCAGATGACATCGCCCCGACTGGCCGTTAGCATTCGGGATCTTCTTCGCCGCGGCTTGCCCCCGGCGAGGTCGCACGACGTTGCACCCCATGCCCGTTGCACCCGATTTCAATTCCCTGAGGAGACCCCGCATGACCGACCAGACCCGTACCCGTCGCAAGTTCCTCGGCGGCGCCGCTGCCGCCGGTGCCGGCACGCTCGCCTTCCCGATGATCGCCAAGGCCCAGGGCCCGATCTCGATGCGCTGGCAGAGCACGTGGCCGTCGAAGGACATCTTCCACGAGTACGCGCTCGACTTCGCCAAGAAGGTCAACGACATGACCGGCGGCGACATGAAGATCGAAGTGCTGCCGGCGGGTGCGGTGGTTCCGGCGTTCAACCTGCTCGACGCGGTGTCCAAGGGCACGCTCGACGGCGGCCACGGCGTGGTGGTCTACCACTACGGCAAGAACAACGCGCTGGCGCTGTGGGGTTCGGGCCCGTCGTTCGGCATGGACGCGAACATGCTGCTCGCGTGGCACAAGTACGGCGGCGGCAAGGCGCTGCTCGAGAAGCTCTACCAGACGGTGGGCGCCAACGTGAAGTCGTACCTGTACGGGCCGATGGCGACGCAGCCGCTGGGCTGGTTCAAGAAGCCGATCACCAAGGCCACCGACATGAAGGGCCTGAAGTTCCGCACCGTCGGCCTGTCGATCGACGTGTTCACCGCGATGGGCGTGGCGGTCAACGCGCTGCCCGGCGGCGAGATCGTCCCGGCGATGGACCGCGGCCTGCTCGACGGCGCCGAGTTCAACAACGCCAGCTCCGACCGGCTGCTCGGCTTCCCCGA
>OEIU01001004.1_pt1 | contig 20878 bp, 19 predicted proteins | sample 1539221 | NCBI WGS metagenome assembly OEIU01 (sample SAMN03792071, study PRJEB22550) | activated sludge metagenome | feature: wastewater treatment plant; material: activated sludge; isolation source: Wastewater treatment plant of a petroleum refinery complex | place: Argentina: Zarate | collected...
GCTCCACTTCCTCGACCTGGTGGGTGGTGACGATGATCGTCTTGTTTTCGTCGAAGTACTCCGAGAGCAGGTTCTCGTAGAAGGTCTTGCGATAGAGGATGTCGAGGCCCAGGGTCGGCTCGTCGAGGACCAGCACGCGCGCATCGATGGCCATGACCAGTGCCAGGTGCAACTGCACGATCATGCCCTTGGACAGTTCGCGCACGCGCATGCCCGGCTTGATCTTGGTGTGGGCGAGGTAGGCCTCGCATTTTTCGCGCGAGAACCGCGGATGTACGCCGCCGACGAAATCGATGGCTTCGCCAACGCGGATCCAGCGCGGCAGGACCGCGACATCGGCGATGAAGCAGACCTGTTCCATCAGCTTCGGACGCTCGGTCCTCGGATCGAGGCCGAGCACGGACAGCTCGCCGTCGAACTCGCTGAGGCCCAGGATGGCCTTCAGCGCGGTCGTCTTGCCGGCGCCGTTCGGACCGATCAGGCCGACGATGCGTCCGGCTTCGATCTCGAAATCGACGGCGTCGAGGGCGATCGTGGACCCGTACTTCTTGCTCAGCTTGCGGGCGTGTACAACAGCACTCATTTCGAATTCCCCTCGTGTTTCGGTGCGTGCCTGATCAGGGTTTCCAGATCGAGCCCCATGCGTTCGAGACGGGCAAACAGCGATGGCCACTCCTCGTTGAGGAAGCGTTCGCGTTCGGATTTCAGCAAGGCGCCGCGCGCGCCCTCGGTGACGTACAAGCCCAACCCCCTGCGTTTTTCCACCAGGTTCTCGTCGACGAGTTCCTGGTAGGCCTTGGATACCGTGATCGGATTGATCTGGAAATCCGCTGCCACCTGGCGAACCGAGGGCAGCGCATCTCCCTGCTTGAGCACACCGTCGAGGATCATGGCCACGACGCGGTCGCGAAGCTGGCGATAGATCGGTGTGTTGTCGCTCCAAACCATGCTCATCGGGCTATTCCTTGATCGTGCGCGGCAGCAACTTGCCAAACGAATAGTAGGGCATGTCCAGACGCACATGAGGCAGCACATCGGGCATGCCGAGTGACGGCGCGCCGCCCGCTGTCGAGACCTGCGCCAGGGAGATTTCCTGGCCTCCATCCGCCGGAGCGTCTGCGCGGACGACCACCAGCGGCAGGGTCGGAATCTCGGCGTCGGCGCGAACGTAAATGGTCGGCAAGGTCGGAATGATCTCGGCCTGCGCGGCACCGGCCTCTGCAGCGACCGGCGAGGCCAGGGTCTGCGTACCGGAATGGCTGAAACCCAATGCACCGACAGTGGCGGATATGGCCAGGGCCAGCATCAGTCGAACGCGGATCAGATGGTTCATGGCGACCTCCTCGAGGTCATTTGATGAGATAGTGTTGTAGGTAACTATAACACCTAATCTCGGGGTGTCAATAGGGGTGATGCCGGGAATAGGGAATAGGGAATGGGGAATGGGGAATGGGTAGAAGAAAAAGCAAAGCGCTGGGATCAGACGCAGGAGTGAGAGGTTTCGCTTTGCCAGGCATCGCGGTTGCACGGTAGGCTGAAGGATCGGACTGGCCGCTTGTACCATTCCCCATTCCCGAATCCCGGTCTTTAACAGCCGAATGGCTGGTCATCCCGAATCCCGGAGTCACAAGCCATGCCCCGCATCCTGCTCGCGCTCTACCTGCTTGCCGCCAGCTTCACGGCGCAGGCCTGCAGCGATCTGCTCAACGTCGAGTTCCGCCCGCTCGCCGGCGAAGGCAAGGTCGATCTGTGCAAGACCTATGGCGGCAAGGTGCTGCTGATCGTCAACACGGCGAGCAAATGCGGATACACGCCGCAATACGACGCGCTGGAGAAACTGCACGCGAAGTATTCGTCGCGCGGGTTCGCCGTGCTCGGCTTTCCGTCGAACGATTTCGCCGGCCAGGAGCCGGGCACCGAGGCCGAGATCAGGGAATTCTGCACCCTGACCTACGGGGTCAAGTTCCCGATGTTCGAGAAGGTGCAGGTGAAGGAGGGCGCTGCGAATCCGTTCTACGCCAGGCTGGCGTCAGCGTCCGGCGGCCGCTATCCGAGCTGGAACTTCTACAAGTACCTGGTCGACCGCAACGGCAACGTCGTCGCCGACTTCGCCAGCAAGGTCAAGCCGGATGACAAGGAACTGGTGGCGAAGATCGAGGCACTGATTGATGCGCCCGGGCCCGCTATTCAGACTCAATAGCGCCAGGAATTATCAAAATAGTCAGTAGGCGATGCGCGCTCGCCCGCTTTTTGCAGGAGCAGGCTTCAGCCGCGATGCTCATTGGCGGCTGAGCGAGAAGCATCGCGGCTGAAGCCGTCTCCTACAGGAGCACGGACTTCAGGCCTGATTGCAAGGCGCAACAGGCAACGCGATTCCAGAACGCGGGCAGGTGCGGGTCTGGACTCGCTTCTGCAACGCCCCATTCCCCATTCCCAATTCCCAACTCCCCGCTTTACTGCGCCGGCCGGATCAACCCCAGCGCTTCCAGCTTGAGCACGATCTGCTGCACGGCCTGGTCGGGCGGCAGGGTGGTCGTGTCGATGCGCATTTCGGGATTCTCGGGCACTTCGTAGGGATCGCTGATGCCGGTGAATTCCTTGATCTTGCCGGCGCGGGCGAGGGCGTAGAGGCCCTTGCGGTCGCGGCCTTCGCAGGTCTCCAGCGGCGTCGACACGTGGATCTCGACGAAGACGCCGCCGGCACTGACGTTTTCGCGGACGATATCGCGCGAGCCCTTGTACGGTGCGATCGGCGCGCAGATCGCGATGCCGCCGTTCTTGGTGATCTCGGCGGCGACGAAACCGATGCGCTGCACGTTGAGATCGCGGTGTTCCTTGGAGAAACCGAGTTCGCTGGACAGGTTCTTGCGCACGATGTCGCCATCGAGCAGGGTCACCGGACGCGTGCCGAGCTCGAGCAGGCGCACGAGCAGGGCGTTGGCGATGGTCGACTTGCCCGAGCCCGAGAGGCCGGTGAAGAACACCGTGAAGCCCTGCTTGTGGCGGGCCGGGTGCGTGCGGCGCAACTCCTCGATGACTTCGGGATAGGTGAACCAGTCGGGGATGTCGAGGCCTTCCTGCAGGCGCCGGCGCAATTCGGTGCCGGAAATATTGAGCACGGTATCGCCGTCCTTGACCTCGTCGGCCGGCATGTACTGCGCGCGTTCCTGCACGTAGACCATCTCCTGGAACGGCACCATGGTGATGCCGATTTCGGCCTGGTGCTCGGCGACCAGGGTCTGCGCATCGTAGGGACCGTAGAACGGCTTGCCCGTGCTGTCCTGGCCCGGGCCGGCATGGTCGCGGCCAACGATGAAATGGGTGCAGCCATGGTTCTTGCGGATGATCGCGTGCCATAGCGCTTCGCGCGGGCCGCCCATGCGCATGGCCAGGTTGAGCAGGGACAGGCTGGTGGTCTGGTCCGGGTAATGGCGCAGCAGCTTCTCGTAGCAGCGCACGCGCGTGTAATGGTCGATGTCGCCGGGCTTGGTCAGGCCGACGACCGGATGGATGAGCAGGTTGGCCTCGGCGATCTGCGCGGCGCGGAAGGTCAGCTCGAGATGCGCGCGATGCATCGGGTTGCGCGTCTGGAACGCGACGATGCGCGACCAGCCCAGCTTGGTGAACAGCGCGCGCAGCTCCGCCGGCGTCGAGCGCAGGTGACCGAAATCGTAATGGCGCGGCAATTCCAGGCCATGCACCTTGCCGCCCAGGTAGAGCGGATGGCTGCGCTCCAGCAGGTGGCTCACGCTCGGATGCTTGCGGTCGCTGGTGCCGAATACTTGCTGCGCCTCGAGCGCGCGATCGGGCTCCCAGCGGTCCTCCACATCGAGGACGGCGAGGATGACGCCTTCCGGATCACGCAGGGCGATCTGTTTCGCATCGCCCATCGCCGCGGCGAACTTCTGGTCGACGTCGAGCGTGACCGGCATCGGCCACAGGTTGCCGTCGGTCAGGCGCATCGTGTCGCGCACGGATTCGTAATCGCTGCGCACCATGAAGCCGCGCAGCGGCGAGAACGCACCGGTCAGCAGCATTTCCAGGTCGCACAGCTGGCGCGGTGTCAGGTCCCAGGACGGCAATGCGCCGGCCTTGCGCTTGAGGGATTCGACTTCGGCAGCAGGGACGAGGCCATCAACGAGGTGGCCACCATGGGGTGCGATCAACTGGGACATCGGGTTTCCTGGCAGTAGGTTCTACATACAAGCGCATTGCCGCCGCGCAGCCGCATCGGAATGCGCATGCGGGATGTCGATCCCGGCGAGCGGGTCACGCAAGGGTTGTCCGGGCATTGCGTTGGAGCGGGCGTCTGGCTTTGCCGGAACGGCGACGATTATAGGGCCTCGCGGCGGCTTTTTGCGGGGCGCCGTCCCGGCGCGGCGTGAATGTCCCGGAAATATCCCCGGACAAGCTGCCCGGCGACGGCGGCGGGTCCGGCCGCGCCCGCTTCAGGCACGCTGGGTCAGGGCATCCTGGGTGTGCAGCCAGGCGTCCTCCAGCGCTTCGATCTCTGCCGTGACGATGGCGCGCCGGCTGCCCAGTTCGGCAATCGCGCTGGCCTGCGCGCCGTCATACAGTTCGGGTCTGGCCAGCGCGCTTTCGATTTCGGCCCGCTCCGATTCGAGCTGAGCGAGGCGCTTCTCGATGCGCTGGATTTCCTTGCGCAGCGGTGCCTCCTGGGAGCGCAGGTCGGCGCGCTCACGGCGCTCGTCGCGGCGTGACGGGGCGCTGGCCGCAGGGTTTCCGGGAGCACCCGCGCGCCGCCGCGCGACCCGCGCCGCGTAGTCCTCGAGGTCGCCGTCGAAGTCCTGCACGCGACCGTCCTCGACGAGGAGGAATTCGTCGCAACAGCTGCGCAGCAGGGCGCGATCGTGCGCAACGATGACCACGGCGCCGGTGAAATCCTGGAGCGCTTCGGCGAGCGCCTCGCGCGTATCGATATCGAGGTGGTTGGTCGGCTCATCCAGGAGCAACAGGTTGGGGCGCTTCCAGATCACCAGGGCGAGGGCCAGGCGGGCTTTCTCGCCACCGGAAAACGGCGCCACGCCGGCCAGCGCGCGCTCGCCCTGGAAGCCGAACCGACCGAGGTAGTCGCGTGCCGCCGCCTCGCCGAGGCTGGTGTCCAGGCGCAGCAGGTGCTGCACCGGCGTCGCATCGGGATCGAGCTGCTCGAGCTGGTGCTGGGCGAAGTAGCCGATCGACAACCCCTTGTTTTCCCGCCGTTCGCCGGACAGCAGCGGGTTGCTGCCGGCGATCAGCTTGATCAGGGTCGACTTGCCGGCGCCGTTGGCGCCGAGCAGGCCGAGGCGCTGCCCAGCGCGCAGGCTGAGCCGGATGCCGCCGACGACGACCTGGCCGGCATAGCCGGTCGCCGCCTCGTCGAGGACCAGCAACGGATCGGGCAGGCCGGGCGGGGCGAGGAACTCGAACTGGATGCCGGACTCGACGCGGATCGGCGCGATCTCGGTCATGCGTTCGAGCGCCTTGAGCCTGCTCTGCGCCTGGCGCGCCTTGGTCGCCTTCGCCTTGAAGCGGTCGATGAAGGACTGCATGTGGGCGCGTTCGCGCTGCTGGCGTTCGTGCAGGACCTGGTGCTGGGCGAGGCGTTCGGCGCGCTTGCGCTCGAAGCGGCTGACCGAGCCGGCGAAGATTTCGGCATCCTGGTCGGCGAGATGCAGCACATGGGTGACGACCGCGTCGAGGAACTCGCGATCATGCGAAACGACGATCAGCGTTCCCGGGTAGCGGCGCAGCCAATCCTCGAGCCAGAGCACTGCATCAAGGTCGAGGTGGTTGGTCGGTTCGTCGAGGAGCAGCAGGTCGGACCGGCACATCAGGGCCTGGGCGAGGTTCAGGCGCATGCGCCAGCCGCCCGAGAACGACGCGACCGGCCGGGCGGAGTCGGCGTTGCGGAATCCCAGTCCGTACATGAGCTCGGCGGCTCGGGCCCGCGCCGCATAACCGCCGATGGCGTCGAGCCGCGCATGCAGCTCGGCCTGCCTGGCCGCATCCTCGTCGGCTTCCGCGAGGGACAGTTCGCGCTCCAGCCGGCGGAATTCGGCATCGCCGTCGAGCACATGGTCGAGCGCGCTTGAATCGGTGTCCGGCGTCTCCTGCCGGACATGGGCGAGCACCCATTCGCCGGGTCGCTGGAAATGGCCGGCATCGGGGCCGATTTCGCCGGAAATCAGGGCCAGCAGGGTCGATTTTCCGCTTCCATTGCGCCCGGTCAGCCCGACCCGCCAGCCCGGATGAACGGAAAAGTTCGCCTTGTTCAGCAGAATCCGGGAACCCCGGCGCAGGTTCATGTTCTCAGTGCGCAGCATGGGCGCAAGTGTAACGGGCGCACGTGCAATATTCCGGGCTGTTTGCCAACACAGGCGACCACCGCCACAATATGCGGCCCGCTTGACGATGCAGATTCTGTCGGGCGGCCAGCTGCCGTCCTCAATCGCTTTTCCCAGGAGTTCTCATACATGACCCGTTATGTGCGCAAGACCCTCATTGCCATGGCCTTGACCACGGCATTCGGCGCCGGCAATGCCCTGGCCGTCGACGCTTCGCTGAAGACCGAAAAAGACAAGGTCAGCTACATGGTCGGCGCCGATGTCGGCCGCGGCCTCACCCAGATCAAGGACGAGCTGGACCTCAAGATCGTCATGCAGGCCATGCAGGACGAATTCAACGGCGGCAAGACCCTGATGACCCAGGAAGAAGGCCAGCAGGTTCGCCAGGAATTCATGCAGAAGCTCCAGGCCAAGCGCGTCGCCGAGGAAAAGGTCGCCGCCGAGAAAAACAAGAAGGAAGGTGACGCGTTCCTGGCCAAGAACAAGGCCAAGGCCGGCGTGAAGACCACTGCTTCCGGCCTGCAGTACGAAGTCGTCAAGCAGGGCACCGGCCCGAAGCCGAAGGAAACCGACACGGTCAAGGTCGACTACACCGGCACCAAGATCGATGGCACCAAGTTCGACAGCTCGATCGACCGCGGCCAGCCGGCGACGTTCCCGCTCAATGGCGTGATCAAGGGCTGGACCGAGGGCCTGCAGCTGATGCCGGTCGGCTCCGAGTACAAGCTGGTCATCCCGGCCGAACTGGCCTATGGCGAGAATGCGCCGCCGACGATCGGCCCGAACGCGACCCTGGTCTTCGACGTCAAGCTGATCTCGATCGAGACGGGCGCCGAAAAGGCTGCTCCGGCCGCTACCGAGAAGAAGTAACCCGTAGTCCGCTGCAACCCGATGGCGTGCCGGTTTCCGGCACGCCATCGGCGTTTATGGGCGTGTCGAACAACAAGCGCACTGGCGGCCGGTACAAACTTGTATCCTGCCCAGGTCGCATGGCCGACCAGGAGACTGACCAATGCGTATCGCAATTTTCGGAACGGGCTATGTCGGCCTGGTGACCGGCACCTGTCTAGCCGAGGTAGGCAACGACGTGATCTGCGTCGATGTTGATGCGCTCAAGGTCGCGCGACTGGAGCGCGGCGAGATACCGATCTTCGAGCCGGGCCTGGCGCCACTGGTGGCCGAAAACCACGCCGCGGGGCGCCTGCGCTTCACCACCGACGCGAACGCCGCAATCGCCCATGGCGAGGTCATCTTCATTGCCGTGGGAACGCCTCCCGAGGAGGACGGCAGCGCCGACCTCTCGCACGTGCTCGACGTAGCCCGCACCATTGGCCGCGCGCTGGAAAAGCCCGCGGTCGTCGTCAACAAGTCGACGGTGCCGGTGGGCACGGCCGACCTCGTCCGCAACACCATCGCCGCGGAACTCGCCGCGCGTGGCAACGACACGGCATTCGACGTCGTCTCCAATCCGGAATTCCTCAAGGAAGGCGACGCCGTGCAGGATTGCCTGCGTCCTGATCGCATCATCATTGGCAGCAACAGCACGCGCGCGATTTCGATCCTGCGCACCCTGTACGCGCCGTTCAATCGCAACCACGACCGCATCGTGCTGATGGACGTGCGTTCCGCCGAACTCACCAAGTACGCCGCCAATGCGATGCTGGCGACCAAGATCAGTTTCATGAACGAGATCGCCAACATCGCCGAGCGCGTCGGCGCCGACGTCGAACAGGTGCGCCTGGGCATCGGCTCGGATCCGCGCATCGGCTACCACTTCATCTATCCGGGCGCCGGCTATGGCGGCTCCTGTTTCCCCAAGGACGTCAAGGCGCTCGAGCATATCGCGCGCAGCGAAGGTTACGAGCCGCGCGTGCTGAGCGCGGTCGAGGCGACCAACGCGGCGCAGAAGGAGCGCCTGTTCGAGCTCATCAGCCGCCACTTCGATGGCAGGCTCGACGGTTTGCGGATCGCGCTCTGGGGCCTGGCCTTCAAGCCAAACACCGACGACATGCGCGAGGCGCCGAGCCGCACCCTGCTGGAGAAGCTGTGGAGCAGCGGCGTCGGCGTCCGTGCCCACGATCCCGAGGCACACGAGGAAGTGCGTCGCATCTACGGGAATCGCCCCGACCTCGAATTGTGCGACTCGCAGTACGCCGCGCTGGACGGCGCCGATGCGCTGGTCATCGTCACCGAGTGGAAGGCGTTCCGCAGCCCCGATCTCGGGCGGATCCGCGACGCCCTGAAGTCCCCGGTGATCTTCGACGGCCGCAACATCTTCGATCCGGCGGCGATCGAATCGGCGGGGATGGCCTACTACGGCATCGGCCGTGGCCGCAGCGTCCTGAAGGCCGGCTAGCGATTCGGGCTGTACCCCGAAGCCGGCCATCGCTACCATCGGCCACCTCGCGCCGCTCATCCGGGCCGGCCCTCCCCCATACCTGCAAGCAGATTCGCCGATGGAAAAGAAACGTGCGTTGGTTACCGGCATCACTGGCCAGGATGGCGCCTATCTGGCCGAATTGCTTCTGGCCAGGGGCTATGAGGTGCACGGTATCAAGCGCCGCGCGTCGTCGTTCAACACCGAGCGCATCGATCATCTCTACAGCGAACTGGACGAGAGCGGACCGGCACTGACCCTGCACTACGGCGACCTCACCGATTCGAGCAGCCTCATGCGCGTGGTCCAGGAAGTCGAGCCGCACGAAATCTACAACCTCGCCGCGCAGAGCCACGTCGCCGTCTCGTTCGAGGAGCCCGAATACACCGGCAATGCCGACGGACTCGGCACGCTGCGCCTGCTCGAGGCGGTGCGCATCCTCGGCCTCAAGGATCGCTGCCGCATCTACCAGGCATCGACGTCCGAACTGTACGGCCTGGTGCGCGAAACGCCGCAGCGTGAATCCACTCCGTTCCATCCGCGCTCGCCTTATGGCGTGGCCAAGCTGTATGCCTACTGGATCACGGTCAACTATCGCGAGTCCTACGGCATGTATGCCTGCAACGGCATCCTCTTCAACCACGAGTCGCCGATCCGTGGCGAGACCTTCGTGACGCGCAAGATCACGCGGGGCCTGGCCCGCGTCATCCACGGCCTGCAGCAGTGCCTGTATCTCGGCAACCTCGACGCGCGGCGCGACTGGGGCCATGCGCGCGACTACGTCGAGGCGCAATGGCTGATCCTGCAGCAGGACACGGCGCACGACTACGTGATCGCCACCGGCATCCAGCACTCGGTGCGCGAGTTCGTGGTGCTCGCCGCGCGCGAGATGGGCGTCGAGATCGAGTTCCGCGGCCAGGGCGCCGACGAGGTCGGCGTGGTCGCGCAGATCCGCACGCCCGGCGCCACGATCCGGGCGGGCGACACCTTGCTGCGCATCCACCCGAAATACTACCGGCCGGCGGAGGTGGAAACCCTGCTGGGCGATCCGACATTCGCCCGCGAAAAGCTGGGCTGGGCGCCGAAGACCAGCTTTGCCGAACTGGTCCGCGAGATGGCCGGCGCCGACCTGGCGTTGGCGGCCAGCGAGGCGGGCGGTACGATCGGTGCCCGCCACGGCCGGCATCTGGTCGAAAAGCTGCCGAGGCCATGAGTACCCTCGAGGAACGCCTGACCGAACTCGAAGTGCGCGTGGCCTTCATCGACGACGCCATTGCCGCGCTCAACGAGGCCGTGGCCATGCACGATCAGTCGATGCTCGACATGCGTCGCGAACTCGACCGCCTGCGTGCCGACCTGGTCGGCCTGCGTTCTTCGCTGGGCAATGACACCGGCAACGAGCCGCCGCCGCACTACTGACCAATTCCGATTCAAGAACCAGACCATGGCCGATTCCCTGCGTGACCAGTTGCTGAAAAGCGGACTTGTGCAGAAGCTCAAGGCGGAGGCCCGCGAGACGCGCCCCGCCGAAAGGCCGAAGCGCCCGCCCGCTGCCCGGCGTGGCAAGCAGGGCAAGCCGGCCGCGGGCAAGGCCGGGGATGCGCGCAGCCGGGAAGACATCGATCTCGCCCGCGCCTACGGATTGCGCGACCGCGCCGAACGCGAGCAGCGCGAAAACGAGAAAAGGCAGGCCGAACAGCGCGCCAGGGAAAAGGCCGAGCGCAAGCAGAAGCTGGCGGCACTGCTGGAAGGCAAGGCGCTGAACAGGGACGATGCGGAAATCGCCCGGCATTTCCCGCACGGCGACAGGATCCGTCGGGTCTATTGCACGGCGGAGCAACTGGCAGAAGTCAACTCGGGCACGCTGGCCGTGGTCCAGTATCGTGGCCGCTACCTGCTGGTGACCCGTGAAACCGGCGAGCAGGCCCGCGCCATCAGCGCGGAGGCGCTGGTCCTGCTGACCGACCCCGATGCACCGCCCGAAGACGATATCCCGGCCGACCTGATCTGGTAGCCGGGACGAAGCCGGTCACGGCTCAGAAATCCATGAAGTAGCCGCCGTTCACCGGGATGTTGGCGCCGGTGATGAAGCCCGAGTCCTCGGCACAGAGGAAGTCGACGACGCGGGCGATTTCCGAGGGTTGCCCGAGGCGGCCGACCGGAATGTTGGCGACGATCTGGCTGCGTACCGCTTCCGGCACGGCCATCACGAGGGCGGTTTCGCAGTATCCGGGCGAGACGCTGTTGACGGTCACGCCCTTTTTCGCGACTTCGCGGGCCAGTGCCATCGTAAAGCCATGCATGCCGGCCTTGGCCGCGCAGTAGTTGGTCTGTCCGAACTGGCCGGTCTGGCCGTTCACCGAGGAGATGTTGACGATGCGGCCGAAGCCGCGCTCGGTCATGCCGTCGATGACGGCTCGGCAGGTGTTGAAGACGCCGTCGAGGTTGACCGTGATCACGTCCGACCACTGTTGCTCGGACATCTTGCGCAGGCTGGTATCACGGGTGATGCCGGCGGCGTTGACCAGGATCGAGATCGGCCCATGCTTCTCGTTGATGCGCGCCAGAGCGGCGGCGCAACTGTCATGGTCGGAAACATCCAGCGGTTCGAACGCAATATCCGCGCCTGACTCGGCGACTTCGCCGAGGAACTCGTCTACGCGTTCCTTGCGCGTTGCCAGGTCGGCGGCGACGACGCGCTTGCCGGAACGGGCGAGGTGCCGGCAGATTTCGGTACCGATTCCGCCGATGCCACCGGCGACGAGGGCTACATGCTTGTTCATCGGGGATCTTTTCCTTCGGGTGCCCTGCGCGCGGCGCGGCCGCGGAGCCCAGGCGCGGCTATCGGTTCAGGTGCGGGATGGATGTGTATCGGCGCTCAGGACTTGCTGTCTTTCTTCCCTTTGGCCGGCTCTCCGCCCTGGCGGACGCGGTTGGCGGCATCGTTGAGGAAGCCTTGCTGAACGGTCTTCCAGGCATCCATGTTGCGTTCGGTCATGTCGTTGAGCATCGACCAGGGCGTGCGCCCCATGATGTTGTTCAACTGGCTGCGAAACTGCTGCTGCTGGTCAAGGAAGACCTGCAGGCTCTTTTCCAGGTAGCTGCCCATGAAGCCCTGCAGCGAATCGCCGTAGAAGCGGATCACCTGCGAGAGCAGTTGGGTCGTGAACATGGGCTGGCCGCGATCCTCGTGCTCGGAAATGATCTGCAGCAGCACGGAACGGGTCAGGTCCTCGCCGGATTTGGCGTCGCGGACTTCGAAATGTTCGCCATCGACGACGAGCTGACGGACCTCTTCGAGCGTGATGTAACTCGAGATCTCGGTATCGTATAGACGACGATTCGGATACTTCTTGATGATGCGGGATTCGGCCATGGGCCAACGCTAACAGATCGTGCCGCGCCGCACCAGTTTCGTGCGTCGCAGCATGGTTTCAGGGCGGCATGAGCGCGCGGCCAGGTCGGACGGCGGCAGCGAAACCGGGGCGCCCGGCGCCGCGGCAATGCCAGTACACTTTGTTGCGGCACGGTGGGTGCGCCCTCCGCGCCCACCGTGCCATGAGCATTACCAGCCCATGTAGTGGCCGCCGTTGATGGACAGGTTGGCGCCGGTGATCCACGACGCCCGTTCGTCCGTCAGGAAGCCGACCGCGTAGGCGATCTCGTCGGGTTCGCCGAGTCGCCCGACCGGAATCTGCGCGGCAATCTTGGCGCGCACGTCCTCGGGGACGGCCTTGACCATTTCGGTCAGCACATAGCCCGGGGAGACGGTGTTCACGGTGATGCCGAACTTCGCGTTCTCCTGGGCCAGGGAAATCGTGAAGCCATGCATGCCGGCCTTCGACGCCGCGTAGTTGGCCTGGCCGTACTGGCCCTTCTGGCCGTTGATCGAACTGATCTGGACGATGCGACCCCACTTGCGCGTGCGCATTCCCTCGATGACCGGGCGGGTCACGTTGAAGCAGGAATTGAGGTTGGTGTTGATGACTTCCTGCCATTGCAGGGCGGACATCTTGTGGAACGTCGTGTCGCGCGTGATGCCGGCGTTGTTGACCAGGATATCGACCGGGCCAAGCTGCTTTTCCACTTCGCGCACCATGGCCTCGGCGGAGGCTACGTCGGAAACATCGCCGGAGGCGAGGGCGAAATCAAATCCGTCGGCCTTCTGCGCGGCTTGCCAGGTCTTCGCCTTGCCTTCGTCGCGATAGTTCGTGGCAACGCGGTGACCGGCCTTGGCGAGATGCCGGCAGATTGCCGTGCCGATCCCGCCGATGCCGCCCGTTACGAGTGCTACTCGTGCCGTCATGGTGTTCTCCTTTCCAGGGGGGGGTGGTTTGCTGCTGCGCTCGCTGGCGTGGGCAGGATTGTGCCTGTCGGACACGCATTAGTCCTTCCGCATTGCGACATGCAAGTGATGCTGGCGCGGTATGGCATCGACGACAAAGCCGGCCGTGGCTTCGTGCAGGAAGCGCTCGACGCTGCTGCCTCCCGGCACCGCCTGGCCAAGGAAGGCGAGGGCGGCACGCAGGGCAGGCAGGGGATCGGCCGCATCGACCGGACGCGACCGGTCCTGCTTGCTCAGCTTGCGACCGGCGGGATCCAGTGCCAGCGGCAGATGCACATAGGCCGGCGCCGGCAATCCGAGCTGGCGCTGCAGGAAGACCTGCCTGGGCGTGGAGTCGAGAAGATCGGCGCCGCGAACCACTTCGCTGATGCGCTGGGCTGCATCGTCGACGACCACCGCAAGCTGATAGGTGTAACTGCCATCGGCCCTGCGCAGCACGAAGTCGCCGACTTCGCCGGCCAGTTCCTGCGAGAACCTGCCGTACAGGCGGTCGTCAACCAGGACAACCGCATGGCCGACACGCAGCCGCCAGGCCGGCGCTGCCAAACCGTCGGATGGCGTTTTGACGCAGGCCCGTGGATGGATGCCATCCCATGCGGCAAGGTCGCTGCGGCTGCAGTGGCAAGGGTAGACCAGTCCGCGCTCGTGCAGGCGACGGAATGCCTGCGCGTAGAGCTCCGTGCGTTGGCTTTGCAGCACGACAGGCTCGTCGGATTCCATGCCGAATGCGCACAGCGTGGCGAGGATGTCCGCGCCGGCACCGGGCACTTCGCGGGGGCCGTCGAGATCTTCCATGCGCACGATCCAGGTGCCTCCTGACGATCGTGCATGGAGCCAGCTTCCGAGCGCGGCAACCAGCGACCCGAAGTGCAGGCGGCCGGTCGGCGACGGCGCGAACCGCCCGCGCGGCATCGCCTTGCCTGCCTCCTGTTCCGGCCGGGCGGGAACCTGACTCACGGTCGCGGGTCAATACGCATGGCAGGGGGGCCGACTTGAATTGGCCGGCAGTTTACCCAAACATCCAGTATCCGATCGTTCGATCCACGTCCGAAACATAGCGAGACAACCATGCGCCGCATCGTACTGTTCATTGCAACCAACCTGGCCGTAATGGCGCTGCTGACGATCGTCGTCAAGCTGTTCGGCATCGATACCTACACCTACACGAAGACCGGCATCAATTTCAAAGGCATCCTCGTGCTTTCCGCGGTGATCGGCTTCGGCGGCTCGTTCATTTCGCTGGCCATGTCGAAATGGGTGGCCAAGTGGCAGACCGGCGCAAAGGTCATCGGCAATCCGTCCAATCCGACCGAGTCGTGGCTGCTTTCGACGGTGCGCCGCCAGGCCGAGGGCGCCGGCATCGGCATGCCCGAAGTCGCCATCTACGATGCGCCCGAAATGAACGCGTTCGCCACCGGTGCCACCCGCAACAGCGCACTTGTGGCTGTCAGCACCGGGCTGCTCCAGCAGATGAGCCGCGAGGAAGTCGAAGCCGTCCTCGCCCACGAGGTCAGCCACGTCGCCAACGGCGACATGGTCACGATGACCTTGCTCCAGGGCGTGCTCAATACGTTCGTGATCTTCCTCGCCCGCGTGATCGGAACCGTGGTCGATCGCGCCATCAGCGGCAATCGCGAAGGCGGCGGTGGCGGGATCGCCTACTTCGCCATCGTCATCGTCCTGCAGATCGTGCTTGGCATGCTCGCATCGATCGTGGTCATGGCGTTCTCGCGCTGGCGCGAGTTCCGCGCCGACGCGGGCAGTGCGCGCCTGGCCGGCAAGGACAAGATGATTGCCGCGCTGGCCCGCCTCTCCCAGGGCCACGGCGAGAACACCTTGCCGAAGGCAATCCAGGCCTTCGGCATCGCTGGCGGAGGCATGCGCAAGCTGTTTTCCAGCCATCCTCCGATCGAGGAGCGCATCGCCGCCTTGCGCGCGGCGGCCTGATTCGACCAGCCGACGAAAAAAGTCCCGCGATGCGGGACTTTTTTCTGCTTGCGTATGGATGCCTCCGGCGACTTCAGGTGCCGCCGAAATCGTAGGTCATGACCTGCTCGGGCTCCTGCAGGAAGTTGCCCTGCACGAAGTTGATGCCGCAGGAAAACAGGATCGACATGCTCGCGGCATCCTCGACGAACTCGGCTATGGTCAGCTTGCCGGCGTTGTGCGACTGCTCGCACATCGATTTGATGCGTTCCTGGTTTTCCTTGCTCTTCGGCAGGTCGGCCATGTAGCTGCGATCCACCTTGAGGTAGTGCGCCGGGATGTGCTTTAGCAACTGGAATGAATTGAGGCCCGAGCCGAACTGCTCCAGGGCGAAGCCGCAATGCAGCTGCTCGAGTCCACGCACGAAGGCGCGGGCCGGCTTGAGGTTGGTCACGACCTTGCTCTCCGGCATCTCGAAGACCAGGGCGTCGCCGCGCTGGCGTGCGTTCTTCAGCTGCAGCGCGATCCACGGCAGCAGGCCCTGGTCGTCGAGCGACTGCGGCGAGATCTTTATGAAGAAGGTGGTCTTGCGTCCGCCCTGCTCGCGCTCGGCCAGCGCGCGGATCGCATTGGCGATGACCCAGCGGTCGAGTTGCGGCAACAGGCCATGCTGTTCGGCGATGGGCATGAAGAACCCCGGCAGGATCTCGCCCTTGGGGCCCTTCATGCGCAGCAGGATTTCGTAGAACTCGCCCTCGCTCCCCTGCAGGCTGATGATCGGCTGGTAGTAGAGGACGTAGCCGTCGTTGGCCAGCGCATCGTTGATGAGCTTGAGCCAGTGGCGGTTCTTCTCCGCGTCGGCCTTGTCCTCGGCCGACGGATCGAACACGCGGGCCCGGTTGCCGCCTTCCGCCTGGATCTTGCGCAAGGTGACCGACGCCTGGTCGAGCACGGCGTTGCCGTTGGCGGACTTCTCCCCGATCAGGCTGCCGGCGACGCTGATGGTCAGGTTGATCGAATTCTTGCCGACTTCGAAGATGCGTTCCTCGAAGGCCTTGCGCAGCGATTCGGCCAGTTGCACCACCGCCTCGGCGCTGCGGTCGTGCACGAGGATGCCGAAGGTGTGCTCGCCAAGGCGGCCCGGGATGTCGGATTCCTTGAGTTGGCGGCGCAACAGGTTGGCCATGTCGCCGAGCAGCAGGTCGGTGTTGCCGAGGCCGATGCCGTCGAGGACGGTCTTGTAGTTGTCGAGCTCGAGCAGGATCAGCGCCTGCTCGGTCTTGCCTGCCACGGCTGCCGCGGCCGCGCGGTCCAGCTCGGTACTGAGGTACTGGCGATTGAACAGTTCGGTGATCAGGTCCTTCGATCGCAGGGCATCGAGCTCGATGGCCAGGTCGGGATTGGTCGCCTGCTGGCGGAAGACGATCTGCTGGCAAGGCTCGCCCTCGTACATGGCTTCGGCGAATTCCATGACCGCGTCGAAGGTGGTGCCGTCGCCGCGCTGGGCCTTCAGGTTGAGCTTCTGCGGGGGCCTCTCGCCCTTCGAAAGCCGCTTGAGCAGGGCCTTGAAGTCGTCGGCGTCGTCGGGCGCGACCATGTCGAGGATCGACATGCTCTCGATATCCTCGAATTCCTCGTAGCCGAACGTTTCCAGATAGGCACGATTGGCGCGCACGTGCATGCCTTCGTGGACATAGGCGATCGGATCGCGCGAGGAGTCGAGCAGGTCGCTGCAGCGCCGTTCCGATTCGCGCAGCGCACTTTCCAGGCGGCGCACGCTGCGGCGCATGCCCAGCGACTCGAATTCGCGTCGCACGATCATCTGCAGGTGGTCGGGCCGGCCATGCAGGGCCAGCGCCCGCGCGCCGTCGCGGAAGGCCTCGATGACTGCATTCTCGTCGAGCTTGCTGCCATAGACGATCAGGGCGATGTCCTTGCCGGTGCGGTTCACCGCTTCGACCACCTGGCGCAGTGCCAGGTCGCGGGTGACCAGGTTGGCCAGGATCAGGTCCGGGGTCTGGCGCTCGAGCAGGTCGTCGAGTTCGGCTTCATTGGCGGCCCGCGAGGGACGGACCGCGATGCCGCCATTGCGCAACATGCTGATGATCTGCTCGGCCTCGTCGGCCGAATCCTCGATCAGCAGGAGCTTGATCACATTGTCAGGTTTGGTCATGGACTACGCGCTAGCAGGAGGGTGCGCATGGCACGGCTGGCCGATGTGCGAGCAGCGACCAATGCAGAAACTTTTACCGGATTCACCGGTGCATTTCCACATTCTGCCGGATTTTCACATGGAATCATGCAGGTACGGGAATCTTGCTGGCCGCGCCGGCCTGTTCACGCACCAGTTGGGGGACCAGATAGCCCGGCAGGCGGGCGCGTAGCGCGCCGACCAGCCCGGCGCCGCGCTCGTCGGAGACCTCGAAATGCGCGGTTCCCTGAACGCGATCGAGCAGGTGCAGGTAGTAGGGCAGCACCGCGCAATCGAACAGTCGCTCCGACAGTTCGGACAATGCATCGACGGAATCGTTGATCCGGCGCAGCAGGACCGACTGGTTGAGCAGGGTCGCCCCGCTCGAACGCATGGCGCTGCACGCCGCGGCCACCGAAGCGTCGATCTCGTTGGCGTGGTTGACATGCAGGACCACGACCTTCTGCAGCGGCAGGCGCGCCAGCCAGTCCAGCCATTCCTCGTCCACGCGCTGCGGCAGGACGACCGGCAGGCGGGGATGGATGCGCAGGCGCCGCACATGGGGAATGGCGGACAGTGCATCCGTAAGCTCGGCAAGCCTGGAAGTGGCAAGCGACAGCGGATCACCGCCGGACAGGATGACCTCGCTGATCGTCGGATCGCCGGCCAGATGGTCGAGGGCCGGGCGCCAGCGTGCGGCGGTCGCGGTTTCCTCGGCATAGGGGAAATGCCTGCGAAAGCAGTACCGGCAATGGATGGCGCAGGAACCGGTGGCGATCAGCAGGGCGCGGCCGGCGTACTTGTGCAGCACGCCGTGCGCGGCCCGGGCATCAAGGTCGCCGACCGCATCGATCGAATAGCCCGGGCTTTCCAGCAGTTCGCCGGCCCCGGGCAGGACCTGCAGGAGCAGGGGATCCTCGGCATCACCGTGACGCATGCGTCCGGCAAAGCCGCGCGGCACGCGCAAGCTGAACCCGGTGTCCGCACCGGCCAGCAGCTCGCAGGCACGATCGGCCAGGCCAAGCAGGCCGAGCAGTTCGTGCGGATCGGTGATCGCTTCGCGCCACAGCTTTTGCCAGCGCGGGCTGCCAGTGCTGTCGCGGGTGGCCGGAATATGGGAGAAACGCGGGCTTGCAGGTATCATTGCGGATCGGATCCGGGCTTCCCGGTCAGCGAATCCCCCATTCTAGCCGCTTTGTACGGGCGGCTTACCCTCTGGATACAGGAGCGCTCCATGGCTTCACATGGAATGAACGACGTCAAGAACGGCCTGAAGATCATCGTCGACGGCTATCCGTGCACGATCATCGATACCGATTTCATCAAGCCGGGCAAGGGCCAGGCCTTTACCCGGGTCAAGTACCGCAACCTGAAAACCGGGCGCACGGTCGAAATGACGATGAAGTCCACGGACACGGTCGAGGCTGCCGACGTGGTCGATACCGACATGGAGTTCCTCTATTCGGATGGCGAGTTCTGGCATTTCATGCACCCGACCAACCACGAGCAGATCGCCGCCGACGAGAACGCCGTGGCCGATGCGGCGAAGTGGCTCAAGGGCAACGAGATGGTCATCGTCACCCTGTGGAACGGCGCGCCGCTGAACGTGACGCCGCCGAACTTCGTCGAACTGCAGATCGTCGAGACCGACCCGGGCGTGCGCGGCGACACCTCGGGCGGCGGCGGCAAGCCGGCCAAGCTCGAAACCGGCGCGGTCGTGCGCGTGCCGCTCTTCGTCAACCAGAACGAAGTGGTCAAGGTCGATACGCGCACCGGCGAGTATGTCGGTCGCGTCAAGTGATCCGGGCCGGATGACGTCGCCGGTCCCGGTAGACCTGCTGATCGAGGCGCGCTGGGTCATCCCGGTCGAGCCGCATGGCGTGGTGCTTGATGGCCACGCCGTCGCGGTCGACGCCGACCGCATCGTCGCGATCCTGCCCATTGCCGAGGCGCGCGAGCGGTTCGCGCCGCGCGAGCGTGCCGAACTGGCCGAGCATGCGCTGATCCCGGGCCTGATCAACGCGCACGTGCACAATCCGATGACCCTGATGCGCGGCCTCGCCGATGACGTGCCGTTCGCGGTCTGGCTCAAGGATCGCGTGTGGCCCGCCGAGGCCCGGGTGATGGGGCCGGAATTCGTGCGCGATGGCGTCGAGCTGGCCATCGCCGAGATGATCCGCGGCGGCACGACCTGCTGCAACGAGAACTACTTCTTCCCCGACGTGCAGGCGGCGACCTATCGCAAGAACGGATTCCGCGCCATGGTCGGCCTGCCGGTCATCGAGTTTCCGACCGCCTGGGCGAGCAGCCGCGATGAATATTTCGACAAGGCGCTGGCCGTCCACGACGACCTGCGCGGCGACGCGCTGGTGGGAACCAGCTTCGCTCCGCATGCGCCATACACTGTCTCCGACGAGAGTTTCGAGCGCATCCACCTGCTGTCGAACCAGCTTGACCTGCCGGTGCACCTGCACCTGCACGAGACGCCCGGCGAGATCAGCGACAGCCTGCGCGAATTCGGCATGCGGCCGTTCGCGCGGATCCGGCAGATCGGCCTCGTCAACGAACGCCTGATCGCCGTGCACATGACCCAGGTCAGCGAAGCCGAGATCGCCGAATGCGCGGCGCGCGGCGTATCGATCGTGCACAACATCGAATCGAACATGAAGCTGATCAGCGGGTTCTGTCCTGCCGAGGCGATCCGCCGGGCCGGGGTCAACCTGGCCATCGGCACCGACGGCTGCGCGTCGAACAACGACCTCGACCTGTTCGGCGAAATGCGCAGCGCCGCCCTGGTCGGCAAACTGGTCGCGAATGATGCCGCCGCGATGGATGCCGCCAGCGTGCTGCGCGCGGCGACGCTCGGCTCGGCTCGCGCGGTCGGCTGGAACGACAGGATCGGTTCGATCGAAGTCGGCAAGCAGGCCGACCTGGCCGCCGTGCGCCTCGACGAGATCGAGACGCAGCCGCTCTACAACGTGATTTCGCAACTGATCTACGCGGCCGGTCGCCACCAGGTCAGCGATGTCTGGATTGCCGGCGTGCGCAAGCTGCGCGAGCGCGTGCTGACCGGCATGGATACCGGCGAGATCATCGCCCGCGCGCGGCGCTGGCGCGAACGCATCGCCGCGGCATGAACCGATGAACACCGCCAACGTCAATCCCGCCGAGGTCGCCAAGTTCGAACGCCTGGCCAGTCGCTGGTGGGACGCGGATGGCGAGTCGCGGCCGCTGCACGACCTCAACCCGGTGCGCTTGGGCTACATCGCCGGACGCAGCGCGCTGGAGGGTGCACGCGCGCTCGATGTCGGCTGCGGCGGCGGCCTGCTCAGCGAAGCGCTGGCGCGCGCTGGCGCACGGGTCACCGGCATCGATCTCGCCCCGGCCGTGCTCGACGTGGCCAGGCTGCATCTGCTCGAGAGCGGCCTCGAGGTCGACTACCGGGAGGCCAGTGTCGAAGCCATCGCGGCAGAAGCAGGCGGACAGTTCGACGTCATCACCTGCATGGAAATGCTCGAGCACGTGCCCGATCCGGCCAGCGTGGTCCGTGCCTGCGCGCAACTGCTGCGTCCGGGCGGGCGCCTGTTCCTGTCGACCCTGAATCGCACGCCGCAAGCGTTTGCCGCGGCGATCATCGGCGCCGAACATGTATTGCGCCTGCTGCCGCGCGGCACGCATCACTATGCACAATT
>OEIU01001005.1_pt1 | contig 20864 bp, 21 predicted proteins | sample 1539221 | NCBI WGS metagenome assembly OEIU01 (sample SAMN03792071, study PRJEB22550) | activated sludge metagenome | feature: wastewater treatment plant; material: activated sludge; isolation source: Wastewater treatment plant of a petroleum refinery complex | place: Argentina: Zarate | collected...
GATGCCCGCCCTGCGCGTGCTGCTCGCGCCGTTGGATGAGGCGCAGGTGCTGCGCGAGCGGCGCAGGCTGCGCATCGCCCCGCTGCTCGATGGCGTGCGCGGCGAACCGCCGCTCGACGTAGCCGCGTTCTGCACGGCGGCTGTGACGCTGGGCCGGCTGATGGCCGATCGCGCGGCCGGCGTCGTCAATGTCGACGTGAACCCGCTGATGGTCGGCGCGCAGGGCGAAGGCTGCGTCGCGCTCGATGCGGTGGTGTACCGTGAAGGCGCGTCGTCATGAGCCGCATGCCGACGATCCGTGAACGGGGGGACGGCGGCGCCGGCTTCGGCGCGATGGGGAGACCGACAGCATGACGATCAGGCCGCTGCAGGGCGTGAAGGTGCTCGACCTGAGCCGGGTGATCTCGGGCCCCTGGGCCGCGCAGATCCTCGCCGATATGGGCGCCGACGTGATCAAGGTCGAACGGCCGGTGGTCGGCGACGAATCGCGCTATCAGGGCTCGTCGCTGCGCGATGCCAACGGCGACGAGCAGCACGGGCTCGCCGCCACCTTCCTCGCGATGAACCGCGGCAAGCGCTCGGTGACCGTCGACCTCGCGAACCCCGAGGGCCAGGCACTGGTGCGGCGGCTGGCCGGCTGGGCCGACGTGCTGGTCGAGAACTTCAAGCCCGGCGACCTGAAGCGCTACGGGCTCGACTACGCGTCGCTGTCGCCCGAGCATCCGCGGCTCGTCTATTGCTCGATCAGCGGCTTCGGGCAGACCGGCCCGCGCAGCCATCTGCCCGGCTACGACCTGCTGTTCCAGGGCTTCAGCGGCCTGATGAGCGTCATCGGCGTGCCCGATGGCGAACCGGGCGCCGGCCCGCAGCGCGTCGGCTACCCGCTGATCGACATGACGACCAGCCTGTTCGCGGTCATCGGCATGCTCGGCGCGCTGCGCCACCGCGACCAGGTATCGGGCCGCGGCCAGCACATCGACCTGTCGCTGCTCGATGCGCAGACCGCGGCGATGACGCACACGTCGGTCAACTGGCGGGTGTCCGGCGTGCTGCCGAAGCGCAGCGGCCTGGTATCGCGGATCACCGTGCCGTACCAGCCGTTCCCCTGCGCCGACGGGGACCTGATCGTCGCGGTCGGCAACGACCTGCAGTTCGGCAAGCTCGCCGTGGCGCTCGGCCATCCGGAATGGGCGACCGATCCGCGCTTCGCGAAGAGCGCCGCACGCACCGTGAACCGCGAGGCGCTGGCCGCGCTGATCGAGGCACGGATGCGCACCCGCACGATCGCGGAATGGACGGCGGTGCTGAACGACGCCGGCGTGCCCTGCGGGCCGATCTACGACCTCGCGCAGATGGCCGACGATCCGCAGGTGCGCCACAACGGCCTGCTGCGCGAGATGGACCATCCGGCCGGCCGGGTGCCGGTGGTCGGCAGCCCGCTGAGGTTCTCCGACTCGCCGGTCACCTACGACCGGCCGCCGCCGCTGCTGGGCCAGCACACCGACGAGGTGCTGCGCGAGCTCGGCTTCGACGACGCCGGCATCGCCGCGCTGCGCGCGGCGAAGGCGATCTGACCACGACGCGCGCCGCTCACGCGAGCAGGAACACCTTCGACGAATTGAAGATCCAGGTGTCGACGAAACCGGTCTCGCGCGGCCGGCGGCCGAGCGCATCGAGCGCACCGGCCAGGCACATCCAGTTCAGCACCTCCTGCTGACCGGACGGTTCGATCCGCTCCGCCGGATAGTCGCGCCAGAACCGGTAGTCGCCGGTGCGCAGCGCCTCGTAGAGCGCGCGGTCGGCGTCGGTGTCCGGATACAGGAAATGGTTCGGCGCGGTCAGGAACGCATGCGACCAGCCCGACGAGGCCAGCAGCGCGACCCGCCACGGCGACTGCTGCAGCAGCCGCGCGGTCCGTGCGCCCAGGTCGAACAGCCGGCGCGGCGTCGGCGCCGGCGGGGTCGAAACTTTCTCGCTCAGCGCGCCGCGGAAATTCGGCAATCCGCCGCGCTGCGCGATCACGTGGCGGCCGTAGCAGTTGATCGCGAACGGCACGATCGGATGACTGAAGCCGGTGCGATCGTAGTCGAGATAGAAGATCGCGTTGGTGAACGCATGGCCCAGCGCATCGTGCAGCGGCTTGTACGAATAGGCGGTGTCGAAGCCGGCCTCGATGAGGCCGCGCGCCAGATACTTGCCCGCGGCGGCATGGCCGGGCAGCCGGAAGCGCTTGTCGGCCGGCTCGTTCCACACGTTGTGCGGCGGCCGCCCGAACTCGGACGACGGATGGGCGCTGGGGCAGTACGGCGGAACGATGTCCTCGCGGAAGTTCTCGTACTGGTCGTCGCCCCAGATCAGGATGAAGTCGGGCGCGAAGGCGTCGATCGCCGCCCGCACCCGCCGCAGCCAGCCCACCAGCACCTCACGATGCGCGCGGGCCGCCGATTCGCCCTCGTCGTCGCCCCACTGCTCGCGCATCGGCGCCGGCCAGCCGGACGGCTCGCGCAGTTCCGCCGGCAATCGCGGATTGGTCAGCATGTGCTTCAGGATGTAGGCCATGCGCCGGTCGCTGCCGTGCAGCGGCGGATAGTGGGAGATACCGGCGACGAGGATCTCTGCCATCGGGGCTATGCTCCGTTCCAGTTGAGCACGTCGCCGAACAGCACCCAGTTTGTGCCGTCGAACCGTGCGAGTCGGGTCTGCTTCCAGGCGGTGCGGCTTGCCGGCGTGATGTTGATCAGCACGCCCTGCACGAACAGCGGAAGCTGCAGGTCGCGCACGTTCAGCGCCTGCTTCATCAGGTTCTCGCGGGTCAGCTCGCTGCCGCAGCGCTTCAGCAGCTCCACCGTCATCATCGCCTGGTTGTAGCCGAATGCGCCGATCGAATCGTCGGCCGCCTCGTTCGGCGCCCACTGCTTGATGAACGCGAGATAGTCGCGCATGCCCTTGTCGTCGTTCCAGGCCGGGTCGCCGGGCATCTTCATCCACATCGACGTGACCAGCCCCTTGGAGGCTTCCAGCCCCGCCGGCTTCAGCACCGCCGACACGCCCGACACGTTCGAGATCAGTAGCTGCAGCGGCTTCCAGCCGATCTCGTGGCTGCGCCGGATCGCCTGCGCGGCGAACTTGGGCGTCGTCGCGTGGAAGAACACGTCGGCGCCGGCCGCCTTCAGCGCGATGATCTGCGTGTCGATGGTCGGATCCGACAGCTCGTAGCCGACCTCCTTGACGATCATCTTCGAAGCCTTGTCGCCCAGCCCCTTGCGGAACGCTTCGAGATTGCCCTTGCCGTAGTCGTCGTTCTGGAACAGGATGCCGACCTTCGCATCGGGCTTGGTGCGCGCGACGTACTCGGCATAGAGCTGCCCTTCCATCGCCTGCGACGCATAGAACGTCGAGGTCCACGGCAGCCCTGCCGGATCGACCAGCCGCGCCGAGCCGGAGGCCACCACCAGGTGCGGCACCTGCTTGCCGTTCAGGTACTTGGCGATCACGGTATTGGTGGGCGTGCCCACCGAACCCATCATCGCCAGCACGTTGTCCTCCTCGACCAGCTTGCGGGTCATCTCGACCGCCTTCGGCGGACTGAAGCCGTCATCGAGCGACATCAGGTTGATCTGGCGGCCGTTGACGCCGCCGGCCGCATTGACCATCTTCATGTACGCGAGCTGGATCCGGCCGGCGATGCCGAATGCCGACGCCGGGCCGCTGTACGGAATCGTCTGGCCGATCTTGATCTCGGTGTCGGTGACGCCGGGGCCGTAGCGCTTCTGCTGCGCCCGCGCGCCGCGCGGCAGGCCGGCGACGCCGACGCCGGCGGCGACCGCCGCCAGCCCGCCGGCGACCCGCCGGCGATTCCGGGAAACCGGCGCTGCCGAATCGCCGGCGTCGGGACCCGAGGCGGCCGTCGCCGATATCCCCCGCCCGGCCGCACCGGCTGGCACCGCATCCGCCGCATTCGTGTCCGATCCGTGAATCCCGTCGTTCTTCATGCTCATGGTGTCTCCTCCTGTTGTCCGGGCCGCCGGCAAGCCTTGTCCTGCTCAGGACCGCTGGCGGCCGGCCTCTTTCTGCACGTACTCGTTGACCAGCCGCTTCCAGACCCCCACCTGCTTCGCGAAGCGGTCGGGCGGCACCGGCGCGAGCAAGGTGCGCACCGCATAACCGCGCACCACGCTCAACGTCAGGCTCAGCACCTCGGCGGCCAGCGCCGGCCGCATGCCGGCAGCCTCGAGCACCGACTGCCACTGCCGTTCGACCTCGAAGCGGCTCGGCGCCATGTACGGCTTGACGCCGTCGAGCAGCTCCTGGTTGCGCTCGTCGCTCATGCCGATCGCCAAGGTGATGAAGAAGTAGTCGCCGAAGAAGAAGTCGAATGCATCCTCGATCAGCAGCGCGAGCGGATCGGCGCTGGCGCGCGCGCGGCGCGTGCGTTCCAGCGCATGCTCGAGCATCTGCCGGTTCAGGTGCCGCATCGTCGCGATCACCAGCGCATTCTTGGTCGGGAAGTGATGAAGCTGCGCGCCGCGCGAGACGCCGGCGACCTCGGACACCTCGACGGTGCGCAGCCCGCCATAGCCGCGGACGCGCAGCAGCTTCACGGTGGCCTCGATGAGCAGCCGCTGGGTGGTTTCGCTGCGCTCGGTCTGCGTGCGCCGCGGCGGCCGTCCGCCGGACGGAAGGCGCGCGCCGGCGACGTGCCGCGCGGAATCAGGTGCCGAGTTCGACGTAGACATCTTCGCCTGCAACGATGACCGGATAGGTTTTCAGCGCAACGGAGCACGGCAAGGTCAGCGCCGCGCCGGTGGTGACGTCGAACGTGCCGTTGTGCCACGGGCACTCGACGACGCAGCCGGTCAGCCGGCCTTCGTCGGACAGCGACGCCTCGCCGTGCGTGCACTGGTCGGCCGTCGCGTAGAGCCGGCCGTCTACGTTGTAGATCGCCACCAGCGTGCCGTCGTCGAGCATCGCCATGCGGATCTCGCCGGGCGGATAGTCCTGCAGCACGCCGACCAGGCAGCGCCCGGCCGCCACGGTCGCCACAGTTGCCGCTGACGTCACTGACGTCGCAGTCGTCGCGGTCGCCACGGTCGCCGCGGTCGTCGAGGAATCACTCATCGCGCTGCGCCGCCTTCACAGGATGATGCTGAGCCGGCCCGACGGCCGCAGCCCGTCGCCGTCGAGCAGGCAGCGCTTGGAACGGATCCGCAGGCCGCCGTCCTGCGGCACGAGCCGATGGATCGCGCTGCCGAAGTACAGATCGGTGATGCCGTCCTTGGTCCGGTAGGTCGTGAACACCGAACCGACCTCGAGCGTGCCATCGGCCTGCGGCCGGATCCGCACGTTGCCGACCATCCGGCGGGTGCGCGAATGCGGATACTCCGAATGCGCGGTCTTCTTCATCAGCCGCTTGACCCGCTCGCCGAGTCGGAAGCGGTCGTCGGCGATGTAGAACAGGCTCTCCTCGGAACTGGCATCGGCCGGCAGGTCGGTGCACGGCACCTCGTAGCTGGCATCGTCGGTGAACAGCGCCAGCCACTCCGGCAGCTTCCACTGATCGAGCAGCTCGGCCTCGTGGTACAGGAACTCCTCGACATCGGGGCGGGCATACGTGCTCATCGGCGCGCTCCGGTTCAGGCGGCCAGCGACGCCACGCCGGGCTGGCTGGACGACGGAAGCTGGGGAAACAGCAGCTTGTTCCACTGCGTCCAGAATGCGCGCATCTGCAGCTCGTCGTCATGCCGCGGCTGCTCGCGGTTCATGCCCTTGGAGATGTCGTTCCAGGCCAGCTCGCGCGCGTTGCGGAAACCGCGCTGACAGTGCTCGAGCGCCTCGGCGTCGTCGGGGGTCGCGAAGCCGCCGGGGCCGAGGAACTCCAGGAAGTTGTAGAGCCGGTACTTGCGGGCCCACTGGCTCTCGCCGTTCGGCGCCAGCGCCCAGGCGTTGATGACCATGTAATCCGGCGCCTGCGGATAGTAGGTGCGGATCGTCACCGCCATGATGTCGTTGACGACGAGGTTCGGAAAGATGAAGAGGTTGCGGTTCATCTTCGCGATGCGGTCGGCCCGCGGCTCGCCGTACTTGTCGACGAGCTGCCGGTAGCGCCGTTCGACGTCGGCCTTGCCGTCCTCGCCCCATGCCGGGATCCATTGGGCCACCGGCCGGCCCCAGGGCGCCTTGTACTCCAGCACCGCATGGCCGTTGCCCAGGTCGAGGCCCAGGCCGCCCGAATCGCGGTCGAGGTTGAACCCGCCGGTGGTGTTCATCAGGTAGTCGAAATAGGTGGCGTGCGTGGTCACCGCGTGGTAGCCATCGATGCTGTTCTCGGTCAGCAGCTTCCAGTTCGCGCGGATCGAATACTCCTGCGTGCCCGACACCACCGACATGCCCGCGTCGCTCTGGTCGCAGATCACGTCGAGGAATTCCTTCGCGCCGGCCAGGTAGTCCGGCAGGCTCTGCGCATCCGGATCGAAGCAGGCGAACCAGAAGTCGCGGTAGCCGTCGAACTTCGGCGGCGGCAGCATGGCCGACGTCTCCCGCGTCCTGAAGTCCTCGGGATACGATTCGTTGCCGGGCTGGCTGCGCAGCTTGCCGTCGGAGCCGAACACCCAGCCGTGATAGAAGCACTGGAACGACTTGGTGTTGCCCTTCGTTTCGCGGCACACCTGGGCGCCGCGATGCGGGCAGGTGTTCATCAGCGCGCGCACCGTGCCGCGCGCATCGCGCGTCATGATCAGGCCGCGGCCGGCCACGGTGCGGGTGATGAAGTCGCCCGGCTTCGGGATTTCCGAGCCGTGCCCGACGTAGATCCAGCAGCGATTGAAGATCCGCTCCTGCTCGGCCTCGAAGATCTCCCGGTCGAAGAAATTGCGGCGCGCGACCTTGAAGGTGTGGGTGGCCGTATCGACCAGAATGGCCGGCGAACCCGGCGGACGGGTGGTCATCGGTGGGTCTCCTTGCGGCGGCGCGGTTCGTCGACCGGCTCAGGGTGCCTGGTGCGATCGAATATAAAACAAGCTAGCCTGCTTGTAAATCACCGCGACGCACCTGCGCGTTCGTCGATCGGCGAAGCTCGGGTATCGTCGCGCCCGCCCCGCGGGCGGCGGCGTGCGCACCGCCATCCTCCCCCGCCATCCTCACCCGCCGGATCTGGCGCGGAACCGCAGCAGCGGCCGGGCACCCGGCGTGAACACCTCGGCGCGGACCCGCTCGCCGATGCGCGTGCCGAGCGGCGCATGACCCATGACCCGCGCGCCTTCGTCGAGATCGACCAGCACCAGCGCATACGGCACCAGCGATGCGAACTCCGGCGCGGGCGGCCGCTCGACGACGGTGACCGCCCAGACGGTGCCGGTGCCCGTCGCGGTCTTCCAGGCGAGGCCGGTATGGCCGCAGCGGGTGCAGGCGAAGCGCGCCAGCCGCTGCGCGGTGCCGCAGCGCTCGCACACCTGACAGGCCAGCTCGCCGCGCGCCAGCGCATCGACATGAGGTTGCGACAGCAGGCTCACGGCTTTCTCACTCCCGCGACAGGATCAGGCTCACGTGGGCCGACAGCACGCCGCCGTCGGCATGGATGAACGCATTGCGCCGCTGACCGACGCTGCGTTCGCCGGCGCGCCCGGCGAGCTGGCTCCAGGCCTCGGCGACGTGGGCCATGCCGCCGGCCACGCCCGAGTGGCCGAACGACAGCAGTCCGCCGTGGGTGTTCAGCGGCAGCGCGCCGCCGCTGCCATAGACGCCTTCGGCGAGCCGTCTGGCCGAGCCGCCGCGTTCGGCGAAGCCGGTCTCCTCGAGCAGGATCGCCAGCGTGATCGTGAACGAGTCGTAGATGCCCAGGTAGTCGATGTCGGCGCGGCCGATGCCGGCATCGGCGAACGCCCGGTCGGCCGCGTCGCGCGCGCCGAAGTTCGTCGTGTCGGCTATCGCCGTCAGATGCTGGTGGCGGTGGGCCTGGCCGGTGCCGCGGATGCGCACCGGCGTGTCGCCCGACGGCGCCGCGCCGACAAGCATCGCCACCGCGCCATCGGAGATCGGGCAGCAGTCGAGCAGCTTCAGCGGCGAGGCGATCGGCTTGGAGGCCAGCACCTGCTCGACGGTGATCGGCTTGCGCAGATGGGCCTGCGGATGGCGCGCTGCATGGTCGCGCATCAGCACCGCGAAGCGGGCGAGATCATGCTCGGTCAGACCCGACTCGTGCATGTAGCGCGATGCGAGCAGCGCATAGTAGGCCGGCACCATCGTGCCGTTGGGCACCTCGTAGTCGGCATCGCCGACCTGTGCCAGCGTGCTGATCGCCGCATCGCGCTGCTGACCGCTCAGCCGGTTCTCGCCGCCGACCACCAGCACGTTGCGGCAGCGGCCGCTGCGCACGAGCTCCGCAGCCAGCATCACCATGCCGCAGCCGGTGGCGCCGCCCATCTGCATGCCGTGCGCGTAGTGCGGCTGCAGCGCGAAGCGCTCGGCGAACAGGCTGGCCAGCATCAGGTGCGGCAGCGTGGTCGCGTAGCCGCACAGCACGCCATCGACCGCCGACCGTTCGACGTCGGCCGCCTCCAGCGCCTGCTGCGCGGCATGGGCCATCAGCTCGATCGGCCCCTGCCCGTCGAGCCGGCCGAACGCGGTCTGGCCGACGCCGGTGATGTAGGCGCCGGCCATCAGCGGCTGCCGTACTGCAGTGTGACGGGGTCGGCGCCGTTGTCGTCGGCGCGGCTGCCGCGCCGCCAGTTGGCCATGCACTGCGCCGTCTCGCGGCGCAGCGCCTCGGCGAGCGACTGCTCGCGGGTCCGGATGCGATCGCTGAGCGCGGCCACGCTGATCGCCGCGACCGGCCGCCCGTCCTCGCCGAAGATCGGCATCGCGATGCCCCCCATCCGTTCGACGATCACGTCGAGCAGCATCACGTGCCCGTTGCGGCGGCCCTGCTCGATGCGCCGCTCCAGCAGCTTCTCGGTCAGCTTCGGATAGCGGTCCAGCCGCTCGAGGATCAGCGGCATCAGCGCGGCGATCTCGTCGTCGGGCAGCCAGGCGAGCAGCGCCAGGCTGCCGGCGCCGGCGCCCAGCGGCCGGCGGCTGCCGACCTCCAGATAGTTCGCGCGGATCGCGAACGTGCCGGGCTCGAGGTCGACGCAGACCGACTCGGCGCCGCGCGGCAGCGACAGGATCGCGGTGTCCTCGAACTGCCTGACCAGCCGCACCAGGCTCGGCCGCACCAGCGGCCGCGGATCGCTGCGGGCGGCGGCGGCGGCGCCGAGCACGAACAGCTCGGGGCCGAGCGCATAACGCTTGCTGACCGGATCACGCGTCACCAGGCCATTGCGCATCAGCACGTCGAGGATGCGCAACGTCGTGGCCTTGTCGAGGCCGGTGGTGGTGGCGATGTCGGTCAGCCGGGCATTGCGGGCATCGGACATCGCCCGCAGGATCGAACAGGCACGCTGCACCGATGACGGCGGATCGCCGGCGGCGGCCAGGCTGCGGAGGGAGGTCGAGGATTTCACGGTCGTCACGGTCGGCGGGTTCATCACACATTTCGACTGTTGAAATAGTATGCGATCCCGGCCGCCCGCACAAGCATGCGCGCGCAAGCGGCGGGCATTCGCCCGCTATTTCATTGGTCGCAACGCGTGGCGCTACGCCATGCAACGCGCGCCGCTACACCAGCTTGCTGGCGCGCCCGGCCCAGTAGCGGTCGCGCAGCAGCCGCTTGTACAGCTTGCCGGTGGGGTGGCGCGGCAGTTCCGCCTCGAAGTCGACCGAGCGCGGGCACTTGATCGGCGAGAGCTGCTCGCGGCAGAACGCGATCAGCTCGGCGGCCAGCTCGGGGCCGGCGTCGGCCATGTCGCGCGGCTGCACGACCGCCCTGACCTCCTCGCCGAACTCCTCGTTCGGCACGCCGATCACCGCGACGTCGAGCACCTTCGGATGGGTGATCAGCAGGTTCTCGCATTCCTGCGGATAGATGTTGACGCCGCCCGAGATGATCATGTGCGCCTTGCGGTCGGTCAGGTACAGGTAGCCTTCGTCGTCGGCGTAGCCGACGTCGCCGAGCGTGGTCCAGCCGGCGGCATTGCGCGACTCGGCGGTCTTGGCCGGATCGTTGTGGTATTCGAACGGCCGGCCGTCGGAGAAGTAGATCGTGCCGGGCTCGCCGGCGGGCAGCTCGCGGCCGTCGAAGTCGCAGATCCGCAGCCTGCCGACCACCGCCTTGCCGACGGTGCCCTTGTGGGTCAGCCACGACGGCGAATCGACCAGGGTCAGGCCGTTGCCTTCGGTGCCGGCGTAGTACTCCCAGACCACCGGCCCCCACCAGGCGATCATCTGCTCCTTGACCGGGATCGGGCACGGCGCGGCCGCATGGATCGCGCACTTCAGCGACGACAGATCGTAGGCGGCGCGAACCTCGGGCGGCAGCTTCAGCATCCGCACGAACATCGTCGGCACGAGCTGGGTGTGGGTGATGCGATGCCGCTGCACCAGCTCCAGATAGCGCTCGGCATCGAAGTGCTCCATGATCACCGCGGTGCCGCCCAGCCGCATCACCATCATCGTGAAGCGCAGCGGCGCCGCGTGATACATCGGCGCCGGCGACAGGTAGCGCGTGTCCTCGCCGAAGCCCCACAGGCCGCGGCAGATCTGCAGCAGCGGATTGGGCGCATCGATCAGCGGCGAGTCCGGCGGCACGAACACGCCCTTGGGCCGGCCGGTGGTGCCGGACGAATAGAGCATGTCGCCGCCGGCGGTTTCATCGGGGATCCGGACCGCCGGGTGGGCGGCCACCGCCGCCTCGGCCGGCTCGAAGCCGTCGATCGCGCCATCGAGCATCAGCCGCGAAACCACGTGCGGGATCTGCGGCAGCAGCTCGGCGGCGATGCCGGCCATCGCCCGCGTGGTCACCAGCAGCTTCGCGCCGCAGTCGTTGACGATGTAGGCGGCCTCGCCGGCGGTCAGCCGGCTGCTGATCGCGGTGTAGACGATTCCGGAACGCTGCGCGCCCCAGCAGAACTCCAGGTAGCGCGGATGGTTCTCGGCGAGGATCGCGATCCGGTCGCCGGCCAAAAGGCCACGGGCACGGAACATCTGCGCGATGCGGTTGGAGGCGTCGTCGAGCTGGCGATAGGTGACGACCTCGCCGCTGTCGGCCATCAGGTACGCCGGTCTGTCGGGGGCCGATTGTGCGTGGATCGATGGATGCACGAAGTGTTCTCCGGAAGGTTCTGCAGGCGAGCGTCCGCCGGTCTGCCCATCGGCGCGCCCATCATGCGTCCGCCAGTGTAGCCGCAGCCTGGACGTCCGCAGCGCGGACCGGACGTCCTTCGGCCGGGCCGGCGATTCTGATAGCCTCGCAACGCATCCGAACCCGACGACGGAGTGACCGACAAATGGCCATCGACTACCGGAAACTGAAGAACCGCAAGTTCGCCGACGTGGTGCAGACCTACACTGCGCGCGACACCATGCTCTACGCGCTGGGCATCGGCATGGGCATGGACCCGCTGGACCGCAACGAGCTGCCCTATGTGTACGAGGAGAACCTGCGGATGTCGCCGACGATGCCGGTGGTGCTGGGCAGCCCGGGCTTCTGGGTCAAGGAGCCCGACAGCGGCGTCACCTGGCAGTCGGTGCTGCACGGCGAGCAGGGGCTGACGATCCATCGGCCGCTGCCGGCCACCGGCACCGTGATCGGCCGCACGTCGGTCGAGGAGATCATCGACAAGGGCGCCGGCAAGGGCGCGCTGATGTACTCGCGCCGCGACATCGTCGACCAGAAGAGCGGCGAGCTGCTGTGCTCGCTGACGTCGACCACGTTCTGCCGCGCCGACGGCGGCTTCGGCGGCCCGTCGGGGCCGACCAAGCCGGTGCACGAGATCCCGGCGCGCGCGCCCGACCTCACCTGCGACCTGCGCACCTTGCCGCAGTCGGCGCTGATCTACCGGCTGTCCGGCGACTACAACCCGCTGCATGCCGACCCGGCGGTGGCCGAAGGCGTCGGCTTCAAGGCGCCGATCCTGCACGGCCTGTGCACCTACGGCGTCGCCGGTCACGCGATCCTGCGCAACCTGTGCGACTACGACGGCTCGCGGCTGCGCCGCTTCGACGTGCGCTTCTCGTCGCCGGTGTATCCGGGCGAGACGATCCGCACCGAGATCTGGAAGGAAGGCAGCGGCCGGGCATCGTTCCGCTGCCGCGTCGTCGAGCGCGACGTGATGGTGCTGAACAACGGTTATACGGAGTACGTGGCCTGAGCGCCGCGCGATCCGACTGAACACGAATCAACCGACACAAACCAACCAACACAACCAACGGAGAACGGACTCATGGGACAGCTCGACGGCAAGGTGGCGATCGTCACCGGATCAGGACGCGGCATCGGCCAGCAGATCGCGCTGCGGCTCGCGCGTGACGGCGCGGCGGTGGTCGTCAACGACCTCGACGAAGCGCCGGCCAAGGAGACGATCGCACTGATCGAGGCCGCCGGCGGGCGGGCGGTGGCCTGCTGCGGCGACGTCGCCGCGGAGGACTTCGGCAAGCGCATCGTCAAGACCGCGGTCGACAGCTTCGGCGACTGCCACATCATCGTCAACAACGCCGGCTACACCTGGGACAGCGTGATCCAGAAGATGACCGACGAGCAGTGGTACGCGATCATCGACGTGCACCTGACCGCGCCGTTCCGCATCCTGCGCGCGTTCTTCGATCATCTGAAGCCGACCGTCGAGGCCGAGCAGAAGGCCGGCAAGCGGGTCGTGCGCAAGGTGGTCAACATCTCGTCGACGTCGGGCGTCAACGGCAACGCCGGCCAGGCCAACTATTCGTCGGGCAAGGCCGGCATCATGGGCCTGACCAAGGCGATCGCCAAGGAATGGGGCCGCTACAACGTGACCGTCAACGCGGTGGCGTTCGGCTACATCCAGACGCGGCTCACCAAGCCGCTGACCGAGGGCGAGGCCGGCACGATCGACGTGCAGGGCCGGCAGGTGAAGATCGGCATCCAGGGCGGCCGCATCGCCGCGATGAACCAGATGATCCCGCTCGGCCGCGGCGGCCTGCCCGAGGAGGCGGCCGGCTCGGTGTACCTGTTCTGCAGCCCCGACAGCGACTACGTGAGCGGCCAGACGCTGGTGGTCAACGGCGGGCTCTGAAATCGGCCGTGCCCCCCCGCCCCCCCGCAGGGGGGGCGTCGGCCGGCGGGACCGGGCCGTCCCCCCTGGGGCGACCGGCCCGCGGGCGGGCGTGGACCGACTCCTGCGGCTGGGACGGTGCGTGCCGGCCCGCAGCCGCAGGTGCCGCGATGTGCCGTGACCGCGACGATCGCCCGATCCCGTGGACCTGCTGATCATCCTGGCCGTCGGGCTGGCGGCCGGCACGATCTCCGGCATCGTCGGCTTCGGCTCGTCGATCATGCTGATGCCGGTGCTGGTGATCGCCTACGGTCCGCAGCAGGCGGTGCCGGTGATGACGGTGGCGGCGCTGCTGGCCAATGCGTCGCGGGTGGCCGCCTGGTGGCGCGAGGTGCGCTGGCGCGCCTGCGCGACCTATGCCGTCACCGCGGTGCCGGCCGCCGCGCTGGGCGCCGGCACGCTGGTGGCGCTGCCGGCGCGGCTGGTCGAGCTGGCGATCGGCATCTTCTTCATCGCGATGATCGTCGTGCGGCGCGCGCTCGAAGCGCGTCAGCAGGTGATCGGGCCATGGCAGCTCGCGTTCGCCGGCGCGATCGTCGGCTACCTGACCGGCATCGTCGTGTCGACCGGGCCGATCACCGCGCCGATCTTCCTCGCGCTGGGGCTGGTCAAGGGCGCGTTCCTGGCGACCGAGGCGGCCGCGTCGCTGGCGGTGTACCTGGCCAAGGCCGGCACCTTCCGCACGCTGGGCGCGCTGCCGGCCGACGCGGTGCTGAAGGGCCTGATCATCGGCACCACGCTGATGGCCGGCGCCTTCATCGCCCGGCGTTTCGTGCTGAAGTTCGAACCGCGGCAGTTCCGGCTGCTGATGGCCGGGCTGATGCTGGTATCGGGCGCCGCGATGATCGTCGCCGCGTGGTGATCGCGGACTTCGGATACGCTCGCTACCCTGCCCTGACAACCACTACATCGGAGACACCTTGATGGCCAGCCACCGTGCCCTCGTCTGCTCACGACTGACCCGCGATCTGTCGGGGCTGTCGATCGAGCAGCGGCCGACCGCCGAGCCGGGGCCCGGCCAGGTGCGGGTGCGGATGCGCGCGGCCGCGCTGAACTTCCCGGACCTGCTGATGAGCGAAGGCGGCTACCAGTTCAAGCCCCCGCTGCCGTTCGTGGGCGGCATGGAAGGCGCAGGCGTCATCGACGCCGTCGGCGAGGGGGTCACCGGGCTCGCCGCCGGCGACGCGGTCAGCGTGCACTCGCGCGTCGGCACGATCGCCGAATCGGTGGTCGCAGGGGCCGACGCGGTACGGCCGCTGCCGGCCGGTTTCGATTTCGCCGAGGGCGCCGCCTACTCGGTCACCGCGCTGACCGCCTGGGTCGCGCTGACCCGCCGCGGCAACCTGCAGCGCGGCGAGACGTTGCTGGTGCACGGCGCCAGCGGCGGCACCGGCAGCGCCGCCGCCCAGCTCGGCAAGCACCTGGGCGCCACGGTGATCGCCACCGGCAGCTCGGAGACGAAGCTGCAGGCGGCGGCGCAGGCCGGCGCCGATCACCTGATCGTGCTGGGGCGCGACAAGCCGGGCTTTCGCGAGCCGGTGAAGGCGCTGACGCAGGACCGCGGCGTCGACGTGGTGTTCGATCCGGTCGGCGGCGACGTGTTCGACGAATCGGTCCGGGTCATGGGCTGGGGCGGGCGGCTGCTGATCATCGGCTTCGCCAGCGGCCGCATCCCTGTGGTGCCGGTCAACATGCCGCTGATCAAGGGCTTCTCGGTGGTCGGCGTGCGTGCCGGCGAATCGGGCCGGCGCGATCCGGCCGCCGGCGCGCACGACCGGCAGGCGGTCGAACGGCTGGCATCGCAGGGCATGTTCCGGCCGCTGATCGGTGCGCGCTTTCCGCTGGCCGACGCGGTGGCCGCGTACCGTGCGCTGGCCGGGCGCGGCGTAGCGGGCAAGGTCGTCGTCGAGATGTGAATCCGAGGCCGCCCGTGCCGCTCACTTCGCGACGCTCAGCGCGACGATCGCGCCGATCACCAGCAGTGCCCCGACGATCTGCAGCGGCGCGATCGTCTGACCGAGAATCACCCAGGCCATGATCAGCGATGCGATGGGCTCGAAGTTCATCACCGCCGCGTTGTTGACCGCGCCGACCCGCGGCAGCACGATGAACAGCCCGGTGATCGCCGCGGCATAGAGGATCATCAGCAGCGCCAGGCCGACCCAGCCGGGGGCATCGTGCGGCAGCGCCAGGCCGGCGGTGCCGACGCCGGCCGCGAGCGTGACGATCGCGACCACGCTCATCGTCACCAGCGTGCGCAGCCGGCCATCGATGTCGGGCAGCCGGTGGGCGGTCAGATGCAGCGCATAGGCGAACGTCGCCGATGCGCCGAGCGCGAAGCCGACGCCGGCGCCGATCTCGGCCCAGCGCCGTCCGACGTCGGTGCCGACCCCGGCCCCCTGGCTGCCGACCCGGCCGGCCACGTCGAGCGCCAGCGCCAGCCCGACCAGCGCGACGCCCATCGCGATCCAGGTGCTGCGGCGCGGCCGCTCGCCGCCGGACAGCCAGGAGATCGCGCCGAGCAGGAACGGGTAGGTGTTGAAGGCCAGCAGCGCCAGCGCCACCGGTATCCGCGCGACCGCCGAGTACAGGCAGTAGCTCTGCACCGTCAGCAGCAGCCCGACCGCCGCCGCCGGCAGTCGGCGCCCGGGCGGCAGCGCGAGCGAATGGCCGCCCAGCCGCAGCAGGCCGAACACGAACAGCGCGGTGAAGACCGAGCGCAGCACCACCGCGGTCGGCACGTTGACCCCGTAATCGAAGGCCAGCCGGGCGGCCACGTGGTTGCCGGCGAACGAGGAGGCGACCGCCAGCAGCGCGGCGATCGCCATCGGCCGGCTGATCGGCGCCGCCGCCGACCGCTCAGCCATGCGCGAGCCGCCTGCGCGCCGCCCGCGCCCAGTAGGCGAACGTGGCCTCGACGATCGCCGGCTGCAGCAGGAAGTCGTGGGCCTCGCGCGCGGCCTGCGGCTCGACCGGCTGCACGCTGCCGGCGGCCAGCGCGTCGAGGCACATCCGGGCATTGCGCTCGGCGAACACGTTCAGGTAGACCGCCTCCTGCAGCGACGCGCCGGTGCACACGATGCCGTGGTTGACCAGCAGCGCGCAGCGGCGGCCGGCCAGCGCGCCCGAGATCAGCTCGCCTTCCTCATCGCCGGTGGGCACGCCCGGCCAGCGCGCGAGGAAGCCGCAGTCGTCGTGGAACATCGCCGCATCCATGTGCGCGACCGGCATCGGCCGGCCCAGCATCGCGAACGCCGACAGCGCCGGCGGATGGGTATGGACGATCGCGCGCACCTTCGGGTGGTGCCGGTAGATCCACGCATGGAACAGCGCGCCCGGATTGGCCTTGCCCCTGCCTTCGAGCGTATTCAGCCGCTCGTCGACGAGCAGCAGGCCGTCGATCGATGCTTCCTCGAGCCCGGTGCCCAGCGCCAGGGTCAGCATCCGGTTGCTGTCGCCGTCGCGCAAGGTCACCTGCCCGGCGAGCCCGGCCGCATGGCCCTGGTCGGCGAGGATGTGGCAGGCCTGCACGAATACCGTCTCGCGACTGCCGGCCGCGCTGCCGGCGACCGGATCGAGCTCGAGTGTCTTGGACATCGGTGAACCTCCTCGTTTTCGGTGGCCGACGATCAGCGCCCGCCGGCCGGACGATGGAACCGCGGATGGAAGCGCGCGACCACGTCGCCGGTCGACGCCCAGGCCTTGCAGCCGTCGATGAAATAGGGCTTGCGTTCGGCGCCGTCGGACGGGCCTTGCGGGGCCGCCTCCTCGCCGTCGGACGGCCGCTGCGGCGCCGCGTCGTCGTCGGCCGCCCAGCCGCTCATCGTCTGGAAGGCCACCGTCGCCATCGGGAACAGCAGCTCGCGCACATGGGTGCAGCCGTTGGTGCCGCCGACGCAGGCCTGCACCGCCTTGCGCCAGCCCAGGCCCACCTTCGCGCCGATCAGCCCCTTGAAGTTGGGCGCAGCGCCCAGGCAGGCGGCGTAGGGGTTCGACGAGAACACCACCTCGATGTCGCGCACGATCATCGCATCGTCGATCGTCAACCGCACCGACATGTCGTGCACCGGCTCGCCGACCGCCCGCGGCCCGCGGTCGGGCTCGGTGTACCGGTAGGTCTTGGTGTCGACGATGCGGGCATCGATGTCCCACAGGCCATCGTCCCGGCGATAGCCTTCGCAGGTGATGCGGCGGGTGTGCTTGTGGGTTCGGGGGGCGGGAGGAGGCAGATTCATCGACGGCTCCGGCATTCAACCGCCCGATGGTATCGAATGATGCGCCAGCGCACCGGCCGGCGCCGGTTCACGCCCCCGCCGGCCCCCCGGGGGGTCAGCTTCCCGAGTGCTGGTGGATGAACTCGCGCAGCCGCGGATAGATCTGCAGCTCCCACTTGCGGCCGTTGAACACGCCGTAGTGGCCGACGCCGGTCTGCACGTGATGCTCTTTCATGTACGGCCGGATCGCCGCGCACAGGTCCTGCGCGGCCAATGTCTGGCCGACCGAGCAGATGTCGTCCTTCTCGCCTTCGACGGTCAGCAGCGCGGTGCGCCGGATCGCCTCCGGCTCGACCTTGCGGTCGCCGACCGTCAGCGCACCGCGCGCCAGGTCGGCCTGCTGGAACACCCGTCTGACCGTCTCCAGATAGAACTCGGCCGGCAGATCGCAGGCGGCGAAGTATTCCTCGTAGAACACGGCGATCGTCCGCGCCCGCTCGGCATCGCCGTCGAGCAGCGCCTGGTACAGCTCGACGAACGCCTTGTGATGGCGCTCCTGGTTCATGCTCATGAACGCGAAGATCTGCAGGAAGCCGGGATAGACCCGGCGCATCGCGCCCGGGTAGCGCAGCGGCACCCGCGAGATCAGGTTGCGCTCGAACCAGTCGTAAGACTTCGACATCGCCAGCCGGTTGACCTCGGTCGGATTGATGCGGGTATCGATCGGGCCCGCCATCAGCGTCATCGTGCGCGGCTGCGCGACGTGGTTCTCGGCGGCCATCAGCGCGACCGCCGCCAGCGCCGACACGCAGGGCTGGCAGATCGCCACCAGATGGGCGCCCGGGCCGAGCGCCTCGAGGAAGCGGATCAGATGCAGCGTGTAGTCGTCGAGCCCGAAACGGCCCTCGATCAGCGGAATGTCGCGGGCGTTGTGCCAGTCGGTCACGAACACGTCGTGATCGGTGAGCAAGGTGCGCACCGTGCCGCGCAGCAGCGTCGCGAAGTGGCCCGACATCGGCGCCACCAGCAGCACCTTGGGCTGCCCGGGCGGCGCATCCTTGGCGAAGTGGGTCAGCGTGCCGAACGGCGTCGTCAGCACCGGCTTCTCGGTGACCGCGACCTCCTGACGCGCGACGGTGACCCGGTCGATGCCGAACGGCGGCCGGACGTGGGTCAGCTTCAGCGCGCCGAACAGCCTGCAGGCGGCCGACAGCTTGGCCGCCGGATCGTTGGCGCTGGCCGACGGGAACGAGCCGTCGAGGAACGGCACCGCCACCTTCGACATCCAGCGCCACGGTTCCATCAGGTCCGTGAAGGTCTGATACACCGAATACATCATGCGGGTGCCGGTGCAATACTCGTGCCACGGACCAGGAGGATCCTGGGATGCCGGCCCCGGCTGGCATGGCGATTGCACGGCAGCGGCCGGCAGGTGCGGCGGAGGGAACCGTCCGTTCGCCCCGCCGCCGCTGGAGAACCGCCCGATGAGCAGCAAGACGATCCTCACGATCAGCAGCAAGAACTATTCGTCGTGGTCGCTGCGCGGCTGGCTGCTTGCGAAGTTCGCCGGCCTGCCGTTCGAGGAGAAGGTGATCCCGGCCGACGATCCGGCGATGCGCGCCGAGATCCTGCTGCTGTCGTCGTCGATCCTGGTGCCCTGCCTGACCCACAACGGCCTCCAGGTGTGGGACACGCTGGCGATCGCCGAGTACCTGAACGAGGTCAAGCCGAAGGCCGGGCTGCTGCCGGCCGAGCTGGCGGCCCGCGCCCGCTGCCGGTCGATCAGCGGCGAGATGCATTCCGGGTTCACGTCGCTGCGCTCGGCGCTGCCGATGAACATCAAGGCGCACTTCCCGGGCTTCAACGTGTGGTCGCGCGCGCAGGCCGACATCGGCCGGATCACCGAGATCTGGCGCGATTGCCTGAAGGCTTCCGGGGGGCCCTTCCTGTTCGGCGCCCGGCGCTCGATGGCCGATGCGATGTACGCGCCGGTGTGCACCCGGCTGCGCCCCTATGACGTCGAGCTGGACAAGACCTGCTCGGCCTACTGCGACACGATCTTCGGCATGGCCGAGATGCGGGCATGGATCGAGGCGGCGCGGGCCGAGCCGGACGACATCGACGAGCTGGACGTGGAGTTCTGATCCCGCCCGGCCCGCACCAGCCGGGGCCGGCCCGCAGCCGGCCGCATGGCTGGACTGTGCGGCTCACCCCGCGGACACGGCGGATGCGTCCGCAGCTTCCCCTAGGATTCCCCGGTCTGGCAAGGACCGGCGGATTCTGCTGTACTGCGGCCTCACGCGCGGTGCCGCCACCGCGGCGCCATACGCCACAGAGACCTACACCAGAGAACCGAGGGAGACACCGTCGATGATCGCTGCCGTACGCAAGGGCCTGATCGCCGTTTCAATGCTGCTGGTGGCGGCCGGTGCCGCCGCCCAGGGTTATCCGAACAAGCCGATCCGGCTGATCTGCCCGTTCCCGCCGGGCGGCGCGGTGGACATCGCGTCGCGGGCGGTCGCCGCCGAGCTGTCGAAGAATCTGGGGCAGACGGTGGCGGTCGAGAACCGCCCTGGTGCGGGCGGCAACATCGGCGGCGCCGAGGCGGTGCGCTCGGCACCGGACGGTTACACGCTGTTCATGAGCACCAGCGGCATCCAGGCGATCAATCCGACGCTGTACAAGAAGATGACGTTCGACCCGAACAAGGAGCTGGCGCCGGTGTCGGCGCTGGTGTCGCTGTCGAACGTGCTGGTCGTGCATCCGTCGGTGCCGGTCAACAACCTGGCCGAGGTGCTGGCGCTGGTGCGCTCCAAGCCGGGCCAGATCAACTATGCGTCCAGCGGCAGCGGCACCAGCATCCACATGTCGGCGGAGCTGTTCAAGTCGATGACCGGCACCAACATCGTCCACGTGCCGTACAAGGGCAGCGCGCCGGCGGTCACCGATCTGCTGGGCGGCCAGGTGCAGATGATGTTCGACAACATCCCGTCGGCGCTGCCGCACATCAAGGCCGGCAAGCTGCGGGCGATCGCCACCACCGGGGCCAAGCGCGATCCGGCGCTGCCGGACCTGCCGACCATCGCCGAGGCCGGCGTGCCCGGCTACGAGGCCGGCGTGTGGTTCGGCCTCACGGTGCCCACCGGCACGCCGAAGGAGGTCGTCGACCGGCTGACCGCCGAATCGATCAAGGCTACCAAGTCGCCCGACTTCATCAAGCGGATGAGCGAGCTGGGCTACGTGATCCTCGGCACCACCGCCGAGCAGATGACCGAGATGACGCAGGCCGAGCTGAAGCGCTGGCCGCCGGTGGTCAGGTCGTCGGGGGCGTCGGCGGACTGAGCCGGCGCGGATCGGTCCGCAGCGGATCGGGCCGCAGCGGACCGGGGGCGGATCGGGCGGCGAGAACCGGAGCGCAGCACACCGGCGGTGCGCCGCCGCTCAGGTGAAGAACAGCGTCGCCAGCCCGAGG
>OEIU01001006.1_pt1 | contig 20848 bp, 20 predicted proteins | sample 1539221 | NCBI WGS metagenome assembly OEIU01 (sample SAMN03792071, study PRJEB22550) | activated sludge metagenome | feature: wastewater treatment plant; material: activated sludge; isolation source: Wastewater treatment plant of a petroleum refinery complex | place: Argentina: Zarate | collected...
GCACCGGCGGCGACGGTGGCAATGGCGGCAACGGGAATCCGGCCGGCAGTGGCGGCAACGGTGGCCTCGGGGGCATTGGTGGCCCGGGCTCGCCCGCCGGAAACCATGGCCCGGGAGGCGCTCCGGGGTCCAACGGCATATTCATCACGTTCATGCCACCAACAAACCCACAAGACGCTTTGGCCGGTTATACCGGTCCCGCTGGATTTTCCGCGCTGTTGGCGGCCAGCGCGTTCGGCTACAGCGAAGGCAGTCATCGCGCGGGCAGCGCGCGTCACGCGAATTTGCCCGCGGCCGTGAGTGCAAGCGCCGGGATCGGCGGACCGGGCATCGTTGCCAGTGGCAATGCAAGTGTCGACACGCAAGGCAATATTTCCGGCGGCCTTGCCGCGGACGGCACGACCCGCGCGGATGCCGTGGATTTCAGCGGCGGTGGCAACACGCTGACGCTGGAAAATGGCTACAGTTTCAACGGCCTCGCGGTCAGCGGCGGCGGCGATACGCTGGCACTGGGCGGCACCAGCAACGCCAGTTTCGACCTCTCGCAAATCGGCGCGAGCGCCGAATTCCAGGGCTTCAGCAACTTCGCCAAAACCGGCACCAGCACCTGGACGGCGAACAATTCGAACACATCCACCAACTGGACAATCGGCGGCGGCACCTTGTTGGTGAGCGGCAGCATCGGCAATGTCGATGCGAACGCCGGCACACTGTCCGGCACAGGCACAGTCGCAGCGATCACGCTCGCCAACGGCGGCGCAATCGCCCCGGGCGGATCGCCGGGCGCCTTGAATGGCGCGAGCCTCACCTGGAACGGCGGCGGCAGTTTCAACTTCCAACTTGGCAACACCGCTGCGGCGAGTGATCAGCTCGCACTCACCGGAATGCTGAGCAAGGGCAGTGGCAGCGGCTTCGTGTTCCACTTCGCGGATGCCGCCGGTCCGCCGCAGGTCGGCGTCACCTACACGTTGATCACGTTCACCAGCCAGAGCGGTTTCAGCATCGGCGATTTCAGCTACGACTACAGCGGCGCCAATCCTGGCCTCGGCGGTGTGTTCGCGCTGAGCGCCAACGCGCTGACCTTCACCCCAACGGCGATGCCGGTGACGCTGCAATCGTTCTCGGTGGATTGATCCGGCGCAATTGCCGCATCAGGGATACTGCAAGCGCTTCGTCCACGCGCCATCAACACGCTCGTAGCGGATGCGATCGTGCAGGCGCGCGCGCTGGCCGTACCAGAGTTCGATCATGTCTGGCACCAAACGATAGCCGCCCCAATGCGGCGGGCGCGTTACGGCGCGGCCCTCGAATTCGCGCTCGTACTGTGCGATGCGCGCATCCAGCGTGGCGCGATCCGGCAATGTCCGCGATTGCAGCGATGCCCAGGCGCCGATCTGGCTGGCGCGCGCGCGCGTGGCGAAATACGCGTCGGATTCCTGCGCCGAGGTTTTTTCAACGATGCCTTCGGCGCGCACCTGCACACCGTCGCGCAGCGTCTTCCAGTGCAGGCACAGCGCGGCGCTGCGATGTTCGCGCAGGTGCGTGGCCTTGGCGCTCTCGTAATTGGTGTAGAACGCAAAGCCGCGTTCGTCCAGTTCCTTGAGCAGCACGATGCGCGCCGACACGCGCCCGTGCGCATCGCAGGTCGCCAGCGTCATCGCGGCGGGCTCGACATCGCCCGCCGCGCGCGCGGCGCCGATCAGATCGCGAACCTGGGCGATGGCTTGATCGATCAGGCCGGCGGTCATGCGATCCTCAATCGACGAGGAAATTGACGCGCATGTTCACGCGCCACTCGGCGACCGAGCCGTCATCGTTGGTGGTCACCTTGATGTCGTTGATCCAGGCGCCCTTGATGTTCTTCACCGTCTTGCTCGCCTTCTTCAGGCCGCCGGTGATGGCATCCTCGATGCCCTTGGTCGACGATGCGCTCAGTTCGATGACTTTGGTGATCTTGTTCATGGCTTGCCTCCTTGGGAAACGGATCGCTGCAAAGCAGCCTGCCGAGTCTATCAGGCCGCCGCCGTTCGATGCGTACGCGGCAACCAGCGCAACCAGATCAGCCAGAACACCAGTGCATCGAGAATGATCAGCGCCTGCCACAAATACAGATGGAACCACTCGAACCAGACCTGGTTCCATTCATGCAGGTAGAACAGGCTGATGATGCGCACCACGTTCAGGCTCTGGATGGCGACGAAGCCGATCGCCATGCCGGCGAGCTTGTGCTTCCACGGCGACGGAAAAGCGAGGATCGCCGAGAACAGGATCAGCACCGCCTCGACGCCGTTGCAACCGGCGACGATTTCGATGCCGCCGCCGCTGCGCGCGCTGATGATGTCGTTGCCGCGCGCGATCACGTTGTGGTCGAAGAGCATCATGATCCACGCGCTGACATGCGCCACCCCGGCGGTGAACGGCATGATCACGTGCGCCTGCACCGGTTGCAGCAGTTCGGCGGTGAACAGCACCAGCAGGCAAACGAGGAAAACAACGATAAAGCGGAGCATGCGGGTTTCACGGCAAAAGTTTCGGTAGCATTGTCGCATGAATCCTGCCCCCAACCTTTTTTTCATCGGCCCGATGGGCGCCGGCAAATCGACACTCGGCAAACGCGTGGCGGAGGCTATCGGCCTGCCGTTCTTCGACCTTGATCATGAAATCCAGGCGCAGTGCGGAGCCGACATTCCGCTGATTTTCGACATCGAGGGCGAATGCGGATTCCGCCGCCGCGAAAGCGCGATGCTGGCCGAATTCGCCGCACGCGACGGCATCGTGCTCGCCACCGGCGGCGGCGCGATCCTCGCCGGCGAAAATCGTGGCGTGCTGCGCGAGCGCGGATTCGTGGTGTTCCTGGAAACCACGGTGGACGAGCAGCTCGAACGCCTCGCGCGCGACCGCAAGCGTCCGCTGCTCGCCGCGCCGGATCGGCGCGAGCGCCTGGTCGCGCTGTCGGCACAGCGCGATCCGCTGTATCGCGAAATCGCCGACCTCACCATCCCCGCGGGACATCGCGGCAGCGTCGCGCAAGTGGCGCATCAAGTGGCCACGCAGCTGGCACAGGCCTGGCAGCGCCCCGCCAGCGGACGTGCGGCATGAACGGCGCGATGCGCAAACTCGCCGTCGAACTGGGCGCGCGCAGCTACCCGATCCGGATAGGCGCAGGATCGTTGTCCGATCCCTCGAATTGGCACGACACACTTTCCGGCAAGCAGGTGCTTGTCGTCAGCGACGAGCACGTCGCACCGCTGTATCTGGATCGTGTCACCGCAGGCTTGCGCGATCGCTCGTTTTCAACCTTGACGCTTTCGGCCGGCGAGGCCCACAAGACGCTGGACACCGCCGCGAAAATCTTTGCTGCGCTCGCGGAATTGAAAACCAGCCGCGACGCAACGATCATCGCGCTCGGCGGCGGCGTGATCGGCGACCTCGCCGGTTTCGCCGCGGCGTGCTGGATGCGCGGCATCGCGTTCGTGCAGATGCCAACCACGCTGCTCGCGATGGTCGATTCGTCCGTCGGCGGCAAAACCGGCGTGGACCTGCCGCAGGGCAAGAACCTGGTCGGTGCTTTCCACCAGCCGCGCGCGGTGATTGCCGACACCGATACCCTGTCGAGCCTGCCGGATCGCGAACTGCGCGCCGGCTTCGCGGAAGTGATCAAGTACGGTGCGCTCGGAGATGCGCAATTCTTTGCGTGGCTGGAAACGCATGCCGATGCCCTGCTCGCGCGCGATCCGCATGCGCTCGCCGATTGCATCGCACATTGCTGTGCGCAGAAGGCCGGCATCGTCGCCCGCGACGAGACCGAGCGCGGCGAACGCGCCTTGCTCAATTTCGGCCACACGTTTGGCCACGCGCTGGAAACCGTCTGCGGCTACGGCGTGCTGCTACACGGCGAAGCGGTGGCGATCGGCATGCATCTCGCCGCGCGATTATCCGCGCAGACGGGAATGTCATCGGATTTCGAAACGCAACGCCTGCGCAAGCTGCTGACCCGATTCGGATTGCCGACGGCGATTCCCGCCGCAACCGATACGAATGCCCTGCTCGCGGCAATGCGGCTCGACAAGAAAAATACCAGTGGCCATCTGCGCCTGATCCTGTGGCGCAGCGCGGGCCACGCCGAGATTGCCGAAAGCGTGGATGAAGGCACGATCCGCGAGCTCCTGCGCGAATCCGGTTAAAATCCGGTCATGCGCCTGTACATGCAAACCAAGCCCGCGGCCAGCGAACCGCCGCGCTACTACCAGATCGCCCTGCAGCAGGATCTGCTCGGCGGCTGGACGCTGACCCGCGAGTGGGGCCAGCCGGGCGGGCGCATCAGCCTCAAGCGCGATGTGTATCTGGAGCGTGACGCCGCGTTGACGGCATTCGAGCACGCCCGCGACGCGCAGCTCAAGCGCGGTTTCCGCATCATGTTCACCCAGGGTCAGGATTCGTCCTATGCGGCTGCGTGAATTGCTCGCGTCCGTGCTGCTGTGCGCCTGTGCAATCGCGCAGGCGGATCCTTCCGACTACGGCAAGGTGGACACGTTCCAGCCCGGGAAAAAATATAACTGTGTACCGACCGCCGATCGCAAGGGTTGGGATTGCAGGATGTCGGGTGCCGCGCAGATTCCACCCGCTGCCGCGGCCGAACCGGAAAAACCCGCGAGGTCGGAGCCGTCCGCGCCCGCGTCACCGCCTGCGCAAGCAGCACCGCGCGCCGGCGCGTTGCCGGGCTATCTTGCCGCACCGGCGCAAGACAACACCATGCAAGCGATGCCCGCCACGCCTGCACCCAAGCCCGCGCCGCCGCCGCGCGTGCAGGGTCCGATGGTGCCTGCGCAAGCGCCTGCCACCGCTGCGGCTCCACCACCCGCGCCGCCGCCGCCGCAACCCGCCACGCCTGCGCCGGAACCCGCTTCCGCCGTGGCCGCGCCGCCGCCAACTACTTCGACACCGCCAGTCGATTTCCTCGCCCTGCCTGCCGATGCCTATGTGATCGAACTGGCGCGCGCCGCGACTGAAGCGGAACTCGCCGCACCGAACCCGATCGGCGAAAAAGTGTACAAATTGCATTTGCGCCAGAACGAGGCCGAGGTCTGGCTGCTGGTTTGTGGCCCGTACGACAGCTTGCAGGCCGCGCGCACCGCACGCGACGAACTCGTGGCCCAGGGCGCGACGCCGGGATGGCCGCGCCGTGTCGGCCCGCTGCAGACCGAAGTTCGGCGACGTCAGTCATTTTGATCTTCGTGGAGAAATACTCTTCGTCATTCCGGCAGGGACTGCCGGAATCCAGTTGCCACGGATGGCATCCATGCAGTCTGGATACCGGCAATCCATGCCGGTATGACGGCTGAATCGGGGTTCCAAGAATGAATGACCGCTTCCTGCGCGCCCTTGGGCGCCAACCTGTCGACCGCACACCGGTGTGGATCATGCGCCAGGCCGGGCGTTATCTGCCCGAGTACCGCGCCACGCGCGCGCGCGCCGGCAGTTTCGTAAATCTGTGCAAGACGCCGGAACTGGCCTGCGAAGTCACTCTGCAACCGCTCGCGCGCTACCCGCTCGACGCGGCCATCCTGTTTTCCGACATCCTCACGATTCCCGACGCGATGGGACTTGGCCTGTCGGTCGAAGAAGGCAGCGGCCCGCGCCTGGCCAAACCGGTACGCACGCGCGGCGCGATCGAAAAACTCGGCGTGCCGGATGCGGAAACCGACCTGCGCTACGTGATGGACGCGGTGCGATTGATCCGCCGCGAACTCCACGGCAAGGTGCCGCTGATCGGCTTTGCCGGCAGTCCGTGGACGTTGGCCTGCTACATGATCGAGGGCGAAGGCTCGTCGAGTTTTGCACGCCCGAAGGCTCTCGCGCTGGACGACGCAGCCACGATGCACAAGTTGCTCGACATCGTCGCGCGCAGCGTCGCGGCGTACCTCGCCGCGCAAGCTGCCGCCGGCGCGCAGGCGCTGATGGTGTTCGACACCTGGGGCGGACTGCTCGCGCCCGACATGTTCCGCGAATTCAGCCTGCGTTATCTCGCGCAGATTGCGCAAAGTCTACAAATCCACAATGTGGCGAGACACGTTCCGCTGATCCTGTTCAGCAAGGGCGCGAATTCACATCTGGAAGCGCTCGCCGACAGCGGCTGCGCGGCACTCGGACTGGACTGGACGATCGCGCTCGGCGACGCGCGCATGCGCGTCGGCAATCGCGTCGCGCTGCAGGGCAACCTCGATCCCGCCGTATTGCACGCCAGTCCAGACGCGATCCGTGGCGAAGTGAAACGAGCACTGGACAGTTTCGGCCCGCATCCCGGTCACGTCTTCAACCTCGGCCACGGCATCACGCCGGATGTCGATCCGGAGAAACTCGGCGTGCTGATCGAGGCGGTGCACGAACTAAGCGCGCGCTGACTCGGAATCCGTCAACACCTGCGCCAGCATCGTGCCGGTTACCGGCTTGCGCACGAATGCATCCATGCCGGCGGCGCGGCATTGCGCATCCTCGTCACCGCGCGAACGCGCGCTGATGCCGACCAGGCGTCGGCGCGGCAACGCGTCTTTCGTTTCCCGAGTACGGATCATGCGCGCCAGTGTAAGTCCGTCGACGCCGGGCAGGTCGAGGTCGATCAGGACGACATCGAACGGCGCGGATTCCAGTTCCGTGAGCGCCACCAGTCCATTCGCGGCATGCGTCACGGTATGCTTTTGCGCCTGCAACAGCCCGGATATCGCCGTGGCGGCGGTGGCATCATCCTCGACCAGCAGGACACGCAGAGGACCACCTGTGGCCGATGCGACATTTTCCACTTCGCTGCGTTGTGAACTTTCTGGCGGCGGCGACTCCGCCAGCGGCAATGCAACGCGGAACACGCTGCCCTGCCCCGTTGTGCTGTCGATCTCGAGCGTGCCGCCCATATGCGCGACCAGTTCGCGACAGATCGCAAGGCCCAGTCCGCTGCCAGCGCGACGCTGCGGGCCATCGGCCTGCTCGAAGCGTTGGAACAGCCGTTCGTGCTGCGCTGCCGAAATACCTGGCCCGGTGTCGATGACGCGAAACACGACGCCGCCATCGACTGAACCGCTGGCAGTCAATTTGACGCCGCCGCGCTCGGTGAACTTGATCGCGTTCTGCACGAGGTTGAGCAGGATCTGCTCGATGCGCAGCGCGTCGCCAAGCAACCAGCGCGGTGCGTGGCCCGTGATCGTCAACGACCACGACAATCCGCGATGCGCCGCCTGCGGTTGCGCCAGCGCTTCGACCTGACGCAGAAGGTTCTGCAAATCGAATGGCGCGATTTCCAGTTGCAGTTTGCCGGCCTCGATGCGCGCCAGGTCCAGCGAGTCGTTGACCAGGCGCAGCAGCAGGCGCCCGGAATCCTGGATCGCCTGCGCATAGCCGTGTTGCGACGAATCCAGGTCGCTGCGCAGCAGCAGTTCGGTCATGCCGAGCACGCCGGTCATCGGCGTGCGGATCTCGTGACCCATGGTCGCCAGGAAATTCGACTTGGCCGCGCTCTCCTGCTCGGCGAACGCGCGTTGCTGCTTGGCCAGTTCCCACGCGTGGCGGCGCCTGAGGCGCCGGCGATACGCACGCATGCCGGCCAGCAGCGCCAGCACGCCTGCCGTTGCGTACAACGCGAATGCCCACGGCCGCGCCCACGGCGGCGCGGTGACGTGGATCGCCAACGGAGTGTCTGCTTCACTCCACCCGCCTGCGGCGTTCGCGCCGCGCATGCGCAAGGCATAGTCGCCCGGCGGCAATTGCGCGTATTCGCGCTCGCCATGTGGGTTGCCCATGATCCAGTCGGCATCGAATCCGTCCAGTTTCCATTGGTAACGATGCGCGGCCGAATTGGCGAACTCCAGGATCCGCGCGGTGATGCGCAAGTCGCGGTCCTTCCAGTCCATGTCGATTGCACCCGCCGGAACCGCCACGTCGCGATCGCGACCATCGCGCCGCACGACGATGCGATCTAGGCGCGGCGGCGGCGATGCGGAATTTTCCACAATGTGTTCCGGATCGAAGCCGATGATCCCAGACAAGGTGCCGCCGAAGATCGTACCGTCACGGCGCTTGAGCAGCGGCGCGCGATTGAATTCGGCACTGGCAAGGCCATCGCCATCGCCGAATCGACGAACCTCACGCGTTGCCGGGTCATGACGCCACAAGCCGCGTGCGCTGGCGACCCAGACACGGCCACGCGCATCCACTTGCATGCCGCCGGCAGTCAGGCGCGGCCAGCCGCCGGTAGCGTCGGTGCGACCCAGCGGCACCACGGCGCCGTGCGCGTAACCGACGTGCAGCAACGCGCCGATCGTGTGCAGCCACAGCGTGCCGTCATCGGCGAACGCAAAGGCGAGGACGCGCTGCGCGGGGGCGCCAGCAAGCGGTGCGAAGCGATGCGATTGCGGATCCAGCCGATCCACACCGGCGGCATGCGCCACCAGCACGGCGCCATCCGCAGCGAATCCGATCTGCCCGATATCGGCGCTGCGCAAGCCGTCGGCATCGTCGTAGCGCGTCATCGCGAGCGTGGCCGGATCGATGCGCGCGAGACCGTTGCCGTTGCTGTTCGCCCAGACCGCACCATCGGCCGCTTCGATGAGCAGGTCGACGATGCCCGGCGCCAGCGCGTCTCGGCGCCTGGCATCGACCACGAGATCGGTGAATTTGCCGCTGACCCGATCGTACGCGCGCAAGCCATGCGCATGTCCGACCCAGATCCTGCCGTCGCGGCTGGCCAGCACCGACCATAGCGCCGATTCCGGCGCGCCCCAGTTCTGGGCCTGACGTCGCACCTTGCCGCTGACCGGATCGAGCCGGTCGATGCCGCCATCCAGATTCACCGACCACACTGCGCCATCCGTGTCCGTTGCCAGTCCCTGTACGCGATTCGCGCTCAGGCTGGCCGCGTCGCGCGGATCGTTGCGGTACAGCGCGAAGCGTTGCCAATCGCGCGGCAAATAGGCGATGCCGCCGGCGGTGGTGGCGAACCATAGCCCGCCGTCGCGGTCACGCAGCGCATCGAACACCTTCTTGCCCGGCAGGCTGCCAGCGACAGCGGCATTTTCGGAATGGATGTCCAGATGGCCATTCGCCGTGCGCTGTGCAAGGCCCTCGCGCGTGCCGATCCACAGCGAACCCGCCGGATCGGAAGCCAGCGCGTATACGATCTTGTCGGGAAGCCGCGCGTCCTCGAGCACGCGCGCCTTGAGGTCCGCGTCGATACGCAAGACCCCGTGGCGCGTGCCGGCGAGGATACCGCCCGCCGATTCGAGGAAGACTGCCGCATTGATCGCGCCCGTGCCCGGAACAGCGGACAGATCCACGTGCCGGAATCGTCCGTCGGCGCCGTGCACGTCGATGCCGGTGTCGGTGCCGATCCACAGGTTTCCCTTCGCGTCGCCACGCAATGCCAGCACATTGTCGGAAACCAGGCTGCCGGCATCGCCATCGGCATGGCGAAAGTGTACGAATGTACTTGTGGATTCGTCGAACCGGTCCAGGCCCATCGCATAGCCGCCGGCCCAGATCGCGCCGCCGCCATCCTGCGCGATCGCCCACACGTCGTTGCCGGCAAGGCTGCCGGAGTCGCTTTCCGCACTGTGGAAATGCCGGAATCCACGGCGTTGCGCATCCAGCACGTTCAAGCCCGCGTCCTCGCCACCGCACCAGATGCGGTTGTCGCGATCGACGAACAGCGCGGTGACGTCGGCGCCGGACAGGCTCGCCGCGTCGTTCGGATCATTGCGAAACACGCGAAAGTCCACGCCATCGTAGCGCGCCAGGCCATCCGCGGTGCCGACCCAGATGTAGCCGTCGCGATCCTGCGCGACTTTCCACACCGTGCTCGACGGCAGGCCGTCGCTCGCATCCAGAGTGCGGAAATACGGCGTCGTCGCGAGCACCGGCACGGATTGCGCCGGTGCCACGGCCAGCGCAGTCGCAATCAGCAAACTGCCCCACATGGAAAGCTCCCCAGCATTTCCCAGCGCCGATGATGCCCGAAAATCCGGCCGATGCTATTACGGTTTTTTTATACGCGCGCGATCGCGATAAATGCCGGAAACGGCTGCGTGCGCGTGAGGCTGCGCACGCGAACGCGCACTGCCTGTTTCTGGCACACTGCGGATCGCATGAACGAGCGATCCGTGGTTTTTGTGGCAGGCATCCTGTGTGCGGCATCCGCGCACGCGTCGGATTACGTGCTCGATCCGGTGCATACGCAGGTGTTCGCCTGTGCCAGCCACATCGGATTTTCCACGCCGTGCGCGCGCTTCAAGATAAAAAGTGGATTTTTCCACTTCGACGACAGCCACTGGAGCACGGCCACGGTCGATGCGACCGTCGACACGACGTCGATTGATCTGGGCGATCCGAAGTGGGATTCCGCCGTGCGTTCGTGGGAATTCCTCGAATCGAACAAGTATCCCGATGCGCGTTTCGTTTCCGGATCGGCGGAAATGTCTACTGGCAAGTCGGGCATTGTCCACGGCAAGCTGACCATGCGCGGCGTGACGCGGAATCTGGATTTGCACGTGACTTTCAATCGCGCCGGACTCGATCCCTACGACCTGCGCTACACCGCGGGCTTCTCGGCCACAGCCACGCTCAAGCGCTCGGATTTCGGCATGCGCAAATACCTGCCGGACATCGGCGACGCGGTGACGATCCGCATCGAGGCCGAAGGCTTGCGCGGCAAGCCCGAACCGGCTCACACTGCGCCAGCGCAACCGGAGTCGTGACATGCTCAAGAGCGGGCCGAACCACTGGGGTAGCGTCGCCAAGTTTTTCCACTGGACGATTGTCGTACTCATTCTTGCGCAAGGCGCGATCGGCCTGATCATGGTCGATCTGCCCAAGCGCCCGAACGTGATCCCGATCTTCAGTTTCCACAAATCACTGGGCCTGACCATCCTCGCGCTGGCCGTGCTGCGCCTGGCCTGGCGCTTGTTCGACCCGCGTCCGCAGGAACCGGCGAGCATGCCGCGCTGGCAGGCGCTGGGGGCGCGCGCGGGACATGCGCTGTTATATCTGCTGATTTTTCTCGTGCCGCTGTCGGGCTGGTGGTTCGATTCGGTGGCCTCGTTGCGGCCACTGTACTGGTGGGGACTGGTTCATGTGCCCCCTCTGGGTGGACCCGATCCGTCCGTTCCAGGCCTGAAGGACATCGCCGCCGAACGCCACGAGTTCCTGTTCTGGGTCCTGATCGCGGTTGCGGCCGGCCATGCGGCGATGGCCTTGATCCATCACTTCCACAATCGCGATGGCGTGCTGCGCCGCATGCTGCCGTTCACGCGAACCTGAAGGAGTCGCCACGATGCGCACTTTTATACTTTGTCTGTTGTTGCTGCCTGTCGCTGCGTTCGCGCGCGATTGGAACGTGGACATGGCCAAGAGTGGCCTCGGTTTCGATGGCATTTACCAGGGCGGCGCGTTCGCCGGCAAGTTCACGAAATGGTCGGCGGCGATCAGCTACGACGAGACCGATCTCGCCCACGCGAAGTTCGACGTGACCGTGCAACTGGCCAGCGTCGACACCGGCAGCGGCGAACGCGACCAGACATTGGCGACCTCGGAATTCTTCGACACCGCGAAGTTCCCGCAGGCGCACTTCGTCACCAACGCATTCAATCGCGGCGCCGATGGCGGCGTGATCGCGCTCGGCACGCTCACCATCCGCGACCAGAGCAAACCGGTCGCATTGAAGGTGAAATTCGCAGCCACCGGCGGCGCCACGACGCTTGACGTCAACACCACCCTCAATCGCCTCGACTTCGGCCTTGGCGCGAGCGGTGACTGGGCCGACATCAGCCGCGACATCAACGTGCACGGGCATCTGGTGCTGATGCCGAAATAGCCGCTGACAACCAACGCCAAACCTGCCACCATCACGCAATCGTTGCGCGCGGGGATGCACATGACGGGAAACGACACGGCCATCCGCCGTGAGGTCGGCGCGTTTGCGCTGATGCTCATCGGCCTGGGTTCGATCATCGGCTCGGGCTGGCTGTTCGGCGCGTGGCGCGCCGCGGGTTTGGCCGGGCCGGACGCCGTCTGGGCCTGGGTCATTGGCGCGCTGATCATCAGCGCGATCGCGCTCACCTACGCGGAACTCGGTGCGATGTTCCCCGAATCCGGCGGCATGGTCCGCTACGGCCAGTATTCGCACGGTTCGCTGGTCGGCTTCATTGCGGCGTGGGCGAACTGGATCGCCATCGTCTCGGTGATTCCCGTCGAAGCCGAAGCCTCGGTGCAGTACATGGCCTCGTGGCCATGGGAATGGACGCAAGCATTGTATGTGGCGGCGCCGGGGGGTCGGGGTGGACTCACGCCGCCCGGCCTGGCCATCGCCGCGGCCCCCGGCATCGTCTACTTTCTGATCAACTTCTGGAGCGTGAAATTGTTCGCACGCTCGAACACCGCGATCACGTTGTTCAAACTGGTGGTGCCGGCATTGACGGCACTCGCCCTGATCGCCAGCGGATTCCATACGGACAATTTCTCCGTCGGCATCCACGCCGGTCCGCACATCACGGATTGGTCGGCAGTGCTGACCGCAGTTGCCATTTCCGGCATCGTGTTCAGCTACAACGGCTTCCAGAGCCCGGTGAACATGGCCGGCGAGGCGCACAACCCCGGACGCAGCGTGCCGCTCGCGGTGATCGGCGCGATCGCCATCGCCACCGTCGTGTATCTGCTGCTGCAAGTCGCCTACATCGGCGCGGTGCCGCCCGACATGCTCGCCAAATATGGCTGGCATGGCATCGATTTTCGCTCGCCGTTCGCGCAGCTCGCGCTGATCGTGAACCTGCAATGGCTGGCCGTGCTCCTCTACGCCGACGCTTTCATCAGCCCGAGCGGAACCGGCATGACCTACACCGCCACCAGCGCGCGCATGATCTATGCGATGCAGAAGAACGGCAGCATGCCCGCGGTGTTCGGTACCGTGCATCCGCGCTGGGGCGTGCCGCGCGCGGCAATGTGGCTCGATCTCGCCGTCAGTTTCGTGTTCCTGTTCTTCTTCCGCGGCTGGGGCACGCTGGCTGCGGTGATATCCGGCGCGACCATCATCTCGTATCTGGTCGGTCCGGTCAGCGTGGCGACACTGCGACGCACCGCGCCGGAAATTGCGCGCCCCATGCGCCTGCCTGCCTTGGGCGTATTGTCGTGCCTTGGCTTCGTGTTTTCGACGGAACTGATGTACTGGGCCACCTGGCCTCTGTGCGGCGAAATCGTGCTGCTCGTCGTCGTCGGCCTGCCGATCTATTTCTACTATCAGGCGCGTGGGCAATGGCGCGATTTCCGTCGCCAGCTGCGCGGCGCGTGGTGGTTGGTCGCCTACCTGCCAACGATCGCGGGGCTGTCGTACATCGGCAGCGCGAAATTCCATGGTCTGGGCTGGATGACGTATGGCTGGGACCTGATCATCGTCGGCATCGTCGGCCTAGCGTTCTATTTCTGGGGATTGGCCAGCGGCTGGCGCACGCCGGATGTGGAAGCGGCGGGCATGCCGCCGCGCTGATTTTCAGGCGCTGATAACAGCGCCGGGAGTGTAATGGCGGCACCATCCCGGTCCGCAACGGAGGGGGCATGTCGCGCGCACAGGCATTCGCGGTTTTGTGTTGTCTGACCTTGGCGCCATGCACTGTGTCTGGCGCCGCTTCGGACGATTGGAATGCGCCTCCCCTCGCGGCCAGCGCGTCGTCGGCGCCGGAACAAACCGGCAAAGACTATCCGCCACCCGAAAATCCGGTTTCGTTCGATTACCTCAAGCTGATCTGGTCCGATGCGGTGGAAACCGCGACCGAACCCGCGCGCTGGGACCGCGACGACTGGCGCAATGCGGCGCTGGTCGGCGGCGGATTGCTGGTCGGCATGGCCGTTCTCGACAAGCCGATCAAGGACGCGGCGCAGCGCAACCGCTCGGCTTCGACCGACCGTTTTTTCCGCGACGTGCAGAAATTCGGCACCAAGCAATACGGCCTGCCGGTGCTGCTCGGCTTCTACGGTTACGGTGCGCTCGCCGACGACAGCAATGCCAAGGCCGTGGCGCTGGACGGCTTCTCCGCCAGCGTCATCAGCGCGCTGGTGACATCCACGATCAAGGGCGTCGTCGGCCGCGCGCGGCCCAACTCGGGATTGGGCCCGCACCATTTCGCGCCATTGCAGGGCGATTACTCGTTTCCTTCCGGCCACGCCACCGGAGCGTTCGCGTTCGCCTCGGTCATTGCCACGCATTACGACTCGGTCTGGGTCGACATCGGTGCCTATGGCATCGCCGGGCTCGTCGGTTATGCGCGCATCGAGCAGAATGCGCACTGGACCTCCGACGTCGTTGCCGGCGCCCTGATCGGCGGTTTGATCGGCCATCATCTGGTGGAATTCAATCGCAGGCTGCGCGCCGAGCACTCCGCATTCGCGCCAACGCTGGGCACGGATGGGCAGCAGCTGCTGCTGACGTGGCAGTTTTAGTTTCCCAGAAATTCTCGCAACGCATCCGCATCGAACGGCCAGTTCAGCTCGCGCCCGGATTCGTCCTCGCGCAGCACGGGCACGCGCTCGCCGTAGCGCGCTTCGAGTGCGGCATCGTCGTCGATGAAGACGCTGGAAAATTCCGGTGCCCGCGCCTGCGCGAGCACGGCAATGGCGAGGTCGCACAGGCGGCAATCGTCGCGTTGGAAAAGCATCAGGCGCATCGGCGTAGAATAACCGCCTTTCCATCCTTGTTTGCCGTTCCATGGCCGTAAGCACATTCGATCTGTTCAAGATCGGCATCGGACCGTCGTCCTCGCACACGGTTGGGCCGATGCGCGCGGCGGCGCGTTTCGCCACGCGCTGGCTCGACGAGACGGGCATGCTCGCACGCGTGGCGCGCATCCGTGCGGAACTGTTCGGCTCGCTCGCGCACACCGGCCGCGGCCACGGCACCGACAAGGCCGTGTTGTGCGGTTTCGAGGGCGAGTGGCCGGACAAGATCGATCCGGACTCGATCCCGGCGCGACTTGAACGCATCCGCACGACCAGGAAAATCAATCTGCTCGGCAAGCACGAAATCGCGTTCGACGAGAAAACCGATCTCGTCTTCAACAAGCGCACCAAACTGCCGTTCCACAGCAACGGCATGCGATTTTCGGCATACGACGCCGCCGGCAATGAATTGGCCACGCGCGATTACTACTCCGTCGGCGGCGGCTTCGTGGTCAATCCCGACGAGGCCGCCGAGAACCGCATCGTGGCCGACACCACGCCGTTGCCGCACCCGTTCCATACCGGCGACGAACTGCTGAAGATTTGCGAGGACACCGGCAAGTCCATCGCGCAGATCATGTTCGAGAACGAGAAGGCATGGCGCAGCGAAGCGGAAATCCGCGCCGGGCTGTTGACCATCTGGAAGGCCATGTCGGCGTGTGTTGCGCGTGGTATGCGCGAAGCCGGCACCCTGCCCGGCGGCCTGCATGTGCAGCGGCGCGCGCCGACGATGTGCCATGAACTGAAAGATCGGCCCGAGGCCGCGCTCAAAGATCCGCTGACGATTCTGGATTGGGTAAATTTATATGCGCTCGCGGTCAACGAGGAAAACGCCGCGGGCGGGCGCGTCGTCACTGCGCCGACCAATGGTGCCGCTGGCATCATTCCGGCCGTGCTGCACTACTACCATCGTTTCATTCCTGGCGCGAATGAACAAGGCGTGATCGACTTCCTGCTCACCGCCGCGGCGATCGGACTGCTGTACAAGGAAAACGCTTCGATTTCCGGCGCCGAAGTCGGCTGCCAGGGCGAAGTCGGCGTCGCCTGCTCGATGGCCGCGGGCGGATTGACCGCCGCGCTCGGCGGCACGGTCTATCAGGTCGAGAACGCCGCCGAAATCGGCATGGAACACAACCTCGGCCTCACCTGCGATCCGATCGGCGGTCTCGTGCAGATTCCCTGCATCGAGCGCAACGCCATGGGTTCGGTCAAGGCGATCAACGCACAGCGCATGGCCATGCGCGGCGACGGCAAGCACCGCGTCAGCCTCGACAAGGTCATCAAGACCATGCGCGACACCGGTCGCGACATGCAGGACAAGTACAAGGAAACCAGCCGCGGCGGATTAGCGGTCAATGTGATTGAATGCTGACCGACCTACCGGAGAACCATTGATGACTTCGTCCCGATTGTGGATTGCGCTTTGTCTTGCAGCAGCCATTTTCCCGGCGGCCGCGCCGGCGGAAACGACCGAGCAGGCAATGCCGGAAACGATGGACATGCTGCGTCACGCCGTCGCCGCACAAACGGTCGAAGGCAAGGATCAGGTGCCGGCGTTCGCGCAATACCTCGCGGACAAGCTCGAATCGGCGGGCTTTGCCAAGTCCGATATCCAGATCATCCCGGTCGCGCGCACCGCCGCGCTGGTCGTGCACTACCGCGGCAGCGACAGGAAACTCAAACCGATCCTGATATCCGGACACATGGACGTGGTCGCTGCCAATCCCGCCGACTGGCAACGCGACCCGTTCACGTTGATCGAGGAAAACGGCTATCTGTACGGCCGCGGTGTCGCGGACATGAAAACGAACGTGATCACCCTGGTCGAAACCTTCATGCGCTTCAAGCGCGAAGGTTTCGTGCCGAAGCGCGAAATGATCCTGGTGTTTTCCGGCGACGAGGAGACCGAGATGGCCTCGACGCGCGAACTGGCCAAGCGCTACCACGACGCGCAATTCCTGCTCAACGCGGACGCCGGCGGCGGTACTTTCGACACGCAGTTGAAGCCGGTAGATTTCGAGATCCAGGCGGCGGAGAAGTCCTATGCGGATTTCACCCTGACCGTGACCTCGCCCGGCGGACATTCGAGCGAGCCAAACCCGAAGCAAAACGCGATCTATCGCCTCGCCAGGGCGCTGGACAAGGTCGCGGCGTACCAGTTTCCGGTGCAGCACAGCGAGATCACGCTGGCTTCGCTGAAAGCGACCGGCGAACACACGCGTGGCCCGCTCGCCGACGCGATGCGGCAGTTCGCCGCGCATCCTGACGACGCCAAGGCGGCACAGGTCATTTCGGCTGATCCCGCCTACGTCGGCCAGATTCGCACCACCTGCGTTGCGACCATGCTCGATGGCGGCCACGCGCTGAATGCACTGCCGCAACGCGCGCAGGCGAACATCAACTGCCGCATTTTTCCGGGCGTAGGCATCGCCTCGGTCGAGGCCACGCTGGGCAAGGTGATCGACGACGCGAGTGTTGCGATATCGATCAAGCCACCGCCACCGGTGGAAAGCCCGGCATCGCCCTTGCGCGACGATGTGCTGAAAGCCGTTACCGCGACAATCCACGAACGCTTCCCGGGCGTGGAAGTCGTGCCAGACATGTCCTCGGGCGCGACCGACAGCATGCATTTTCGCAATCTCGGCGTGGAATGCTATGGCGTCTCGCCGAACTTCGCCAAGCCCAACGACACTTTTGCGCACGGCCTCAACGAAAAGCTGCTGGCCAGCGAAGTGCCGGCGGCGTTGGACTACTGGCACAGCCTGTTCACCCGCCTGACCAAGTGATCCACGGTAGAATGACGGGTTTGCCGATCCGCGCAAACCCGTCATGACCCACACCGAAGAAACCCGACGCCGGCGCACGTTCGCCATCATCTCGCACCCGGACGCGGGCAAGACCACACTGACCGAGAAGCTGCTTCTGTTCGGCGGCGCGATCCAGATGGCGGGCAGCGTGAAGGGCCGCAAGGCCGCGCGCCACGCGACATCGGACTGGATGGCGCTGGAAAAAGAACGCGGCATCTCCGTCACCTCGTCGGTGATGCAGTTCCCGTACGAGGGCCGCATCGTCAACCTGCTCGACACGCCCGGCCACGCCGACTTCGGCGAGGACACCTATCGCGTGCTGACCGCGGTCGACTCCGCGCTGATGGTGATTGACTGCGCGAAAGGCGTGGAAGAACGCACGATCAAGCTGATGGACGTGTGCCGCCTGCGCGACACGCCGATCATGACCTTCATCAACAAGCTCGATCGCGAAGGTCGTTCGCCGATCGAACTGCTGGATGAAGTCGAGTCGGTGCTGAAAATCCAGTGCGCGCCGATCACCTGGCCGATCGGCATGGGCTCGCGGCTCAAGGGCGTGTATCACTTGGGTACCGGCGAGGTTCACGTGTTCGAGCCGGGGCGCAATTTCACGCGCCAGGATTCGACGGTCTTCGCGTCGCTCGACGATGTCGCACTGGCCGAAAAAATCGGTGCGGACATGCTGCGCGAGTTGCGCGACGAACTCGAACTCGTGCAAGGCGCTTCGCATCCGTTCGATCAAGCCGCTTATCTTGCGGGCAAGCAGACCCCGGTCTTCTTCGGCTCGGCGGTGAACAATTTCGGCGTGCAGTTGCTGCTGGATTTTTTCGTCGAGCATGCGCCATCGCCGAAGCCGCGCGCGACGACCACACGCGAAGTGAACCCTGACGAAGAAAAACTCACCGGCTTCGTGTTCAAGATCCAGGCGAACATGGATCCGATGCACCGCGACCGCGTCGCATTCATGCGTATCTGTTCCGGCGAGTTCGACGGCGGCATGAAGGCATTCCACGTACGCGCGGCGAAAGAGGTCAAACTCGCCAACGCATTGACCTTCATGGCCAGCGAGCGCGACATCGTGGAAAAAGCCTATCCGGGCGACGTGATCGGCATCCACAACCACGGCACGATTTCCATCGGCGACACCTTCACCGAAGGCGAGGCGCTTTCCTTCACCGGCATCCCGAACTTCGCACCGGAACTGTTCCGCCGCGCGCGCCTGCGCGATCCGCTGAAGATGAAACAGTTGCAGAAGGGCTTGGCGCAGTTGTCCGAAGAAGGCGCGACCCAGTTCTTCCGCCCGCTGATGAGCAACGACCTGATTCTCGGCGCGGTCGGCGTGTTGCAGTTCGACGTGGTCGCGTACCGGCTCAAGGACGAATATGGCGTGGACTGTGCGTTCGAAACCGTGACCGTGACGACGGCACGCTGGATTTATTGTGCGGACGAGAAGAAGCTCGCCGAATTCCGCGACAAGAATGCGATGAACCTGGCGCTGGATGCCGCAGGCGAACTGGTTTATCTGGCGCCCTCGCGCGTGAACCTGCAATTGACCCAGGAACGCTCGCCGGGAGTGACATTCGCGGCCACACGCGAGCATGCCAGCTCGGTCGACGTCTGAAAAATAAAGCCCCGGCCGGACGCGATGCCGGTGGATGCTGCTCGACAACGGCTGCACGCCGGCGGCCTTCACGCCGCCTTGCGCGACCGCCTCGTAGCATTGGATCCTTCCATTGCCGAGGCCTCGTCCAATCATGAATGCACGCAAAATTCCTGCGATCGCCGGGCTGATTGTCTTGTTCGCGTTGTGCGGATGCGCACCGGCGGGTCCGCCCATACGCCCGGTTTCCCCGGTCGACCTGTCGCGATTCATGGGCCGCTGGTACGTGATTGCCTCGATCCCGACCCGATTCGAACGGGGTGGGCACAATCCGGTGGAAACCTATAGCCGCGAATCCGATGGAACCATCTGCACGTGGTTCCGCCTGCGCCCGGGGAGTTTCGAGGCTCCGGTCAAACTGATCCATTCCAGCGCCACGCCCGTTGCGGAGAGCGGAAACGGCGAGTGGCGGGTGCGACTGTTCGGAATCCTTTCCATGCAATACCTGGTCGGATGGTTGAACGCCGACTACAGCCAGGTGCTGGTCGTGCGCGATGCACGCGACTACCTGTGGTTCATGGCGCGCACGCCGGAAGTCTCCGATTCGGACTACCAGGCGATGCTGGACCGGGCCAAGGCGATGGGCTATGACACCGCCCGGATCGAAAAGGCGCCGCAGCGGTGGCCCGAAGTTGGCGAAGGCAGCCAGACGTTCACGGGAGAGTGTCGATGAAGGTTCTTGTCACTCTGCTGGCGTGGACGATGCCTGTCGTCGCGTGGCTTTCGAACGCGCGGATATTCGGCCCGACCAACGGCGAAATTTCCGATCGCTATCCAACCTTGATTGTTGCCGCCGGATACGCGTTCTCGATCTGGGGGGCCATCTTCCTTCTCGATGTGGTCTACGCTACACGTCAAATCTTCGATCGAGCGGCGGATGCCAGACTGCAACGCACGCGGCCGTGGGCGGCGTTGGCGTTTGCCTTGACCTCGCTGTGGATGATCGCGTTCACCTTGCAGTTGTTCTGGATCGCGCTGGCGATCATCTGGATCAGCTTCGCCAGCATTCTCCGGGCCGCTTGGCACATCGCGCACACGGCGCAACATGCGCGAGGCCCCTGGTGGCAGTGGATTCCGCTGTCCTTGCACGCCGGCTGGGTTTCGCTTGCCGTATTCCTGAATGTCGCCCAGGTGATTGTCGCGTTCCATTTGCTGCCGGTCGCCAACATGCTGCCGTGGACGCTCGCATTGTTCGCGCTGGCCGCGCTGCTCGTGTTGGCCGCGCTGGCCGGGATGCGCGGCAACTGGGTCTATGCGTTGGCTGCGATCTGGGGTTTGATCGGCGTTTACGTCAAGCAGAGTCATTCGCAATTGCCCGGCGCGGATGTGGCGGCCGATGCCGCGTTGGCTCTTGCATTCGTGGTGGCCGCGACTTCGCTGCTGTGCAGTTGGCATTACCGGAGCCTGCGTCATGATGCGGCTCGATCAAGCGCATGATTTTCGGATGACGACCCTGCGCCTTCTGCCCGGCGACCCGTTCGACCCGGGCCACCGATGAGCACGGCACTGGTTCTGCTGCGCCGGGATCTGCGCCTGGAAGACAATCCAGCCCTGCACGCAGCCTGCGCGGAACACGAGCGCGTCCTGCCCGTATACATCCATGCGCCGGACGAGGAGGCGCCCTGGCAACCCGGCGCAG
>OEIU01001007.1_pt1 | contig 20789 bp, 22 predicted proteins | sample 1539221 | NCBI WGS metagenome assembly OEIU01 (sample SAMN03792071, study PRJEB22550) | activated sludge metagenome | feature: wastewater treatment plant; material: activated sludge; isolation source: Wastewater treatment plant of a petroleum refinery complex | place: Argentina: Zarate | collected...
CATCGATCTCTCCGGCTGGTCGCCGAAATATTTCCCGCCGATCCTGGTGCGCTACATCAACTCGATCCTGCAGGACAAGATGCTGTTCGGCTCGGACTGGCCGGTGATCACACCGGACCGCTGGCTGTCCGATTTCGCCAAGCTCGAGATCCGCGAGGAGATCCGGCCGAAGGTGATGAAGGCCAACGCAAGGAAGATTTTGGGGATCTAGGGGAGTATCATCGGCGGCAAAGCTCGCGAGGTGGTTCATGACGAACTTCGCTGGAATTGCCGCCCTGCTCGCCGTGCTTCCGATCTGCGGCGCCACGCTTGCACCGGCGGCCGACAGGCCGCCACGCCTGGTCGAATTCGAAAGCCCGCTGGTAGGCGGTCCGCAAGCGCTGCAGGGTTACCTGCGATTGCCTGACGGCTCCGGCCCCTCGCCTGCGGTCGTTCTGCTGCACGGCTGCGGCGGCGGTTGGCGCGGGCTCGACGCGCGCTGGGGCAAGCTGCTCTCCGAGTGGGGCTACGTCACGTTGACGATCGACCGCTTCGGGACGCGTGGCATTGCAACCGCCTGCACCGGCGGAACGCCGCCAGTCACACTGTACGACGCTTATCGCGCGCTGAATTTCCTCGTCGGCCTGTCATCGGTCGATCCGAGCCGCGTGGCCGTGGTGGGATTTTCCCAAGGCGCCATGCTGGCGCTACTTGCGGTGGAGCGCGGCCAGATCGAACGCGACGCAAAAGAAAAATTCCGCGCCGCAGTCGGCTTCTATCCGCCCTGCCTTGGCCTAAAGGGCAACATGACGGTGCCGACGCTGATCCTGATCGGCGAGCTCGACGACTGGACCCCGGCCACAGAGTGCCGCAACCTTGCCGAAGGCCGCGACGACTGGGGCATCTCGCGCGAGAAGGGAAAGGGAATTCCGATCGAGATCACCGTCTATCCCGGCGCCCATCATGATTTCGACGTGCCGAATCTTGCGACGCCGGTGACGATGCTCGGGCATCACCTCGAATTCAACGAGGCGGCACGCGACCAGTCCGCGGAAGCGCTGCGGAAATTCCTCTCTGCAACAACAGCCGGGAAAGAGAAACAACCATGACCATCAAAGCCGTCGTCTTCGATGCCTATGGTACGCTCTACGACGTCCAGTCGGTGGCCGATGTCACCGAAGAGGCGTTCCCGGGCTATGGCGAAATCATCACCCAGGTCTGGCGGATCAAGCAGCTCGAATATACCTGGCTGCGCTCGCTGATGCGGCGCTACCAGGATTTTGCCGCCGTGACGCGCGACGCTCTCGCCTACACGCTGCGCAGCCTCGGGCTGGAATATGATGACGACACCTTCGCTGCGATCATCGACAAATATCTGCATCTCGATCTCTATCCGGATGCGCTTGCGGCGCTGTCGGCGATGAAGGATCGCAAGCTTGCGATCCTGTCCAACGGCAGCCCCGCCATGCTCGATGCGCTGGTGAAGAACAGCGGGCTTGCCCCCTTGCTCGATGCCGTCATCAGCGTCGATGCCAAGAAGATTTTCAAGCCGGCGCCGGTGGCCTATGCGCTGATCGAGGAGATGCTGCGCGTGCCGCCCGCCGAGGTGCTGTTCATCTCCTCCAATCCGTGGGACGTCTGCGGCGCCAAGGCGTTCGGGCTCAACGTCGCCTGGATCGAACGGGTGACGCCGGAAGCCATGGCGCTGGCCTGCCTCGAAAGCGAGACGCTGCCGCCCTTGACGATGTTCAAAATATTGCGCACCCAGATCGACGAACTCGGCGTTGCGGCGGACCATCGCATCCACGCTCTGGCCGAGCTTCCCGCTTTGGTGTCTGGCTAAAGGTCCTGAAATGAGTCTGGAATCCGTTCGCGCCTTCTTCGCCGAGAAGGCGCCCGATATTGCCGTGATCGAATCATCGATGAGTTCCGCCACCGTCGCGCTGGCCGCCGAGGCCTATGGCGTCGAGCCGGCGCGGATCGCAAAGACGCTATCGTTGCGCGTCGGCGATCGCGTGGTGCTGATCGTGGCGGCCGGCACATCGCGGATGGACAACAAGAAAGTGAAGGCGCTGTTCGGCGTGAAGCCGAAGATGCTTGGCCTCGACGAGGTCGCCGAGATCACCGGCCATGAAGTCGGCGGCGTCTGCCCGTTCGGGCTGAAGGCGCCGCTGCCGATCTATTGCGACGTGTCGCTGAAGGCGTTCGACATCGTGGTGCCGGCCGCCGGCTCGACCCACAGCGCGGTCAAGATCACGCCGGAGCGCATGGTGCAATTGACCGGCGCCGAATGGGTCGATGTCTGCGAACTCAGGCCGGCCGAAGCGGCATCGGCCTAATCGTCTTCATCATCGTAATATGGCCTCTGCGGTGGCGGCGCCTCGCGCGGCTGCATCTGTTGCGGCGCGCGGGCGCGTGGCGCCTGCTGATAGCCGCGCTGCGCCGGGGCGCGATTGGCCTGCTGCTGCTCGGCGCCTGTTTCGAACACCGCGCGGCAATTGCTGGAAAGCTGCGGCGTGTTCTGCCGCAGGCAGGCGACGATACGGCTGACATCCGGAACCGCGTCACCGCACAGCCGCCACACATCGGGCGTGCACGCCATCTGCTGTTCCCAGGTTCCGCGATATTCCTGCGACGATGCGGGAATGGCGGCGCCGACGCCGGCGATCGTAACGGCAAGGCCGAGGACAATCCGCTGCGTGTGCATGGGATCACGTCCTTTCTTGTTCGATTTCGAATTGACGCGGAACGCCGCGCGGTGGCGGCATTCAGCCTGCCAAATGAATGCGGCCACGCGACGTTGGTGCGAACAAAAAAATGTGAGCTTGGTTCCCTATTCGACCTTGCCGATCTTCTTCACCGCCGCGACCAGCCGCGCGCTGTCTTCCGCGACGAATTTTGCAAACTCCGGCGCGTCCTGATAGGCGACCGGGCTGCCGGCGGTCTCGAACGTCCTGACGACCTCGGGCGCTTTCACTGCTTCCGCCATCGCCTCGCGCAGCCGCGTCATGATCGGCGCCGGCAATGCGGCTTGCGCGAACAAGCCGGCCCAGATGTAGAACTCGACATCCTTGTAGCCGAGTTCCTTGAAGGTCGGCAGATCGGGAAAACTCTTGATGCGCCCGGCGCCCCAATTGGCGAGCACGCGCATCTTGCCGGCATCGACCTGCTCCTTCAGCGTGCCGGGCGCCGACGCCACCGCCTGCACCGTGCCGCTCAACAGCGCGGTCAGCGCCGGCCCCGCGCCACGGAACGGCACGTGCAGCAACTTGATGCCGGCGCTCGCGGCGAACATCTCCATCGCCACATGCAGCGTGCCGTAGGGACCGGACGAGCCGTAGGGAATCTGGCCGGGACGCTTCTTCGCATCGTCGACGAATTCCTGCAGCGTCTTCCACGGCGCGGACGCCGGCACCGCGAGCAAGGTCGGATCGGCGAGCACGCGCGCGACCGGCGCGAACTGCGCGACTTCATACGCCACCGGCCGATCGAACAGCCGGTCGGCCTCGGGCAATACGGCGAGCGAGGACAGCGTCATCAACAGCGTGTACCCGTCGGGCTCGGCGCGCGCCGCCGCCGCGTTGCCGACCGATCCGCCGCCGCCGCCGGCGCGGTTGTCGACGACCACGGGCTTGCCGAGGATCCGCTCCAGCGCCTGCGCCACCGGCCGCGCCGCGAGATCGGCCTGCCCGCCCGGCGGAAACGGCACGATCATGGTGATGTTGCGCGAGGGATATGGGCTTTGCGCCGATGCGGCGGTGGTGAGCGCTGACGACGCCAAGGGTAGCGCGGCAGCGGCCTTGAGAAGTTCGCGGCGGTTCATTGACGGAGGGCCTCCCGGATTATTTTGTTGTTCGGGACAGCCTAGCCTTTAATTGCGAAGCGGGCAAAGCTAGCCGGTCGCGCGAATGAGCGCCTGGTTGCGACGCAGTGACCATCGCCGCCGTGAACGCGATCAGCTCGTTCTTCCCTGGCGACCCATGATCAGGCCGTAAACGAAAAGAAGGATGATCGCGCCGACGATAGCGCCAAAGAAGCCCGCGGATTCTCCGGGCCGATACCATCCGACCGCCTGCCCCAGATAGGTCGCAACGAACGCGCCGACGATTCCCAAAATCGCCGTGAGGATGAAGCCCTTCGGCTCGGTCTTGTCACCAGGCATAATGAACTTGGCGACTATTCCTACGATAAAGCCAATGAGGATTGTCCAAATGATACTCATCCTGTCGCTCCTGTACTGATGGTACGCGGGAGAAAAGCCATTCAGTGAGCCTCACAGCCGACCCGTCTTGACATAGATCAACAGGCTACCTCGATCGGCCCCGGTCGTCGGAAAGGTGCAAGCCGCGCTCTTCCGGGCCCCATCGCGAGAGCGCTCTACGACTTCCGCTTCTTCGCTTTCGCAAACTGCCTGGCCAGGAAATCCGCCAGCACCTCGACGCGGGCGGGGCGCGGGCCGCCGGGCGGGGTGACGAGATGCACCGCGCCTTCCGCCTGGTGCCAGCCCTTCAGGATCACCTCGACCTTGCCGGAGGCTATGGCGTCGCCGACGATAAAATCGGGCAGGTCGGCGATGCCGAGGCCGGCGATCACGGACGGCAGCAGCGCCTCGCCATTGTTGACACGGAGCTGGCCCGCGGGCCGCACGCTCGCCTGCTCGCCCGACGCGTTGGTGTAGTGCCAGACGCCCGGCGTCGAGAGATAGGCGTAGCCGAAGCATTTATGCTCCGCGAGGTGCATCGGATGCGTCGGCCGGCCGTAACGCTTCAGATAGGACGCCGCCGCCACCGTGTAGCGCGGCATGCCGCACAGCCGACGCGCGATCAGCGAGGAGTCCGGCAGCCGCGCGATGCGCAGGCCGGCATCGAAGCCTTCGCCGATCAGGTCGACGGTGGCATCGCTCAGGTGCAGGTCGATCGAGACTTCCGGATAGGCTGAGAGAAACTCGGGCAGGATCGGCGCCACCGCCTTCACGCCGAAGGTCATGGGCACCGCGAGCCGCACCAGGCCGCGCGGCGCCATCGATTGCGACAGCGCCTCGTTCTCGGCGTCCTCGCCGTCGGCGAGCAGGCGCGCGGCGCGCTCGGCCAGCCGTTGCCCCGCATCGGTCAGGGCGAGCCTCCGCGAGGTACGGTTGAACAGCCGCGCGCCGAGCCGCTGCTCGAGCCGGCTGACCGCCTTCGAGACGGTGGCCTTGGACAGCGCCAGTTCGCCCGCGGCCGCGGCAAACGACCGTAATTCCACGACTTTTGCGAAGATCGCCAGCGCCTCGAAATCCGGGAGTTTTGCCATTCGGACCGCCTCCTGTGGCTCATTTTTAGAAACAATGAGTTTCGATAGTTTCTATTTATATAACACGGCTGAAAACATATCCAATGGTCATCGAAATTCAGGCAACGGAGAAATCCAATGACCAGGAAGCTCTCAGGCAAGGTAGCCCTCGTCACCGGCGGTTCGCGCGGCATCGGCGCGGCAAGCGCCCGCGCTCTCGCGGCGGAAGGCGCCAACGTCGCGATCAGCTATGTCGCCTCCCCCGACAAGGCCGACGCCGTCGTCGCTGAACTGAAGGCCAGGGGCGTCAATGCCCGCGCCTACAAGGCCGACCAGGCGTCCGCCGCCGATGTCGATCAACTGGTGAACGATGTCGCAAAAGACTTCGGCCGGCTCGATATCCTCGTCAACAATGCGGGAGTAGCCGTCGGCGGCGCGGTCGATGATCCGAACGTCGACACCGCGGCATTGGCCCGGCAGGATGCGGTCAACGTTCACGGCGTCATCGCCGCGATCCGCGCGGCATCGAAGCTGATGGGCGAAGGCGGCCGCATCGTTACGGTTGGATCGATGCTTGCCGACCGCGGATCGTTTCCCGGCCTTGCCGACTACGTCGCCACCAAGGCCGCGGTGGTCGGTTACACCAAAGGTGCAGCGCGCGATCTCGGTCCCCGCGGCATCACCGTCAATGTGCTGCAGCCGGGTTCGATCGACACCGACATGAACCCGGACAACGACGACGATTTTGCCGAGCTACAGCGCAAGCAGCACGCGCTGCAGCGCTTCGGCAAGCCGGAAGAGATCGCCGCCGGCGTCGTCTTCCTCGCCAGCCCCGAAGCCTCGTTCGTGACGGGCACGGTGCTCAATGTCGACGGCGGCTTCGGCGCCTGATTCAGAACCTCTCAACGAAAGGGAATATCCCATGATCGAACTCAGACCATTCAATCAACTCGGCAGTGCCGATCACGGCTGGCTGAAGGCGAAGCACCACTTCTCGTTCGGCAGCCATTACGACCCGAGCAATATGGGCCACGGCGCATTGCGGGTGTGGAACGATGACGAGATCGCGCCCAACACCGGCTTTCCCGCCCATCCCCATGCCAACATGGAAATCATCACCTATGTCCGCGAAGGCGCGATCACGCACCAGGACTCGCTCGGCAACAAGGGCCGCACCGAGGCCGGCGACGTGCAGGTGATGAGCGCGGGAAGCGGCATCCGTCACGCCGAATACAATCTGGAGCCGTCGAAGACGAAGATCTTCCAGATCTGGATCGAACCGACGACGACGGGCGGCCAGCCGACCTGGGGCGCCAAGCCGTTTCCGAAGGCGAACCGGTCCGGCAAGCTCGTGACCATCGCGAGCGGCGTCGAAGGCGATCAGGATGCGCTGCCGATCCGAGCCGATGCGCGGGTGCTCGCCACCACGCTGAAGGCCGGCGAGAGCGCGGAATACGAACCGCGCAAGGCGCGTCATCTCTATCTCGTGCCGGCGGCCGGCAGCGTCGAGGTCAACGGTGTGCGCGTCAACGCCCGCGACGGCGCCGCGATCCGCGACGAGGCGAAGCTGACGATAACAGCGCTGGAAGACAGCGAACTGGTGCTGGTCGATGCGGCTTAACCCACCCACTGCTCGTCATGCCCGAGCTTGACCTGGTCAAGCCCGGTCGCGACGCCCTGCTTCAACAACACCTCAACCCAAACTCAAAGGAACACCATCATGGCCAAAGTACTCGTGCTCTATTATTCCGCCTACGGTCACATCGAGGCGATGGCGAACGCGGTCGCGCAAGGTGCGCGCGAGGCCGGCGCCACCGTCGACATCAAGCGCGTGCCGGAGCTGGTGCCGGAAGCGGTCGCCAAGGCCTCGCACTACAAGCTCGACCAGGCCGCGCCGGTCGCCAAGGTCGAAGACCTCGTGAACTACGACGCGATCGTGGTCGGCACCGGCACCCGTTTCGGCCGGATGTCGTCGCAGATGGCGAACTTCCTCGACCAGGCCGGCGGGCTCTGGGCCAAGGGCGCGCTGCACGGCAAGGTCGGCGGCGCATTCAGCTCGACCGCGACCCAGCATGGCGGACAGGAAACCACGCTGTTCTCGATCATCACCAACCTCTTGCATTTCGGCATGACCATCGTCGGCCTCAACTACGGCTTTGCCGGCCAGATGAAGCTCGACGAAGTCACCGGCGGCGCACCTTACGGCGCGACCACGATCACCGGCGGCGACGGCAGCCGCCAGCCGAGCGAGAATGAACTCGCCGGCGCACGCTACCAGGGCCGCGTGATCGCGGAGACCGCGAACAAGCTGCACGGGTGATACGATAGGGCGGCAATCTCTCAGGCGAATGCCGCCCTATCCGCTCTTGCCTGAATGCACGAAATCGTGACGCACCGCTTTTTAGATGCAAGATGAATTCATGATAGGGCTTCAGCCCGGATCGGAACGCACAAGGGTTCCTTATGAGCAACCATTTGCAAGTACCGTGGCCGGAATTGCCGACCGCCGCGTGGCGTGACACCTGTGCGACGCTGCAGCTCTGGACCCAGATCGTCGGCAAAATTCGTCTGACCAAATCGCCATGGCTCAATCATTCCTGGCACGTGACGCTCTACGTCACGCCGCGCGGATTGACGACATCTCCGGTGCCCGAGGGTACGCGAACGTTCCAGATCGATTTCGATTTCATCGATCATCGCTTGCGGATCTCGGCCAGCGACGGCACGCACCGGCACTTTGCGCTGCCGGGTCATTCCGTCGCAAGCTTCTATGCCGCCACGCTTGCTGCGCTCGGTGAGCTCGGCATCGCGGTCGCGATCGACGAGATGCCGAACGAATTGCCTGATCCGATAAAATTCTCCGAGGACACCACGCACGCCGCCTACGACCCCGACGCCGTCGGGCGCTTGCTGCAAATCCTCGTCAACAGCGATCGCGTCTTCAAACAATTCCGCACCGGCTTTCTCGGCAAGGCGAGTCCGGTGCATTTCTTCTGGGGCAGCTTCGATCTCGCAGTGACTCGTTTCTCCGGCCGGCGAGCGCCGCGTCATCCCGGCGGCGTGCCGCATTTGCCCGACGCGGTCGCGCATGAGGCCTATTCGCACGAGGTCAGCAGCGCCGGCTTCTGGCCGGGCGGCGGCGCGATCGATTATCCTGCGTATTATTCCTATGCCTATCCCGAGCCGCCGGGCTTCCGCGCAACGAAGGTGCGACCGGACGCCGCCTTCTTCAGCGAAGCTCTCGGCGAATTCATCCTGCCTTATGATGCCGTGCGCGGCGCTGACAATCCCGACAAGGCATTGCTCGATTTCCTGCAAAGCACATATGAGGTCGCGGCAATATCAGCAAAGTGGGATCGCGCCGCGCTGGAGTGCGATCCCGGCCGGCCGGGCGTGGTGCGTCAGCTTTGAATCTGCTTTGCAGAACGGGCAGCGCGTGCCCACCATCCCCGTCCATATCTGATGGGAAGGTGGGCACGGCGCGCCCATTGCCCCCTGCGATTCCCCAAGCTAGTGCCGCAGCTCCGGCTTCACGATGGTCTGGCGCACCTCGGTGCCGCAGTCGGCGCATTCATAGGTGAAATCGATCTTCGCCATGCTCCAATGCGGCTCGACGTCGCGCACATACATCTGCAGTCCGACACAGCTCGGACAGATGACGAACGCCGGTTCGATGTCGTCGTGATGATGGACGTAGGCTGGCATGTCGGCTCTCCCCAAGACTACATACGCAAGAAAGCATTGCCCTGACCCGCAGCGCAGCATACGCCTGAGGCGCGCAGGCGATCATGAACTCTCGCGAACACAGCGCGAACGTCCCCACAATCCCCGCATGTGTGACAGATTTGCATCGCCGCGGAACTCGAGCCGCCGCGCGGATCAATTCTTTTCGTCTGACAGCGGCTTACCGAATATGCGGCGCAGCCTTGCATCGAGTTGCGGATAGTCCCGCAGCGAATGGGCCTGGCGCACCTGGCTGAAGCTCCGCCGCCTGTTCCGGCGCTATTTGACCACCAACCCGCGCGCACTCTATCTACTGTTGGACAGGAGCCGGCCGACCGATAGCGCAGGAAAATGTAACCCATGACCACCCGTCCAGCCATTCTCGTGACCGGCGGTGCCGGCTATATCGGCTCGCATTGTTGCCGGGCGCTTGAGGCGGCGGGCTACCTGCCCGTCACCTATGACAATCTTTCGACCGGCCACCGCAGCTTCGCGGCGGGCGCGCTTGTTGTCGGAGACATCGCCGACAAGGCGACGCTGGCGCGGACCTTTGCCGAGCACAGCATCGTGGCCGTCATGCATTTCGCCGCATCCAGCCTGGTCGGCGAATCCGTTGCCGATCCGCAGAAATATTACGTCAACAACTTTGCCGGCACGCTGGCGCTGCTGGCGGCGATGCGCGAAGCCGGCTGCAACCGCCTGGTGTTTTCATCGAGCGGCGCGGTCTATGGCAATGCCGACAGCAAGGCGCTGCCGGAAACCTACCCCTGCGCGCCGATCAATCCCTACGGCGCCTCGAAATGGATGATCGAACGCGTCCTGGCCGATTACCGTTCGGCCTACGGCTTCGGCTCGTTCGCGTTGCGCTATTTCAATGCCGCGGGCGCCGACCCGGCCGGCGGCATCGGCGAGATGCGCGATATCGAGACGCACCTGATCCCGCGCGCCATGATGGCGCTGCAGGGCCATGTGGCTGACTTCGCCGTGTTCGGCGACGATTACGACACACCCGATGGCACGGCGATCCGCGACTATGTCCACGTCACCGACCTCGCGACGGCACATGTGCTGGCGCTGAAGTTGCTGCTGGAAGGAAACACCGGCGGCGCCTTCAATCTCGGTAGCGGCAATGGCTTCTCGGTGCGCGAAATCCTCGCGGCGATCGCGGCCGAGACCGGGCGGGAAGTCCCGCATGTCGTCAAGCCGCGCCGCGCCGGCGATCCGACCTACCTGGTCGCCGATCCCTCCGCCGCGCGGAAGACGTTGGACTTCCAGCCCGCGCATTCGGATCTGGCGACCATCATCCGCACCGCCTGGGCATGGCACAAAAAGGCTCATCCGCTGAAGAACTGAGGGCCTGGTCGCGGCCAGGCCGTGCGCGCCGTCCCAACTCGTCATGCCCGGGACAAGCCGGGAAGCCCGGCCATGACGATGCGGGGGACTCGCGCGCAAAGCCTACAGCGGCTTGATCTGCACCTTGCGGAACTTGATGACGCCGGAGCCGTACTGCAGGGCGAACGGGCCGCCGGCGTGTTTTGAATCCTGGACGTCGACGGTCTTCTGGCCGTTGAACACGACGACGAGGTGCGGCCCCTTGGCCGTGATCTCGTAGGTATTCCATTTGCCGCCCGCCTTCGGCATCGGGTCGACCTTGGCGACATCGACGATCGCGCCGGTGCCGTAGGTCGGATCGGGGCGCTTGTCGAAGATGTTGACCTCGTAACAGATCTTGGCGTCGATCTTGGCCGCCTGGTCGCAGCGGATGAAGATCCCGCTGTTGGCGTCATCGTCGGCCCAGAACTCGACCTTCATCTCGAAATCCTTGTAGGATTCCTTGCTGACGAGATAGGAGGGATCCTTGCCTTCCGTGATCTTGTCCGCCACGAGAGCGCCGTCCTTGACGGCCCAATTGGCTTTGCCGACCTCGGCCCAGTCGAGCATCTTGGTACCGTCGACAAGCGTCACCCATCCACCGCTCTGGCCCGATGCACCGCTGGAAAACTGAACGACGGCTGCGCCCATCAACAGGCCGGCCGCAAGTATCGACAATCGCTTCATGAACGTATCCCTCCCATGGCTGCTTTTGGTTGGGCGGCAACCTAGCATCACAACGCACGGCGTAAATCCGTTTTTCATGCTGCACTTGCGTTGTGAGCGCCGCGCGTGCCGCAGCCGCCGGTCTCGCATGCGCGCGCGTCGCTTGCCCGGCGAGAACAGGAGCGGCTAGCATGGATGAACGCGAAGACGAGAGCTTCAGACTCGCGCGTCGCTGGGGAGGAATCCATGAAACTGGCAAGCACGGCTTTCGCGACACTGCTGACGTTGTCAGCAGCAACAGGCATGGCCGCTGCGGCGGAGCTCAATCCGGCCGCGGTCGCCTACAAACTGCCGGACCAGATTCCCTGGGGGCCGGTCAACGCAGCCGGCGCGCAGAGCGCCGCTGTGGTCGGAGACCCTGCAAAACCAGGCTTCTACATGGTCTATATCAAGTGGACCAAGGGCAACCATTTCAGCCGCCCGCACTTCCATCCCAACGACCGCTTCATCGTCGTGCTGCAGGGAACGTGGTGGGTCGGCACCGGACCGAAGTTCGATCCGGCCAACACGACGCCGATGCCGGCCGGCAGCTTCGTCACGCATTTCGCCAAGCAGGTGCACTGGGACGGCGCCAAGGACGAAGACACCATCCTGCTGATCACGGGCGAAGGCCCCGCGACCTCGACGGCGGCGGAAGAGAAATAACCCCGGCGCAACAAGTTTATTCCCATCATCGTGTAACGGTCTTCTCATGCTGTTTCAGTGCAAGGCCTGCGGGCCCGCGACCGACCATGGCAGCGCGCCGGGACGTTCGAGCAAGGCATTAAAATCCAAACCCTGGCGCACCATCGACATCCATTGCCACTGCATGGTGCCCGAGGCGAATGCGATGGTGCTGAAGGCAACCGGAATTGTTGGCGGCGGCGTGACGCCGAACGCCAACGCGCATGTCAACGATCTCACCAGGAGCATCCAGCCGCAGCGCGGCAAGATCGACTTTCCGAAGCTTACCGATCTCGACACCCGTCTGGCCGACATGGATCGCGACGGCATCGACGTGCAGGCGATCTCGCCCTATCCCGGCCATTTCGTCTATGCGGCGCCGCCGGAAGTGGCGCGCGACAGCGGTCACATGGTCAATGACCACATCGCCGAGATGGTGGCGAAACACCCGGACCGGCTGATGGGCATGGGCACCGTGCCGCTGCAGAATCCCGGCATGGCGGTGGCCGAACTCGACCGTACCGTCAACGAACTGGGCTTCCGTGGCGTCGAACTCTGCACGAATGTCGGGGGTGTCGACCTGACGCGCGCCGGGCTCGAAAAATTCTTCGCCCGCGTCGAGGAACTCGGCGTGATGATCTTCCTGCATCCGTTCGGCACCAGCCTCGTGGGGCGCATGGAGGACCACTATTTCCCGAACACGGTCGGGCATCCGCTGGATTCCGCGCTGTGCGTCGGGCATTTGGTTTTCGACGGCTATCTCGAGCGCTTCCCCGAATTGAAGATCTGCATCGCCCATGGCGGCGGCTACATCCCCGGCTACTGGGGCCGCTTCGACCACGCCTTCGCGCATCGCGAAGACGCCCGCGTCACCATCAGGAAGAAGCCGTCGGAATATCTGAAGAAGCTCTATTTCGACACGGTCGTGTTCGATGAACGCGAACTGAAGCACTTGATCGAGATCTGGGGAGCCGATCACATCATGCTCGGCACCGACTATCCGTTCGACATGGCGGAACCCGATCCGATCGGGTTTCTCGGGCGGGTCAAGGGCGTCAGCAAGGCTGATATGGCGCTGGTAGCCGGCGGCAATGCCGCGCGACTTCTGGGCCTGACGGAGAAGGCCAAGCCGTGGGCCTAGCAACCAATTCGGCGACAGGGCGTTTCAAGTCCTCAAGCGATAGAGGATGTGAAACATGAATCTTACCTCACGGATCCGCGAGCATATGGACGTCATCTCGTCGGACAAGAAGACCGTCGGCAAGGTCGATCACATGGAAGGAACCGACAAGATCAAGCTGACCAAACAGAGTTCACCCGACGGCCAGCACCACCACTTCATCCCGGTATCATGGGTCGACCATGTCGATCAGCACGTCCACCTGAACAAATCGGGCGCCGACGTGACCTCGCACTGGCAGCATGGCCGCTAGTAATCGGCCCAATCGCATTGCGCCGCGCGCGGATGCGGATATCATCTCGTGTCAGGAGATATGATGCATCCCGCGGCGCGACTGCAATTCGAACGCATGATCGACGAATACACAAGCTGGCGCGCCGTTCCGGAAGCGGAACGAACGCCGGCCCCGGCTTGGTGGTGGGGACCTGCTATCCAGTTGCGAGACGCGGCGCAATCAATGCCAGCGGAATGGTGCGCCAAACTGGGCTTGCCGGATCAGGCAACCTTTGCGAGGGGATCAGAAGCTTTCCTCAGCGCGTTCGCGGGGCAGACCGCGCTGCCCTGGCCGCACGACTTTCCGCGCAAGGCTGACGTTCCGGAAGCGAAGACGGTGCGCGAGTTGCACCCGCAGCCGTCAGACGACAGCGCCTTTCAGCCCTGAGCCGGCTTTCGGCTGCAATGGCGGCGAGTCCATCCTTGATTCCCCTGCCTCGGCACGCAGCAGGTCGGCCATCTGCCGGGCCGGCAACGGTTTGGAAAAGAGGAAGCCCTGCATTTCGTCGCAGGCGTGGTTGCGCAGGAAAGTCTCCTGCTCCACGGTCTCGACGCCCTCCGCGATGACGGTCATGCCGAGCGCCTTGCCCATGCTGATGATCGCCTGCGCAATGGCCTGGTCTTCGGAATCGACGGGCAGGTCGCGAACGAAGGATCGGTCGATCTTGATGGTATCGATCGGGAACTGCTTCATCAGCGACATCGACGAATAGCCGGTGCCGAAATCGTCGATCGCAAGACGAATGCCGCGGCTCTGGATCGCGTCGAGAACCTTGATCGCTCGCGAGACGTTGCGCATCACCATGCTTTCGGTGACTTCGAGTTGCAACAGCACCGCCGACATGCCGCTTGCCAGCAGCGCCTCGTCGATATCGTGCAGCAGGTGCGAATCCGCGAACTGCCGCGGCGACAGGTTGACTGCCACGGTCACCGGCCGCAGGCCGCGGCGCTGCCACGCCATGTTTTGCGCGCAGGCCTCCTTCAGTACCCAGCGGCCGATCGGCACGATCAGGCCGGTTTCCTCGGCCAGCGGAATGAACTGGCCGGGCGATACCGAACCGAGCTCGGGATGGTTCCAGCGCAGCAGCGCCTCGACGCCGGTGATCTGGCGGGTCTCCATGTCGATCTTGGGCTGGAAGTGCAGCGAAAACTGGTCGCGCTCCAGCGCGCGGCGCAGCGCGCTCTCCATCGTCAGCCGCTCGATCGACTGGGTCTTGATTTCCTTCGAGAAGAAGCGGAAGCCGTTCTTGCCGTCTTCCTTGGCGAGATACATCGCCATGTCGGCATTCTTGGTCAGCGTCTGTACATCGGCGCCGTCGGACGGATACATCGCGATGCCGATCGAGGCAGTGGTATGGCATTCGTGACCGCTGAGCAGCAGCGGCTGGCTCAGGACCGAAAGCAGCTCACCGGCAATGCGCTCGACCTCGGGACGCTCCGCCGCCTCCTCCAGAATGACCACGAACTCGTCGCCGCCGAGCCGCGCCACCACATCGCTCGAACGCAAGGCGCGGCGCAGCCGGCCTCCGATCTCCACCAGCAGCATGTCGCCGGCGTCATGCCCCAGCGAGTCGTTGATGACCTTGAAGCGGTCGAGGTCGATGAACAGCAGGGCAAACTGCCGCTGGTAGCGCGCGCCGGCGTCGATCGCGCGGCGCAGCAGGCCGTTGAACGTTTCCCGGTTCGGCAGGCTGGTCAGGCTGTCGTGCGAGGCCAGGTATTCGATCCGCTCGTCGGCCTTGGTCTTTTCGTCAGCGCGATCGAAATTCGCGATCGCGAATGAAACGTTGTCGGCCAGCCGCTGCAGCAATTCGGCAAATTCGGGAGTGAAGGTGTCCCGGTCCAGCGACATGTAGATCATGACGCCGACGGGCTCGTCGCGAACCAGCAGGGGAAAGGCGGCGCCTGACTGGGCGCCATAGCTGCCTGCGACGCCCTGGAAGGCGGCGACGCGCTGGTCGGCGACATAGTCATTGGTGATGCAGGGACGCCGGGTGCGGAACGCCGTCCCGCTAAGCCCCCGGCCCTCGGGGCGGGCTTCATCCGCCGACAACCTGACGTGCCGGGTGGCCTCGCCCGCCGGGCCGGAAGCGGCCACGATCCTGAGCAGATCGCTGGCAGAATCCTTCAGTGCAACGGTGGTCGATGTGAACCTGCCTCCGTGCGCCGCGGCTTCGCACACGAGATCGAACAGTTCGGTGCGGGACTTGGCCCGCATGATCGCTTCGTTGGTCCTGCTCAGCGCGGCGAACATCCGCGTCAGGCGTTCCTTCTGGTTTTCAGTCCTGGCCTTCTCATCGGCACGGTCGAAGTTCTCGATTGCGAACGAAACGTTGTCGGTGAGCCGTTGCAGCAACTCGGCGAATTCCGGCGTGAAGGTATTCTTCTCGGAAGAGATGAAGAACATCACACCGGCCGCCTGGCCTGAAACCAGCAGCGGAAACGCCGCGCCTGACATGGCGCCGTCGCTATGGATGAATTGATGGAACGCCGATCCGCGCGGATCGGCACGCAGATCGTTGCCAATGCAGGCGCTCCGGGAGCGCAAGGCATTGCCGCAAAGGCCACGGCCCTCCGGGCGATTGCCATCGGTCGAGACCTTGACCCGGCGCATATTGTGCGCGGTCGGCCCCGCCACGGCCACCAGGTCCATCGCATCCTTGCCGGGACTTGCCAGTATGATGCTGGTGGAGTTGAACCGGCCGCCCTTCGCCGCAGCCTCGCAGACCAGCTCGAACAATTCCTTCCGCGACGTCGCGCGAACGATCGCTTCGTTGGTCGCGCTGAGCGCCGCCAGCATGCGCGCCAGCCGCTCCTTCTGCGCGTCGGCTTTGGCCTTTTCGCCGGTGCGCTCGAAATTCTCCAGCGCGAACGAGACGTTCTCCCCGATTCGCGCCATCAGCGCGACGATCTCTTCGTCTTCCGCCCACAGCTTGCCGACGAAGAACAGCAAGACGCCAACGCTCTCATCATTCTTGATCAAGGGAACGGCGACGCAAGCGGTGACGCCGGTTTCGCGCGCCGCCTGATTCCAGGGGTGCCCCCTTGTCGAGTTGAGGATATCGTTATTGATCGCCGGCTGCTGGGTCCGGAACGCCCTGCCGCAAACGCCTTTCCCATAGGGGTTGTCCACATCGATCGAGAACGGCGCCCGCATGATCTGTTCGACGATCGCGCCCGTGCCGGCGACCGGTTTCAGCCAGATCGAATCCGGCTGCGCCAGCAGCACCACGGTAGCCGCGGACTTTCCGCTGTACACCGCCGCATCGCAGACGCGCTGGTACAATTCCTGTTCGGTCTTCGCGCGCAGGATGGCCTCGTTGGTGGCGCTGATGGCGCCGAACATCCGGTTCAGGCGCCGCATGGTGCGTTCGCCGTCCTTGCGCGCGGCTTCGTGGTCGAAATTGTCGAGCGCAAAGGAAATGTTCGCCGACACGCGCTCCAGCATCACGACGACCTGCCCGTCGATCGAATGCGCTTCCCGCCGCGAAACCAGGAGGACGCCGACACTCCGGCCGTTGCAGATCAGCGGCAGCGCGGCCGCCGCGCCCACATGGTTGGCCTTGGCGCCGTCGCGCCAGGGCAGCGAGCGCTGGTCGTTCAGGAAATCATTGCTGACGCATACGCGCCGGTCGCGGAAGGCGTTCCCGGCCACGCCGGAACCCTCGGGCCTGCCGGCCAGAACTGAAATATCGATGCTGCGCAGGCGCGGAACGTCGTCGCCGCAGCCGGCGGCAAAGCGCAGGAGATTGGTTTCCGCCTCGAGCAGGAACACGGCGACGGCCAGGAAATCGCCGACCGAGAACGCGGCTTCGCAGACCTTCGCGTACAGCTCTTCAGGCGATTTGGCGTACAGGATCGCTTCGTTGGTTGCATTCAACGCCGCGAGCGTGCGCGCGATATCCGTCTTCACCTTCCCCAAGCTCCCTGCCGGCAGCGCCGGGCTGCCCCCTTGCGGATTTTATGCGTGTGGAGAGCCTAAATGCGCGTTATTGGCGATCTGGCGTCGCTGATCAGAGTAAATGTCAAACCAACGGCGCCTGGCGCCGCTCAGGAGAACTACGGTAGTTTCACGATTTTTCAGCCATACCGCCGGCCGGCGCGAGGTGGATTTTCTTGGAATGGAAATTCCGGCGCCTGGAAGCCACGCCCGCGCATGGCTAACAGGATATTTCCACGCTTGCCCTGCTGTCGCTGCTTTGAGAGCATGGTTGGAGCAAGCAAGATCCGCCCCTCGCGCGGGCATTCCAGGGAGAGGAAATTTCCATGCCGATGGTCCAGGCCGACCGTCTGACGCGAATTGGCGTCGCCCTGCTCAAGGCTGCCGGCGCATCGGAGGAAGAGGCGCGCGCCGTCGCGGTTGGCTGCGTCAACGCCAATCTCGCCGGCCATGACTCGCACGGCGTGATCGCGATCCCGACCTATATCGACCGCGTCAAGGCCGGTCATATCGTGCCGGGGGCGAAATGGACCATCGTGCAGGAATCGCCGACCACGACCGTGATCGACGGCCATTGGGGCTTTGGCTTCCACGTCAACGCCAAGGCTATGGAGCTGACGATCGAGAAGGCAAAGACCGCCAATGTCGCGGCGTGCACGGTGTTCCGGCAAAGCCATGTCGGACGGCTCGCCGCTTATCCGATGATGGCGATGCGCGCCGGGATGATCGGCATCGCCGCCGCCGATTCCGGGCGTTCGCCCAAGCATGTCGCGCCGTTCGGCGGCCGCGAGGCGCGGCTCGGCACCAACCCGATCTCGATCGCGGTGCCGTCCGACCTCGAAGCGCCGTTCTATCTTGATATGGCGACCTCGGCGGTGGCAGCCGGCAAGATCGCGCTGTCGGTCGCGCGCGGCGAGCAGATCCCGCAGGGCTGGATCATCGACGCCGAGGGACGGCATACCACCGATCCCACGCAATATCGCAAGGGCGGCGCGCTGCTGCCGCTCGGCGGCAGCGAGGGCTACAAGGGAAGCGGGCTTGCCGCGATGGTCGAGGTGCTCTGCGGCCTGCTCACCGGCCTGGGCTTCGGCGTCGAGCCGACCGGCCGGCACAATGACGGGACTTTCATGGCGGTGTTCAACGTCGCCGCATTCCGTCCGCTGAAGGATTTCGAGAAGGAAGTCGGCGAGTTCGCCCGCTACCTGAAATCGACGCCGCCATCGGAGGGCTCGCCCGGCGTGTTCTATCCCGGCGAGATCGAGCATATGCGCGAGCAGCAACGCCGGCGCGACGGCATCGAGGTCGAGGACGCGACCTGGGAGAAGCTGAAGGCGCTGGCCACCGATTACAAGCTCGCGGCCGAACTCGACCTGAAATGAAATCCAGGCCCGCGCGTACAAGGAGAACGGCATGACGCGGCAAATGGCGCTGGTGGGATTCCTGCAGGCGCAGAACTGCACCAATCTGCCGAGTTCGTGGCGGCACCCGGAATCGCGCGACGATTCGATGTCGGCCGACTACTACCAGGAGATCGCCCGGATCCTCGAAGCCGGCAAATTCCACATGGCGTTCTTCGACGATCGGCTCGCGATGCCGGACCGCTACGGCAACGACCATGCCCACACCGTCGAATACGGCATCCGCTGCGTGAAGATGGACCCGCTGGTCGTGCTGACCACGATGGGCATGGTCACCGAGAAGCTCGGGCTCGGATCGACCTGCTCCACCACCTACTTCGAGCCGTTCGACGTCGCGCGCCGCTTCGCCACGCTCGACCTGATGTCCGGCGGGCGCGCCGGCTGGAACGTCGTCACCTCGCTCAATGACGGCGAGGCGCAGAACATGGGCAAGGATGCCCATCTCGAACACGACTTCCGCTACGACCGCGCCGACGAGTTCATGGAAGTAGTTCTCGGCCATTGGGACAGCTGGGAAGACGGCTCGCTGATCATGGACAAGAAGAGCGGCCGCTTCGCCGATCCTTCCAAGGTGAAGCGGCTCGATCACAACGGACAGTTCTTCAAGTCGCGCGGACCGTTCACCGTGCCGCGCTCGTCGCAGGGCCATCCCGTCATCATCCAGGCCGGCGCATCCGGCCGCGGCCAGCGCTTTGCCGGGCGATGGGGCGAGGTGATCTTCACCGCCGCGCGCAACGTCGCCGCCGCCAGGGAAGGCTATTCGGCGGTACGCAACGAGGCGGCGAAAGCCGGCCGCGATCCCGACCAGATGCGGCTCTGCAACCTCACCACGCCGGTCTGCGCCGCGACCAGGGCGGAAGCCGAGGACAAGATGGCTGTCATCAACAAGCTGCCGCTGCAGATCGATGCGCTGTCGCTGCTCGCGGAAGCCCTGAACTACGACTTCGCGTCGAAGCCGCTCGACGAGCCGCTGACCACGGAAGAGCTCAAGAGCATGCAGGGCATCCTCGGCATCCGCGACGGCGTGCTGAAGAATTCCGGCAAGAGCAATCCCAGCGCGCTCGACTTCGTCAACTTCTCCGGCCGTGGCCAGGTGCACGACGCGATCGTCGGCGGCCCGAAGGAGATCGCGGACAGGCTGGAAGAGATGTTCGTCGAGCGCGGCTGCGACGGCTTCGTCATCGCGGCCACCATCGTGCCCGGCTCCTACGCCGATTTCGTCAAGCATGTCGTGCCGGAATTGCAGCGCCGTGGCCTGTTCCACAAGGACTATGCCGGCAAGACGTTGCGCGAGAATCTCGGCCTGCAGCGCCCGGCCGCCGGCGCCTGGAAAACCCAACCGCAAGCCGCGGCCGAATAACAAGAGGAAGAACCATGCGTTGGCTCAAATTCACCGCCGCCGGCAAGACATCCTGGGGCATCGTCGAGGGCGAGCGCGTGATCGCCGTCGACGGCGATCCCTTTGGCGAATGGCGGCGCGGGACGCAGGCCCATGCGCTGAAGGACGTCAAGATCGAGCTGCCGTTGATCCCGCGCACCTTCTATTGCGTCGGGCTGAACTATCTCAAGCACCTCAAGGAAGCCGCCGACAAGGCCGGCACGGTGCCGAACGTGCCTGAAAGGCCCGAGATCGGCTATCGCGCGCAGAACGCGCTGATCGCCCATGACGAGAACGTGGTGATCCCGGCAACCGCGACCGAGAAGATTCACTACGAGGGTGAACTCGTCGTCGTCATCGGCAAGACGGCAAAGCACCTCACCGAGGCCAACGCGATGGATTGCGTGTTCGGCTACACCATCGGCAACGACGTTTCCGAGCGCAGTTGGCAGAAGGCGGACCGCGGACTGTGGCGCTCCAAGAACGCCGACACCTTCAAGCCGATGGGGCCGTGGATCGAAACCGATGTCGATCTCGACAGGATGGAAACGGTGATCCGCGTCAACGGCAAGGAGACCGGCCGCTTCCGCACCAACGACATGATCTTCGGTGTCGTGCCGTTCCTGGTCGAACTGACCAGGTATTTCACGCTGTCGCCGGGCGACGTGATCTGGATGGGCACCGACGGCGCCTCGCCCGATCTCAAGGCGGGCGACGTCGTGGAGATCGACATCACGGGGATCGGGACGTTGCGGAACAAGTTCGTGAAGGAGCAAGTTTAGGGCGCGTCGTAGGTGCCAGTTCCTCATCCTGAGAGGGGGAGAATGTTTCGCTCTCGCCCGGAGAATTTTACATTTGATGGGCTGG
>OEIU01001008.1_pt1 | contig 20767 bp, 15 predicted proteins | sample 1539221 | NCBI WGS metagenome assembly OEIU01 (sample SAMN03792071, study PRJEB22550) | activated sludge metagenome | feature: wastewater treatment plant; material: activated sludge; isolation source: Wastewater treatment plant of a petroleum refinery complex | place: Argentina: Zarate | collected...
AGTCACGCCGCACGGGTGCTGCCAGAAGCCCGCCGTCGCTACCGATCACGATCAGCGGCGAGCCATCGTCCCAGGCAAGCTTGTAGGTGCGCGTGTTGGAACCGTTGAGCAGTCGCAGGCGATAGGGACGCCGCTCGACCGCGAGGCTGGCGCTGGGTCTGCCGTTGACGAGGATGTCGTCGCCAAGCACCCCCATCATGCGGGCCATCATCGAGCCCATTCCGCCACGCATCATTCCGCGGCCCATCATTCCGCGGCCCATCGTTGGGGGCTGGTCCAGGTTGTCGGTGGGAGCGCTGTCGAGCAGACTCGACCCCAGGTAGACGAATTGGTTGTCGCCGTCGAAGCCGCGGTCCTGCAGGACGAGCGGAATATCGTATCGGCCGCCGGGTAGCCCAAGCGCCGCTTCCTCGTCGTCGCTCACCAGGAACAGCCCGGCCAGACCGAAGTAGACCTGCGCGCCCGTTCGGCCGTGGGGATGCGGGTGGAACCAGTAGCTGCCCGCTCTATTCGACACCGTGAACTGGTAGACGTAGCGCTGGCCCGGTGCGATTGCATGGCGTGGATGCCCGTCCATCGTGTCGGGGACGTGCAGGCCGTGCCAGTGAACGATTGTCGGCTCCGGCAGTTCGTTGATCAGGTCGATCCGCACGCGCTGGCCGCGCTGCACCCGGATGATCGGCCCGAGATACGTGGCATCGGACGCCTCGAGCGTGCTTGCATCACCTCTTAGCACCTTGCCTCGGTAGCGCCATACCCGAGTCGGCGCGCCCGGACGAAGGGCAATATCTTCCTGCACCGCATGCAGCTCGATGTGGAGGTCGACGCCGGTGTCGGCCTCCTCCTTGCGCTCAGCGCGTGCGCCCGCTTGCGGCAGCCCGAGCGTGGCTGCCGCTGCAGCGGTCGCAGTGCCGACGACGACGCGTCGCCTCCGATGGTTCATGATCGATCTCCAATCGGTTTCAGCAGTGACGGCCTAGCAGCAGCCCATGCCGCCGACCATTCCGAAATGCATCAGCGCCATGATGCCGACGCCGAGCACGACCAGCCCGCCGATGGTGGCGAGCACGATCACGATTACCTTGAGCACGCCGTTCGCCTCGCCGTCACGGGAGCGTCGCTCCGTCCCTGGCAATCTGCGTCCAGTTTCGGCCCCGGTCTTCGCTGACGAAGACGCTTCGCTTGAAGGTCGCAATCGCGAACTCGTCGCGCTGCACGGGGTTCTGCGCGATGTAGGCCACGGCGTCTTCGCCTAGCGCGGGGATCGAAAGCATTTCGAGTGCGGTGCCGGGCTTCAACGCGACGCGGACAAGTCCTGCCTCGCCGGCATACGTGCTGAACCACAGCTGCTGGCCGTCGAGGTCGAAGGCTTCGGCGAATACGCGCATCTCGCCCACGAGTTGCTCGAAGCTCTCACCGGCGTCGCGCGACAGATAGAGTCCTTGGTCGGTACCGGCGGCGACGATGCCGGCATCGGTGGGATGCACGGCGAGACTGTTCAGCTCCCCGCGCAGTCCCTGGGCCGCAGCGCGCTTCCACTGCAGGCCGTCATTGCGCGTGTAGTAGATGCCGGACTGCTTCATGCGCGAGTTCGGGTGCGGGTTGAATACGTACACCGTGTTGGTCCCGTGGCTGGTCGCCAGCGAGTGGAAATCCGACTCGCCTTCGAGCCCGAGTTTCTGCCATGTTTTTCCTCCGTCCTTGCTCTTGATGAGGCCGAACGGATTCGTCAGTCCGGAGCGCGGCGCTGGATGGCCGCTGCTGTACAGCGCATCGCGTGTCGCCGAGAAGCCCATGTAGTCGTGCGCAGGGCCTGCAGCCCTGGACCAGCGCCCCTTGCTGAACACGGCGAGGCCATGATGGCTGGGAATGAGGAGTTGCTGACCGTCCGCGCTGTAGGACAGGCCGTGAACGTGGGTCAGCGTGATCGCAGGGTCGGCAAACACTGTCGTTGTGGCGAACACGGTCAGTGCCAGTGCGAGCGGGAAGGCGTGAAAGCTTCTCTTTCTGAAGAGCATGTCGATCCTTGGTCGTCGATGAAAAAGCTGCCTCGCCGCTGAAGGAGTCGAGGCGAGCGAACGCTTGCGTTCGCGCTGATCAGCAGGAGCAGGTCGTGCTGTTGCCGCGAAGCGGGCGCGGCTTCACAAGCGGGCTACACCGCAGGATCAAATGCGCAGGCGACCGGTGCGCCAAAGAGGGGGCGGTGTGGTGGGTCGCAACAACTCGGGCTGCTGCGCGTGCCTCATGCCTGCGAGTGCGGATGGATCCGGTTCGGGAAGAACGAAGGCCAGGACAAACGTCTGCTGAATGGGTGCAACCGACCGAGATTCGGAGGTTTGCCCGTCGTGAGCGCAGTGCTGGTTGCAAAGGTCCGGCGGTTGCGCATCGAACGCGCCGTGTGATTGCGTCGCCATCTCCGGGCAGGGAAGACCGTGCGAGTCAGACGCAGCCTGCGTCTGTTCGCTTGTCGCATGCGGCCACGACGGGCACGCGTATGCCGCCACGGCGAACTGCGTAAACAGAATCCCGAGCAGCGCAACCCAGGCAAAGACCGAACGGCGGAAGGCTCTCATTGGCGTCCAATTGTAGCGATCGGAACCGGGTCCCGCAGTTCATTAGCAGGGCGCTTCACGGCGCTGCCGGAATTGTCATCGGTTCGCGGATGGGTCGTCGCTCTCGCGTTTTTGTTCGGCGCCATGCTCGTTCGAGCTACTTTAGGGGGGTGGCGTGAGCCAAGGAGCTTCTGCCCCTCCGGTGCTATAATTCGCCGCCATGCGTCGATGTGTGTTCGCACTGTTGTTGTTCGTTTTGCCGTTCCAGCTCGTCTGGGCGTCGGCAGCGCCTTACTGCGCGCACGAGACGAACACGTCGGCCAGCAAGCATTTCGGCCACCATGAGCATCACCACCAGGCTGTGGGGGAGATCACGCCGGCGCTGGACGACAACGGTACCGGCTCGGACACCTACCACGCCGACTGCGGAACCTGTCACCTCGGCTGTGCCGCCACGCTTTCGGCGCCCATCCCCTCCTCAGCGCTCCTGCTTCCCGTAGCGCCCCCGATCGCCGGGGCCTCGTCGTACACCTCGCACGTACCTTCCGGGCCCGAACGTCCTGACCGAAGCGATGTCTGCGCAGCCGTGCGATCCGGCGGCGGCGTCGTGTCAGGTACGCACATCACCTGAAGACTCCGACTTCGCATCCGGATCGCTTCTGTCGAAAGGCAAGAAGGATGATTCGATGCGATTTTCTTTCCTGGCGTTGGCTTTCGTACTGGTCGCCTCGGCGAACCCGACGATCGCCCAGAACCCGCCTAAAGCTCTCCTGACCCTGGACGAGGCGATGCGCCTCGCCGAAATCGCGCACCCCGTGGTCCGTTCACGGGAAGCGCAGCTCGCCGCGGCGGAAGGCTTGCGCCGCGAAGCGGCGGCGCCGTTCGTCGACAACCCCGAAATTGGCGTCGAACGGGCGCGCGTTAGCGCGGAGACGCCCGACGGACGCGCGCGCGAGTGGGCGTTCGGCATTGCGCAGCCGATCGAAACCGGGGGTCAGCAATCGCGCCGGCGCGAGGCCGCTGCCGCGACCCTCGATGCCGTTCGAGCCGGAATCGACGATGCTCGCCGCCTGGCACGCGCCGAAGCGGCGCTGCGCTTTCACGCGGTGCTCGCCGTACAGCGGCGCGTGCAGATCGAGCAGCGAGCGCTCGAGCTGTTCGAAGACACCGCGCAGGCGATCGAAAAGCGGCGCGCTGCCGGCGAGGACACCCGGCTCGACGCCAATGTCGCGCTGATCGAAGCTGAACGCGCGCGCAACGCGCTCGCATTGGCCCGCGAGAATCTGCTCGATGCGCGCGCGGCGCTGGGCACGGTGCTGCAACTGCCGCCGGCCGCCATGCCGGAACTGGCCGGTGATCTTTCCGCACCGGCCGGCGAGACGCCGTACCGGCTCGATCGTCTGCTGGCCTCTGTACAGAACCTGCCGAGACAGCGTGCGCTCGCCGCACGCCAGGATGCGGCCCGCGCTCGCGTCGCCCTCGAGCGAGCGAACCGTTACCCGGACGTCACGGTCGGCCTGAACGTGGGCCGCGAAGGGCCGGCCGGCGCGCGTGAACGCGTCACGGCGCTTTCGGTCTCGGTGCCGCTGCCTCTGTTTCAGCGCAACGACGCGGCGCTCGGACAGGCGTTGACGGAAGCGACGCAGGCCGAGATCGAGCGCACCGTCGGGACGCGTGACGCACAGGCGCAGGTGCGACGACTGTGGAGTCGACTGGACAGCCAGCGCGAACGCTTGCAGCGCCTGCAGGGGGCGATGGTCTCGGCCTCCGAGCAAAACCGCCAGCTCGCAGCGAAGTCTCGCGAGGCGGGGCAAATCGGTTTGCTCGATCAGTTGCTCGTCAATCGCCAGGCGCTCGATGCCGCCCGCGAACTGAACGACGCGCTCGCCGAATACCACGCAACGCGAATCGAACTCGAAGAGGCGGCCGGCTGGCTGCAGGAAGGATCCACGAAATGACGATGGTGCAAAACGACATGCGGCGCGGGCTGCGCCTGGCGGGTCTGGCAGTGGCGTTCACCTTTGCGGCCTCGCTCGCCGCCTGCGGCAACAGCGAGGCGCAGAACGAACCTGCTGCAGAAGGCGGACAGCACTCCGAACAAGCGGCCGGGCAGAAGGAAGACGGCCACAACGAGAGCGAGGAGCTGACGCTGACCCCGGAGGAAGCCGAGCGAGCCGGCATCAAGGTCGAGGAGATCCGCCCGCAGGCGCTCGGCGACCAGGTCGTCGTGACCGCGACGATCCGGCCCGATCAGGACAAGCTCGCGCGGGTCGCGCCACGCATCGAAGGTCGCATCACTTCGGCGCCCGCGAAGCTGGGCGATCGCGTGCGCGCAGGCCAGGCGCTGGCGACGCTCGACAGCGTCGCGGTCGGCGAAGCGCATGCGGCCTGGGTACAGGCGCAAGCGGAGCTGCGAATCGCGCTGGCCGACTTCGAGCGCGCCGAGCGACTCGACGCCGACGAAATCATCGCGCGCAAGGACTTCCTGCGGGCGCGATCCGACCGCGACAAGGCGGCTGCCACGCTGCGCGCCGCGGAGCACCGGCTGCGGCTTCTGGGAGGCAACCCGAGCGCCAGCGGGGCTGCCGCCTCGGCCTTTGCGGTTACCGCACCGTTTGCCGGCACCGTGATCGAGAAGGGCGCAACGCTCGGGGAACTCGCGAGTCCGAGCGAGCCGTTGTTCACGGTCGCCGACCTGAGCACCGTCTGGATCCAGGCCGACCTGCCCGAAGCCGCGCTGGCCAAGGTGCACATCGGAGCGAATGCGAGGGTGAGTGTTCCAGCCTACCCGAGCGAAACCTTCGTCGGTCGCGTCGACTACATCGGCGCGGCGGTGAACAAGGACACTCGCACGGTGGCGGCGCGCATCGTGGTTCCGAATGAGGACGGGCGACTGAAGCCCCAAATGTTCGCGACGGCCACGATCGAAGTTGCCGGCGCAAAGCGCGAGGCGATCTCGCTGCCGGGTGACGCGATTGTGTTGATGCAGGGGCAACCCACGGTGTTCGTCCTCGAACACGGCAATTACGAGATGCGCGTCGTCGAACCGGGCGAACGCTTCGGCAACCGCACGGTAGTCAAGGCCGGCATCGAGGCCGGCGAGTCGGTGGTGACAGCGGGCGCCTACGCGCTCAAGGCGCGCAAGCTCAAGTCGCAGCTCGGCCACGGGCACTGAGAGGGGAAACATCGTGCTCAATGCAATCGTCGATGCCGCGCTGCGTTACAAAGTGCTGGTGCTGGTGGGCTTCGCCGTGCTGGTCGGGCTCGGCATCATGGCCTTCCGCCAGGTGCCGGTGGACGCCTTCCCCGACGTCACGCCGGTGCAGGTCAACATCTACACCGAGTCCCCCGGCGTTGCTGCCGAGGACATCGAGCGCCTGCTCACCGTGCCGATCGAGGCAGCGATGGCGGGGCTGCCCGACGTGGAGATCGTCCGCTCGGTTTCGCTGTTCGGACTGTCGTACGTCGGCGTCTACTTCGAGGACGACGTCGACATCTATTTCGCGCGGCGCCTGGTCGGCGAGAAGCTGCAGGAGGTGAAGGAGCGCCTGCCGCAGGGCTACGGCGAACCGGTGCTCGGCCCGAACAGCTCGGGCCTCGGGCAGGTGTTCTGGTACACGATCGAGGACGCCGACCGCAAACTCAGTGCGATGGATTTGCGCACGCTGCACGACTGGACCGTGCGGCTGATCCTGCGCACCGCGGCGGGCGTGGACGACGTGACGACCTGGGGCGGTCACGAGAAGCAGTACCAGGTGCAGATCGACCCGCGCCGTCTGGTCAAGTACGGTCTGTCGTTCCGGGAGGTGATGGAGCGGCTGGCCGCCAACAACAAGCAGGTCGGCGGCCAGTACCTGAACATCGGCGTCGAGCAGTACCTGGTGCGCGGCCTGGGGCTCGTGAGCAATGCGGCCGACATCGGCTCGATCGTCCTGGCCGAACGCGACGGCGCTCCTATCTACGTGCGCGACGTCGCCGACGTGAAGGAGGCGCCGGCCGTGCGCTTCGGTGCCGTGACGCGCGACGGACGCGAGACGGTGCTCGGCATCGCGCTGGCGCGCATCCACGAGAACGCGGCGACCGTCGTCGAGGCGGTCAAGGAGAAGCTGGCGGTCGCGCAGGCGGCGCTGCCCGAAGGCATCGAGCTGAAGGCGGTCTACGACCGTACGGAGATCGTCGAGAAGGCGCTTGCGACGGCCGAAGCCGCACTGCTCGAAGGCTCGATCCTGGTCGCGATCGTCCTGTTCCTGTTTCTCGGCGAGCTGCGCTCGGCGATCGTCGTCATCGTCACGCTGCCGCTGGCGATGCTGTTCGCGTTCATCCTGATGAACCAGTTCGGGCTGTCGGCGAACCTGATGTCGCTCGCGGGCCTGGCGATCGGCATCGGGATGATGGTCGACGGTGCGGTCGTGATGGTCGAAAACGCGTTCCGGTTGCTGTCGCACGCGCGCGAGTCCGGGCGCCCGATCAACCGGACACAGGTCGTGCTGGAAGCCGCGCGCGAGGTGGCGAACCCGATCGCGTTCGCGATCGGCATCATCATCGTCGTCTTCCTGCCGCTCTTCTCGCTGACCGGTCTCGAGGGCAAGCTGTTCAAGCCGATGGCGTTGACGATCACGTTCGCGATGATCGGCTCGCTGGTGCTGTCGCTGACGCTGGTGCCGGTGCTGGCGGCACTGATCCTCAAGCCCAAAGAGGAGAAAGACACCTGGCTCGTGCGCGGCGCAAAAAGGCTCTACCTGCCGCTGCTCGACTGGGCGCTCGACCGCAAGAAGACGGTGATCGGAGCCGCTGTGGCGTTGCTGGTCGGCGCCCTCGCGCTCTTTCCGCTGCTCGGCAAGGAGTTCATGCCGCAGCTGCAGGAGGGCGCCATCATGTTTCGCGTCGTCGGCATCCCGTCGACCTCGCTCGACGAATCGATCCGCGTCGCCAACGTGATGGACGCGAAGCTGCGCGAGAAGTATCCGCAGGTGCGCTCGGTGCTCGCGACGATCGGGCGCGCCGAGAAAGGCGAGACCGCCGACGTGAACTACATGGAGGTGCTGCTCGACCTGAAGCCGCAGGACGAATGGCCGAAGAAGCAGTCGTTCTCCGCGCTCGGTCACGAGATGCAGGAATACCTCGAAGCCGAGGTGCCGACGGCCGTGTTCGGCGCCACGCAGCCGATCCAGATGCGCGTCGAGGAGCTGATCTCCGGCGTGCGCGCGACGCTGGCCCTGAAGATCTACGGTGAGGACCTCGACAAGCTCGAGGATCTCTCCGCGCGGCTCAAGGGGGTAATCGGAGCGGTGCCCGGCGTGGCCGATCTGTCGGCCGAGGCGAACAAGGGCAAGCCGCAGATGGTGATCAAGGTCGACCGTCAGGCGGCGGCGCGCTACGGCATGAACGCCGACGACATCCTGAGCATCGTCCAGGCCGGCATCGGCGGCGAGACGGTTTCGACGATGATTCAGGGCACGCGCCGATTCGACATCGCGGTGCGCCTCGCCGAGCAGTACCGAGACAGTCCGTCGGCGATCGCGTCGATCCCGATTCGCACCGCCGAGGGTGCGCTGGTGCCGTTCTCGCAGGTGGCGACGATCGATCTCGACGAGGGCTACACCTTCGTGCGCCGCGAATCTCTGCAGCGCTATGCGGTACTGCAGATGGACGTGCAGGGGCGCGACGTCGACAGCTTCGTGCAGGAGGCCAACGCTGCCATCGCTGCACAGGTGGAGATGCCCACCGGCTACTGGGTCGAGTGGGGCGGCGCGTTCGAGAACCAGCAGCGCGCGATGGCGCGCCTGGGCGTGATCGTGCCGCTCACCATCGGGCTGATCTTCATCCTGCTCTACACCGCGTTCAACTCGGTGCGCCATGCAACGCTGATCATCGCCAACGTTCCGTTCGCGATCATCGGCGGCATCGTCGGGCTGTTCGTTACCGGGCAGTACGTGTCGGTTCCCTCGGCGATCGGCTTCATCGCGGTGTTCGGCGTGGCGATGCTCAACGGCATCGTGCTGGTGAGCTTCCTGAACGACCAGCGCAGACACGGACTGTCGATACGCGACGCCGTGCGCCGGGGAACGGAGCTGCGACTGCGGCCGGTGTTGATGACCGCTTCGGTGGCCATTCTCGGGTTGGTCCCGATGCTGATCTCCACAGGTGTGGGCGCCGAGACGCAGCGGCCGTTGGCCACCGTCGTCGTCGGCGGCCTGATCACCTCGACGCTGCTGACGCTGCTGCTGCTGCCGCTGATCTGGGAATGGTCGGAGTCGCGCGCAGAAGCGAAGCGACTCGCCACAGAGGCGGCCGATGAGCCGCATGCCCCCTTGCTTGCGACGCAGGAGCCGCGATGAAGGAGCCGCGATGAAGGAGATCAAAGCCTACGTGCATCAGAGCCGTATCGCCGACGTGATTGCAGCGCTCAAGTGCAGCCCCGTTTGGGGCGGAGAGCGCGGCGACAGCCGGCACAACCTCGCCGTGTACATCGTCAAGGGCTCGCTGCTGCCGCTCGACAGCAGCGAACGCCGTTATGCGGTGGACCTCGGCGACGAGGTAGTCAACGAGTACAAGCTGGAGTTGCTGTGCGAGGACGGCGAAGCCGATGTGCTCGTCGACGCGCTGGTCGCGGCGGCACGCACCGGGCAGTCCGTTGCCGGTTGGATCACCGTTTCGGATGTCGCTCGCGCGGTGTCGATCCGCTGACCGCGGGACGGGCGTGGTGAAGTGCGTGGCCGGCAGGACGCGTGTCTGCCCCTTTTCCCCAAGGGGCGACGACGAAGCGGCGCGAGCGGTCCTGGGAGGGTCGCTCGCGCCGCAGAGTGGGACCTCGACGCCGTCAGCCGCCGATCAACATTTCCATCCGCGCGCGGCGGTCCTGCGGCGACTCGTTGCGCATCTCGTCGACGACCTGCTGTCGGGATTTGACGGGACCAGTGCTCGCGAGCGGCAGCGGCACGTTGTGCCCGATCGAAGCGGGCGTTCCGCTCGTTCGGGCGGCATCGACTTCGGCCATGACCTGGGCGCGCGTCTTCGTGCTCTGGAAGTGATCGGGGTGGTAGGTGTACCCGGCCCCGCGAAGGGTGGGATGCCACTCGGCGCTGGCTTGCGCCAGCGCGGGCATGGCAAGCGCCGCCGCAACAAAGGGCAACAGGGTTCGATAACGAATGCTCATGGTGTTTCCTCTATCTACTACGAACCGCAGTTCGACTGCGAAGCCATCCGCGATGGCTTGCCGAGTACTGTAGGAACGCCGACGCAACGAGAACGCGTCCGGAAGATGACAACTTCGCCATCTTGTGCAGCATGTCCGTTGTGTCCCTGACGCGATGAAGCTGCTCGTAGTGGAGGACGAACTCAGGCTCGCCGCCTATCTGCGCAAGGGACTCGCCGAGGAGGGCTACGTCGTCGAAGTAGCGCACGACGGCATCGACGGCCTGCACCTCGCAATGGAAGGTCGACACGACCTGATCGTGCTCGATTGCATGCTGCCGGGGATCGACGGGATCAGTCTGCTCGCCGCCCTGCGCGAAACACGGCAGACGCCGGTTCTCATGCTGACGGCTCGCGTGCGCGTCGAGGATCGCGTTCGCGGCCTGAGGGCGGGCGCCGACGACTACCTCGTCAAGCCCTTCGCCTTCTCCGAACTGGTCGCGCGCATCGAGGTGTTATTGCGTCGTGCGCGTGCCCCCGAGAGTTCAGCGATGCTCGAACTGGCGGACCTGCAAGTCGATCTGCTGCGTCGGCGCGCGACACGAGGCGGCACGCGACTGGGCCTGACCGCCCGGGAGTTCGCGCTGCTCGCCCTGCTGCTGCGCCGTCAGGGCGAGGTGCTTTCCCGCACCGAAATCGCGGAGCAGGTCTGGGACGTCAATTTCGATTACGGCACCAACGTCATCGACGTGGCGGTGCGGCGACTGCGCGGCAAGCTCGATGCACCCTTCGAACGCCCGCTGCTGCACACCGTACGCGGCATGGGCTACGTGCTGGAGGAGCGGGGGAAGTGAGCGGCAACCGGGTCGGGTCGCTGGGGCGTCGACTTTCCGGCTGGCTGGCGCTGCAGAGCCTCATGGGCCTCGTCGCCGTGTGCGCTGCCGTCTACGTCGTCACCGTCATGAGCTTCCAGGCGCGCCAGTCGGAGACGCTGCGCCAGAAAGAAGCACAAGTTCGTCACCTGCTGTCCGAAACGGTGGGCGGGCTCGATGGCGCGACGCTGCGGCACAAGCTCGACGACTTCCTCGTCGGCTATCAGAACCTGTCGCTGCATCTGTACCGCGCCGACGGCACGACGTTCTATGCGAAGTCGCGAGCTCAGCTCGCGGAACCTGGCACGCGGGAACTTCGCTTCGCGATTCCGATGGCAGCATCGGACGGAGCGAACATCCGAGCAATTCTGACCCTCGACACGCGCGACGAAGACCGGCTGCTTCGCCGGTTCGGCCTGACGCTGCTGGCCGCCGCCATGGCCGGCACCGCATTTGTTTCGGCCGGCGGCTACGCCCTCGTTCGGCTCGGACTGCGGCCGTTGCGGGACCTCGTAGAGCAGACGCGGGCGCTCGCGGCGGACACATTGCACCGCAGGCTTGATGGCTCGGCACAACCCGAGGAATTGCAGCCGCTGATCGGGCAGTTCAACGAACTGCTATCGCGTCTGGCCGCTTCGTACGAGCAGCTCGAGGGATTCAACGCCGACGTCGCGCACGAATTGTGCACTCCGCTGGCGACGCTGATCGGAAGCACAGAACTCGCCCTGCGAAAAGCCCGAGGCGCGGAGGAACTGCGCGAGGTGCTGGGTTCCAACCTCGAGGACTTGCAGCGTGTCGCGGGCATCGTGCAGGACATGCTGTTCCTGTCGCAGTGCGACCGGGGTGCGCATGCGCGCCGTACACGAGTCGATAGCCTGGCGGGCGTCGCGCTCAAGATTGCCGACTACCACGAGGCGGCCTACGCCGAAGCAGGCCTCGACCTGATGGTGACCGGCGAAGCCTCGGGTGACTTCGACGCCGCGTTGCTGCAGCGGGCGCTGTCCAACCTGCTGGCGAACGCAACGCGCCATGCTGAGCGCGGGTCCGTCGTGCGAATCGAGATTTCCCGCACCGGCGAAGAGGTACGGCTGGTCGTGGTGAACCGTGGCGCGCCGATCGCGCCCGAACACCTACCTCGCTTGTTCGATCGCTTCTACCGAGTCGACCGCTCCCGCAGCGAGGCCGACCGCAGCCACGGACTCGGGCTTTCGATCGTCGCGGCAATTGCAAAGATGCATGGCGGCCGCCCCATCGCAAGATGTATCGATGGCGAGACTGCGGTCGGAATTCTGCTGCGCGCGAATGCATCCACTCTCGATCACGAGCCGGAACCCTCCGGACCCGTCGCTGCCGCTAGCGGACTCGCGACGATGAACGCGGAGGAGGCCCTGTGATGGCACGTCATCGCGGCATTCATTCAACTGCGCCTCGCCGGTACGACGCCCATCGGGAGACAGCCAAATCATGAGCGCCCGTCGGAAGCTCCGTCTCGACCTGCCGTTGATACTTCCCGACGTCGACGATATCGAAGACCGCTGCGTCGAGCGCCTCGTCGACCGGCTCGCGGGGCGTCCTGGTATTACTGAAGCGCACATCGTCCCGTCTGGCGGCGTCTCGGCTGAGTTGTGCATCCACTACGACCCAAGCGCCATTTCGCTGAGCCGGGTTCGCGAGTTGGTGCAGTCGGTCGGCGCAGATTTGAGTGACCGGTTCTCTCACTTGCTGATCTGGGCCGACGGGCCCCTGGACGCGCACGCGGCACGCCGGATTGCCGAGCAGCTTCGCAACGTTCCGGGCGTGTTGGAAGCCGATGTGGGCGGGTCCGGCGCGCTACGGATCGAATACGACCGGCAGCAGGTTTCCCGCGCGGCGCTGCTCGAGCAGGCGGCTGAGTACGGAATTCGGCCTTCGGCGCTCACGCTGGAACTTCGGGCGCCGGGAAAGGAGGCGGAAACTGCACTGCGCGCGAGCGGCGGAAACGAGCAGGTCCGGGACGCCCTCCCGAGCGAAGTCGGCGAGCACGCCGAGCGCGATCACGCGCCCGGCGGCCTGTTCGGCGAAAGAACCGAACTCGTGTTTGCCGCGCTGGCAGGCCTGCTGCTGGCCTCCGGCTGGCTGATCGAGCTTGCCGCAGTCGGACCGTCGTGGCTGCCGACGACCTGCTATGTCGCTGCCTACGGTTTCGGCGGCTACTACACTTTCAAGGAAGCCATCGTCAACCTTCTTGCGCGCCGGCTCGAGATCGACACGCTGATGCTTCTGGCGGCCATCGGTGCGGCGGCTCTAGGCAAGTGGGCCGAGGGTGCGTTGCTGCTGTTCCTGTTCAGCATCGGTCATGCGCTGGAACACTATGCGATGGGGCGGGCCCGAAGGGCCATCGAGTCGCTGGCCGAGCTGGCGCCCGAGACGGCGACGGTGCGGCGTGGACGCGGCACCGAGGTGGTTGGCGTCGAGCAGCTTCAAGTCGGCGACGTCGTGATCGTGCGTTCGAACGAACGGCTGCCCGCCGACGGTGTGGTGGTCGTCGGACAAACGAGCGTGAACCAGGCGCCCGTCACGGGCGAGAGCGTCCCGGTCGACAAGCGGCCTTTGACGGACGCGAAGGAGGCACTGACGACCTTCGATCGCATAGCTGCCGAGCACCGCGTCTTCGCCGGCACGATCAACGGCTCCGGCGTCATCGAGGTGATAGTCGCGCGCCGCGCCGAACAATCGACGATGGCGCGGGTCGTTACGATGGTCGCCGAGGCGCAAGCCCAGCGTTCGCCGACTCAGCGGTTCACCGAACGCTTCGAACGAGTCTTCGTGCCGCTGGTGCTGGGGCTGATCTTCTTGCTGCTGTTCGCCGGGGTGGTGATCGACGAACCATTCTCCGACAGTTTCTACCGGGCGATGGCCGTACTGGTCGCCGCGAGCCCCTGTGCTCTCGCGATCTCGGTGCCGAGCGCGGTGCTGAGCGGCATCGCACGCGCAGCGCGCAGCGGTGTTCTGATCAAAGGTGGAGGACCGCTGGAGAACCTCGGCACGCTCAACTCGATCGCGTTCGACAAGACCGGAACGCTCACCGAAGGCAAGCCGAGACTGACCGACGTGGTCTCCATGCCGGGGTCGAGCGAGAATGAACTGCTTGCCGTCGCTCTGGCGGTCGAAGAGCACAGCGACCATCCTCTGGCGACGGCCATCGTATCGGGCGCACGAGAGCGGATGGATCCGCGCGTCGAGGTACCGGTAGCCGCCGATGTCGAGAGCATCACCGGGCGCGGAGTGCAGGCAATGGTCGACGGGGAGAGGGTCCACATCGCCAAACCGGTGTTGTTCTCGGAGCTCCCCGATTCGGAACTGCCGCTCGAGGTGGCAGCGGCGAACGATCGGCTCGTTGCTTCCGGTCGCACGACGATGGCGGTACGCAAAGGCGAGCGGTTCCTCGGCGTCATCGGCGTGATGGACACCCCTCGCGCTTCGGCAGCGCAGCTGATGGCGGAATTGCGGACGCTGGGTATCGAGCGACTCATCATGATTTCCGGCGACAACCAGCAGGTCGCCGAAGCGGTGGCCCGCAGTGTCGGGCTGACCGAAGCGCGCGGCGATTTGATGCCGGAACAGAAGGTCGAAGCGATCCAGGCGCTACGTCGCGAGCACGGCAAGGTCGCCATGGTCGGCGACGGCGTCAACGATGCGCCCGCGATGGCGAACGCGACCGTCGGCATCGCTATGGGAGCTGCCGGCTCGGACGTCGCCCTGGAGACGGCCGACGTCGCATTGATGGCCGACGACCTCGCACAGCTTCCCTTCGCGGTGGGGTTGTCGCGCAGCACGAGCAGGATCATCCGACAGAATCTCTACGTGAGTCTCGGCGTCGTCGCAGTGCTCATTCCCGCCACGGTTCTCGGCTTGAACATCGGCACCGCGGTGCTGTTTCACGAAGGGTCGACGCTGATCGTCGTGGCGAACGCGCTGCGCCTGCTGGCCTACAGGTTGCCAAGCTCCATGCGGAGTTTGTCGGTCATGCAGACGGAAGCAGCGTCTTGAGAGATACGGCGGCGTTCGACGAAACAGGAGATGCGCAGTGTCGACTCGCCGCGGTGCTCTGGAGGGGTTTCGGGTATAGAACAGGCCAAGCCTGGTCAGGGGTGCAGGCCAGCTCGGCGCGCGAGATGACGGTGGCGGCCGAGCGTCTGCCCGGCATCCGCAGGTCGATGAAGGCGGAGATGACTACGCAGTTCGTCGTCGGCGCATCGCGGGATGCGAAGAAAGCTGCGGTGTTACCTGGGGCAAGGCAAGCAAGCACACATGCGAGGACTTCCAGCGGCTGCTTGCTGCAGTACGGAATCGCGTCTACAGCATGAGCAGTAAGGGACGACCTGCGCCGTTCGCCGCTGTCAAGAGCCGGCGCTCTTGACTCTATACTGGCTATATAGTTTGCAATAGCGGTTGGAGGGCATTGCAGACATGGTTACTGACAACCCGACCCTTTCTGGCCGAACGAACTGCGGCTGCACGGCAGCCGAGGCTGTGAAGAACGATCGGCGGGGCGCCCTCAAGGCACGCTACCGCATCGACAACATGGACTGTCCAACCGAAGAAGCGCTGATCCGCGGTCGGCTGGCGAAGGTGCCCGGCGTCGACTCGCTGGAATTCGATTTGATGCGGCGAACGCTCGATGTCCACCATCGCCTGCCCGATCTGGCTCCGGTTGAAGCCGCGTTGGCGTCGATTCGCATGAGTGCGCGGCATGTCGGCGACCCGCCAATGGGCTTTGAGGTGCTCTATCGAATCGACAACATGGACTGCCCCACCGAGGAGGCGCTGATCCGCGAGCGCCTGGGCAAGCTCGCGGGCGTTCATGCGCTCGACTTCAACCTGATGCAGCGCACGCTGCGGGTGCGCCACAGCCTGCCCGCACTGGGGCCGATCGAAGACGCGCTGTCGTCGATCGGGATGCGGGTGCAGCGCCAGGGCCTTGAACGGACGAGCACCACGCTCTCGATCGCAAAGATGGACTGCGCGACTGAGGAGTCGTTGATCCGCAGCAAGCTCGAGGGCATGGACGGAGTTGCCGGGCTCGAGTTCAACCTGGACACGCGCACGCTGACGCTGTCTCACACGCAGCACGCGCTGCCGATGGTGCTCGACGCGCTGCGGGGGCTGGGCTTCGAAGCCGAGATCGTCGGCGGGGCGACGGCGCCGATCGACGACAAGGCCAACGCGGTGCCCGACAGCCGTACGAATTGGTGGTCGCTCGCGCTGTCGGGATTCGCCGCAGCACTGGCCGAGGTCGTCGAATGGTCGGGTGGTAGCGACGCGGTCGTGATCGCGCTCGCGCTGCTCGCGATCCTGACCGGCGGGCTGTCCACCTACAGGAAGGGCTGGGTCGCGCTGCGTAATCGCAACCTGAACATGAACGCGCTGATGTCCATCGCCGTCACCGGTGCGATGGCGATCGGGCACTGGCCCGAGGCAGCCATGGTGATGTTCCTGTTCGCGCTCGCTGAGGTGATCGAGGCGAAGTCACTCGATCGCGCACGCAACGCGATACGCGGACTGCTCGATCTGACGCCGGAAACCGCAACGATCCAAACCCCGGACGGGACCTGGCGGGAGGTGCTGGCCAGAAGCGTCGAGCCAGACCTGCTGGTGCGCGTCAAGCCCGGCGAGCGCATTGCGCTCGATGGGGAAATCGTTTCCGGCCGGTCGGCAGTCAACCAGGCGTCGATTACCGGCGAGAGCCTGCCGGTCGAGAAGGCTTCCGGCGACAAGGTCTTCGCCGGCACGGTCAACGAATCGGGTTCGTTCGAGTTCCGGGTCACGGCTCGCGCTGGCGACACCACGCTTGCACGCATCATCCAAGCGGTGGAGTCGGCGCAGGGTCGGCGGGCACCGACGCAACGCTTCGTCGACAGGTTCGCGCGCGTCTACACGCCCGCAGTGTTTGTGATGGCCTTGCTCGTCGCCGTAATCCCGCCATTGGCCTTCGGTGGCGCCTGGATGGACTGGATCTACCGCGCGCTGGTGCTGCTCGTCGTGGCCTGCCCCTGTGCGCTGGTGATCTCGACGCCGGTGACGATCGTCAGCGGCCTCGCGGCGGCCGCGCGGCGCGGCATCCTCATCAAGGGCGGCGTTTATCTCGAGGGCGGCCGAAAGCTTGCGGTGCTCGCCCTCGACAAGACCGGCACCATCACGCACGGCAAACCTGAGCAGACCGACTTCTTCGCGATCCGGGCCGGCGACGAATCTCGCGTGCGGCGCATCGGGGCCAGCCTGGCGAGCCGCTCCGACCATCCGGTCTCGCAGGCGATTGCGCGCGCTGCACAGAGTGGCGGCATCATCTTCGGAGAAGTGGAAGACTTCGGCGCGATCCCCGGCTACGGGATCCACGGCCGCGTCGACGGTACGCTGTACCACCTGTGCAACCCGCGCTGGGTCGCCGAGCACCTGAGCGAATGCGCCACCGGGCTCGAGTCCCGGGTGCGTGCGCTCGAGCAGCAGGGCAAGACGCTTGTGCTTTTGGCCGACGACCACGCCGTGCTCGCCGTGTTCGCAGTCGCCGACACGGTGAAGGAAACAAGCCGGCAGGCAATCGCCGACTTGCACCGGCTCGGCGTTCGCACGCTGATGCTGACCGGCGACAACTCCCACACTGCGTCGGCCATCGCGCGTGAGGTGGGCATCGACGAGGCGCGCGGCGACCAGTTGCCGGAAGATAAGCTGAAGGTCGTCGAGGCCGAGGCCATGGCCGGACGCCCGGTCGGCATGGTGGGTGACGGCATCAACGACTCGCCGGCGCTGGCGCGTGCCGACATCGGGTTCGCGATGGGTGCGGCCGGCACCGGCGCGGCCATCGAGACCGCCGACGTCGCTTTGATGGACGACGACCTGCGCAAGATCCCCGGCTTCATCCGCTTGTCGCGCACGACCGCGCGGGTGCTGACGCAGAACATCGTGCTTGCGGTCGGCATCAAGGCGGTGTTCCTGGCGCTCACCTTCACCGGCCAGGCGACGATGTGGATGGCCGTGTTCGCCGACATGGGCGCGAGCCTGCTCGTCGTCTTCAACGGCCTGCGCCTTCTGCGGCAGCGCGACGTCGCATGACAAGGAATCGTGAGCGGCGTCGCGTGTGGCTGGCGGCAGGGGTTGCGGCCGCTGCGGCCTCGGCCGGGGTGGCTTCGCAACTGTGGAAGAAGCAGGCGCCGATCGCAGGCGAGGACGTCCCGTCGCAGGGCCGGGCCTCGGGAATCTGGCAGCTGCGGTTCCCGCAGCCAGGCGGCGCCGAGCTCGCCATGTCGTCCGTGCGCGGCAGTCCGCTGGTTCTCAACTTCTGGGCCAGCTGGTGCGCACCATGCGTCAAGGAGATGCCCGAGCTTGATCGCTTTCACCGCAACTTCGCCTCGCACGGCTGGCAGGTGGTCGGACTGGCGATCGACAACGAGGCGGCCGTCGTGCAGTTTCTCGATCGGGTACGCGTCGGCTTTCCGGTTGCACTTGCCGGCGTCGCCGGCATTGACCTGATGAAGAGCTTGGGCAACGACAAGGGCGTCCTGCCGTTCACGATAGTCTTCGACCGCCAAGGTTCTCCCGTGCGCCGGCATGTCGGCGAGACGAACTATCAGCAGCTCGAGGCCTGGGCGCGCAGTGGCAGCTAGCTGGTGCGCCTGATGTGAACCCGTGGATCTGAACTTGAAATTCTTCCTCTACGACTGGGCCGGAGCGAACCGGGCGCTGCTGGATTGGTTGCAGCCTGAAGCCGCCTCGATCGGTGCTCTTGCCTGGCTGGTCAGCACTGTGGGGAGCTACTGGGGTGCGCCGCTTGTGCTGTCTGCGATGGCATGGCGATCTCGGCGCCCCGCCGACACGCGAAACGCCGAAGCGATCGACCGCCAGATGCGGCGCTTCGTGCTGTCCGCGCTGATGGCCTTCGTTGTGACCTGGGCGCTGAAGCAGGCGTTGAATCTGCCGCGTCCGTTCGAGTTCATGGCCGTCGCCGAAGCGGTTCTCGGCACGCGCCCGTCGACGGGCAGCCTGCCGAGCGGGCATTCGGTCTATGTCGCGCTCCTGGCCGCAGCGCTTTGGCCAGTTCTGTCGCGTGCCGCTCGAGTCGTGCTGGTGGCGTTCGTCCTCGCGGTGGGGTGGTCGCGTATCGCGCAAGGCCTGCACTTTCCGGCCGACATCGTGATCGGGTGGATCATCGGTCTGTCCTGCGCGGCGCTTGCACGGCGGATCGTTCTCCCGCTCGAACCGTTACAGCACAGCTTGCTGCAACTGTCCCGGGAACGGCTGATTGGGTTTATCCGGGTCTCATCGGAGCCCCGGCCAAACCCTTACGGCTGGTGGACACTGGGCTTCGCGATTGCGGGCCTCGATCTGATTGTCAAGGCTGCAGTGCACAGCGGTCTTCCGTACGGAATCTCGATCCCCGTCACCGACTTCTTCAACGTCGTGCACCGCTGGAATACCGGTGCCGCGTTCAGCTTTCTTGCGAATGCCGGAGGCTGGCAACGCTACCTCTTCATTGGACTCGCCTTGATGGTATCCGGGGTTCTGCTGTGGCGCCTGCGGCGGCCCTTGCCTCGTGCCGAGGCGCTCGTCTACACCCTGATCGTCGGCGGCGCGCTCGGCAACGCGATCGATCGCATCGTGCGCGGCTACGTCGTCGACTACCTCGACCTTCACTGGGCCGGCTTCCACTGGCCGGCGTTCAACGTGGCCGACGTCTCGATCACGCTGGCAATCGCGGTGCTCATCGCCACATCGTTCAAGGGGCCCACGTTCGGTGCGCCATCTCCTGCGAACGAATAACGACAATGAGCAGTTCTCCGGCCCCGACCGTGAGCGTTTTCCGAGCTCAGGCGGAACGGCGCTTGACTGGTGCGCCGCGCGCCGCGGGGACAGCGAGTCCCTGGAGGATGCCGCACTCGGCTGCAGAGCGTTCGCCCTCGCAACAGTCGCGCAACGCTTGCAGCTGGCTGCGCAACCGCTTCAGCTCCCGCATGCGGCGATCGACCTGCCTCAAGTGCTCATCGAGCAAGTCATTCACCGGGGCGCATCCCTCCGCCGGGCCATCGGCGAACCGCAGCAGCAGCCGGATTTCGTCGAGCGACATATCGAGCGAGCGGCAATGCCGGATGAAGGCGAGCCGGTGCACGTCCGACTCGTCGTAGATCCGGTAGTTGCCCGCGGTGCGCCCGAGCGGGCGAAGCAGTTGCTCGCGCTCGTAGAAACGAATGGTCTGGATCTCTGTCTGAGTGGCTTGTGCCAGTTCGCCGATTTTCATGGGTTGTTGACCATCAGAAGCGAACACTGCATGCGCGACCGGCAAGCGGACCGCGGCAGGCAAGGAAGAGCCCTATGATCGACGACGACGTCGCGGCGGAGCAAGAGGCGCATTCGGACGCGCGCAACGCGGGCGAGCGACGGACGCTGCAGAAGGTGCTCGGCATCAATCTCGGGCAGTGCGCTGCCGGCGTCGCCGTCGGCGTATGGGCCATGTCGACCGCGCTGATCGGCGCCGCGCTGGACAACCTGGCCGATGCCGCCGTATACGCGGTGAGTCTTTACGCGATCGGGCGGTCGCCGCAGGCCAAGGTCCGTGCGGCCCGCCTGTCGGGGTGGTTGTTGATCGGACTCTCCATGCTTCTGCTGCTCGAGGTTCTCCGCCGATTCTTCGGCGGAGAACCGCCGATCGGGGCAGCGATGATGATCATGGCAGGCGTCAACGCCGTGCTCAACATCATTTGCTTGCGGCTGCTTCGGCGCCATGGAACGGAGGAAGTCCACTTCAAGGCATCGGCGATCTTCACCAGCAACGATTCGATCGTGAACCTCGGCACCGTCCTGTCCGGCGCTTTGGTGATGTGGCTCGGTTCGAACGTGCCAGACCTCGTGCTTGGCATTGTAGTTGCTTTGATCGCCGCGCGCGGTGGCAAGGAGATTCTGCAGGCGGCCGCCGACGAGGAGCCGGTGTGAGCGGGCCGCTCTCATCGCCGTAGTGCTTTCGCTCGTTACCTGCTTGGCATCCGCGCGTGAGTGTTGGTTCCGGCCGCATCCATGATCGCAATGAGCGTCGCCTTCCAGCGCACCTGCTCAGCCCGCACAGCACGACAACTTGCTTACGTCTTTGTCGAATGCGAGTGCGGCGAGCTTCAGCCCCTCGACCGTAGTGAGATACGGAAAGATCATGTCCGCGAGGTCATCGACGGTAAGGCTCTGACGGAT
>OEIU01001009.1_pt1 | contig 20729 bp, 13 predicted proteins | sample 1539221 | NCBI WGS metagenome assembly OEIU01 (sample SAMN03792071, study PRJEB22550) | activated sludge metagenome | feature: wastewater treatment plant; material: activated sludge; isolation source: Wastewater treatment plant of a petroleum refinery complex | place: Argentina: Zarate | collected...
TCTTGACGACCTGCGGCAGGAACATCTTGCCGGCGCCAAAGAGGTCGCCGACGATGTTCATGCCGTCCATCAGCGGGCCCTCGATCACGGCGAGCGGCCGCCCGCCTTCGGCGCGCACGCGCTGGTAGACCTCTTCGGTGTCGGCGACGATGAAGTCGGTGATGCCGTGCACGAGGGCATGGGCAAGCCGCTCGTCGACCGGCTTGGCGCGCCACGCAAGCCGCGCGCTGTCGTCCTTCGCCGCGCCCTTCGCGTTCTCGGCGATCTCGACGAGACGCTCTCCGGGGGATGCGTAAGGCTCCCCTTCGGGGATCCGGGGGCGGCGGTTCAGCACGACATCCTCGACGCACTCGCGCAGCACCGGGTCGAGGTCGTCGTAGACGCCGACCATGCCGGCGTTGACGATCCCCATGTCCATCCCGGCCTTGATCGCGTGGTAGAGGAACACGGTGTGGATCGCCTCGCGCACCGGGTCGTTGCCGCGGAAGCTGAAACTCACGTTGCTGACGCCGCCGCTCACCTTCGCGCCGGGCAGGTGCTGCTTGATCCAGCGCGTCGCCTCGATGAAATCGACGGCGTAGTTGTCGTGCTCCTCGATGCCGGTCGCGATCGCGAAGATGTTGGGGTCGAAGATGATGTCCTCCGGCGCGAAGCCGACTTCGTCGACGAGGATGCGGTAGGCACGCTCGCAGATCGCGCACTTGCGCTGGAACGTGTCGGCCTGGCCCTGCTCGTCGAACGCCATCACGACCGCCGCCGCGCCGTAGCGGCGCACGAGGCGGGCCTGGTGCTTGAACGGCTCGACGCCTTCCTTCAGCGAGATCGAGTTGACGATGCCCTTGCCCTGGATGCACTTCAGGCCGGCCTCGATCACGTCCCACTTCGAGCTGTCGATCATGATCGGCACGCGCGCGATCTCGGGCTCGCCGGCGACGAGGTTCAGGAAGCGCACCATCGCAGCCCGGCTGTCGAGCATCGCCTCGTCCATATTGACGTCGATGACCTGGGCGCCGTTTTCGACCTGCTGGCGCGCGACCGACAGCGCCGACTCGAAGTCGCCGCCGAGGATCATGCGTGCGAACGCCTTCGAGCCGGTGACGTTGGTACGCTCGCCGATGTTGACGAAGAGCGACCCCTCGCCGATCACCACCGGCTCGAGGCCCGAGAGCCTGAGCGGCGCGACGGTGGCGCTGGCGGCAGCGAAAGCGGGGGCAAAAGCGGGAGCGTTCATGGCGGCGTGCTTCACAAGTGTCATCGCGGCCGCGGGGTCCTCACCGCGACCGCGCAGGTCGGGTGAGCGCCGTTGACGGGCGGATCGCGGCGCCCGCCGCACCCGCCGTGCCCGAGCCTGGCAGCGCCGGATGCCCGAGCAAGCTCGGCATCCGGCCCCTGTCGCAACGCTCCTCGGGCGAGGCGCGATTGTAGGGCGGGGTCCCTATTCCGCGCGACGTGCGGTGAGATCGGCCAGCGTGACCGAATCGACGCCGGGCGCGGCTGCGGGTCACGCCACCTCCCCCCGCGAACGCGGGGGAGGCGACGTGCGGATCGCCGCCCGCGCGATCGGCAGTCCTGTCATGCTTGCAGGTCCACAACGCCCCGAACCACCCCACCGCAAAGGATTGCCATGAGCCCGACCTTCTCATCGCGCGGCGTGCTGCGTGCGTGCGCGCTGCTCTGCGGCGCGGCGCTCGCCGCTTCGTCCGCCGTCGCCCAGACCTGGGACTACAAGGCCTACATCAAGGACCCGCGCAATGGCCAGTACGACGCGACGCGCTTTCGCACGACGACGATCTCGATCGAGGAGAAGAACGGCCAGTGGAGCTTCCAGATGACCAACCCCGGCAAGGGCGATCCGTGCATCAGCCGCGGCGCGCTGCCGGCCGAGGTGCAGAAGACCGAGCAGACGACCACCATCACCGTCACGCCTTTGCTCGCCGACTGCGAACCGTTTCGCTATGTGATCCAGAATGACGGCAGCGGCGGCGTCAAGCTGTACAAGCGCGGCGACAACTGGGTCGCCGACAAGTTCGATCACGGGCTGACGCCGACGAAATAGGCCGCGCGGAGCGGCCCGACACCAAGCCACCGACAGAAGGGAACGCTGGACCATGAAACTGCTTCGCCACGGCCCCAAGGGCCGGGAGCGCCCGGGACTGCTGGACGCCGACGGCCGCGTGCGCGACCTCGGCGACCTGATCGCCGATATCAAGCCTGCGACGCTCGCGCCGGCCGGCCTGGCCGCGCTGCGCGCGATCGACCCGGGCGCACTGCCCGTCGTGGCGCAGGGCACACTCGGCGTGCCGTGGAGCGGCATGGGCAAGTTCATCGGGATCGGACTGAACTACGCCGACCACGCGGCCGAAGCGGGGCTGCCGCTGCCGAAAGAGCCGGTCGTCTTCACGAAGGCAATCAGCTGCGCCGTCGGCGCGAACCACGACGTCGTGCTGCCCAGGGGCTCGGTGAAGGCGGATTGGGAGGTCGAGCTGGGCGTCGTCATCGGCACCCGGGCGCGCTATGTGTCCGAGGCCGATGCGCTCTCGCACGTCGCCGGCTACTGCATCGTCAACGATGTCTCGGAGCGCGAATACCAGCTCGAGCGCGGCGGCCAGTGGGACAAGGGCAAGGGCTGCGATACCTTCGGCCCGGTCGGGCCGTGGCTCGTCACGGCCGACGAGGTGGGCGACCCGCAACAGCTTTCGATGTGGCTCGAGGTCAACGGCCACCGCTACCAGAAGGGCCACACGAGCAAGATGATCTTTCCGGTCGCGCAGCTCGTCGCCCACCTGAGCTGCTACATGACCCTCGAACCCGGCGACCTGATCACGACCGGCACGCCACCGGGTGTGGGCACGGGCATCAAGCCCACGCCGGTCTTCCTGAAACCCGGCGACGTGATGCACCTGTGGGTCGAGAAGCTCGGCGAACAGCGCCAGACGGTGCACGCCTGGGACGCGGCGCGGATCGATGCCTGAGCGGGTGCGCGCGGTTCACGGCGGCGGCGGCCTGCGCTCGGGCCTCGCGTCGCGCGCCCTCGGCGCACGGTGCGCGGCGCTGTGCGCCGCGGCCGTGCTGGCGCTGGCGGCATGCGCGGCGCCACCCTCCACGCCCCCTTCGGCGCCTCCCTCGGCGTCGATGGCGGCCGGCGGCGCGGCCGATGCGGCGCAGGCGCCGCCGGCCTCCATCCTCTGGGTCGGCAACAGCTTCTTCTTCTACAACAACAGCCTGCACAGCCACTTCGGCAAGCTCGCGCGTTCGGCCGGCGTGAAGGTGCGCGGCGTCTCCGCCACGATCAGCGGCGCGGGCCTGGATTGGCACGACATGGCCGCGCTGCTGCGTCCCGCGGGCCTCGGCGGCTATTCGTTCACCCGCGACAACGAGATCCGCTTCGAACCGCCCGGCCGGCAGTTCGACGCCGTGATCATGATGGACTGCAGCCAGTGCCCCCTGCATCCGAAGCTCGCGCAACGGTTCCAGGCCACGGTTCGCGAGGATGCCGCAATCGCCCGCGCCCGCGGCGTGCGCCCGATTCTGTTCATGTCGTGGGCCTACAAGGACAGGCCCGCGATGACCGCGCGTCTCGCCGCGGCCTACACCGCCGCCGGCAAGGCCAACGGCGCGCTCGTCATCCCGGCGGGGCTGGCGTTCGAGCGCGCGCTCCGCAGCCACCCCGAGATCGAGCTGTACGCCGCCGACAAGCGCCATCCGTCGCTCGCGGGCACCTACCTCGCCGCCTGCACCGTCTACGCGACCCTGTTCGACAAGAGCCCGGCCGGCCTGAGCTATACGGCCGGGCTGAGCCCCGAGGTGGCCGGCGAGCTGCAGACCGCGGCGTGGAAAGCGGCGCGCGACTATCGAGGCAGCTGACGCCGCCGCCGCCAGACGGGGCCTTGGGTCAGCCTTGCGCGGCGATCTGGCGCAACGCCTGCTCGAAGACCTCGGGCGGCTGGCCGCCGGAGATCAGGTGACGCTGGTTGACGATCACTGCCGGCACCGAATTGACGCCGAGTTCGAGCCAGTGGCGCTCGTTGGCTCGTACCTCGTCGGCATACCTGCCCGAGGCAAGCACCTCGCGCGCGCGCGCGGCGTCGAGCCCGGCCTGCGCGGCGCTTGCGGCAAGCACATCGGGATCGCTCGGGTCCTGGCCCTCGCCGTGGTAGGCGGCGAGCAGCGCACGCTTCAATTCGTGCTGCCGGCCCTCGAGGCCGGCCCAGTGCAGCAGCCGGTGCGCATCGAAGGTATTGACGATGCGGCTGCGCGGCCCGAAACGAAAGCCGACCTCCGCGCCGCGCAATCGGATCGCCTCGCGGTTGCGCTCGATCTGCGCCGCATCGATGCCGTACTTGCGCGACAGGTGTTCGGTGATGTCCTCGCCCTCCGCCGCCATCTGCGGGTTGAGCTCGAACGGCTGGAAGTGCAAGTCGGCCTCGATGCCGTCGCCGACACGGCCGAGCGCCGTCTCGAGCGACGCAAGGCCGATCGCGCACCAGGGGCAGACGACGTCGGAGACGAAGTCGATGCGCAGCTTCGTCAGGGTGGCGGGAGCGTTCATGAAGCGAAGTCTATCGGCGCGGCGATCCCCGCGTCGTCCTCGCGCCGTTTCCCGCACCGTTGCCGGTGATCGCCCGCCGTCTTGCTCCCGGCGATGCGGTCAGCGGCGCCGGGCGCCTGCGGCGTGCGGCTTGCGGCGGCGCGGCAAGGCCGTCGCCGCCGCCGTGCAGATCGGCGTCGTCACGCCGCGGCTCACGCGCCGACCCTGCGCCGCGCGACGAAGCCGACCACGGCCAGCCCGGCAAGCATCAGCGCGACCGTGCCCGGCTCGGGCACGACGCCGACGGTCGCCTCGGTCACGTTCAGGACCACCTGGTTGGGCAGGTAAGTCACCGCGAACGCGCCCGACGAGAAGCCGCTCATCGCAACCGGCCCGGCGAAGGTGCCGCTCACGAGGTTGGTGCCGCCGGTCGTCATCACGATCCAGCTCGTGCCGACGGCGTAGTTGCAGGTGCCGCCGCATATGACGCCGATCATGCCGTCCAGCGCCGCGCTGCCGCCGACGGCCAGGCTGCCGAAGCTCGCGCCGTCCAGGCCGACATCGAACCAGCCCGCCGCGCCCTGCGCGTAGTTGCCGGCGAGCGTCAACGCGCCCGGTGCGCCGCCCGGTGTGCCGGGCCGCATGTGGCCGTTGTTGGCGAGCGTTCCCGACAGCGCGAACTTGCCGACGCCGGTCATCAGCCCATCGTTGGCGAAGTTGGTCGGCAGGTTCATGACCCCCGCGGCGTCGGCGCGCAGCATGCCGTGGTTGACGAGCGCGCTGTTCACCGTGAGCGTGCCATCCTGCGCGCGCAGCGTGCCGTTGTTGACGACACTACCGGCGTTGGCTGGCGCGTTGATGGCGAGCGTGCCGCCCGCCACATCGGCCAGGATGAGTCCGTTGTTGGTGAGCGTGTTGTTGCCACCAACGTAGTTGGCCTGGCCGATATTGCCCTGGCCGCGCACCGTGGTGCCGGCTCCCAGCACACTGGTGCCGCCGCCTTCGATCGACAGCCGCGCGCCGGCGTCGTTGAGGTTGATGACGCCGGTGCCGTTCAGCGCCACCGCGTTGCCGGCAGACTGCGAGCTGTCCAGGCTCAGGATGCCTCCGTTGGCGACGTTGATCGCGCCGTTGAGCGTACTGGTGTTGATGAGCCGCGCACGCGAGTTCGCGATGCCGGTCATGTCCAGTGTGCCGGTGATCTTCGTGCCGTCGAGGAAGTTGTTGCCGCTGCTGGCGGCCTGGATGACGCCGCTGCCCGAAGTGCCCAGCGTGCCGCCCTTGATGGTGATGCCGCCGAGCACCACGTTGCTCGCGTTCTGGGCGTTGATCAGGCCGCCGCTGTTGTCGACGTTGGTGGAGATGGCCAGCGTGCCGCCGCCGCGCGCATCGAGCACGCCGTTGTTGACCACCGAGCCGGCGTTGCCCGGCGGCGTCAGCACCAGCGTGCCGCCGGCCACGTCGGCCGAGATGCGGCCGTTGTTGGTGAGGACGTTGTTGCCGCCGACGTAGTTGGCTTGGCCGATGTTGCCCTGGCCGCGCACCACCACGGTGGACGCCAGCGTCGTGCTGCCGCCGCCTTCGATCGACAGCCGCGCGCCGGCGTCGTTCAAGTTGAAGATGGCGTTGCCGGCGATGGTCTGGCTGCCGCCGCTGGTGAGTGAGCTGTCGAAGGAGAGGATGCCGCCGTTGCCTACGTTGGCGCTGCCGTCGAGCGTGAGGCCGTTGGCGATGCGCTCGCGCGCGTTGGCGATCGCCTGCACGTCGAACACGCCGGTCAGCGCGACGTTGTCCAGCACGTTGTTGCCGCTGCTCACCGCCGTCAGCACGCCGCCGCCGCTGACGTTGATGACGCCGTTCAGCGTGACGCCGTTTTGCACCACCTGGCTGCCCGCGCCGGCAATGATCTCGCTGCCGGCGTTGTTCTGGATGTTGGTCGACAGCAGCAGCGTCGCGCCGTCGATGGCCTGCAGCGTGCCGTTGTTGACGAAACTGCCGGCGTTGCCGGGCGCCGTAAGCTCGAGCGTCTTGCCGTTGACGTCGGCCGAAACGAGACCGTTGTTGGTGAGCGTGTTGTTGCCGCCGACGTAAGCGGCGGTGCCGATATTGCCCTGGCCGCGCACCACCACCGTCGACGCCAGCGTCGTGCTGCCGGCGCCTTCGATCGACAGCCGCGCGCCGGCGTCGTTCAAGTTGAAGGTGGCGTTGCCGGCGATGGTCTGGCTGCCGCCGCTGGTGAGTGAGCTGTCGAAGGCGAGGATGCCACCGTTGCCGACGTTGACGCCGCCGTCGAGCGTGAGGCCGTTGGCGATGCGCTCACGCCCGTTGGCGATCGTCTGCACGTCGAGCGCGCCGGTCAGCGTGACGGCGTTGAGCACGTTGTTGCCGCTGCTCACCGTCGTCAGCACACCGCCGCCGCTGACGTTGATGACGCCGTTCAGCGTGACGCCGTTCTGCACCACCTGGCTGCCCGCGCCGGCGACAATCTGGCTGCCGGCGTTGTTCTGGATGTTGGTCGACAGCAGCAGCGTGGCGCCGTTGATGGCCTGCAGCGTGCCGTTGTTGACGAAGCTGCCGGCGTTGCCGGGCGCCACGATGTTGAGCGTGCCGCCGGCCACATCGGCCGAGATCAGGCCGTTGCTGGTAAGGACGTTGTTGCCGCCGACGTAGAGAGCCTGGCCGATATTGCCCTGGCCGCGCACCGTGGTGCCGACTCCCAGCACACTGGTGCCGCCGCCTTCGATCGACAGCCGCGCGCCGGCGTCGTTGAGGTTGATGACGCCGGTGCCGTTCAGCGCCACCGCGTTGCCGGCAGACTGCGAGCTGTCCAGGCTCAGGATGCCTCCGTTGGCGACGTTGATCGCGCCGTTGAGCGTACTGGTGTTGATGAGCCGCGCACGCGAGTTCGCGATGCCGGTCATGTCCAGTGTGCCGGTGATCTTCGTGCCGTCGAGGAAGTTGTTGCCGCTGCTGGCGGCCTGGATGACGCCGCTGCCCGAAGTGCCCAGCGTGCCGCCCTTGATGGTGATGCCGCCGAGCACCACGTTGCTCGCGTTCTGGGCGTTGATCAGGCCGCCGCTGTTGTCGACGTTGGTGGAGATGGCCAGCGTGCCGCCGCCGCGCGCATCGAGCACGCCGTTGTTGACCACCGAGCCGGCGTTGCCCGGCGGCGTCAGCACCAGCGTGCCGCCGGCCACGTCGGCCGAGATGCGGCCGTTGTTGGTGAGGACGTTGTTGCCGCCGACGTAGTTGGCTTGGCCGATGTTGCCCTGGCCGCGCACCACCACGGTGGACGCCAGCGTCGTGCTGCCGCCGCCTTCGATCGACAGCCGCGCGCCGGCGTCGTTCAAGTTGAAGATGGCGTTGCCGGCGATGGTCTGGCTGCCGCCGCTGGTGAGTGAGCTGTCGAAGGAGAGGATGCCCCCGTTGCCGACATTGGCGCTGCCGTCGAGCGTGAGGCCGTTGGCGATGCGCTCGCGCGCGTTGGCGTTGGTCTGCACGTCGAGCAAGCCGTTCAGCTTGACGTTGTCGAGCACGTTGTTGCCGCTCGAGAACGCCATCAGCGCGCCGGTGCCGGTGGTGTTGATCGTGCCGCCGCTGATCGTGCTGCCGAACTGGTTGAGCACGCTGCCGTTGGCCACGTTGATGACGCCGCCCGCGTTGTTGATGTTGTGCCCGGCGTTGACCTGCAGCGCCGCGGCGGTCGCGCTGCCGACGTTGATGGTGCCGCTGTTGACGGTGCCGCCGCCGGCCAGCGTCAGCGTGAAGGCATCGAGGTTGATCTGCCCGGCGTTGTTCAGGCTCTGCACCGCCTGCGCGCTGTCGATCGTGACGACGCCGGTGGCGCCGATGTTGGCGGTGTCGTTGCTGCCCGGCGTCTGCACCGGGTTGCCGTTGCCGGTGACGCAGCCGAGCCAGTTGGTGATCGCGCTCCAGTTGCCGCTTGTCGTATCCCAGGTGCAGACGGCGGCGGCGGCCGGTGTGGCCGACAGCGGGCCGAGCACGGCGGCGGCGGCAATGGCCAGCGCATGGCGGCGATGGATCGAGCGGCGGGATGCGTTCGACATGTCCGGGCTCCGGTGGTTGACGTCCGGCAGGGCGGTTCACCCTGCGCGACGGACGCGATGTTCTCCCCCTACCGCTAAGCGATCGCTAATTTCGCCGCCCTGAAAGCGCCTTTCACCCCCCCGATTCGCGGGGGTTCCCGGGCTTTGCGGGCCCCGCGTTCAGGGGATCGTCAGCCTTGCCGGCGCGCCCGGCGGCGGCGCCGTCTCGTGCAGCGCGAGCCGCATCGCCGCCGCCATGTCCAGCGCCCGGCCCTCGCGCCACAGCGCCGCTTCGCGCGCCGCACCGAGCTGCTGGCGCACCAGGCGGCGGGTGCGGCGCGCCTCGCGCTGGTCGGCGGGGGCGAGAGCGCCGAAGCGCTCGGCGTAGAACGCGTCGGCAAAACCCATCAGCAGCGCCGCGGACTGCGGGCGGCGCTGGTGGGCGAGCGTGCGCGGCAGGTTCCACAGGCCGTAGAACCATTCGCGCCAGAAGCCGCCTTCCCACGCTGCCTGCAGGCACAGGGCGTAGCAGCGCGCGGAGGCGCCCCAGTCGCGCAGGTCGGCCAGTGTGTAGCCGGTGACGCTCAGCACGAAGGTGAGCAGCCGCGTCTGGCCGTGCGCGGCGGCCGATTTGCGCGCCTGCGCGAGCAGGTCGAGCCGCTCCTGCACCGCGTCGCGGGAGTCGAGTCCGATCGCGACGTTGACCAGCCCTTCGGTGACCCGGGCCGGCGGGCCGTGCTCGCGCCACAGCGCGAGCGCCTCGCGCTTGAGCGCCAGGCTGCGCGCCATGTCCTGCCCGCGTTGCGCGACCAGCACCGCCAGCAGGCTCAGCGCGCGCGCTTCGGCATCGGGCTGGCGGTGGCGGCGCGCGGCGTGCAGCGCGGCGTCGAGCAGCGGCTCGACGTCGGCGCCTGCGCCGCGAATCCGCAGCAGCACGCGCGCCGCACGGCGCAGCACGCGTGCGGCGTCCGGGCCTTCGCGGTCGACGATCTGCACCGCGCGCAAGGCGTGGCGTTCGGCATGCCCGCGTTCGCCGGCCTCGAACGACTGGCTGGCAAGGATGGCGTGGACGCGCGCCAGGAGCGCGGCGTCGGCAGGCTGACCGGCGTCGAGCAGGCGGTGCAGCGGCGGCAGGGCCGACGCCGGCAGGCTCACGTCGTCGAGCGCGTAGGAGGCGTCGCGCACGATGCCGAAGGCGGCGGCGGCGTCGCCGCGGCGCTCCGCCTCGGCGAGCGCCGCGCGCAGGTTGGGCAGTTCGTCGCGGAACGCTTCGAGCGAGGGCGCCGTGCCAAGCGCCGCCGCCCAGCCGCAAAGCCACGCCAGGTGCGCCGCGCGCAGGCGGGCGGCGTCCGCCGCGCCGAGCGTCATCAGCGCGTATTCGCGCACCGGCTCGAACGGGTGGTAGCGCGTCGATCCGGCGTGCCCTTCGCTCGTGTAGACGACCGACGAGGCGATCAATTCGTCAAGCAGTTCGGCCACCGCGACGCGCGATGCGCCGGCCGCGGCCGCCGCGGCATCGAGACTTGCGCCGCCGTCGAACACCGAAAGCGCGGCCAGCAGCGCGCGCCCGGCCGCGTCCAGATGGGACCAGCTCCACTCGACGACGCGCAGCATCGACGCGTGGCGCAGGTCGTCGGCGCCGCGCGGTCCGGCACGCGCGAGCAGCGCGAGCGCGCTGCCGGGCGCCTGCTGCGCCGAGCTCTCGAGCATCGCGCGCAGATCGGCGAGCGAGAGGCTGCGCACGCGCGCCGCGGCCAGCTCGATCGCGAGCGGCAGGCCGTGCAGTTGCCGCACGATCGCGGCGACCAGCGCGTAGTTGCGCTCGCTCAGATGAAAGTCGGCGCGTGCGGCGCGCGCCCGCGCCGCGAAGAGTGCGACCGCCGGGTTGCGCGCGGCTTCGCACAGGTCCAACCCCGGCGCGGGCAGCGCCAGCGACGCCAGCGCGAACTCGACCTCGCCATCGAGGCCGAGCGCATGGCGCGAGGTGACGAGCAGGTGCAGCCGCGGCAGGTTCGCCGTCCAGCGCGCCAGGTCGTCGCAGGCGGCCGGCACGAGCTGCTCGAAGTTGTCGAGGACGAGCAGCGCGTCGCGCCCGCCGAGCGCGCGCTCGAGGCGGGCCAGGCGCTGCCCGGCGTGCGTCGCGCCATCGGGCGGGGCGGCGTCACCGTCGTGGCGCAGCGCGAGCAGCACGGCGTCGATCATCGCCTCGGGCGTCGTGCAGGCGGCGAGCGCGACGAAGGCGACGAGGTCGAATCCGGCGCCGGCCTTCGGCGGCGCGCCGGATGCCGCACCCGCGGCGAGCGCACGCGCCACTTCCACCGCCAGCCGCGTCTTGCCCGCGCCGCCCGGCCCGCGCAGCACGACGAGCCGGTGCGCCGCGACCGCCGCCGCCAGGCTGGCGGCGGCTTCGTCGAAGCCGAACCTGCGCGTGAGGTAGGAAGGCAGACGCGGCGGCACCGGCTCGGCCGGCGCCGGGCGCGCCCGGCCCGAGCCGCGGGCCCCCCCCGCCCCCCCCGGCGCGGGGCCCGGGACCGCCGCGGGCGCGGGCGCGGGCGCGGCGGCGGGTGCGGGCCCGGGTGCAGCGGGCGCCAGCGCGGGCAAGGCCAGCGCCTCGGCCAGGTTGGCGAGCGCGCGGCGTGATTCGATCACCCACTCGTCGAAGAAGCCGGGCAGCAGTTCGCCGCGGCAGATGCGCGCCGCGCCGTGGGCATCGCCGCGCGCGACGGCGAGCCGCAGCGCGTCGACATCGCAGGCCAGCGCGCCGGGCACGAGGCTGACCGTGCGGCGGTCGGCCAGCAGGACTTGCGAAGCCGGCGCCGCGCGCGGCTCGAGGACGCTGCGCAGCGCGGACAAGGCCTGGCGCAGGCGGTTGCGGCCGACGTCGGGCGCGACGCCGGGCCACAGCAACTCGATCAGCTCTTCGCGCCCGTGGGCTCGCGCCGGCTCGAGCGCGAGGCGCGCCAGCAGCAAGGTGATCGCGCGGCTCGGCAGGCGCTCGACGCCCGCCCCGGCGCCGTCGTCGAGCGCAAAGCCGCCGAGCAGGCGCAATCGCCAGCGCGCCGATGACGGCGCGTCGCCTGACGCGCGGGGCCAAGGTGGATCGATCTTCGCAAGGTCCATGAAGCGGGCCGCAGGTTCAGGATCGGGGATGGCACGATGCTCGGCAGCCTGCCGAGTCTTGCACGCGCGGCGCGCGCGCGACCCACCCGATTCAGGGGAGCCGGGGCGCATGCGGCTCGCAGCGCCGCCCCGGGTGTGACGAATTCACGCTTCGGGTGTCGTCGCGCGGCGGCGCGGCGCTCACGCACCGAGTTCGGCCAGCCGGCGCTGCTGGCGCGCGGTGAGGCGGGCGATGTCTTCGACGTCCGCCGCCGACAGCGCCGGGCCGGGGCGGCGGATGTGGGCCGATGCGATCACGCCGCGCGCGGCGAGGATGTGCTTGCGCACCGCCAGACCAATGCCGGGCTGCTGCTCGTAGCGGGCGAGCGGCAGGTAGGCGTCGAACAGATCCTGCGCGCGCTCGGCGTCGCCCGCCGCATGGGCACTGCACACGCCGACCATCATCTCGGGCCAGGCAAAGCCGGTCATCGCGCCGTCCGCGCCGCGCCGCAGTTCCTCGGGCAGGAAGAGTCCGCCGCCGTTGCCGGTGAGGATCGACACGCGCCGCATCACGCCCTGCTCGGCCGCCGCGCGCAGCGCCGACAGCTTCGCAAGACCCGGGCAATCCTCGTGCTTCAACATCACGCAGCCGGGCGCGTTCGCGATGATGCGCAGGATGACCTGGGTCGACATCTGCACGCCGGTCGCGACCGGATGGTCCTGCAACACCCACGGCACGCCGGCGCCGAGCGTGGCCTGCACCATCTCGAAGTAGGCGACGATCGCATCGTCGCTGCGCAGCGTGTGCGGCGGCGCGACCATCACGCCGGCCGCGCCCTGCGCCATCACGCTCGCGGTCAGTTCGCGCATCGGCGCGAAGCCCGGCGCCGATGCGCCGACGACGACCGGCACGCGCCCGGCAACACGTGCCAGCACGCGGCCGACGAAGGTTCGCGCCTCTGCCGCCGTCAGCTTCGTCGCCTCGCCCATGATGCCGAGCACGGTCAGCCCCGCGACGCCGCGCTCGAGCGCGAAATCGACCATCCGGTCGGTGCTGTCGAGGTCGAGCGCGCCATCCGCGGTGAACGGCGTGACGGTGATCAGGAAGACGCCGCGGGCAGTGGCATCGAGTCGAGGCATGGCGGGTTGTTCTCCTTGTGCGAACGGCTAGTGCAACGCGGCGTCGATCTGCTGCGTCACGTTCATGCCACGCTCGTGCCGGTACAGCATGGTGAACGCAGCCTTGCCGCGGCTGGCTTCGGCCCAGACCTTGCCGACCTGCCCTTTCTCGATTTCCTTGGGCACCGTGCGCAGATGTTCGCCTTTGTATTCGGCGACGAACACGCGTCCGTCGTCGAGTTCGCAGACGAAGTCCGGGTAAAAGCGCCCGGCCGAAGTCGGCAGCCAGAAGCCGGCGACCGGATCCGAGTCGAGGTTGCGCACCCAGTGCTTCACCTTCGGGTGAGCGTCGATCGCCATCGCGCAGGCATGCTCCTCGCCGCCGTCCTTCAAATCGGCTACCACCGGATAGAAGTGCCTGGCAAAGCGGACCTTGCCGTCGTAGCGCTTGTTCGCCGGCACCGGATAGACGGCGGGGTCGAAGGCAAACGCATGCGCCGGGCCGGCATACAGCTCCCAGCCGCCGTCGAGCACGAGCTGCGTGAAGGCCGCCTTCGCCGCATGGTCGCGCAGCTCGGCGATGCGCAGCGCGAGCCGCTGCGCGAGCGTGTGCTGCTGGCGCGCCAGTTGTTCCACCGGCACATGCTTGTCGTGCACCAGGTGGTTGACGCAGGCCAGCGCAAAGGCCCGCAGCTGCGCGGGCAGGATATCGACCGCCACGTTGCGCGACGGATGCTGCAGTTGGGCGGCGAGCCAGCGCGCCAGGTCTTGCGCCGTGATCGTGCTCGTCACGGCGTCCAGCGGCAACTGCGCCGCATCGCCGCGGCCGACGCGCACGCGCTGGCCGTCGAGGTACACCTCCCACGCGCGGCCCTGCTCGGCCATCGCGAAGCCTTCGAGGCTGATCGGCTCGGCGAGCAGGTTCAGCGCGACGGTTTCGAGCACCGCCTCGCGCTCGAGCGGCAGCAGCTCGCCTTGTTGCGTCCCTTCGGCGCGATAGCACAGCCGCGGCACCGCGGCGAACGCCTCGCCGCGATTGCACGGCGCCTGCGCCGCTGCGACGAGCGCGTTGTGCCGCTCGATCTGCTGCGCCACCTGCTCGCGCTGTTTGCCCTTGTGCGCGCCGGACAGGGCGCCCGCCAGCGCATCGTCGATCGCGCCGCGCAGTTGCACGCGCCGACGCTCGCCGTCGCTGCTGAGCACCGCCACGCCCTGGTCGACCGCTTCGGCCAGCGCCTGCGGCAGCGCCTTGTCGGCCGGCAGATCGACCGTCAACGCCGGCAGCCACCGCGCGGGTTCGGCTGGCGCGAAGAGCGGCCCGTCGTCGCGCGGCATGCCGGGCAATGGCATCTGCGGCGCGATCATCGAGGCCATGTCGAGCGGGTCGAACCCGAGCCCGTCGATCAGCCGGTCGGCCAGCGCGTTGGCCGACAACCCGGTCTGCGCCTCGGTGACATGCGCATAGGCCTTGTTCAGTGCCGGCCGCGCGCGCCGCGCGGCGTAGGGCATGCGCAGCACGCGGCCGAGCAACTGCTCGATGGCGGTGGACGAGCGGATGCTCTGCACCGTGCACAGCACGTAGGCGAACGGGCAGTCCCAGCCCTCGCGCAGCGCCTGCACGGTGATGATGTAGCGCACCGGGCAGCCGCGCGCGTTCAGGTCGACGCCGTCGAGTTCGCGTTGCGTGCCGGTCGCGACCTTCACCTGCTCGCTCGGGATGTGCAGTTCGTCCAGCAGGTGCGCGCGCAGCACCTCGACATTCACCGGCTCGTTGCTGTTCTGCGCCTGCAGCAGCACGATCGGGCGGACGTAGGCGCCCGGCCCTTGCTCGGCTTCCCCCTGCTGCGCCTCGGCCTCCAGCAGGCGCTGCGTCTGCACCGCGTCGAACACCGCGGCCTGCCAGCCGCGCGTGTGCTCCATCAGCGTGACGGGCAGCTTGAGCAGCGCCTCGGCCTGCAACTGCTGCGCCGAGACGTGGAACACGACATTGCTCCGCTTGGGCAGCGGCGTCGCCGTCAGCTCGAGGATCAGCGCCGGGTTCAGGCGCTGCAGCGCCTCGAAGCTGCGCTCGGTCTTGGCGTTGTGCGCCTCGTCGACGATGAGGTACGGACGCCGCAGCGCCAGCCAATTGGCCAGGCTCCAGCGCGGCGCGCCGACGAAGCGCGCCAGCATCTCGCGGCCGGCCAAGGCCCGCGCCGCGTCCTGCGCCGTGACCAGCGCGTCGGGCAGGCCGTGCAGCGCCTGCAGCGCGGCGCCGGATACGCCACGGAAGTGCGGCTCCAGCGCCTCGCTGAAGGCATAGACGTTGCGCTGCTCGGTGTCCTCGACGCGAAAGCTCTGCAGCGTCGCCACCACCACCACCGCATGGGCGTCGAAGTCCTGCGGCGCGAGCAGCGCCACGCCTTCCAGGTCGCACACGCGCACGTCGTCGCCGCAGGCCGCGGCGAGCGCCTCGCGGAAAGGATGGCCGGGCGTGGCGAGCGCGCTTAGCGTCTGCGTGCGGATCGCGTCGCTCGGCACCAGCCACAGCGCCAGCGGCTTCGGCTGCTGGCCGGGCCACTCGCGCGCCATGCGCCCCACCGCGTGCGCGGCCAACAACGTCTTGCCGCCGCCGGTCGGGATGCGCAGGCACACGCAGGGCGTGTCGCCGAAGGGCTGGGCGTGGTAGCCGTAGCCCGTCTGCTGCGTGAACGCGGTCTGCGCGCCGTGCACGCGCGCCGCGCGCAGGTAGTCGTCGAGCGCGGCCAGGGCCTGCTGCTGGAAGCGCTTGAGGGTGAAGGCCCGCATGCGAATCAGCGCCCGCGCCAGTAGCCGGCGCGCTGCCGCTGGTGCATCAAGGCCAGTACGCGAATGCACTCGGGCTCGACGCGGTAGATCAGTGCGTAAGGAAAGCGGTTCAGCAAACGGCGGCGCGCGCGGCTGCCGATCGGCGCCCAAGCCAGCGGATGCGACTGCACCCATTGCAGCGAGCGCGACAGCTCGGCCGCGAACTCGGCCGCGAGTTCGGGGCGAATCGCCGCGTAGTGCTGCTGCGCCGCGGCCGCCTCGGCCAAGGCCGAGTCAACGATCTCCAGGCGCTTCAAAGCCCCAGCTGCCGCTTCGCTACGTCCCAAGGAATCGAAGCCAACTCGCCGCGATCGATCGCGTCCATCCTGCGCTCGGCCTCGGCCAGCCAGCTCGCCTCGACGTCGGGGTCGAGCGGCGGCGCGAACGCCTGACGCAAGCGCTCGAGCAGCAGCTCGCGATCATCGGTCGAAAGGTGTTGAACCTGCTCGAGGAGTTCATCGACGCTCAGTTGCATGATCGGTCTCCAAGCCAAGAACGGCTCTGACTACAGCTTAACGCGGCAGCGCGTGCGGCAACTGCCGGAAGGTGATGCCCTCGGCGGCCAACCGCGCCGCGCCCAGGCGGCAGGCTTCGCCGTAGATCACCTTCGCGCCGGCGTGCGGGCAGTGTTCGTGCAGCGCGGCCAGCACCGCGCTCGTCAGCACGTTGCCGCCGTCGGGCCGGCGGTCGCCGAGGATGCCGTTGTAGAGCAGGTAGTAGGCCGTGCCGTCGTGCACGCCGAGCTTCGGCGTGGCCGAGGCCGGCCCGGCCAGCGCGGTGCCGGTCTCGCGCAACCAGACGAAGGCGGCGAGGTCGGCGAAGCGCACCTCGGCGTCGATCTCGCCGTCGGCGTCGAACAGCGGCGCGCCGAGTTGCAGCAGCCGAAAGCCGCCGCCGCCTTGCCAGTTCACGGCCTTGCTGATGCCGCCCTGCTCGCCTTCGACCACCTTGCGCAAGCGCGGCAGGCAGTGCGTCACGGCGTGATCGCCCATCTCGATGCCGATCCAGCGCCGGCCCATCTTGTGCGCCACCGCAGCGGTCGTGCCGCTGCCGAGGAAGCTGTCGAGGACGAGGTCGTTGGGGTGGGTGGCGAGCGCGATGACCTGTTGCAAGAGCTTTTCGGGCTTCGGCGTTGGGAACTCGAAGCCGAACGCTCGCACCTCTCGAATGCCGTCTTGATTGAATCCGAACTGATCGCCCGAAGCCCAAAGCGTCGTTGGCATGACAGAGTCTTCAGACTCTGCAAGGAACATCTTCAGCCGAGGCGGACTGTTTCCGTCTCGACCCCACCAAATCCGACCGTCCTTGTCCATGCGCTCGAACTCGGTGGGCGAGCGGCTCCAGCATCGCCTGGCCGGTGGATCGAATGGCTTTCCTGTCGGGGAATGGACTCGGAAGACATTCGCCGATTGACCCGTCTTTGCGAACTGCCGTCCTCGTGCACCAGACATGAGGCTAATCGTCATCGTGACCGACTGCCAGGGGCCGCGCGGGTCCGAGTCCGGGTTGTCGAACCTGGCCAACTGTTCCGCGGTCCTTGCAAACCGGCCGATCCGCAGTGCCTCTCGGCTCCGTGCATAGACGGCGATGTGCTCTACCGCAGTCGAGAAGAACTCAGCGTTGCTACGCACCGCATACGACTTCTGCCAGCAGATATTGGCAACGAAGTTCCGACGCCCAAACACTTCGTCCATGAGGACCTTGTTGTAGTGCGCCTCGTTGTCATCGAGGTGCACCCAGATGCTGCCGTCCTCGCTCAGCAACTCGCGCAGCAGTTGCAGCCGCGGCAGCATCATCGTCAGCCACTGGCTGTGTTCGAGGTTGTCGTCGTAGTGCTCGAACGCGCTCTTCGTGTTGTACGGCGGGTCGATGAAGACGCACTTCACGCGGCCGCGATAGAACGGCAGCAGCGCGCGCAGCGCTTCGAGGTTGTCGCCCTGGATCAGCAGGTTGCCACCGTCCGCGCCGGCGTCGCCGAACAGGTGGCCGGCCGCATGCGGGCGCAGCACGCGCGTGGGCACGGCATCGGCGCTGCGAAACGCGGCGTCGCGGTTGAGCCAGTCGAGCGTGGGCATCGGTCAGTTCGCGGAGCGCGGCGGGGCGCCTTCTTCGACGATCTGCGGCGCGCGCAGGTCGCGGTCGGGCTTGAGCAGCAGGTCCAGTACCTCGTGCGCCACGTACCAGCGCCCCCATTGGCGTCCGGTGGCTTCGTGCAACCAGCCCGCGCCCACGAGCGCCGCGATGGCGGCGCGGGCCGTGGGGTCGGACTTGTTCATCGCTCGGGCGGCCTGCCTGGCGTCGGTGATCGGGTTGCGGAACAGGGCGTCGATGAGCGCCAGCACGCCGCCCTGGGTGTGGAAGCGTGCGCGATAGCGCTCGCGCAAGTCGATCAGCGCGGTCACCTGCCCGGCCGCCATGCGCGCCGTGATCTCCACACCCATCAGGAAGTAGCGCAGCCAGCCGCGCCAGTCGCCATGCGTGCGGGTGCGCTGCAGGCGCTCGTAGTACTCGGCCTTGTTGGCCTCGATGTAGGCCGACAGGTACAGCAGCGGTTGGCGCAGGCGTTCGCGCTCGATGAGGAACAGCGTGACCAGCAGGCGGCCGACGCGCCCGTTGCCGTCGGCGAAGGGATGGAGGGTCTCGAACTGGGCGTGCATCAGCGCGCACTGCACGAGGTCGGGCAGCTCATTGCGCTCGTGCAGGAATCGTTCCCACGCATCGAGGCAGGCCGGCAGGCGGTCCGGCGGCGGCGGCACGAAGGTGGCGGTCTCGATGCGGCTGCCGCGAACGCCGATGAAGTTCTGATGCTGCCGGAACTGGCCCGGGTTCCTGTCGCCGCCGCGCACGCCATGCATCAATCGCTCGTGCAGCTCGCGCACCAGACGCAGCGACAGCGGCAGCTCGGCGAGCCGGGCCGCGCCGTATTCGAGCGCCGAAACATAGTTGCGCACCTCGGTGGCGTCGGCGTTGGCGGGCTGGGTGTCGGCCTGGCGAAGCTCCTCTTCGAACAGGTCCGACAGGCTCGCCTGGGTGCCTTCGATGCGCGAGGACAACACCGCTTCCTGGCGCATGTAGGGTGCGATGAGCAGGTTCGGGTTGGGCAACTGGCGCGCCATGCCGGACAGTTCGGACAGGCGCGCATCGGCGCCCGAGAGGGCGCGCACCAGTCCGGCATCGAAGTTCAACGCGGGCGGCAACGGCGGGGGCACATGGGCCAACACGCCCTGGGGGCTGGCGACCAGCTCGCCCAGGACGGGCTCGACAAAGTCCTCTTTTCGCATGGCAATTCAAGCGGCGGGGCCGCAACTTGCAAAACGGGCGCTGCTCTTTCGCTTCCCTAAAGCAACGGCCGTCGCTTTTAAAGCAACGGCCGCAATTCTTAAAAAGAAATCGGCGCTTTGCAAGCCATTACCAATCAATCCGGGGCAGCCTCACGCCCGCAACGCCGCCAGCACCTCCTCGAGCATCTTCTTCGCGTCGCCGAACAGCATGCGGTTGTTCTCTTTGTAGAACAGCGGGTTGTCGACGCCGGCGTAGCCGCTGGCCATGCTGCGCTTCATGACGATCGAGTGGTGCGCCTTCCACACCTCGAGCACCGGCATGCCGGCGATCGGGCTCGTCGGGTCGTCCTGCGCGGCCGGGTTCACGATATCGTTGGCGCCGATCACCATCGCGACGTCGGTGTCGGGGAAGTCTTCGTTGATCTCGTCGAGTTCGAGGACGATGTCGTACGGCACCTTGGCCTCGGCGAGCAGCACGTTCATGTGCCCCGGCATGCGGCCGGCGACCGGGTGGATGCCGAAGCGCACCTTGACGCCCTTCTCGCGCAGCAGCTTGGTGATCTCGAACACCGTGTGCTGCGCCTGCGCGACGGCCATGCCGTAGCCGGGCACGATGATCACGCTCTTGGCCTCGCGCAGCATCTCGGCCGTCTCGGCGGCGCTCACCGGCACCGCCTCGCCGGCCGGCTGCGCGGCGCCGCCGCCCGCCGCGGCCGGCGCGCCGCCGCCGAAGCCGCCGGCGATGACGCTGATGAAGTTGCGGTTCATCGCCCGGCACATGATGTACGAGAGGATCGCGCCCGATGAGCCGACGAGCGCGCCGACGACGATCAGCAGGTCGTTGCTGAGCATGAAGCCGGTCGCCGCCGCGGCCCAGCCCGAGTAGCTGTTGAGCATCGAGACGACGACCGGCATGTCGGCGCCGCCGATCGCCATCACGAGGTGGATGCCGAAGAGCAGCGCGATCGCCGTCATTACGAGCAGCGCGACCATCCCCGCGCCCATGTCCGCGGCCTGCAGGAAGACGCGGCCGAACCAGATCACGACGAGCAGCCCGGCGAGGTTCAACCAGTGCCGCGCCGGCAGCAGGAGCGGCTTGCCGCCGATCTTGCCCGACAGCTTGCCGAACGCGATGATCGAGCCCGAGAAGGTGACGGCGCCGATGAAGATGCCGACGTAGATCTCGACCTCGTGAATCGCCTTCTCGGCACTCGTCGCAAAGACGGTCGAGGTGTCGACATAGCTCGCGAAGCCGACGAGGCAGGCCGCCAGGCCGACGAGGCTGTGCATTGCCGCGACGAGCTCGGGCATCTGCGTCATCTGCACCTTCTTCGCCGCATACAGGCCGACCGACCCGCCGACGACGAGCGCGCCGACGATCCAGCCGTAGCCGGCCGGCGTCACGCGCGGGCCGAAGATCGTCGCCAGCACGGCGATCGTCATGCCGATGACGCCGAACAGGTTGCCGCGGCGCGCGGTTTCGGGGTTGGACAGCCCGCCCAGGCTGAGGATGAAGAGGATGGTCGCGGCGATGTAGGCGACGGTGACGAGGCTCGGGGTCATGTGCGCTGCCTTTCGGTCACTTGCGGAACATCGCGAGCATCCGGTGCGTCACCGCGAAGCCGCCGAACATGTTGACGCCGGTGAGCACGAGCGCGAAGACGGCGAGCGCGAGGATCAGCCCCGACGGCCGGTCCGCCTCGCCGGCGACGAGCGGCGGCGCGACCTGGATCAGCGCGCCGATCGCGATGATCGACGAGATCGCATTCGTCACGCTCATCAGCGGCGTGTGCAGCGACGGCGTGACGTTCCACACCACCATGTAGCCGA
>OEIU01001010.1_pt1 | contig 20723 bp, 13 predicted proteins | sample 1539221 | NCBI WGS metagenome assembly OEIU01 (sample SAMN03792071, study PRJEB22550) | activated sludge metagenome | feature: wastewater treatment plant; material: activated sludge; isolation source: Wastewater treatment plant of a petroleum refinery complex | place: Argentina: Zarate | collected...
ATGGAACCGCTTTCAGCCAGGGCACCCCGGGGGTGCGTTTGAACCCTATGCCCTGGGAGTCGAGGTAGGTGCCGAACGTGGCGAGCCGCGCGGCGAAATCGTCGAAGTTCCGGGCATCCTGCTGCATCCACCCCACCTCGGCGATCGCCACGATGCGCGGGAAAGCCATGTACTCGATGTCTGCGCGGGATTGCACAGTTTCCGTCCACAGCGGGGCCTCGACGCCGAGAATGGTGTCCGGCGCCCTGTCCGGAAAGATCGCTGCCGGATCCCAGCCGTATGCTTCCTCAAGGGTGAGCGGCGCCTGGGCCCACTTCGTTCCGATGCGCTCGCTCAGGTCATACTTTTGGTCAAGATAGGCGACGTTTGCCGGCGACATGATCAGCTTGCCGCCGTTGGCGAGGATGTTTTCGGTGATCACGGTGGACCCGCCGCGAGGAGTCGTGTAGTCCCAGTACTGGCCGATGGTCCCGCTGGGAAGTGCGGTCGCCCAACCGATGTCATGCCAACCAATGACGGTCTTTCCCGTGGAAGCCACGATGGCGCTCGCCCGATTGATGAACGTGTCGTAGTCGCCGGGCGTGGTGGCGCTCGACTCATCTCCGCCGATGTGAATCCACGGGCCCGGAGTGAGGGCCGCAAGCTGGCCGATCACCGCCTCAAGGAACTGCCAGGTCACGTCCTTTCCGACGCACAGCGAAGAAAATCCGACGCTCGTTCCGAAGTAGAGCGGCCGGGCTCGACCGTTGCAGTTCAGCTCGGCGTAGGAGGCGAGTGCGGCGTTCGTGTGCCCGGGCATGTCAATTTCGGGCACGATCGTGATGTATCTGGATGCCGCGTAGTCGACGATCTCCCGGTAGTCGGCCTGCGTGAAATAGCCGCCGGCCCCGCCGCCGACCTGGCGGGATCCCCCCACTTCTGTCAGGCGTGGCCATCCGTCAATCGCGATCCGCCAGCCCTGGTCATCCGAAAGGTGAAGGTGCAGCACATTCATTTTCAGTTGCGCGATGTCGTCGATGTACCGTTTGACCACGCTCACCGGGAAAAAGTGGCGCGCGACATCCAGCATCGCGCCGCGATAGGTGTAGCGGGGGTAGTCGGTGATCGTGGTGGCTGCGATGCCGTAGCGCGTGGTCGTGGACGTTTTCGGCGGAAGCAGTTGGCGCAGAGTCTGAACCCCGTCGAAGAGTCCTGAGGCTTCGTTCGCTGCAATCCAGATGCCGTCCGGTGTCACGCGGAGGTCGTACCCCCCGGGTGTATGGCCCGGTTCGACAATGAGCGTGATGTTTCCGCGTCCGCTCAGCGGCAGGGGCAGGCCCGTCATCGGCCTCAACAGGTTGACAAGGTATTCGGCCACGGGCGCAGCAGCGCCGCGGCCATCGACAGCGCTGTGATTGTCGAGGGTGAAAGTTCCCTCGCCAGGAATTCGGGAAACCGGCGTCGGGATGACGGTGCGCGCGAGGGTGGTCGGTGTCTCCTCCGCCGGTGGCGCGCCCGCCGTCGTCGTGGTGGTGATGGCGCCGTTCGCAGTGCTCGCGGCCGCGAGCACAATCGCGAGCAGGGCGTACCAGGGTACGCGTCCAAGCAGTGCCATGAGTTCGTCCTCACGCCGTCGTGCGGGGCTGCGCAGTTTGCGGCTCCGCAGTTCGAAGCTTCGTCGAGACTATCGCCCTTCCGTCGGCAGCTGCTGGCCAGCCTCTGGCGATGATGGCTGCCCCGACCTCGTGTTGCTGGGAGCCGGCTGGTGGAGCGTGTCCGCGCGGGGAAGTGAGGGTAACGTGAAAGACACGGCCGTGAGGATGCCAGGCAGAGACCGCGGTCGCCGAGGTGTTTATGCGCGGGACGTTGAAGGCACTTGCCGCAACAGCCAGGTTTGCGGGCCTGGGTCTTGCGGGACTGGTCGTGCTCATGGCCGTGGAAAGCCTCTGGGCTCGGCAGCGTCGAATGCCGGATCCGGAAACACCGGTAGAAGTCCGGTCGGGGCTTTTCGGCGAAGGTGTCGGGGCACCCATCGAATTGGCCATCCTCGGCGATTCCCTCGCGGTGGGGTTCGGGGCCGACGACCCGGACTGTGCCGTCGGTGTGCTGCTGGCCGAGGGTCTTGCCGCCGAATCCGGGAGGCCGGTCCAGTTGCGAAATGTTGCCGTGGTGGGTGCCGAATCCCGGGACCTGGCTGACCAGATTCCGCGCCTGTGCCATCCGGACGTGCACCTCGAGGTGGTGGTAATCATCGTCGGAGGCAACGAGATCCTGCATCTGCACAGAATCGGAGCGTCAGTCCAGTACCTCGCGGAGGCGGTGCGATACCTGCGCCGCAGGGGATGCGAAGTGGTTGTCGCGACCTGCCCGGACATGGGCACGGTCAGAATCTTCGCCCAACCGCTGCGATTTCTCGCACACGTGCTGAGTCGGCTGCTGGCCACCGCACAGACGATCGTTGTCCTTCGTGCCGGCGGCCGCACCGTGTCCATGGCGGAGGAACTGGGACCGACGTTTCGACGCGAACCCGGGGACATGTTCTCCTCCGACCGCGTGCATCCTTCCTCGCTCGGCTACGCGCGCGCCGCGGCCATCATTCTCCCGAGCGTGTGTGCCGCGGCAGGATATTGGACTGGTCAGAAATTGAGCATCCCGCACCGGGTTTACCGACACGACCTCCGCATTCACCGGTTGGCCTGGCTGGCATTCCGCGCCGCCAGACACGCCGGCTCCGAAGTCAGAACCGTCGAGGACGAGGCGAAACGCGTGCGTCAGAGTGTGCGGCAAGGTGAACACTCCCAGCTCGGTTCGCCGCCTGACCGATCGTAAACGAGCCGTGCACGCGTCATGGCGCTGGAACGACCGCCCAGCCTCCGCGGCTCACCAGTCGAGTGGGAAGAAGTGTTCTGCGTGCCGAGCTGGAGTCCCCGTCGATTCGTGCCATCAGGCGATCTGCCGCCGTTGTGCCGAGCGCGACGGTGTCGCTGCTCACCGTCATTACCGGCCGCGGCAGGAAACGAGACATCTCAAAGTCATCGAATCCGGCGACTTCGATATTGGCACTCCTGCGCCAAACCTCTTCCACCGCCCCCACTGTGCTTCTGTTGTTTCCGCACAGCACGGCAGTGGGTGGTTCAGTGAGGCTGAGCATGGCGGATAGTGCCTTAGCCGCATGCTCCGGGGCATGGACATTGGTCGCGATGAGATCATCGCTGACAGGGATTCCGGCCACTTCAAGCGCAGCCCGGGCGCCGGCAAGCCGCTCACGCATTGTGTAAATCTCGAGGGAATCGAAGAGAAAACCGATTCTGCGATGTCCGGCCGCAATGAGATGCGACATGGCACGATCGGCACCGCCGCGGTTATCGGCGAGCACTTCATCCGCGATGAGGTCGACACCTGGACGGTCGAGAAACACGACGGGAATGCCGAGTTCGACTTCGCGACGGAGATACTCGTGGCTCGCATTGGTTGGAACGATGATGAGACCCTTCACGCGGCGCTGGCACAGGTCCAGTGCGAGCGTGCGCTCAAGATCCGGATTCTCCTCTGAGCTGGCCATCACAACCTGATAGCCGCGGGCGCTCACCGCTCTCACAATGGCGCTGGAGAGCGTCGCGTAGAACGAGTTAGAGAGGTCCGCGGTGATCAGGCCAATCGTTTGCGAAGAGGCGCCCGCACGCAAGTTCGCCGCAAGGCTGTTGCGCCTGAATCCGAGCAGTTTCACGGATGCGTGCACGCGCTCAGCCAGTGCAGGAGACACCGTCGTGATGCCGTTGACGACCCGCGACACGGTTTTCAGGCTCACCCCTGCGTGTGCGGCGACATCGTTCATCGTCGGACGCTGAGGGCGTGCGCTCACGGGCCGACCCCTTCGCGGTGCGGCAATTGCAGCGTCACGATCTCGAACCCGCGCAGCGGCATGATGATGCGGCCCTGCTCGTCAGTGCGAACACTCCTCCTCGGCTCGCCAAGAAGGTCACACACGGAAACGATGCTCATCGGGTCCAGACCGCCGATCACCGACTGTCCGGACTCCCCAGTCGATTCGTAGAGTCTGAGGAGACTGCCCACCGCGTGGGGTTGCATGCCCGCGATCACGGCGCTGCCGGAGTCGATCCTTGGCCGAATGAGGTTGCTGTCGCCGGGCAACTGCGCTCGCGGAATCACCAGAATCGGCGTGTTCAGCCCTGCCGCCATCGCCACGACAGGGGACTGCTTCCATGAACCGTTGTGTGGAAACACGCGGAGTCGGGTGAGGGTTTTGCCCTCGGCCTCGCCGTGGGGATCAGGATCGTAAGCGCTCCTGACGAGTGGGATGCGCATCCTGGGCCCGAGAGCATCTACGCCGTACTTTGAGTCGTTGGCGACGGCGATTCCCGCATCCGGTGAGCCGAGGTCAGCCCAGCGCAGCATGGAGCCGAGGTAGCCATCCGGGTTGCGGCGCGTTGCGGAGAAAGGGGTTTCGACCCAGAGGTCGGGAGACGACAGCCGCGAACCGAAGGACATGGCGAGGCCGGGCACCCCTGCAATCGGGCTGCCTCGCTCGTGCCAGTCAAGTTCGACCTCGTAGTCGATCCACGGCATGTCCGCGTAAAAAAGCGTGCGGATTATCGCGGTCGATGAGTCGAATCGATGCACTGTCGAAAGCACAGTGCGCACCTGACCATGCTCCAGAATCTCGGTAGAAGCGCCGTCAAGGAGGACACGCTCTGAGTCCACTTCGTCGGTCACCCAGGAGGTCATCGCGTGAGGCAATTCGTGAGTGAGAACGAGCGCGCCGAATCCCAGTTCCGGGCGAAGTTGGCGAATGCTTTCCGGGCTGCTCGGGCCGCGACCGACGACCACTTTGCGCAGGGACTTGTCCCAGAGGGTCGTGATGATCCCACTGTCGGGTTGCAGCTGCGCCCGGAGGTACGGTGAGTCAATCTCGAAGTGCCGTGAGCTAGTGGATGGCGTCACCCGTACCCTGTGTGGTCCGGTCAATCCGGATTCAGTCAGCCGGAATTGGCCTGATTCGAACGGGCCGAGTTCTGCGACGAACACGAGATCGCCGTCACGGGTCACTTGCGTCGGGATCGCGGTGCCGTCCAAAGTTTCGACGCCCGAGCAGGTGCCAAGCATCGCGCGAGGAACGGTGACGAGATCGCGTCGGCGCACTCCCATGGAGTTGATTGCGACAATCTGCTCTGGTCCGCCGGGAGTGGTCAACGCTGACACCGCTCGCGAACGAACATTGCTCGCAATCTGCGCGGCACGCGTGGCATCCCGCTGTTGATCGTCGTACGCAGCGCCGACCGCGGATCCGCCGAGGATGTCGTGGAACTGGTGGTGCAGAACCGCCCGCCATCCTTCGGAGAGTTTGCCCCGCGCATCAATGCCAGCGAGTGCCGCGAGTGTTTCGGCTTCAGTCAGTGCGTTCTCGCTGGACCGGTTCATGCGCTTCGCGTCGGCCCGCGACACATAAGTGCCTTCAAACACCCGATCAGATTCTCCGTGAAAGACCGGCAACTCCGGCTCCGTGGCGAGCAGGGCGGTTGCGTAGTCCATGACCGTTGAGCACCGGACTGCGGGGAAGGCCGGCGCTGTTCCCAAAGCCCGAATGGTGTCGAGATCTGCGCGGGTGGGGCCGCCGCCATGATCGCCGACTCCGTAAAAGTAGCAAATCTCCGTGAGCCCATTTCCCACACCGAGAGTGATCAGGTCCCGTGCAAGTCGAGATGCCGTGATCGGGCCGAGGTAGATCGCGGTGCCGATAGCGAGGAGGCGCGTACCATCGTCACCCTCCCACCAATATGCCTGCCAGTGACTTCCCGAGTATGCGAAGCCGGGGTTCGCGCGGTGATGGTAGTAGACCTCAGCTCCGGCGGCGCGTGCCAACTGGGGCAAATTGCCGCTTTGCCCGAAGGTGTCTGGTGCGAACAGCACTGTCGGCGAGACCCCCAGGCTTTCGCGCGAATATTCCACCCCTTCGGTGAGTTGTCTGGCCTGGGCGACACCACTGGGAATATTGACGTCCGACTCGACCCATTGCAGCGTTGCCGGCTCAAGGCGACCCTGTCGAATGAGTTCGGTCAGCTCAGCGAAAAGTTCCGGGTGTGATGCTTCGACCTCCGCGTACCCGCGTGCCTGCGAGTGCGTGAACCGAAACTCGGGGTAGTCGGAAAACAGCCCGACCACGCTGCGCATGTCGCGGAAAATCACTTCTCGGGTGTCTTCGTACGTCCACAGCCAGGCAAGATCGATGTGGGAGTGGCCGATGCAGTGAATGCGGAATTTTTCGAGAGCCGTGTCGAGCCAGTCCAGTGCTTGGAGAATGCCCGGTCCTCCCAACAGCTGAGCGAGTTCCGTGGTTGCCGCCGCGGTGAAATCGTGGGGAACGAGGTCGGCGAACGCGCGAACGGCAGCGTGCTCCGCGCCGGTTCGAGCGAACTCCCGTGCGAGCTCCAACCGTGCCAGTGCGAGATCGAGGACGTGCCACCGTTCGCGGAGCGCTGGTGTCGTGAATTGGACGGTCACCCCGGTACGGCCCCAGTCGCCGTCGAGGGCCACCGGTGTCGGCAACACGCGCAGGAGCAACTTCCCATTGTCGCCCCGCCTGATGGCGGGAATGACGTCGATGAGCGCAGGGCCGGAGGCGACAACGGGTACCGCGTCGCCGAACACACGAATGTCGTCGACGAATATGTCGATCGGGCGCAGCGAGTTTATGGTCAGCTGAAGCGGTTCTCCGACAATGGATACTCCGCCAATCGACTGCGGCAACTCCAGCTCCAGTTCGAGTTCTACTCCGAGGTCGGCTTCGACCGAAAACGACTCGAACACCCCGACTTGACGAAGGTGGTACGTTTCGATGTTCATGACAACGGTGTGCTCAGTGCCGTCGTGGGCACGAGACGTCCAGCGATGGGCGAGCCAGCCAGATTCCGCGCTCAGGGACGCTGCCTCGAGTCGCCGCAGCGCGCCCTGAACGACTGCGTCCCTGTCCGACGGTTCGTGACTGGTCATTGATGTTCTGCTCCTGCGACGTTGTCGTCTTCCGCGAGCGTGATGCTGACGCCAGTGTCAAGTGTTTCGCCTGGCTTCAGGACAGGCGCTCCCGCGTGAGGATTGCCGCGCTCGTCCCCGAAAAGCGGCGAGTTGCTCGGTTCGATTCCCAGCGCCCAGCCGCCGCGTGCTGGCCACACCCACTGGAAAAGGCGCGGAAGGGTGGCGACATTCCACTCGAGAATTGCCTGGCCACCCTGCCGTGGCGCAACGGTCACACGCCCGCGCGGCGAAACGTGCTCAAACACAGACTCTGCGAGCGTCGGCGCGGGGCGTGGGAAGAGCGCGGCGTCGTTGCTGTCGAGCGTGTCACGTTGCGGCCGCACTTCGCACGCGCCGACCGCACCGGGGGATGTTTCCTCACTCTCCACGAAAACACGCGTCCCGTCGTCGAGAAACGGCGCACCAAAGTTCACGTGATACAGAAGCGCGGCTGGTGCGGGCGCGAGTCCTTCGTTGTGGATTCGGTCGGTGACGTCGAGGCGCGGCGTGCCCGTGCGTGACACGATGCTCCGCTCGACGGTGATGCGCCGTCCGAACAGTTCAATGCTGCCAATGAGCCCGGTCACAGTGACAACGATGTCGCCATCGACAACGTCGCGTCGGTAGACAACATCGGTTGCCGGCGTGACGTTGTGGCTGCCGTGCATAGGCAGTCCGTCGCGTGCAGGGCCGATGTTTTCCAGACCGCAGGTGACGAGCATCCCACCCGTGAAGCGGGACAAGAACCCTGAAGTCGGGCCAGTAGCATTGCGTGCCGCAAGTGGTGCGGCGGAACGCCAGGATACGGGCGAGCCGCGGTGCCAGAGCGCGCCGATGTCCAGACCGCGCTGGGGAAGCACTTCGAAGCTCAATCCCCCGGCGAGGCGTACGTCAATCACGCGAAAGCCGTCGGTGTCCACAGCGTCGCGAACCTCGGCAAGCGCATCGAGTCGCGACACCTTTCCCGAGCGAAGAAGTTCGCCCGCCGACACCATCCCCCGCACGTCCATCATTTTGTGCCTTCCGCCGAAGCGACGTGCGCGGAGCTTTCGGGGGTTGCGCGAGGAGGTCGTGCGACGAGGACTTCGGCCTCGCCAGACAGAACTAGCCGGCCGGCGCCAAAGGGGACGACTACGGTCGCACCCCGTTCGAGCTGCTCCTCGTGGCCACCCGCGCTTCGCAATAGCGCTGTGCCGTCCGTCACAATCAGCACGGCGAAACCAGGCGCAAGTTCCGTTGTTCCTGCGATGATTGTGCGCCCGAGCCGAAAGAACTCATCGGCGCGCTGGGGGAGTATCGAGTTCCCTGTGCGGTGCGCCGTGATGAGTGCGCTGACTTCTGCGGGTGAGAGCCCGCGTCGATCGACGGCATCCAGCGCGACATCGAAGCCGAGTCCGAGGTGGCCGTCGACCGCTCCGTCGAGTTCGAATCCCTGCCATTCGAGAAGGATGGAGAGGTCTTCCGGCTCCTGAAGCTCTGCCAGGAAGACGCCCTCACCGATCGCATGGAGTGTGCCAGCCGGCACGAATACTGCGTCACCGGTGACGACGCAAATTTCGTGCAGTAGCGGAAGGATCTCGTTGACCGCCTGAGTCGCGACGAGGCGCGCAAGGCTGCCACGGTCGAGGTCCTCTTTCAGACCAAGGTGAATGGTTCCGCCGTTCAGGATGTACCACCCTTCCGCTTTGCCATGGGGTCTCCCTAAATGGGTGCGTGCGAACGCGGTGTCCGGGTGTGCGTGCACGGGAAGACGCTGCCCGGCATCCAGAAGCTTGACGAGGAGCCTGGTGTCGGAGCCAAAGCGTGCAAGGTGCTCCGGTCCCAGCCACCCTTCGGGATCGGCTTTGATCGTGTCGGCAAGCGTCCGCCCGTCCGGCAAAACGGTGAGTCCAAGACGGGACTTGCCAGCAAGACACGTCACGGATGCGACCCAATCCTCTGGAACGCGGAATCCTCTTGTTGCCTCTCCGTGGGCAGGAGCGCCACGGAACGCGGCAATTTTTTCGCCGCCGCGGTAAAACCGATTTGCAGGCTGGTGTGCCGGCAGCGTCAATGGTGTGAGCATGTCAGTTGCCTCCCTGGGGCAAGTTGGCGGTAGTGCCTGATGGTGCGTCGAGCAGCCGGTCAAGCGAGCCGGGCGAGATCGTGCCGCCGCTCATCCGGATGGCGGCGCTCGCGGCGGCGGTTCTCGCTGCCTCACGGGGTCCGAGCCCCGACCAGAGAGCGAACAGAAGCCCAGCGGTGAGGGCGTCGCCGGCGCCATTCGTGGATGACCAATTCGAGACCGGCAACGGTGGCTGCCAGAGTTCCACATCGCCCCAAATCTCTGCAAGTGGGGCAAGAACCGCCCCACCTTTGCTCAGTCGCGCCGACCCGGCAGTCTTAAGGAATACCCCGTTCGCGCCCGCGGACAGCGCGACGACAGCAACGCCCTGGTCAAGGAACGACGCGGCCAGCCGCTCCACTACTTCGATGGAGAACGGTTCGTCAATCTTCAGTGCCGACGTGATGTCGTCGAGGCTCGGGCTCGCAACGTCGACTTCGGGAAGCACGTGTTTGAAAATTCCCTCCCAGTCGAGCGCAGCGACGCTCGAGTTGGGATCTACGACGGCGAGGTCGATCGAAGTTGTTGCGCCGGCTTCGTGCGCGCGTCCAAGCAGCGCGCGAATTGGTTCGCCCGAGTCTTCGAGCATGCCTTCCATGAGAGACGGATAGGCGAAGTGCACGATACTCGCGCCCGTCACATCGACTGCGTGCGGGTCGAAGAATGCGTTGACGCCAGGGTAGTGAAGGAAGGTGCGATCCACGCCTTCGCTCTGCAACACGATGCTGTAGGAGGTGCCAGCAGCGGCGGAAGTTTGGAGTTCGGCGAGAGGCATGCCTTGCGCTTCCAGGTAGCGTCGGAGCGTGCCGCCAAGCTCATCGTCGGCGATCGCTCCCGCAATGCGAATTGGCACGCCGAGTTCCATCAATGCTCCGCCGGTGTTGGCGACGGCTCCACCCAGCGACCAGCCCGCCCTGCCGACCTCGACCAGCGCACCGGGGCGGATGCCGGAGACGCTGGAAAGACTCGTCGCAATGTCGACGCAAACGTGTCCCGCGACCACGATCTCGCGCAGTTCAGGCATTTCGACCAGCGCTCCCCGTCAGCACACTCTGCTCCACCGTTCATGTCTGGACAACGTTGTCTCGATAACGATAGCCTGATGGCCAGTGACAATCCAGCGGCAGTCTTCTGGAACTGGAACCTGGATGAATGAGCAAAGGAGCTGCGTCGCAGTGTCTCAATATCGTCTGAATCGCCTATTTAACGCCAACTCCGGCAGAGTTCTGGACGTCGCTGTCGATCACGGATTCTTTGGTGAAGCGAGCTTCCTCACCGGCATTGAAAACATGAATGATGTGGTCTCGACCCTCGTCGCTGCCAACCCGGATGCGATCCAGCTCACCCTGGGGCAAGCGCGACTGCTCCAGTCGCTGCCGGGAAAGCTCAAGCCCGCGCTCGTGCTGAGGGCCGATATCGCCAACGTCTACGGCAATCCGCTGGATTCCCACCTATTCAGCCACCATGTGCCCAACGCGATCGAAGAGGCGGTGCGCCTGGACGCCGTCGCCGTGTGCGCCAACCTCATTCAGCTTCCTGGGCGACCGGAGATCCGGGAGGCCTGCATCCATTCGATCATGGCGCTGAAGGCCCAGGCCACAAGATTCGGCATGCCTCTCATGATCGAGCCGCTCGTGATGCAGGACAACACGGTCGCAGGAGGCTACATGGTGGACGGCGACACCGACAAGATCCGCACTCTCGTGCGCCAGGCGCGTGAACTGGGGGCCGACCTGATCAAGGCCGACCCCACCGACAAGATCGAGGACTACCATCTCGTCGTCGACGTCGCGGGAGATACACCTCTGCTCGTTCGAGGCGGTGGACGGGTAGATGACAGGACACTGTTGGAAAGGACGGTGGCGGTGCTCGAGCAGGGAGCATCGGGAATTGTCTACGGCCGCAACGTCGTGCAACACCCGAATCCCACGGGGATTACTCGAGCACTGATGGCGGTGCTGCACGACAACGCAGGTGTTGACGATGCACTCGCGCTCATTGGGGGTGCAGCCAGGTGACCCAGAAGAATGTCAATGTCGCCATCGTCGGCGGCGGGCTCATGGGGCGGGAGGTCGCGGCCGCGATCCAGCGTTGGCCGGCACTCATCGACCATCCTGTGCGCCCACGATTGACGGCGGTCTGTGACATCAACCCGAAAGCTCTCGACTGGTTTGACCAGATTGACACCGTCACTCGGAAAGTTACCGATTACCGCGTTCTGCTCGATGACGACACCATCGATGTCCTCTACATCGCGGTACGACATGACCTGCACGAGCAGCTCTACATTGATGCAATCAATGCCGGGAAGAGCGTACTGGCGGAGAAGCCGTTCGGCATCGACCGTTCTGCCGCCGACGCAATTGTCGCGGCCGTCGACGCCAACCCGTCCAGTTTCGTTCGGTGCTCCAGCGAAATGGCGTTCTATCCCGGTGCCCAGTGGGCGATCAACTATATTGCGGCGGGCGCTCTCGGGCGCATTATCGAAGCAAGGAACGCTTTTCTTCACTCAAGTGATCTGGACACGACAAAGCCCGTGAACTGGAAGCGTCAGAATCGCTATTGCGGTGAGGCCGGCGTGATGAATGACCTCGGATTGCATGCGCTGCACGTCCCACTCCGTCTCGGGTGGCACCCGGAGAGGCTTTACGGCGTTCTGCAGAATATTGTCACGCGACGCCCTGGCGCAGACGGGAGCCTTGAGGACTGCGACACGTGGGACAACGCGAGCCTGTACGCCTGGTCCCGGCACGATGATATCGAGTTCCCGTTGACGATCGAGATGAAGCGAATCGATCCGGGCCAGAAGAACACCTGGGAGCTTGAGGCGATCGGTATGGATGGCGGCGTGCGCTTCTCCACCCGAAATCCGAAAGCAGTTCAGGTCTTTGATCGAACTGCTGTGCCGGGAATGGGCACAGAGCAGGTGTGGCAGACGGTCGAAGCGGGGAGCCAGTCAGTGTGGCCGACCGTCACCGGCGGCATATTCGAGTCGGGGTTCTCGGACTCGATCTTGCAGATGTGGGCGGTATACCTTGCTGAGCGCGAAGGACTGCTGGGGGACCGTTTCGGTTGTGCCCTGCCTTCCGAGGCAGCGTTCACCCATCGAATTTACGATGCGGCCATTCGCTCACATGAGTCTGGAGCCCTTGAGATTCCCTGACGGCGCGCGCCAGCCGCGCGGAGGTCGCGAAACGGACGAGCCGCGCTGCCGCGCTGGCATCGGGCTATTGTTCTCGAAGGGGGGCGAATGCCGAAGGATGCCATGACAGAGCAAACGGGCCCAGTGTCCCGACGAGGGACCAACCTGCCCGCAATGGGCGATTTCAACCAGTCGGTGATCCTGGATGCCATCCGACGCGCACCACTCGGCCTCAGCCGTGTGCAACTGGTGCGCGCGACCGGTCTGTCCGCGCAGACTATCTCCAATATCTGTCGGCGACTGCTCGACGGAGACTTCATTCGCGAAGCCGGTAAAGAGAGCTCTGGCCCGGGTAAGCCGCGCACGATGCTCGTCGTCAATCCGGAAGGGCAATACGCCCTTGGCGTGCACCTCGACCCGACGGTCATGACGTTCGTCATGCTCGACTTGACGGGCGCAGTCGTGATGCGATCTCGAAAACCAACTCCGACTGTCACGGATCCGGCCAAGATCATTGACAAGATCGTTCGGGAGCTTGCCAAATTGATGGCATCGTCCGGGGTGGACGGTGGCCGCATCGCCGGCGTTGGCATCGCCGCCCCTGGTCCCATCGACAGCGCAAAGGGAACCGTCGTCGATCCGCCGCACCTCACGGGCTGGCACCGGGTACCGTTGCGGGACGCGCTGGGTGACGCAACGGGTTTGACCGCGATCCTCGACAAGGATGTGACGGCGGCCGCGATCGCGGAGATGTGGGCGGGCGAGTCGCATGACATGGGCAGCTTCGTGTTCTTTTACCTGGGAACCGGAATCGGTGTGGGCCTCGTCGTAGATGACCAGGTCGTGCGCGGAAGTTCCGACAATGCGGGGGAAATCGGCCACATCGTAACTGACCCGAATGGGCCGCCCTGTTTCTGCGGCCTCCGGGGTTGTGTCGCCGTGACGTGCATGCCGCAGGCGCTCGTGCAGGAAGCAGAGGAACTCGGGGTGCTCGACGACTCGCGAGTGGGGAGCGACACGTCCTCGGTCGATGCGCGTTTTACGCAGTTGTGCGACGCGGCAACCAGCGGAAATGCGATCGCGATCGAGATCATCGACCGGTCGGCTGCGAGGCTTTCGCGAGCCGTTGCCGTGGTTGCGAATGTGCTGGACGTTGATCGAGTGGTGTTTGGCGGGCCGTTTTGGTCCCGATTGTCCGAGCACTATTTGCGCAGGATCCCCGAGTTGCTCGGGGAGCTCACTGCGGCCCGAAGAATTCACCGCATCACCGTCAGTGGGTCCCGCGTCGGCGAGGATGTCGCGGCGGTAGGGGCCGCCTGCCTGGTGCTCGACCGCACGCTGGCGCCGCACCCCAAAGCGCTCCTCATCGCACAGTAGGGCTTTGCGCTGTTGCCCGTTCTGGCACGAGACGTCGCATGGTTGAGCACGGTTCAGCGAGCCGCAAAGTAGGCGGTCTTTCCTGTTGACATCTATATATCTATTCGATGTACTATTAGCGGCAAGCACCAACGGCGGCGCTCGATGCCGTGGGTCCTTGGAACAGCCAAGAAGTCATCAGCAACCTGGAGCAAAGGAGCACCATGAAAAAGAGAGCCGCAGTGGCCATTGCGGTGATTGCCGTAGGATCCCTCCTCGGCGTCACCGCGTGCACGTCAACTCCGTCGGATTCAACCGAGAAGACGATCAAGGTCTCGTACATCAAGACTGACGCGTTCACAGCGCTGGACACGTTGTTCACCAACGCGAAGGCATCGTTCGAGAAGGCAAATCCCGGCGTGAAGGTCGAGCTTCTTCCGGTCGCGGCGACAGACGACGACTACAAGACCAAACTTGCTCTTTCGCTTCGATCGGCGGAGACGGCGCCCGACGTATTTTACGAGGACACGGCAAACGTCCGGTCGGATGCGGACGCTGGATACCTGCTGGCGTTGGACGACTACGTGGCCAAGTGGGCCGACTGGTCCCAGTTCACCGACGCTGCCAAGCAGGCGGGCCAGGGTGATGACGGCAAGATTTACTCGGTCTCGCTCGGCACCGACACCCGGGCCATTTGGTACAACAAGACGGTCATGACCAAAGCGGGAATCTCGCTGCCGTGGGAGCCGAAATCCTGGCAGGACATTCTTGACACGGCCAGAAAGATAAAGGCAGCGGAGCCGGGTGTGGTGCCGTTCAACATGTATGCGGGCACCGGAACCGGTGAAGGCTCGAACATGCAGGGCTTCTACGAGTTGCTTTACGGAACTGCACTCGGAGCAAACTCGCTCTACGACTCGAGTTCATCGAAATGGGTTGTCGGGTCGAAGGGCTTCGTGGACTCGCTGGACTTCCTGAAGACGCTCTACGACGAGCAACTCGCGTTGACTCCGGCGCAGGCACTCGACCCGAACATCTGGAAAGAGGTGTTCGGCACGATGTTCCCGCAGGCCAAGCTCGGTGGCACGGTCGAGGGTTCCTACACTCCGTCATTCTGGGTCAAGGGTGGATCGTTCGAGTGGGCTGACTACGCGACCGAGATGGGTGCCACAGCGTTCCCAACGCAGAACGGTCAGGCCCCGGGTGGCGTCAGCATGTCGGGAGGCTGGACGCTCGCGGTTGGGGCGAAGAGCGCCAACCCGCAGCTCGCCTTTGATTTCATGGCTGAGGCCCTGAATTTCAAGAACGCGCTCGCCTATGACAACGCAAACGCGCAGATCGCGGTACGGAAGGATGTCGCAGCGGACCCCAGCTACACTGCGGCGAACCCGTTTGTGAAGACGGTCACCGATTTGGTCGCCTTCACCCACTTCCGCCCGGCAACGAGCATCTACAACCAGATCTCGGTCGAGGTGCAAAAGGCCTCGGAAGCGGTCATTACCGGCAAGATGTCGCCGACGGAGGCGGCCGCAGCCTACGATGCAGCGATCACCAGCATCGCCGGCGCTGACAAAGTGATCAAGAAGTAACGCAGGACGAATCGTCGGCGAGGCACAGAACAGGATCCCGAACACGTGACTGCACAAGTGCTCTCGCCGACCCCGGCTGCCCGGGATCGGCGGCGGCCAGACCGACAAAGGTCTGGCCGCCGCTCGATCCATGCAGCCATTGCACGGGTCGCGCGGATGATTCCGCTCGCACCGGCCATCATCATCATGGTGATTTTTCTGGTCGGGCCGATTGTCTGGTCCTTCTACGGATCGCTCACCAATGCAGCTCTCACGGGACCAAACGCTGCACACAGCTCTTTCATCGGACTGGACAATTACGTCAAGCTGTGGAATGACCCGGTCTTTCCGCTGTCCCTGTGGCTCACCGTCATTTTCACGCTGGGATCAGCGGTCATCTCTCAGAACGTACTCGGGCTTGGAATTGCGCTTGTAATAAACCGGGCGAATCGGCGGCTTGGCACCCTTGTCAGTTCATTCGTCGTAGCCGCCTGGATTCTGCCCGAGATCGTCGCCGCCTTCGTGTGTTACGCCTACTTCAGCAAGGACGGCACGCTCAATCAGATTCTCGCCGCATTCGGGATGACCGGCCCAAACTGGCTCTACAGCTTCCCCATGTTCGCCATCATCCTCGCGAATATCTGGCGGGGTACCGCATTCTCGCTTCTGGTCTATCAGGCCGCGCTCAACGACGTGCCCCCCGAAATCAAGGAGGCCGCCATGATCGATGGCGCGAGCGGGGCAAAGCGCCTGCTGTACGTGACGATACCGATGATCAAGAACACGATCACCACGAACCTCATGCTCATCACGCTGCAGACCCTTTCCGTATTCACCCTGATCTACGTCATGACGGCAGGCGGGCCGGGAAACGACAGCACCACACTGCCGGTTCTCGCCTACAAGGAGGCATTCCGTTTCAGCAACATCGGGTACGGCACCGCGATCGCCACCGTACTTCTTCTGATCGGCGCCGTCTTCTCCATCATCTACACGCGGGCCGCCCGCCCATCGAAGGACTAGGTACATGACGACAGCACCTGGTCTTACGGCATCCAGGCGGAAGCGCGGAGCTCTTTCGCTCGCTTCGCCCCGGAAGAAGATGAGCGCGATTCTGGCGAACAGCGCACTGGTCGTCGTCGGCGTGAGTTTCCTGCTTCCGCTGGCCTGGCTTTTTCTGGCCGCGTTCGACTCGCGCGCGACCTACCAGACTCAGATCCCGACAACCGTCACACTGGACAATTTCGCTGCCGTCCTCACCCCTGAGCTGACCTTCCTGCCGATGTGGAATAGCCTCCTCATCTCGGTCGGGACGGCCGGCGTGACGGTGGTGGCATCCCTGCTCGCGGCGTATCCGCTATCGCGGTACCAATCCAGATTCAACAAGCCATTCATGTACGCGGTGCTGTTTGGGACCAGCCTGCCGATCACCGCGATCATGGTGCCGGTCTATTTGCTGTTCGTGCAGATGAATCTGCTCGATTCCATGCCGGGAACAATCCTTTTCATGGCGGCGTCCGCTCTGCCCATCGCCATCTTCATGACCAAGAATTTCATGGATTCCGTGCCGATCAGTCTCGAAGAGGCCGCCTGGATGGACGGGGCATCGGCGATGCGGGCGTTGCGCTCCATCGTCATCCCCCTCATGCGCCCCGGGATTGCCGTGGTCGCGATCTTCGTCTTCTTCCAGGCCTGGGGTAACTTCTTTGTCCCCTTTATCCTGCTCCTCTCGCCGAGCAAGCAGCCTGCGGCAATCAGCATTTACACGTTCTTTGGCCAGTACGGCTCGATCGCCTACGGACAGCTTGCCGCGTTTTCGCTCATCTACGCGGTGCCGGTGATGGTGCTTTATGTTGTGGTGTCCCGAGGCATCGGCGGATCGTTCGCCCTGGCCGGGGCAGTAAAAGGATGACAAACGGCGTTGGTCGCACGGCGCAGGTGCCGTGCACGAGTATGGGTCGGAGAGGCCACTATGCATGAAAACTGGGCGCTGAATGAGGCGCGGGTTTCACGGTTCGTCAATGAGCGGATCCTTCCCGCCATCTACCGCGACACGATGCCGCTGGAAATTTCGGCCTGGGAAGTTCCGGGTGAACCGGTTGGCTTCGACGTCGCAGTGCAGTCGACCTACGCGCCCTTCACAGAAGGTGAAATGTGGGGAAAGCCCTGGGGCACAGTCTGGTTTCACGTGACCGGCACGGTTCCTGAAGCTTGGCGCGCGGGGGATGCGAGGCTTGAGGTCGTGGTCGATCTCGGATTTTCGCCGGGATTGCCGGGGTTTCAGGCAGAAGGCCTCGCCTACGGGACGAGCGGACAGATCATCAAAGCGGTGGAGCCGCTCAACAACTACATTCCAATACCCGCTGGTGCCGAGGCGGTGGATATTTACCTGGAGGCGGCATCCAACCCCAACGTTGCGGCAGGGTTCGCGTTCGCACCGACGGTTCTCGGTGACCTGGCAACCGCCGGCGACGCCCCGCTCTATCGACTCAATCGCCTCGAACTGGCTGCGCTGGACCTGCCGGTCTGGGAGCTCGCCCAGGACGTTCGCGCACTTCTCGGACTCATGGCGGAGTTGTCGGATGCGTTGCCGCGGCGTCATGACCTGCTTCGTGCGCTCTGCGCCATGGTGGACGTCATGGATCCGACCGACATCTCCGGCACTGCGGCGGAGGGCAGAGCCGCACTCGCGGGCGTGCTCGCGAGTCCCGCCTATGCGAGTGCGCATCGACTTGCCGCGATCGGCCATGCTCACATTGACAGTGCCTGGTTGTGGCCGGTACGTGAAACGGTCCGTAAGGTCGCACGCACCTTCTCTAATGTGCTTGCGCTCATGGAGGAGGACCCGGAGTTCCACTTTGTCGCCTCATCCGCGCAACAGTTCGAATGGTTGAAGGCGTACCAGCCAGAGCTTTTCGAACGGGTCAAAGCGCAGGTCGCCGCCGGCAGATTCGTCCCCGTCGGCGGGATGTGGGTGGAGTCGGACACGAATATGCCAGGCAGCGAGGCGCTCGCGCGCCAGTTCATTGCAGGAAAGCGATTTTTCATGGAGGAGTTTGGGGTCGAACCCGTTGAAGTGTGGCTTCCAGACTCGTTTGGATACAGCGCAGCACTTCCGCAACTCGTCGCCGCGGCGGGGTCGAAGTGGTTTCTGACGCAGAAGATTTCGTGGAACGAAACCAACACGATGCCGCACCACACATTTTGGTGGGAAGGGATCGACGGTTCGCGGGTATTCACCCACTTTCCGCCAGTGGACACCTATATGTCCGAAGTCTCGGCGAAGGAACTTGCCAGGGCCGAGCGGCAGTATGCGGAGAAAGGTGTCGGGACCACCTCTCTGCTGCCGTACGGATGGGGTGACGGTGGGGGCGGGCCAACCCGTGAGATGCTTGCCGCCATAACCAGAACGGGTGATCTTGAGGGGTCCCCGCGCACATTCCACACGACGCCGGAACAGTTCTTCATCGCTGCCCACGAGGAATACCCTGAAGCCCCGGTCTGGTCTGGGGAACTCTATCTCGAACTTCACCGCGGCACGCTGACGTCACAGGCGAAAACGAAGCGGGGAAACCGACGCAGCGAGCATTTGCTTCGCGAGGCCGAGCTGTGGGCGGCTGCGGCCACCGTCCTCAGAGGTTCGGCCTACCCTTACGACGTCCTCGAGACGGCGTGGAAAATCGTATTGCTTCAGCAGTTCCACGACATCCTGCCCGGATCCTCGATCGCGTGGGTTCATCAGGAAGCCGAACGCAATTATGACCGAGTTGAAGCGGACCTCGGCACTGTCACGTCGGAGGCCATCAGCGCTCTTGCCGGCGTCGGCGACGTAGAACTTATCTTCAACTCTGGCCCGTTTGCGCGCAATGGAGTCGACGGAATTTCCGGTGGCGAAGGCCAGGCCGTTCAGGCGTTCGCACCACCCGTGGCCAGCGGTGATCACTTCATTCTCGCCAACAAATTCACCAAAGTGACTGTCGATGAGCGTGGACTCATCGTCTCGATGATCGATCTGTCCGCCGATCGCGAGCTTATTCCTTTCGGGCAGCCGGCCAACTTGCTTCAGCTCTTCCGCGATACGCCGAACCAGTGGGACGCATGGGACGTCGATGAGAGCTACAAGCGTGATGTGCTGGATCTCACCGAAGTCAATGAAATCGCAGTCTCCCCGGATGGTCACGCGCTTGTCATCGAGCGGTCATTCAGCAACTCCTCCGTGAGCCAGGAGCTGCGGTTGAACGGCGAGACCGGTGCACTCGAGATTTCCGTGTCTGTGGATTGGCATGAGACTCAAAAACTTTTGAAGCTCGCCTTCCCACTGGACGTTCACGCCGAACGCGCGGCGTCGGAGATTCAATTCGGGCACGTGTATCGGCCCACTCACTCGAACACGTCGTGGGATGCGGCGAGATTTGAAACTGTCGCGCATCGCTGGGTTCACGTAGGCGAACCGGGCTATGGGGTGGCCATCGCCAACGACGCCACCTATGGCTACGACATCGGACGGGTGGGGACCGGTGGCGCGGCCACTACGACCGTCATCCGGGCATCCCTTCTGCGCGCGCCGTTGTTCCCCGACCCCCAATCGGACCAGGGCAAGCACAACTTCTCGTTCTCCCTGCGGTTGGGAGTAGACATTGCGGGGGCCATCGACGAGGGTTATCGGCTCAACGCGCCGGAACGCCGGGTTCGCGGCGGGAGCACCGTGCCTGCGTTGTTCGCAAGCAGCAACCCAGCGATCGTCATCGAGGCGATCAAGCTCGCAGAGGATCGATCCGGCGACGTAGTTATCCGACTCTATGAGTCGCTGGGTACCAGATCACGCACCACAATCACCACCGGGTTTGACTGGGACTCCGCTGCACAGACCGACCTGCTCGAGCGAACGGTCGAGCCGACCGCATTTGTGGCTGACGGCGATGGGGCCGTGGCGTTGACGCTGCGGCCGTTCCAACTGGTCACGCTGCGTTTCACTCGCCGGTAGGCCAGAAACCACCAGGGTGGAGGACTTTGCGAGCGGCGGAACGTGCGCCTTTCGCCTCGCGCGCGATAGTCTGTGCGTATCGCAACTGGCGTTCGGGTGGATCACCACCGGGGAGCGATGACCAAGCTAATCGGCCGTACGCCTGGGCCAGCAACGGATACCGTTATAGATATCCGATGAGCCCAGCGTTTGCTTAACACCGAGGAGCACCCGTGTCCGATCGCCTTCCATCCACCTTCACCGATCCGCTTTCCAGCGTCGATCCCGAGATTGCGGCCGTCCTTGAGCAGGAACTCGGGCGCCAGCGCGATTACCTCGAAATGATCGCGAGCGAGAACTTCGTGCCGCGCGCCGTGCTCGAATCGGCGGGATCCGTGCTCACCAACAAATATGCCGAGGGGTATCCGGGGCGTCGCTACTACGGCGGATGCGAGTTCGTCGACATCGCCGAGCAGCTCGCCATCGATCGCGCGAAGGCGCTGTTCGGTGCCGAGTACGCGAACGTCCAGCCGCACTCCGGAGCCACCGCGAACGCGGCAGTCCTCTCCGCGATCGCAGAGC
>OEIU01001011.1_pt1 | contig 20720 bp, 13 predicted proteins | sample 1539221 | NCBI WGS metagenome assembly OEIU01 (sample SAMN03792071, study PRJEB22550) | activated sludge metagenome | feature: wastewater treatment plant; material: activated sludge; isolation source: Wastewater treatment plant of a petroleum refinery complex | place: Argentina: Zarate | collected...
GCACGATCCAGAGCGACAGCAGTTTGAGGAGGCGGCGGTTCATGGGGTTCTGACCGAGGACGGCAGTATACGGAGCTGTCCGACCGGGCAGTCACGCATTTTTGCAGGTTCGCTTGCCCAACTTTGGCGAGGGCCCAACTTTGGCAAGGAATCGTCAGGGGGTGTCCATGACCAGCCGGTAACCGATTCCCGGTTCGTTCATGAGGTACTTCGGCACCCCGCTCGCCTCGCCGAGCTTCTCGCGCAGTTGCGCGACGTAGACCCGCAGATACTGCACGTCGTCGCGGTGCGTCGGACCCCACACCTGTTCCAGCAACTGTCGATGGGTGCACACGCGCCCGGCCGCGCGAGCCAGCACCAGCAGCAGATCGAATTCCTTCGGTGACAGTTTGATGAGATTCCCGTGCAGCCGGACCTCATGCGCCGGCACGTCGATGCGCAGCGCGCCGACCTCGATGACCGCAGCGGTCGTCTCGCCCGAATAGGCGCGCAGCGAGGCACGGATGCGCGCCAGCAATTCGGCCGTGCTGAAGGGTTTCAGAACGTAGTCGTTGGCACCCGCATCGAGCGCAGCGACTTTGTCCGACTCTTCGGACCGGACCGACAGCACGATGATGGGCAGTTGCGTCCACACACGCACGGCGCGAATGACATCCAGCCCAGAGACATCCGGCAGGCCCAGGTCCAGCAGCATCAGGTCCGGTTTTCTGCCCGTGGCAACTTCGATGGCGGCGCGACCCGTTGCAGCCTCGACCGGTTCGTAGCCGGCGGCATTCAGCGTGATGCGCAGAAACAGACGGATCTGCTCCTCGTCATCGACGATGAGAATGCGCGGGCGGGGATTCATGACAGCGAGAATGACACATCAGCGCGCATACGCACCGCGCTCACCGACCGGCGGGCAGGATGAACTCGATGCGCGTGCCCCTGCCCTGCGCACCTTCGTGCGCCACGATCGTGCCGCCCATCGCTTCGACGAAGCCCTTGCAGATCGACAAGCCGAGGCCGGCGCCCGCAGCAACGCTGTCGCGTTGCTGTGCACGATGAAACAGGTCGAAGACCTTGTCGCGTTCCGCGGCGGAAATCCCCGGTCCCTGGTCGATGACCGCAATCTGCACGCCTTCCTTCACGGACTGCGCCTCGATCGCGAGCGTGCTGCCGGGCGGCGCGAACTTCACGGCGTTCTCAAGCAGGTTGACCAGCACCTGTCCGAGCAGCGTCGCATCCGCCTGCACGGCTGGAAGCTCCGCCGGCAGGTTCACGGCCACCTCGTATGCGTCGAGCAGACTGCCGAGTCGGGAAATTGCTTCACTCACGACATCGCGCACCTCGAGCGGCGCCAGGCGCAACGTCAGCGCGCCGTACGACAGGCGTGTCATGTCGAGCAGGTTCTGGATGAGCCGGTTGAGACGCTCGGCTTCGGCGATGGCGCCGGCCAGCAGACGCGCCTTGTCGGTTTCCGGAATGTTGTGCGACAGATCGCGCAGCGCCGTCAGGCCGCCAGTGATGGCGACCAGCGGCGTGCGCAGGTCATGCGATACCGAGGCCAGCAGTGCGGAGCGCAGCGATTCCGCGGTCTGACGCAATCGCGCATCCTGCGCAAGCTGACGCAGCCGCAATCGTTCCCACGCCGAACTCAGCTGCGCCTGCAGCGTGAACAGCAGCCGGCTCTGTTCTGCGCTGACGGCATCGACACTGCCGGGGAAATGGATGCCGATGACACCCAGCGCCTGGTTGGACTGCACGACCGGCAGGAAATGCCAGCTTGCCGCCGGCAACGTGCCGGTGCCATGGCCAGCGACTTCGCGATGACTCAGGGCCCAGTCGGCGGCCGCCTGGTCGGTATCGTTGAACTCGCGCGCACGCACCCACTCGTCTGGCGGTGTGGCGCGTCGCTCCGTCGTCGACGCCAGAATGACGCAGCGTTGTCCCAGCAGTTCGCTCATGCCGCCCGCTGCGGCGCCCAGGAGATCACGCTCGTCGACGGCGGTCGCAAGGCGGCGGGAAAAATCGAACAGCGTCTCCACCCGTCGCGTGCTGCGCCAGGCATCGCTTGCCTGTCGCCGCATCCGGGCCGCGAGTTGGCCGACCACGAATGACACCGCCAGGAATACCAGCAACGTCGCAACATCGCTCGGCTGATCCACGGTCAGCGAGTAACGCGGCTCCGTGAACAGGTAGTTGTACGCCATGAATCCCGCCACGCTGGTGAGCAGCGAGGCAGCCAGGCCGCCCATCGCGCCGGCGAAGGTCACAGCCAGCAGGAAGATCAGCGCCAGATTGCTGCTGCCGATGAACGGTTCCAGCGGATAGCTGATGCCCGTCGCGCCCGCGGCGAACGCCATGGCCAGCACCGCTTCGCGGGTGGTGAGCAATGGACCCCACGCACGTGGACGGCGCTGCCGCGACGAGGCGGCCTCGGCAGTTGCGTCGCCGACCACCGTGATCTCGAACTCCGTACCGTGTTCCAGCAGCCACTGCGCGAGACGCCTCCGCGGCCACAGCCGATGCCGCAGGTCGCGCACGCGGCCGACCACGATCTGCGCCGCATTGTGCGTGCGTGAATAGTCGACGATGGCCTCGCCAACGCGATCGGCGGTCAGGATGGCCGTGTCGGCGCCGAGCTGCGAAGCCAGCGCCAGGTTTGCATCGAGCTGCTCGCGATGCGACGTGATGAGACCGGTGCCGAGCGTCTGCACGTACACCGCAGTCCAGGGTACGTGACGCTGATCGGCGAGACGCTTGGCGGTGCGGATGACGTGGTCGCTCGCCGGTGTCGCGTCTATGCAGACGACCAGCCGGCCGCGCGCCGGCCACGGCCCGGCGATGGCGTGAGCACGCATGAATGTCGACATGTCGTCGTCGACTCGTTCGGCCGCGGCACGTAGCGCCAGTTCGCGCAGCGCGAGCAGATTGCCGCGCGAGAAATAATTATCGAGCGCGCGCCGGGCCGCCTCCGGCACATACACCTTGCCCTGCCGCAGCCGCTCGATCAGATCGTCGGGCGGCAGATCGATCAGTTCGACATCGCGCGCCTGTTCGAGGACGGCATCCGGAACCGTCTCGCGGATTTCCACGCCGGTGATGCGTTCTACGATGTCGTTGAAGCTTTCGAGGTGCTGGACGTTGAGGGTCGTGTAGACATCGATGCCGGCATCGAGCAGCTCCTGCACGTCCTGGTAGCGTTTCGCGTGACGCGAACCCGGCACGTTCGTGTGCGCGAGTTCGTCCACCAGTGCAAGCTGCGGCCGGCGCACGAGCAACGCATCCAGATCGAGTTCTTCGAGTGCGCGATCGCGGTACGGCACGTGCCGCCGCGCCATCTGCGGCAGACCTGCCAGCAAGGCCTCCGTTTCCTGGCGTCCATGCGTCTCGACGATGCCGACGACGACATCGATGCCCTCCGCCTGCTTGCGGCGGGCGACACTTAGCATCTCGTACGTCTTGCCGACGCCGGGCGCCGCGCCGAGAAAGATCTTGAGCCGGCCGCGTTCGTGGCGCTGCGCTTCGGCCAGCAACGCCTCGGGCGAAGGACGCACGGATTCGGAAGCGGACATGTGCCGGATTATGCGCTCACTCGCCGACCTGCACGGCGACGTGCTCGAGCGCGAGGTTCAACTCCAGTACGTTGACGGTCGGCTCGCCGAACAGTCCCAGCCAGCGATCGTCGCGATGCTGCGCGACCAGTTCGCCAACGCGATCGACCGGCAGCCCGCGTGCGCGTGCGACGCGCGCCACCTGGTAGTCGGCCGCCGCGACACTGATGTGTGGATCGAGTCCGCTGGCAGAGGCCGTGACCAGGTCCACCGGCACCGGCGCGTTGTTGCCTGGATCGGCGGCACGCAACGAATCGATGCGCGTCTTGATGGCTTCGGCGAGCGCGGGATTGAGCGGTCCCTGGTTCGTGCCGCCGGAAGCCAGCGGGTTATACGGCGAGGTGCCGGTCGCCGACGGGCGGCCCCAGAAATACCGCGGCTCCGTGAAATTCTGCCCGATCAGGCGCGAGCCGATGACCTTGTCGTCCTTCACGATCAGGCTGCCGCCCGCCTCGTCTGCAAAGGCGGCGCGTGCAATGCCCGTGACGACGAACGGATAGATGATGCCCGTGGTGATCGCCAGGAACGAAAAGATGACCAGGACGGGACGGATCTGCGAAACCATGGTTCTTCACCTCGAAGATGCGTAAGTCTCAGGCCACGCCGAACAGCACCAGTGCACTGTCGATCAGCTTGATCCCGGCGAACGGCACCAGGATGCCGCCGAGTCCGTAGACCAGCAGGTTCCGCCGCAACAGCGCCGCGGCGCCGAGCGCCCGGTACTTCACGCCCTTCAGCGCGAGCGGCACCAGGAACACGATGATCAGTGCATTGAAGATCACGGCCGAGAGGATTGCGGACGTCGGATTCGCAAGCTGCATCACGTTCAGCGCATTCAGTTGCGGATAGGTCGTGGCGAACGCCGCCGGGATGATGGCGAAATACTTCGCCACGTCGTTCGCGATGCTGAATGTCGTCAGCGAACCGCGCGTCATCAGCATCTGCTTGCCGGTCTCGACGACTTCGATGAGCTTGGTGGGATTGGAATCCAGGTCGACCATGTTGCCGGCCTCCTTGGCCGCCTGCGTACCGGAGTTCATGGCCACGGCCACGTCGGCCTGCGCGAGCGCCGGCGCGTCGTTGGTACCGTCGCCGGTCATGGCCACCAGCCGGCCCTGCGACTGATGCTCGCGAATGAGCTTGAGTTTCATCTCCGGCGTCGCCTCGGCGAGGAAGTCATCGACCCCGGCTTCCGCCGCGATGGCGGCAGCCGTCAGCGCGTTGTCGCCGGTGATCATCACGGTCTTGATGCCCATGCGACGCAGCTCGGCGAATCTTTCCTTGATGCCGCCCTTGACGATGTCCTTGAGTTCGATGACGCCCAGCACGGTGACGTCGTCGGCGACCACCAGCGGCGTACTGCCGCGGCGTGCGATCGTTTCGATCAGTTCCGTGACCTCCGGCGGGAGCCGCTGCCCGAGCGCTTCCACATGCTTGCGGATGGCATCCGGTGCGCCCTTGCGGATCTGCCGGCCACCGGTATCGACGCCGCTCATGCGGGTATGCGCGGAGAACGGAATGAATGTCACGTCCTGCGAGGATCGCTCGCGAATGTTGAAACGCTTCGCCAGCACGACGATGCTCCGGCCTTCCGGCGTCTCGTCGGCCAGCGACGCAAGCTGCGCGGCATCCGCAAGCTGCTGCTCGGTCACGCCATGGGCCGGCAGGAACGCCGCCGCCTGGCGGTTGCCCAGCGTGATCGTGCCGGTCTTGTCGAGCAGCAGCACATCGACATCGCCCGCCGCTTCCACCGCGCGACCGGAGGTGGCAATCACATTCGCCTGCATCATGCGGCTCATGCCCGCGATGCCGATGGCCGAGAGCAATCCGCCGATGGTCGTCGGGATCAGGCAGACCAGCAGCGCGATCAGCGCTGTGATGGTGACCGGCTGGCCGATCTTCGTGACTTCGACGCCGTAGACCGAGAACGGGAACAGCGTGACCGTCGCCAGCAGGAACACCAGCGTCAGCGCGACCAGCAGGATCGTCAGCGCGATTTCGTTGGGCGTCTTCTGGCGCCGCGCGCCCTCGACCATCGCGATCATCCGGTCGATGAAAGCCTGGCCCGGATTGACGGTGATCTTCACGACGATCCAGTCCGACAGCACTTTCGTGCCGCCGGTGACCGACGAGAAATCGCCGCCCGATTCGCGGATCACCGGCGCCGACTCGCCCGTGATGGCACTTTCATCCACGGAGGCGGCGCCATCGATGACGACGCCGTCGGCGGGAATGAGATCACCGGCTTCGACCACGACCACGTCGTCGATGCGCAACTCCGAGGCCGGCACCTTCTTGTGGACGTGGCGATGCTTCGGATGCGTCAGGAACTTCGCCTGCACCGTCTGCTTCAGGCCCTTCAGCGATGCGGCCTGCGCCTTGCTGCGTCCCTCTGCGAGCGCCTCGGCAAAATTCGCGAACAGCACGGTGATCCACAACCACACCGACACACCGAGGATGAAACCCGACGGCGCATCGCCGCTGCCATCGAGCGACTGAATCCATAGCAGCGTCGTGAGAATGGCGCCGACGTACACGACGAACATCACCGGATTGCGCCCCTGCGCCCGCGGGTCGAGCTTGCGCAGGGAATCGAACAGCGCCGGGCCGACGAGCTGGCGATCGAACAGGGAGATAACGGGACGGCTCATCGCAATTCTCCAACTATCAGGGCAATTCTCCGACCATCATGACCTGCTCGACGATCGGCCCGAGCGCCAGCGCCGGCACATAGGTCAGCGCACCGATCAGCAGCACCGAGCCGATCAGCAGTACGACGAACAGCGGACCGTGCGTCGGCAGGGTTCCGGCAGTGACCGGCGTGCGCTTCTTCGCCGCCAGCGAACCGGCGATAGCGAGCACCGGCACGAGCACCCAGAAGCGGCCGAGCCACATCGCGATGCCGAGCGCCGTGTTGTAGAACGGCGTATTGGCCGAGAGGCCCGCGAAGGCGCTGCCGTTGTTGTTTCCGGCAGAACTGAAGGCATAGAGAAGCTCCGAAAAGCCGTGTGCGCCGGGGTTGGCGACACCGACCTTGCCCGACGCTGCCGACACCGCCACCGCCGTGCCGATCAGCACGACAGCCGGCGTCGCCAGGATCGCGATCGACGTCATCTTCATGTCGAACGCTTCGATCTTCTTGCCCAGGTATTCCGGCGTGCGGCCGATCATCAGCCCGGCGATGAACACGCCGAGCAGCGCATAGATGAGCATGCCGTAGAGACCCGACCCGACGCCGCCGAAAGCCACTTCGCCGAGCTGCATCAGGAACATCGGCACGAAACCGCCGAGCGGCGTCATCGAGTCATGCATCGAATTGACAGCACCCGTCGACGTCGCCGTGGTGATGGCTGCGAACAGCGCGGAGGCGCCGATACCGAAGCGCGCTTCCTTGCCTTCCATGTTGCCGCCCGGCTGGGCGTCGGTGCGTGACGTATCGGCGCCGAGCTGCGCCATGACGGGATTGCCCTGCTGCTCGAAATGCGCAGCGACCAGCCACAGCGAAACGAACAGCACGGCCATGCCCGCGAGCACCGCCCATCCCTGCCGCGCATCCCCCACCATGCGGCCGAACGTGAACGTCAGCGCGATCGGGATCAGCAGAATCGCGAACATCTCGATGAAATTCGTCAGCGTGTTCGGATTCTCGTATGGATGCGCGGAGTTGGCGTTGAAGAAGCCGCCGCCATTCGTGCCCAGCTCCTTGATGGCCTCCTGCGAGGCCACCGGCCCCATGGCCAGCGTCTGGACATGACTGCCGTCTGCCTGCGGCGCGATGGCGGTGACTTCCCGGTACGCATCGAAGTTCTGGATGACGCCCTGCGACACCAGCAGCAGCGCCATCACACCGGCGAGCGGCAGCAGGACATAGAGCGTGGTGCGGGTCAGGTCGACCCAGAAATTTCCGATCGTCTTCGACGTGTGCCGGGCGAATCCGCGAATCAGTGCGACCGCCACCGAAATGCCGGTCGCTGCCGAAACGAAGTTCTGGACGGCAAGCCCGAGCATCTGCGTCAGGTAGCTCATCGTCGACTCGCCGGCGTAACCCTGCCAGTTGGTATTGGTGACGAAGCTGATCGCCGTGTTGAACGACGAATCGGCCGTCACATTGGCGAACGATTGAGGATTGAGCGGCAACCAGACCTGCAGGCGCTGCAGCACATAGACGAACAGCGCACCGACGACGCTGAACAGTAATACGCCGATCGCGTACTGCTTCCAGCCGCTCTCGCGCTCCGGGTCGATGCCCGCGACGCGATACACCACGCGCTCCAGCCGCAGGCGAAAGCGGCTGCGCGATGCAGCCTTGCCTTCGAGTACATCTGCAATGTAGTGCCCCAGAGGCCGGCCGCAGAGGACGGCCAGGGCCAGCACCGCCAGCCCGGGCAGGATCGCTGCCATCGTCATTGCATTCTCCGCGTCAGAATTTCTCGGCCCTGAGCAGGGCGTAGATGAGGTAGGCCGCCACGGCACCAACGACCCACAGGGCAAACTGGACGAACGTCATTCGATTCTCCCGAGGCGCGACAACGCCACGACCAGCGTGTGCGTGACCGCGTACAGAGCGACGATGAGTCCGATGAAGATCAGGTCCTGCATGGCTCGTTCTCCTTCGATATCGGCATCGTAGGAGCGGAGCGCATCAAGGCGCGGCGGGGAGAAGGCGGCTGCCGCGTAAAAAATGCATAAGGACGGACGATCGCAAGAGACGGACTACGTTCGTCCGCGGGGAGAGACGACTAGTCGCGCGGCGGATCGACGTCGCCCCGCGTCGTCAGGTGGGAAAGTCGAAACAACCTCTCGGCACGCATCACGTAGAGGACATACACGCGTTCGCCGTCCGTGCGATAGAACACGCGGCACGGAGGCTCGACGATCTGTCGATAGCGAGATCGCTTCAGCTCGGGAGGTCGACTACCGCTCTCGGGATGAGAACTCAATTGCCCGACGTGCTCGAAAACCCGCTTCACTACGGCCGCGGCAGCGGCCGGGTTGTCCAGAGCGATGTAATCGGCGATGGCGTCGAGGTCGGAAAGGGCCGGTTCGGTCCAGATTATTTCAGCCATCGGCTCATGCGCTTCCTTGCTTCGGCGTGTGGAACGACCCTGTTCTCCGCCACGGCCATCTCGCCCCTCGCGATGCCCTCGAGCACCGCCATGCGCTGCTGCAACGCCTCGAAGGTTTCCACATCGACGAGGTAGGCGCTCGGCAATCCATGCTGCGTGATCAGGATCGGCTGCCGGTCGCGCTCGAGTTCCGCGAGCAGCTCCGTGGCCTGACGTTTGAGGGTGGTGACGAGTTCGGTCCGCATTGAGTGATACTAAAGTATCACTCAATGCCGTCGCAAGCCTCAGCCCGCCTGCCTCACGACGGGCGCCTCTGTCTCGATCACTTCCGGTCCCAGCTCCCCTTCCCATTTCGACACCACCGCGGTCGCGATGCTGTTGCCGATGACATTGGTGGCCGAGCGGCCCATGTCGAGGAAGTGGTCGATGCCGAGCAGCAGCACCAAGCCGGCTTCGGGGATACCGAACTGCGCCAGCGTCGCGGCAATGACGACCAGCGAGGCGCGCGGCACGCCGGCAATGCCCTTCGAAGTGAGCATCAGCACCGCGACCATCGCGATCTGCTGGCTGATGGGAATCTCGATGCCATACACCTGCGCGATGAACATGACGGCGAACGTGCAATACATCATCGAGCCGTCGAGATTGAAGGAATAGCCGACCGGCAGGACGAAGCTGGCGATGCGGTTGCTGCAGCCGAACTTCTCGAGTTCCTCGAGCGTGCGCGGATAGGCCGCTTCGGAGCTGGCGGTCGAGAACGCGAGAATCACCGGGCTACGCACGCGCTTGATCAGACGCACGACGCGCGGACCGATCACGACGCCACCGAGCAGCGTCAGGATCACCCACAGCAGCAGCAGGCCCATGTAGAACTCGCCCATGAAAATGCCGTACACCTTGAGGATGTCGAGTCCCTGCTTTGCCACCGTGGTCGCCAGTGCGCCGAACACCGCGAGCGGCGCGAACAGCATCACGTAGCCCGTCACCTTGAGCATGGTGTGCGCGAGCACGTCGACGACTTCGATCACCGGCTTGCTGCGTTCGCCGAGCGCGGCCATCGCGGTGCCGAAGAACAGAGAGAACACCACGATCTGCAGGATCTCGTTGCGCGCCATGGCATCGAGGATGCTGGTGGGGATGGTGTGAGCGATGAAGGTCTGCAGCGACAGCGCGCCGGCTTCGATGCCCGAGGTCGCGTGCGATTCCGGAATCGGCAGCTGCATGGCCTTGCCGGGTTCCAGCGTCTCGACCAGGATCAGACCGAGCGTCAGCGAAATCAGCGAGGCGAAGATGAACCAGCCGAGCGCCTTGCCGCCGATGCGCCCCACCGTCGCGATGTCGCCCATCTTGGCGATGCCGACCACCAGCGTCGAAAACACCAGCGGCGCGATGATCATCTTGATCAGTCGCAGGAACATCGTCGGCAGCAGGCCGGCCATCTCGGCGAATTCCGCCGACGATTCCGGAAACCAGGTGTAGGAGACGTAGCCGCTCGCCAGGCCAAGGATGAGCCCGATGATGATGAACGTCGTCAGACGGCTGGATGGCATGGCGTGATCCTGTTCGAGTTGGACGGGCCCCGACTCAGACGAATGCCAGCAGCAAGGCACCGAAGACGATGCGATACCAGGCAAACGGCGTGAAGCGATGCGTCTGGATGTATTGCAGCAGCCATTTCACTGCGATGAAGGCGACGATGGCCGACACGACGAACCCGACGGCGAGATCGCCCCAGTTCTCATCGTGCATCGCGCCCGACTGATGGAGATCGAGCAGTTCATATGCCGTCGCGGCAAACATGGTGGGAATGCCGACCAGGAACGCGAACTCCGCGGCTGCGGGCCGCGAGGTCATGCCGGCCAGCATCGCCGCAAAAATCGTCGCTGCGGAACGCGAGGTCCCGGGAAACACGGCCGCGACGATCTGGCCGATGCCCACCCAGAAGGCCACACTCCACGTCAGCGTCTCGCGGACAGGCTGTTTCGCCGCATACGCCTCGACCGCAAAGATGACCAGGCCACCGACGATGAGCGCAATCGCCACGGGTGCGATGGTTTCAGGCAGTTCCAGTCCGAGCTTCTTGGCAATGAAGCCACCGACGACGGTGATACCGAAGGCGGTCGACAGCTTGTAGAGATAGTCGCGATTCGCCGGGTCCGAAAGATTGAGGGTCATGTCCCACAGGCGTCGCCAGTAGATGACCACGACGGCAAGGATCGCACCCGCCTGGATGGCGACATTGAACAGATCGGAACGGCGGCCGAGCCAGTGCTCGGCGATCAGCAGATGCCCGGTACTGGAGATGGGAAGAAACTCGGTAATGCCCTCGATGATTCCCAGCAGAATGACCTGGATCAGATTTTCCACGCACGGCCCGTTGTTGGATGGCAGGTGCCGGGCATGATACTGGCTGAGGACGACGCGTCGACAGGTTTGTGCACGAGGACCCGCGTTATCATCCCGGCCCAGGTGGGTCACTCTCCGGAGATCATTCGATGACCACGAACCGCCGCGATTTCATCGTGGGTACCGGAGCCGCCATCGCCGCTGCGAACCTGCCGACCGTGGCTGTCGGCGCGGATGCCGACGCCGACGTGCAGAAACTGCTGGCGGCCTTCGCCGAAGAACTGCTCGCCGACTATCCCGAAAGCGCCACCGCGCTGGGAATCGACAACGGACGACGTGCCGCATTGAAAGCGAAACTGTCGGACCGCTCGGCGGCGGGCCAGCAGTCGATTGCACGACGCGTTGCTGCGCGACTGCAGCGTCTCGAAGCCATCGACACCGGGTCGCTGACGGCGGCGACGCAGATCGACGTCGATGTCATGCGTACCGCGCACGAGTTCGCTGCGGAAGGCTTCGCGTTTCCCTATGGCGATACGGCGCTGCTCAACACAAGCTGGTCGTGGCGCAACGCACCGTATGTCGTCGCCCAGAACACCGGCGCATTCCTCGAAATCCCCGGCATGCTGGACGAGCAGCACACGATCGTCACGCGCGAGGATGCGGACGCGTATCTCGCCAGACTCGAAAGCTATGCAGCGCAGCTGAAGGGCGAAACCGGACGCTTGCACAGCGCCGCCGCGCAGGGCGTGATCGCGCCGGACTTCGTGCTCGACAAGACGTTGCGGCAGCTCAAGATCGCGCGCGGCGGCAGGGTGACCGACTGGGCACTCGTCAGTTCGCTGGCGAAGCGCACGAAATCGCTGTCCGGCGACTACGCGACCAAAGCCGAGAAGATCGCAACGGCGAGCATCGCGCCCGCACTCGATCGCCAGATCGCCGAACTCGAAACCCATCGCCGCAAGGCGAGGCCGGATGCCGGCGTGTGGAAGTTGCCGCAGGGCGAGGCGTACTACGCATGGACGCTCGCGGCCGCCACGACGACGCGCATGACGCCCGACCAGATCCACGCACGCGGACAGGAAGAACTAAGTGCCCTGCAGTCGGAAATGGATGCGATCCTGAAGCGCGAAGGCCTCACGCAGGGAACGGTGGGCGAACGCATGACGGCGCTCGGCAGGGATGCGCGTTTCCGCTTCGAAGACAGCGATGCCGGTCGTGCCCGTCTCATGCAATTCCTCGAGCAGCGCGTGAGCGACATGCGCGCACGATTGCCGCGCGCCTTCGCAACCCTCGTGCCCGGCCATCTCGAGATCAAGCGCATGCCGCCGGAAGTCGAGCCCGGCGCGCCCGGCGCCTATGGCGGCGCCGGCACCATCGACGGCAAGGTGCCCGGCAAGTTCTGGATCAATCTGCATGAAATGAATGTGTGGACCACCTACAACCTGCCGACGCTCACTTATCACGAATCCATTCCCGGGCACGTGTGGCAGGGCGAGTACACGTTCAGGCTGCCGCTGTTCCGCTCGCTGCTCGCCTTCAATGCGTACTCGGAAGGCTGGGCACTGTATGCCGAACAGCTCGCCAACGAACTCGGCGTGTACGACGACGATCCGTATGGCCGGCTCGGCTATCTGCAATCCATCGCCTTCCGCGCCTGCCGGCTCGTCATCGACACCGGCCTGCATGCGAAGCGCTGGACGCGCGAGCAGGCGATCCAGTGGTTCGCGAGCACCAATGGTTCGAGCGTCGAGGAAGTCACCAGCGAAGTGGACCGCTACTGCGCCTGGCCCGGGCAGGCCTGCGGCTACAAGGTCGGACACAGCGAGATCAACCGCCTGCGCAGGCAGGCGCAGCAGGCGCTCGGCAGCAGGTTCGATCTGCGTCAGTTCAATGACGCGCTGGTGAAAGGCGGCGGCGTACCGATGGTGACGCTGGCGCGGATGATCGATTCCTTCGTCGCACAGGTTCGCTAGCGGGCGACCATTTCTCGCCACATCATCTCATTGCCCCAATGCATCCCGCTTAGTGGCACGAGACCTGGATGTCGGTCACGTTGCTCGTGCCGACGATGCCCGAGGCGCCGCTGTCGATCACGCAGGAATAGCCATTGGTGGAGTCGATGCTCACCGTGTATGACGTTCCCGCAGCAAAGGGCGCATTGCTGTTGCCGTCGTCGATCGCGAAATTTCCGGCAACCCAGACCGGCTTCCAGAACTGCGGCGACGACGCACCGTTGGTGGTGATGGCCAGCAGGAGCGGCGCCATGCCGCCCTGCGCCTGAGTCGGCAGGCCGGTGACCGTGCCGCCGACCGTGTAGCCGGTCCAGCAATCGACGACGATACTGGTGACGTCCTGTGTCGCCGTGCCGCTCGTGTTGGACGCCTTGCAGTACTGGCCACCGGGCTGCTGGGTCACATAGACGTCGTAAGCATCCCCCGGATTGACCGCAGCCGGGAAACTGAACACGGCAGCATTGGCGGCTGGCGAGAGCGTCTGCGAGCTCATGGCTTCGATGAGCTGCAAGCCACTGGCGGTGAGGCCGTTGATTGATCCACCGACGCTGTAAGTGACGGGCCCGCAGACCAGCTGCAGGTGGGTCACGTTCGTGGCACCCACCGTGCCGCTCGCACTTCCCGAGAATGCGCAGGTGTAACCCGCAGGCAGGCCGGTGGGCTGTGTCGCGACGGACAACGCATACGCAGTACCGTAGGGCAGCGCATCCGGCAGCTCGAAGCTGCTGGCGCCCGCGGGTACGCTGAGAACGACCTGGCCATTGTCCGCGATCTGCAGACCCGTGGCGCTGCCCATGCCGCTGATGCTGCCGCCGACCGTGTAAGTGTTCACGCTGCAGGTGACTGCAACATTCGCAATGTCGTGCGCCGGTACCGTACCGCTGCCGTTGCTGACCGCGCAGGTGCGGCCCGCGGGCTGTGTGTCCACGCTCACGCTCCAGGGCGAACCGAACGTCACGCCCTGGGCGAACGTGAACGTCGCAGCGTTCGCCGCAATGCTGAGCTGCTGGCTGCCGCTGCCGAGCACCAGGCCCGTGGCGTTGCCGAGACCCGTGATGGTGCCGCCGAGATTGAACGGCTTCGCCGCGCAGGCGATCGTGCCGATGTTCAACACGTCATTTGCCGACGTCGCCGGGAACACTCCTGTCGCATCGGCGAAGGTGCAGGAAAGGCCTGCGGGCATGCTGCTTACCGTCACGCTGTACTGCGAACCCACGGGCACTGCATCGGTCAGCGTGTAGCTGCCGACGCCAGCAGGGACATCGTAGCGGGCATCACCGTTACTGAGCTGGAGTCCGGCGTTGCCGCCGAGGCCGGTGATGCTGACGGACAGATGGCCGGTTTCGGTTGCGCAATTGACCACCACGTTGGCGATATCGGCGGTTGCCATCGTGCCGCTGCCGGCAGCGACCGAACAGATCTGGTACTGAGGCTGCTGCGCGACGCTTACTGCGTAGGCAGCACCTTGCGCCACCGGCGTCGGAAACGTGAACAGCGCGGCACCGCCGCCGGGCTGGATCGCGAGTTGCTCGGCACCCTGCACGAGAATCAGGCCCTGGCCGACCAGCCCGTTGACGGTGCCGCCGATCGAATGTGCCGACACGGTGGTCGTACACGTGACGGTGGCGCTGCGCTCCACGGCGGGATGATCCTTGTCGACGAAATCATCGCCGCTGAAGTCCCCGGACAGCGAGCAGGTCTGACCGGCTGGCTGGCGCGTGATTTCCAGTGCCCAGACGTAGCGGCCGCAGCACGCGCTGCCGTCGCTGTCCCGCACCTTGACGTCGGCGCTCGTATCGTTCGCCGCGATGTCGAGCTGCGATCCTGTCGCCGTCTCGGTGATCTGCAGGCCGGTCGCTGTCAGGCCAGTCACCGTGAGCTTGACCGTGAAGGAGTCGGGTGCGCCGGTGCAGGCGGCCAGCGCCGTCATCGCAAGCACGGCCACAACCGCACCGAGTCGCGTCGATACACTTCTCATGGAGAAAAAAACCTACTTGTTCGAGGGCCGTCGGCCCGATGGCGAGCGAGACTCTGCGACCGGAGCCGCAGTGTCATTCGCCAATTGATGCACACTATTTCGCGACCGGGGTGCCCGCTGTCGCGAAGTGTGATGCGCGCAGAATTCGTGCAGCGATTGCCGCCGTGATCGTTTAGGCCACGCGCCTACTGGTTCGTGTGATCGTAGTCGAATGGATGAGTGGTTCGATCCGCAGCCGCGCAGCAGCCAGCCCCACCATCGCCCCACTGCCCGTTTCCTGATATTCAGACAACCGCATCCATTCTCCAGGCGCAGAATCTGCCGACCGATGAACTCCCTGAAACTCATTCCCTCGCTGACAATCGCCGACTCGCCTGGTTGGAGACCCGCATGACATTGCCTGCGGATTCGCCCACGGTCGATGCGGCGCAAACGACACTGCCGGTCACGTCTTTCTGGCAAACCATTGCACGCTCCCTGACGCTCCGGACGACCGCCCGCCCCGCCCTCGCACCGGGCGATCGGACATTGCTGGCGATGGGACTGATTCTTCTGTCGTTGTGGCTGGCGGTCGACTACCTCGCCGCGCCGCCGGATTCGACGTTCTATGTGTACGGACTGCTGGGCGTCGGCTGGTTCGCGAGCGTGATCGTTCTCGTGGCCGCGATCTGGGGGCGCCTGTCACAACCCGTCGTTTCCCTGCGCAGCACCTTCGCGCTGGCACTCGCCTTTGCGCCCGTCGCCACAGCGCTCACGCTGGCGATCCTGCGCTACCTGCCCGAGAGCGCAGCGCTCGGCGCCCTGGTGCTGGTGGCGCTCTACGCCACCGGTTTTGCGCACGCGGCACTGCGTTCGCTCACGGGACATCCGCAACCGCGCGCGCTCGTCGCGGGACTCGCGGCACTGTCGTTCGCTGCATGGTTTGCACAAAGCCAGTACGTGACGCCGCAGTTCTGGTACCCGGCGGAAGACGAAGCGTTCGACTCGGGCGAGTCCGGCGACTTCATGACGCAGCGACGGCTGATGGAGTCGTTGCAGTTCGTACAGGCCGAACAGATCGATTCGACCGTGGCGGCGATGGACCGGCCCGCGACCCTGGATGCAGCGTCCTTCTTCGTCGGCTTCGCGGGCATGGGTGAACAGCGGGTGTTCGCGAGTGAAATCGCGCTGGCGGCGCGGACGATTGCAGCCGGGTACGACACTGCACAGCGCTCGCTGCTGCTCGTCAACGATCGCCGCGATCTCACTTCGCATCCTCTCGCCAGCGCACCGGCGTTGCGACGCGCATTGAACGACGTCGCAAGGCGCATGAATGTCGATCGGGATGTCCTGTTCCTGGCGCTTTCCTCGCACGGTGCCGAAGACGGCGCGCTCGCGGTCAGCAATCTCGACGTGCCGCTCGCCGATCTGTCGCCCCAGGAAGTGGCGGACGCGCTGGACGAGGCCGGCATCCGCTGGCGGGTCGTGATCGTGTCGGCCTGCTATTCGGGTCAGTTCATCGAACCGCTGCGCAATGACAACACCATCGTCATCACCGCCTCGGCCGCGGATCGCACGTCGTTCGGTTGCGCCGACGATCGCGACCTCACCTACTTCGGCGAGGCCTTCTATCGAGACGCGCTTTCATCGACGCACGATCTGCGCACCGCGTTCCAGCGCGCCAAAGCCGAGATCGCGCAGCGCGAGGAACACGAAGGGATCGAGCCGTCGAATCCGCAGGCGCATTTCGGCCGGGCCATGGAACGCCATCTGCGGCTCCTCTCGCGTTTCCTACCCTCCGGCGATCAGCCCCAACCTGGATCCTGAATCGCCCCAAGGACCAAATGGCTTGCGTCGGCGCGCGGAGCACACTCATCGCGATCCGTCGACCTACGAGGTCGTCATGAGTCCCGTATCTGCATCATTCCGGGCGCAGGGTACATTCCACTGGAATCTCCACTGCTCCGTTGGCAAGGGTGGTCATAGCAATCTGATTCCGGGACGTTCTCTTCATTCAGTGGTATTACACGCTTGCAGGGCAGCATCCGAACACGCCGCAAGAGCGCGCAAGGACATGTATGCCAAGGTGAAGGTCACCGGTATCTGCAAGGGCTTAGCTGTCATCGACGCATGCGGGTTCACTGCTGGAGCGATGCCGGGCGCCATGTACGCGGCAGGTGAATGGTTCGTTGCGGATTCGAGAGTTCAGCTTCCAGGCCGAGCGAGGTATCGAACCCTCGCCATGCGATAGGCTCCTCGTAAGGAGCCTCTCCACCAATCATGCCAGTGTTTGCGCTACGAAGATGTTCTGTCAGCAACGTACTCACATGCGCCCATCGATCGGCTCGCGGATGGCTCGAAGTCCTAAATGGGAATGGGTTCGCCTGTCGGTCAGTTCCAATATCCATCGTGACGAAGTGATTTCGTCCGTATTCGATCCAGCGGCGCAGATCATTGGACTGGTCTCTCACATTCTTGGGCTCCGCTGGAAACAGCAGATCCATACCGTCAACCACGACTGCTGATGCGTCATGAGTTTCATTCAGCACATCGTTACCAACCTGGTAACTCGCGAATCCTGATTGCCCTCCTTCTTCGAAGAGGGCGTTGATCTGAACGCTGGTCAGCGTCTGATCCGTGAATTGCACGAAGTCGAGCTGGTTGCCGGTCACAGTGAACCAGTTCGTCACTCGAACGCTGTCGGTGTCCACCGCGTCTCGCAGCATCAACAGATCATCGCCTGAACGCGAGAATGTCACTTGCGAGCGAGTGAGATTCGTGAAATTCAGCCTGTCCAACGCTGCATCCGTGCTGCTGTTGTCGATCGTGTCGGCGCCGTGACCGGCCGAATAGCTGTAGATATCCGCGCCGTTACCGCCGATAAGGATGTCATCTCCTGCCATGCCCGCCAAGGTGTTGGCACCCGTATTACCGGTCAACACATTTGCCAACTCGTTGCCGGTCGCATTGAGTACACCGGTACCGGTCAGCGTCAGGTGCTCAACGTTTGCACCCAGCATGTACGAGACCGATGACCGCACGGTGTCGATGCCCTCTGCAGCATCTTCCGCGACCACGTCGCCGGCCTGCGCAACTATGTAGAGGTCGTTTCCGGTTCCACCTCTCATCGTATCGTTGCCGCTGCCTCCATCGAGCGTGTCGTTGCCGGCACCGCCGGCAAGGGTATTCGCACCGCTGTTCCCTGTCAGGATGTTGTCGAGCGTGTTCCCCGTGCCCGCAATCGCAGAGCTTCCTGTCAGCGTGAGATTCTCAAGATTGTCGCCCAGCACAAAGGCGATCGAAGATTGCACTGTGTCGATACCCTCGCCGGCAACTTCGATGATGGCATCTGCTGCGTTATCGACCACGTAGAGGTCGTCGCCCATGCCGCCTTGCAGCGAGTCAGCACCCGCACCTCCGTTGAGCGTGTCGTCGCCGGCACCACCAATGAGGATATTCGCACCGCTGTTTCCGGTAAGCAGGTTGTCCAGCACGTTGCCCGTGCCATTGATAGCGGCCGAGCTCGTGAGGGTAAGGTTCTCGACGTTTGCGGTGAGCGCATAAGTGAGCGAGGCCTGGACCAGGTCGATACCTCCGTCAGCGAGTTCCACGACGCTGTCCGATGCGTCACTAATGACGTAGGTGTCGTTACCCAACCCACCCGATAGTACGTTGGCGCCCGCGTTGCCAGTCAGCACGTTCGCCAGCTCGTTGCCGGTCCCGTTGATATTTGCCGCGCCAGTCAGCGTAAGATTCTCGACGTTGCTGCCGAGAACGTATGTCACTGACGACTGGACGAGATCCGTCCCGGCGCCAACATTCTCGATGACCACATCGTCGATATTGTCGACGACATAGGTATCATTCCCGGTTCCACCGCTCATGGTGTCCGCACCGCCACCTCCATTGAGAGTGTTGGCGCCGCTGTTGCCGACGAGGACGTTGTCGAGACTATTGCCGGTCGCACTGATTCCGCTGGAACCGGTCAGAGTCAGATTCTCCAGATTTGCACCCAGCACGTAGCTGACCGAGGATTGCACCACATCGATGCCTTCATCGACGAGTTCACTGACGACGTCCCCAGTATTATCGACCACGTAGGTATCGTTACCGGCACCTCCGATCAACTGATCCGCGCCGGCGCCGCCGTTCAGCACGTCGTCGCCCGCACCACCGATGAGGATATTCACGCCCGAGTTTCCCGTCAGCACATTATCGAGATCATTGCCCGTACCGTGGATCGCACTCGATCCCGTCAATGTCAGGTTCTCAACATGGGCGCCCAGCATGAATGTGATCGATGATTGCACGGTGTCGATGCCTTCATCCGCCAGCTCAATGACGATGTCACCCACGTTGTCGACGTAATACGTGTCGTTCCCCGCACCGCCGGTCAGCCTGTTCGCTCCGACGTTGCCCGTCAACACGTTATTCTGCTCGCTGCCCGTCGCATCGATATCGGCCGTTCCCGTCAGCGTCAGATTCTCGACATTCGAGGATAGCGTGTAAGTTACCGACGACTGGACCAGATCCGTGCCGGCGCCGGCTTTCCCGATCACGATGTCGTCGACGTGGCCAACCAGGTAGATATCGCTGCCCGCCCCGCCGCTCATACTATCCGCGCCCGTGCCGCCATCCAGTGTGTTGGCGCCGCTGTTGCCGACAAGCACATTGTCAGCCGCGTTACCGGTGCCGTTGAGCGCACTCGTTCCTGTCAGCGTCAGGTTCTCCAGGTTGATGCCCAGAACGTATGTGATAGAGGACTGAACCGTGTCGTTGCCTTCATCGGCGCTTTCCACGATCACGTCCCCGACGTTATCGACGACATATAGATCGTCTCCCATGCCGCCGGCGAGCTGATCTGCACCAGCACCGCCATTCAATGTGTCGTTGCCGGAACCGCCCGTCAGAGCATTCGCCGCACCGTTGCCGACAAGTACGTTGTCGAGTTCATTGCCGGCACCGTTGATCGCAGCACCACCTGTCAGTGTCAGGTTCTCGACGTTCGCAGCAAGTGCATGGGTAATGGTTGACTGAACCGTATCGACTCCCTCGGCCGAGTTCTCGACGACAACATCATCCGGGTTGTCGATTACATAGATATCGTTCCCGCCCGCCCCGATCAGCATGTCAGCGCCCAGCCCCCCGGAGAGCGTATTCGCCGCACCATTGCCTGTAATGACGTTGTCGAGATCGTTGCCGGTACCATTGATCGCGGCACTGCCCGTAAGGAGCAGTTCCTCCACGTTTGCCGCGAGCGTATATGTGATGGAAGCCTGCACCGTATCTCCGCCTGCGCCGACTGCTTCCACGACCACGTCTCCCGTATTGGCAACCACGTAGATGTCGTCACCGGCGCCGCCCTCCATGCGGTCATTGCCTGCACCTCCATCCAGGGCGTCATTGCCGTCGCCCCCCAGCAACGTATTGGCGCCGCTATTGCCCGTCAGGATATTGTCGAGTTCATTGCCCGTGCCAGTCAGGCCGCTGCTGCCGGTCAGCGTCAGGTTCTCGATTGCCGCAGATAGCACGAACGACACGCTGGACTGCACCAGATCAATGCCCTCGCCAGCGATCTCGATGATCATGTCGCCCGCACTGTCGACGACGTAAGTGTCGTTACCCGATCCGCCCTGCATCGTATCGGCACCACCCGCACCATTCAGCACGTTGTCAGCACTGTTCCCGATCAGTGTATTCGCCGACGCATTGCCAGTGGCATTGATGTTCTCGCTGCCGGTCA